>Ga0137380_10005211_pt1 | contig 11540 bp, 7 predicted proteins | sample SagtaG_17_FD_104809 | JGI IMG/M metagenome (GOLD analysis project Ga0137380, IMG submission 104809) | Vadose zone soil microbial communities from Sagehorn Ranch, Mendocino, California, USA - Sage2_L_100_16 metaG | ecosystem: Environmental > Terrestrial > Soil > Vadose zone | place: USA... | reverse complement strand
TTTCTTTTTCTTTGTAATCTTATAATTTTTTTCAATTTGAGAAACTATGCCCATGCTAAATTCGTATAACATACTATACATGATATTTTTTCACTGTATTTTTCGTTGCGATTTCAACGCTATCTCCTTTTAGCCCAACGTGAATACGGTGAATATTCGTAAGCAATGCATTCATAAACATGAATAAACTGGTAAGAGGCTGGTGAGACCTCTTCTAGATGTTCTAAACATGTAGCATCTCCTGTTACCTAATACTCCATTACTAATGGGGGTATGATGAGCGTTAGGTAACTATCCTGTGTTGATCTATTATCAGTACCAAATCGGGGTAGCCTATATGCGTATTCCAATGATATCGAACGGTCATTTGCAACTGCTTAATGCGGCAGGAGGCAGTTCTTCTGTAAGGGTTGGCTCTGATGCCTGGTTTGCCTGGTTGAGGAATGAGCAGAACAAGTCATTCTCCTTCAGGAATCATTTGGAAACCTTTACTGCACGTCGTGAGCGACTACGCAATGGTTGGTACTGGTATGCCTACCGCAGAAATGAGGGGAAGCTCCGGAAAGTCTATCTTGGTAAAACTGAAGAGTTAACACTTGAACGCCTCTATGCGGTAGCTGCAATACTGAATAGCCAGGAAAATTCTGCGAATATCACAAGTACGCATGAGCCAGCAGAGGAAACTTCTCACATATATATGATTTCTACCGGTGAGAGAACTCATTTTCTCCAGGATCAGCATTCCTCTACAACATATCCGGCTCGACCTGAGCAAGCATCCAACAGTCTGCGAGCAGGCATCTGTAACCTCCCCATACAACCCACACCACTGATAGGACGTGAGCGGGAAGTAAAGGCTGCCTGTGCCCTCCTACGTCGCTCAGAGATACGCATCCTCACGCTCACCGGTCCCGGTGGCGTTGGTAAAACGCGCCTGGGCTTGCAGATAGCCACTGACATGAAGGATGATTTCACAAGCGGCGTATGCTTCATTCCACTCGCCTCCATCAGTGACGCCGACCTGGTCATACCGACTATTGCTCAGATGTTCGGACTGAGAGATGCAGGAGAGCAACCTCTCTCTGAGCGCCTGCAAGCGTATCTTTATGAAAAGCACATGTTGCTGCTGCTGGATAACTTTGAGCAGGTAGAGGCGGCAGCTGGATTGCTTTCAGAACTGGTAGCACTCTGTCCTGGCCTGAAATTTCTGGTGACGAGTCGCTCGGTACTACATGTTCGCGGTGAACATGAATTTCCAGTTCTGCCACTTGCCCTACCCGATAGCCGGCATCTTCCTGAAAAAGAAACCCTCGTGCAGAATCCTGCGATAGCGTTGTTTATCCAGCGTGCTCAGAGCATTAAACCTGATTTTCGTATCACGAACGCCAATGCACCTATCATAGCGGAGATTTGCACACGCCTGGACGGATTACCCCTGGCAATCGAACTGGCTGCTGCTCGCATCAAGCTGTTGCCGCCGCAGGCTCTGCTAGCACGACTCGAGAAACGGCTAAATGTGTTGACAGGCGGGATGTACGATGCTCCTGCCCGGCAGCAGACACTACGGAGTACCATTGCATGGAGCTATGATCTGCTGAATGCCCAGGAGCAGCGGCTTTTCCGTCGGCTCTCGGTCTTCGTAGGTGGCTGTAGGCTGGAAGCAGTGGAGGCCCTCTGCACTGCTTTCGGCGATATAACAGCACCCCTATTAGATGTGGTGACATCCCTACTGGACAAGAGCCTGCTCATGCAGGTCGAGCAAGAGGGCGACGAACCGCGCCTGATGCAACTGGAGACCATCCGTGAGTATGGTCTGGAAGTCCTTTCGGCAAGTGGAGAACTGGAAATCACCCGCCAGGCTCACGCTGAGTACTATCTGGCATTGGCAGAAGAGGCAGAGCGAGAGTTATCTGGTGCCAAACAAGGAGTATGGCTTGAACGGCTGGAGCAGAAGCATGATAATCTGAGGGCTGCCTTGTTCTGGTTGATGGAACGCAAGGCGATAGAAGCAGCCTTACGACTGGCAAGTGCTCTGAGAAGGTTCTGGTTTATTCGAGGCCATCTGAGCGAGGGACGTCAGTGGCTGGAGCAGGCTCTGGCAGAGAGCGAGGGAGTGGCAGCAGCAGTGCGAGCGAAAGCATTCAATACTGCAGGACTGCTCAGTAGCTTACAAGGTGACTTTGCACAGGCAGAGGTGCAGTGCCGCGAGAGCCTCGTCCTGTTCCGAGCTTTAGGAAACACCCGCTATACGGTGCATTCTCTCTGGATGCTGGGGCGGCTGGCCGCAGAAAGGAGCAACTTTGCGGAGGCACGTATGTTGGGAAAAGAGGCCCTCACCTTAGCTAAGGAAGCAAGCGACAAATGGAGTATTGCTCTTTCGCTCCACCACTTAGGGTCCACGGCCTTTTTGCAGGGGGAATACGATAGAGCCTGCTCCCTGCTGCAGGAAAGCCTGACACTCTTCAAAGAAACCAGGGACGTCTACTCCACCGCCGAAGTACTCTTTCGTCTAGCAGATGTATTCTTTTTCCAGGGCGATGATGCGAGAGCGCAGGTACTGCTCGAAGAGAGCCTCGCGCTTTCAAGAGAGGTGTGCCTCAAGTGGAACGTCGCCTGGTCGCGCAGCATGTTGGGGCAAATAGCTCTCCATCACGGTGATGCTGCCACAGGGCGTTCCTTGCTTGAGGAGAGTTTGGCCCTCCACAAAGAAGTTGGAGATTTGCAGGGCACTGCTAGATCATACTTCTTCCTCGCAAAAATGGCTGCTTCCGAGAATGATCACACAACGGCCCGTAAGCTTTATGAGGAGAGCCTCACAATCGCCAGGAAATTGGAAGATAAGTGGTCCATCGCTTTATATCTCGAAGGGTTGGGAGAGGTGGTCATAGACCAGGGAGAGCCAGCGTGGGCGGTACGGCTCTGGGGTGCGGCAGATACTTTGCGCAAAGCTATCGGAGCACCCATGCCACCTGTCGAACGTGCCCAGTATGAGAGCAGAGTATCAATTGCACGTACCCAACTCAGTGAGGCCACCTTTGCTCTGATATGGGCAGAAGGACAAAAGATGACGCCAGAGCAAGCCCTGGCTGCGCAAGGTCCCGCCATCACCTCGAAGCAAGTCGGCACGATCTCATCAGCGGAGACCACAGATACCTCATCATCTACTCTTCCAGCAGGACTCACGAAACGCGAAGCTGAAGTGCTGCGTTTGATAGCCCAGGGACTGACCAACGCCCAGATTGCCGATCAGCTGGTTATCAGTCCCGTCACCGTCAATTCTTATCTGCGTTCTATTTACAGCAAACTAGGTGTCTCCTCACGTACCGGGGCCATGCGCTATGCCATCGATCACAACCTCACCTGAATGCCTCATCATTTTTGAGTAGCTCATTGGCCCCTATTTCATATCTCCTACGAACCATCTGCTCAATTCTAACGGGTACCTCTTCATAAATGCTGGTACCAAATTACCTTGTTTTAGACGATGTGTTGGCATGCCACAAATGGTAAATTTTGAAGTGTAGAAATGAGCATGCAACTGCTCTTGGTGTATCAATAGATTGATAGGTAGAAACGTATGAATGTAATCGCGCCCATTATATGCTTTTTTTCTCTGGCACTCTTTGCACAATCCCTTTTTTCTTTGTATCTTATGCTCTACTCCTGGGAGCATCCCCAGCGGGTGCAGGCAAGTAAGGGTCCGAGTTCATTTTTGCCCCCGCACTTATCGTTTACGGTACTCCTACCTGCCCGGCACGAGGAAGCCGTGATTTACGAGACGATCAAACGGGTTTGGTCAGCCCACTACCCTTCCGAACTCCTGGAAGTCGTGGTGGTCTGTCACGCTGATGACATGGGCACCATTGCTGAGGCCGAGCGGGCTATTCAAGCTATTGGATCGCCGCAGGTGCGCGTAGAGACCTTTTCCACTCCTCCGATTAACAAACCCCACGGACTTAACGTTGGATTCCAACGCACTCGCAATGAGGTCGTCACGATTTTCGATGCAGAGGACGATATCCACCCGGATATCTTCAATGTTGTCAACACAGTAATGCTTCAGGAAGGTGTGGGTATCGTTCAGGCGGGAGTACAGTTGATGAACTTCCATGATCACTGGTTTTCCGTTCACAACTGCCTGGAATACTTTTTCTGGTTCAAGAGCCGCCTGCATTTCCACGCCAGGGTTGGCATGATACCTCTGGGAGGCAACACTGTCTTTATGCGCCGCAGTTTGATCGAGCGCGTAGGTGGCTGGGACGAACACTGCCTGACAGAGGACGCCGATATTGGCCTGCGTCTTAGCAGTCTGGGCGAACCCATTCGCGTCGTCTATGATGCAGAGCATGTGACACGTGAAGAGACGCCCGAGAGCATTGGTTCTTTCATTCGACAGCGCACACGCTGGCAGCAAGGTTTCTTGCAGGTGCTAGCTAAAGGTACCTGGAAAACGCTTCCACGCTTTCGCCAGCGACTTCTGGCTGTCTATACCTTGTCGTATCCTTTCTTCCAGGCATTCCTCATCCTGCTCTGGCCTCTGACCGTTGGTGCAGTTCTCCGGTTGAAGGTCTCCGTCCTGGTGGCAATGATCTCTTTCCTTCCACTCTATGCGCTTCTGTTCCAGTTTGTTGCCAGTGCCGTTGGCGCATTCATGTTCGCACGCGAATACAACCTCAAGGTTCCTTTTTTCAAACCAGTGAGCATGGCTCTTACCTTTCTGCCTTTCCACTGGCTACTGGGTATCGGGGCTGTGCGGGGAGTTTATCGTCAACTACGGAAGCAGAACAACTGGGAAAAGACGATACATCTAGGGGCGCATCGGCAATCTGAAGCAGGCTCATCCCTTATACTTGGTCATGAGCCACAGTTAGTGCCGCAATCTGCTATAGGAGCACTTGCGACTACATTTATCTCGAAACAAGCTCATGTTCTCCTTTCAAGGAAACATACTCGCCTCCAGCTGGTTGCCTTCTGGTCTACTTCGCTTAAACAAGCCACAGCAGGACTGAGAGCTATATCTATACCAAACCAAATGTGGAAATTGAGTGCGCTCGTCGCTGTCATATTGACACTTCTCATTAGTTTTGGTCTTGGGACGGGTATGCAACCTGCTCTGCTCGCCTCTGCTCCTCATTCAACAGCTCAAAGATCAATATCGCTATCTGAGGCCAGCTCTTCTGATTTAGGAGAGAGGATGAACTCTCTCTCTGTGCTTGAAACCTACTATGGCAGGATATACGACTTGACAACGAATACCACTACAGCTATGTCCCTAACTATGCTTAACGAAGGAAAGATCGTAGGCTACTTTGCAGGATGGCAGATATATCGCCCTTTCACAGGGCTCAAGGATGCAGAGAACCATATTGAGTTCACTGTTGTGGACCCAACCAGGCAGGTAACTCTCACTTTTGAAGGAGTAGTCCATTCAAATGGCGCACTCGCAGGAAGCTATTGCAGTCTGAACAAGGAAGGAAGATGCATGAACCAATTTGGCTATGGCCTTTGGAGTGCTACCCCTGCATTCATAGGAGGCGGAAAATGATCCAGAGAAAGGCATGGCAGCTACGAGCAGCGAATACTATTGCCGTCTCTCCACAACGGCGTGATACCCTTAAACTTACAACTCAAGCACTGGTTCTTTTGTTGGTTGAGCACTGGGAATGGTTCTTGATTGCCGCCATCTTGCTCACTGCTGCTCTGCTTCATGGTATCAACATGTTCCACTTTCCTTACTATGAGGATGACGAAGGGACCTATATGTCGCAGGCGTGGGCAATTATCAAGGAAGGACAGCTAGCTCCCTACACCTACTGGTACGATCATGCCCCCGCAGGCTGGATTCTAATCGCAATCTGGGGCATCTTGACCGGAGGTTTCCATACGTTTGGCTCAGCCATCGAGTCTGGACGCGTTCTCATGCTCCTTATGCAGGTGGGATCAACCTTCATGGTCTACCGCATCGCACGCGACATTTCGCAGAGCACGGCAGCCGCTGTGATTGCCTCCCTGCTGTCTGCAATTTCACCCTACGGCATCTACTTTCATCGTCGCGTCTTGCTCGATAATATTACCACCTTCTGGATGCTGTTCAGCATTCTGCTGTTGGTATCGGGACAACTTTCGCTCAAGCGAGTGTGGTTGAGTGCTATAGCACTTGGCATATCTATCCTTTCGAAAGAGCTAACGGTCTTCCTACTGCCTGCGCTGGCCGTTCTCGTATACGTGCGGGCCGACAGGTCGCATCGCTGGTTTGCAACTATTGGCTGGCTCACCCTAGTGAGTTCAATCGTCTCACTGTACGTGCTTATGGCAATATTGAAAGGGGAATTGTTTCCTACGGGAACGCTATTAGGAGGAACTGCTTCTCATGTCAGCTTGCTGGGCACGCTCCAATTCCAGGCGTCTCGTGGGAAAGATGGCGGCATCCTGGACTTCCACAGTGGTTTCTGGCACCTGGTAATGGTCTGGGCCCAGGATGATCCTATACTTGTAGGAGTGGGTAGCCTCTGCGCTATCCTATCACTCCTATTCAGTTTCAGTAAAACGCAGCGATTGGTTGGTATAATGGGAGCCATGACATTGTCGCTGTGGGCTTTCCTGGGACGGGGAGGCGAAATCATCGGCTTCTATTTGGTGCCATTACTGCCGTTGCTCGCGCTCAATGTGGGACTCGTGCTTGGGCTCGTCTTCAATCAGGTAAGAGACTGGCTCGGCGGCTCGTATCACCTGTTGCTTGCTCGCGCATTTGAAGGAACACTACTGTGCCTCTGTCTGTTTGGTATCTCAATAGGATACCGAACAAGTCCCGATCTGGGGTTTCAGAGCAACAACTTCCTGCTCTGGAATAGCTCACAGGCTAACGCCCAGCACGAGGCAGTCGCCTGGATCAAAGCATACCTGCCATCGAACAGTCGCATCATTATCGACCAGTATATGTGGACCGACTTGCACGATAACTACCCCGATAGTTATGCCTTCGCTCACTACTATTGGAAAGTGCAGGAAGACCCTGCGATTCGGGACAAAGTGTTTCACAACGATTGGCACAATATCGACTACGTGGTGACGACGCAACAAATGCTTTTGGATGCCAAACAGTCAGGTATGACTTTGGTAGAGGCGGCTATCGAGCACTCAACAGTGATCGCTCACTTTGATACAGGTGGTTGGTCTGTGGACGTTCGGATAGTCGACAAAGGAGGAAGTGGGGGGCATGCAGAGACACTATCGAGCTGTGGCGTCACGTCTGTTTCAGCAACAGGCCAGGATATATGGGTACCGGGCAGGTGCCCTACCCTATAGAGAGCATGCAGCGCAGTTATCATAACACTAGACAACATAGAGAGATATATACATGAGAAAGCAAATGGTGCAAGAAGGTCTGGCTCCTGTAGTTCCACATACCGAGCAACCCTTCGGTAGCATGCAAGAGGTGCAAAGTAAGCTACCGCTGAAGATAAAGAAGGCAGATATCTGGCAGTTTGTGCGCTTCTGCATTGTCGGATCACTCAACGCAATCATCGATTTCCTGGTGCTGAACGTGTTCCTCTGGAAATACCCCACGGGGGATACGTGGCGTGTACTCGGCTACAACTCAGTGGCGGTACTGCTGGCAGCCACCAACAGCTTCTTCTGGAATAAGTACTGGACCTTTCAGCAGCGTCGCCCCATCACGCATCAAGAAGTATTTCGCTTTGCCACTGTTGCAGGTGGCACTATCCTCATGAACGATCTCCTGATGTGGCTGCTCTCTGGGTTGTTTCCTGGAATCATACGCAGTACGCTGATTGGGGCTAATGCCCTCAAGCTCGCAGCGATCATCGGTACCATGTCCATCTCCTTCTTTGGCATGCGACTCTGGGTCTTCTTTCAGCGCAGATATACAGGTGCAAATACACGTTCAGTTGAGGTGAGAACGTTTGCAACCTTTGGACCGGCATCCATCACCTCTAAGAGTGATATCCCTACTATTCAGTTAAGGAGACAACCTGCTATGAAAACACTGATCATTATCCCTACTTATAATGAGGTAGAGAACCTTCCCTTGCTTCTCACAGAGATCTTCTCTTACGCTCCTCAAACCGATGTCCTCGTTGTTGACGATAATTCACCGGATGGCACAGGGGAACTCGCTGAAACGATACGGCAACAAGATTCACGACTTCATGTCCTGCATCGCCCCGGTAAACTCGGACTGGGTACAGCCTACATCGCTGGCTTTCACTACGCGCTTGCTCATGGCTACGATGCGGCCTTTGAGATGGATGCCGATTTCTCGCATGATCCCTGCCATCTTCCCGCTTTTCTCGCGGCCATTGAGCAGGCCGATGTCGTGATCGGCTCGCGCTATATCCCTGGAGGCAGCACGCCTGGCTGGTCGGCTTTACGCCGCCTGATCAGCGGTAGTGGCAACATCTTTGCCCGTTTCATGCTCGGTCTTCAGGTTCGTGATTGCACCGGTGGATTTCGTTGTTATCGTCGCAACGTCCTCGAGCATCTTGATCTAGATACTATTCAGTCACGGGGATATGCCTTTCAAGTTGAACTCACCTATCGAGCGGTGGAGCGAGGGTTCAAGGTCGTTGAAATCCCCATCACGTTTCTGGACCGACGTTTAGGTACCTCGAAGATGTCAGGCACTATCGTCATGGAGGCGTTCACCTACGTGCTACGCACGCGCTTTGGTAAACAAACGCCTGTACGTGTACCTGTAGCAGCGTAAGACATTGTCACAATCCAAACTCACAAAAAATAGAAGTGAGAGATAAGATGAACAGTCCATTTCTAATGGTATAATGTACGCGCCCAACTCGGACGGGAACTTCTACGCCTTCACACCCAATGGGCAGTAAAGACAGACATAGCTGGGGGAACAGGGCATGCGTCCTGCTCCTCCAGCCTCGATTACTGGCAAGGAACAGGAGCGTGTACTTATGAAGCAGGCAGGATATCTGCGGCGATTCGGTCTTTTGGTCCTTCTTTTCATCCTGGCTGCCCTTCCTCTGCTCCTACCCCTGCTCGCTCATCTAGAGGATTCCATGCTCAGTAGTGCCGATAGCGTGCCAGGAAATCTCATTACTCTCGACCCTTCCTCACAGGTAGGACCTGTGAACCCACTGGTTTGGGGGATTGGGGCACCTGGCAGAGAGATCTGGAATGGTGACGATCCGCTCGTCATACAGCGCATCCGCGAAGCTCACATTAAACTGATACGGATAGGAGCCATCCAATACTCGAATTATCATCTGGGCGGCTATACCTGTACAGCTCCAACACATTGTGATTTTTCAGATATGGATCAACTCCTCCATGCCATCTTTGCGGCTGGCGCGGAACCCCTGTTTACCGTAGCTGGTTATCCCGGTGGGTTTGCTCCACATGACTGGTCGAGCTATGCCATCTTTATGCAACAGGTGGTGGAACGCTATAACCGTGAGCTCGTTCTGGGGAACAAAGTGCGCTACTGGGAGATGTGGAACGAACCGCAGATTGAAGGCGACGGCACCATCCCGACCATGCAGGAGTACGCCGATTTCATCAACACAGTTGGGGGTGCCATGAAAGCTGTGGATCCAGATCTGAAGCTTGTCGCTCCGGCGGCTCCATTCGCGGACTTAAGCAGTAATGGATGGGTAAGCTACATAGCAAAGCAGACAAACGACTTGGTTGATGTACTTAGTTGGCACGACTATGGACGCTATGATGCAACAGATCAAGATCGGCTGGATCAGGAACAGCAGATGTACGAGGACAATGTGACCAAAGTGGAAACGGATGCAGCCTTCGTCAGTTCCACTGGCAAACACTACGGAGCAGCTATTACCGAATACAATATGGCCGGACAGTCGCTAGTGGATGGAGACGATAGCAAATTTCATAGCATCTATAATGCCGTCTTCATCGCCAATGCCATTATTTACGCCATGCGGGCAAAGGCAGAACTCTATACATTCTATCTTTTGGCACAGCTTGGCCCTAACCGACTGGGTGTGCTTGACTACAAGAATCACTGGACACCCTATATACCCTACTATACCTTCTTGTTGTTTGGCAACTATTCGGGAACGTCGCTCATTGGTAGTTCAGGTGATACAGACAGATTAACATATCTTGCCTCTCGCTCACAAGATGGTAATACACTCTATGTGATCGTTGTGAATAGCAATATGAGAGCTGCTCAACAAGTAACGCTCCAGATCAAGGATATGCCTTCTGGAAAGTACACGACCTCCCTGCTTGATAAGAATGGTTATGCAACAGCAGGAACACCCAGTAGCTATACAGAAGGGCGTATTACGTCGACCTTACCTGCACTCAGCGTTACCGCTTTTGATATTATGCTATGAATGTTGTCGTACCTTCAAGAAGCTGCAGCAGTCGGTATCTGTAACATCGTTTCATCCAATAAAAACGTATGGGTGCTTATGTTATAATGGTGCTAGTTTAGCATAGAAGAGCAGCATACCACACATGGAAGGCAGAGGCACGAGAGGGCCATGGCGGTCGAGCATCAACGAACCATGACGGTTGAAGAGTACTTTCAACTCGAAGAAAGTGATCCCGATACACGCTATGAATACATCGACGGCCATGTGTATGCTATAGCGGGCGGAACAGCCAACCATGATACCATCAAATCAAATATCCAAAGAATACTCTGGTGAACAGCCTGGGCGTGTCCTTTCCTCTCGCCGATGCCTATACAGACGTGGAATTTGAGGAACCTAGTGGCGGTCCGATGGGGGAAGAGGGTCGAGGCTAGTCTCTACCCTCTTGCCCTATTTCAAAAGTCTAGACAGGTTCTCTCCCTGCTCATAATCAATGCGCCCCGTATTGGTGAGGAACCGCAGGAAGCGTTTGAAGCTCGTCACCGGCTGCTTGCCCGGCTTTGCACTCAAGTAGGACTGGATATCATCAAAGGTGAGATCGAGCACTCCTCGCGGAGGGTCAGGTGCCATAAGTGTCGTGTGCGCGAAGTCCTCTATGGTTGAGGCATGCACCTCGACCATGTGCTCACTTAGACCAGTTTTACGTAGCTCCCGCCGAAAGGCCGTGAACACCTTGCGGTTGCGTGCAGTAATGTCGCTGTGCTGGTTAGCTCCGTGTGCTGCCTGATCTTCTGGCAATAAACTGGTGATGATGCCTTCGCGCTCCTGGATATTGCGATATTGCTCTTGCAGGCCCTGCCGATATCCTGAGCCAAATATCACATTGTAGGAGTTGAGCAGGCTATCATAAATGATGACATGCCCAAAGGGCAGTAAAACGGTTCGAGCATACACCGGCAGCGGGAGAGGAAGCGTTTCTTCAATGGTACTCACCAACCCGAGGACGCCATACGCATGAGCTGGCTCCGTCTCTGAGAGAAAGACGGTATATTTTTGCAAAGAGCGATAGATGAAAAATGATCCCGCGACACGATGCTGCCAACTGGCGACCAGTGCCAGATCGTCAGCAGACAATTGCGCCGGATTGTCGCTGATAAACTGTTCACGCAACGCATCATCGGCCCAAAGGGCGTTACGTAGCTGCACCGC
>Ga0137380_10005206_pt1 | contig 11550 bp, 8 predicted proteins | sample SagtaG_17_FD_104809 | JGI IMG/M metagenome (GOLD analysis project Ga0137380, IMG submission 104809) | Vadose zone soil microbial communities from Sagehorn Ranch, Mendocino, California, USA - Sage2_L_100_16 metaG | ecosystem: Environmental > Terrestrial > Soil > Vadose zone | place: USA... | reverse complement strand
TTTTATGAGGAGATTATAAAGGGCATGCATGATGCCGGAAAAAGCGATCAGAATGAAGGCGGAATAACACATTGAACAGATAATAGCTTAATGTGCATTTTAGTCAAACTAAATATTGTTGCCGTAACATCCAACAGTTTTCAAGTTTGGCTAAATTTTGAAGACGGGATCGTTCGACTGGACCGCAGCGGGTAGCGTGTCATCATCTTATGGCCGGGTGGGGCAGGGAGAGGGTCATTGCACGTAGAGCTGCTCGTTCTTCGGCACATACCACTTTATCTGGTTATGGCCGATGCCGGCGGGAGCAGGTTCGACCCCGCGGATTCGTGAGCTGACGACCGGCAGAGCATCCGGCACATACAAAAAAGTATACGGCTGTTCGTCGGCCAGGATCTCCTGAATACGGAAATATGCCCGTTTACGCTTTTCGATATCGAAGGTGCTGCGGCCTTCAATCAACAGCCGATCGACCTCCGGGTTGTTAAAGCCGATAAAATTCAGTTCGCCGGGCTTATTCTTGCTGGAGTGCCATACATCGAACATGTCCGGGTCCTGGGAGATACTCCAGGCGAGCAGCACAACTTCAAAGTTCCCTTTATTGACAAATTCCTTCAGGAAGGCGGCCCACTCGACTATCCTGATTTTAACATCAATCCCCACCTGCCCCAGGCGCTGCTGAATAATCTGGGCGGTCATCAGGCGCTGCTGGTTCCCCTGGTTGGTCAGGATGGTAAACTTGAACGGCTTGCCATCTTTTACCAGAATGCCGTCTCCGTTTTTTTCTTTCCAGCCGGCTTGCGCCAACAGTTCGGCGGCATGTTTCGGATCATAACCGATATCTTTGACGGCAGGATTATAGGCCCAGCGTCCGGGAACAATCGGGCCGTGCGCCCGCTGACCCATGCCGAACAGCACCCCCTGGATCAGCTCATCCTTGTTGATGGCGGCGGTCATGGCCTGCCGGATACGCTTGTCCTTAAAAAGCGGGTGACGAAGATTGTATCCCATGTAGAGATAGCTGGATGACGGATAGCGATATTTATTGAAACGGCTGGTGAAACTTTTTGACGCGGTCTGGCGCGCGTATTGAACCGGAGTCAGTGCCATCAGGTCCAGCGCACCGGCTTTAAGTTCCATATACATGGTGGAGCTGTCGGGGATAATGCGGTAGATGTAGCGATCGATATATGGACGCCCTTCGAAATAATCCTTGTTTGCTTCAAGCACGATCTTTTGACCCGATACCCACTCCTTGAAGCGGTAGGGACCGGTGCCGACCGGATTCCGGGCCAGAGGACTCCTGGTAATATCCTTCCCTGCGAGAAGATGAGCAGGGAGAATATTCACCCCCCATGATGCCAGGGCCGGCGCAAATGGTGATTCGTACGTCACTCGAATCGTATATGAATCTGGCGCCGTGATGCTTTTTACCTGCTTGAAATCTTCGGCATACGCGGTGGGAGTTTTGGGATCGATCGTGACCTGATACGTGTAAAGTACATCTCCGGAAGTCAGCGGCGCGCCGTCATGCCATTTCACCCCATGATGAAGGTGGAACGTAATGGTCAGACCGTCCTTCGAGATATCAAACGATTCGGCAAGATCTCCGACGATATTCAGGTTTTTGTCGTATTTCACCAATCCGTTGTAGATCTGACCGGCCACGGCATGGGACGATGAATCGGTTGCAAGGAGAGGAATGAGGGTGGAAGCTTCACCAATGGTGCCTTCAACAAGTGAATCGCCGGTGGCGGGAACAGCAGACGATGCTGGGACAACGGGTGAAGGCGGGGTGTCGGGGCGGCTACACGCCACTAAAACGACACTGAAGATCAGGGACATCAGCAGACATCGCACTCCCGGCGATGGTCTCATTTTTCGCCCTGCTCCCCTTTGAGCTTGTGCATCTTCTCAACCAGCTCTTTCCGCTCCGGAGCTAGTTCAAGCGCTCTTTGATACTGCTTCATAGCTTTCTTTACAGCTCGCCGCGCCGCATACACATCACCCAGATGTTCCACAATGGTCGAGTCGTCGTCAACCAGAGCGGTTGCCTCTTCCAGTGCATTGACCGCTTCATCATAACGTTTAAGCTTGAAATAGGCCCAGCCGAGGCTATCGAGTATAAATGCATCACGCGGCCGGATGGCAATCGCCTGCTTGATATATTTCAGCGCTTCCTCAAGATGTACCCCCATCTCGACATACGAATAGCCGAGATAATTGAGGGCCTGGGCGTCTTTCGGATCGAGCTGCAATACCTGTTTCATCCGGTTGATTGATTCTGTTCGTTCGCCGATTTTGTCCAACAGGACGCCAACCCGAAAGTGAAAACGAGGCTCTTTTTGAAACAGCTGTTCATTATCGAGCAGAATTTCCAGAGCGGCTTGAGGCCTGTCAATTGACTCGTACAGGGAGGATAAATTCAGATACAGCTCGAGATTTCCCCGGTTTGTTTCGATAGCTTCCTTGAGAACGGTAATCGCTGCATCTGTTTTACCCTGTTCCTTCAGTATCAGTGCGATATGGCTGACCGCTTCAAAATACTGCGGGGAATTGTGTGAGATCTTTTTGAACTCGGAATTGGCGGTATCCAGCTCGCCTTTTTCTTCAAAGGCAATACCGCGGTAGATGCGAATATTGTCCGCAGACGGGTCTTTTTCAAGCATTTCGCCAAATACGGCAATCGCCTCGTCATACTGTTCAAGCTCAAGGTGAACCAATCCGATTTTCCTGATCGTTTCCTGCCCACCCAGACCGGATTGAGCAGCCAACTGGAGATATTCAAGCGCTTCGGCAAAACGGCGCTGCTGGAGCAGCAACTGGATCAGTCGCTGCAGTACGGCGGCTCGTTGCTCTTCCTGGTCGACCAGAGAACGGTAGGCGTCTATCGCGTGCGGATAGTCGCCCATGGCCTCATAGGTTGCAGCCATATCGATGGTCGCCTGGTCAAAGTCCGGTTTTAGTTCCAATACTTTGGTAAAATACCCCAGAGCATCCCGATAGAGCTTCATCTGGCTGTATGTGCGCCCCAGATAATAATACCCAAGAATGGAATCGGGATTGAGTTTGACCAGCACCTTGAGAGTTGCTACAGCTTCTTCATATTCAAACAGGCGTGTTAATGACAGAGCCAGATGCAGATAGGCATCTTCTTTGGTGGGATCAATCTTGACGGCCTTGCGCAAGTAATCTGCCGCTTCCCAATCTTTTCCCGCCGATGACATCACTATGCCCCCCAACACGTAAGGAGGGCGATAGTCAGGATCCAGCGCAATCGCCTTGTTGATATATTCGAGGGCTTCCGGGATCTGACCGATTTTAAGCTTGATGTCGGCCACTTCCCCATGCATTATCGCCGAATCCGGTTCAAGCGCAATCGCTTCACGCAGCAGGTTCAAGGCTGCGGGATAGTCACCTTCATGGGCTGCAATCCGCGCACGAGAAAACAGATACAATGAGTGGGAATGATTATCACGAACCTTGGGGATAGGAGACGGGGCGCTTTCCGGAGTCGGAGCAATGCTGGCGCACGCACTTAAAAGCAGAAGGAACAGCAGTATGATCAGCCGCATGTACATCAGGAAGAAATTCCATTTCGGTTAAAATATAAGTATAAAAAACTAGCATGAATCAATAATTTGGTCAAACGATAATAATAATTGGAATGTTGCAGTTGACATCGATATCATCCGGATGGAATATGCAGCAATGAACAACACCTTACTCTATCTTTTTCTTGTATTGCTGTTGGTGGCCGCAAACGGTTTTTTTGTAGCTGCTGAATTTTCGCTCGTATCTGTTCGCAGATCCCGTATCGTCACGCTGGCGGAGAGTGGCGATGCCCGCGCCGTTTCACTGCTGGGGTTGCTGGATAACCTTAATTCCTACATATCTGCCACTCAACTCGGCATCACCATGGCATCGCTGGCGCTCGGATGGATTGGCGAACCGGCCCTTTCGCGATTGCTGGAAACGCCTCTACATGGCCTTGTTTCCAACGCTGTCCGCCACACAATCGCTTTCTCCAGTGCTTTCACAATCATAACCTTCATGCATATCGTGTTTGGCGAACTTGCCCCTAAAACTCTGGCACTGGATCGGGCAGAACGTGTTGCCCTGGCGGTGGCGTGGCCGTTACGACTTTTTCACACGCTGTTCGGCTGGCCGATACGCATGCTTGATTATGCCGGCAGAAGCACGGTTCGATTACTGGGATTACAGACTTCCCGGGACAATGCCAGTGTATATACGGTTGACGAATTAAGACAAATTATTAACCTTTCCCACATAAGTGGCACACTGGAGGCCGGCGAGCAGCAATTGCTTCACCGCATATTTGAATTTTCCGATTCGGAAGTTCAGGACGTCATGATACCACGCAATGCCGTGACCGCGCTTCCCGTTACCGCGACCCTGGAAGAAACACAGGCGGCCTTCAGTTCTTACGGATTTTCGCGCATACCGGTCTATCAGAACCAACTCGACAATATTATCGGCATTGTCGTCAGAAGAGACCTTGAACCGTACCTGTCTCATCCGGACACGCCTGATTTCAATCTTGGCAAACTCATTCACCCTCCCCGCTTTATTCCGGCCAATGCCCAATTAAGTACTGCATTGAAGCAAATGCAATCTTCGCGCACTCATATGGTTTTTGTCGTTGATGAATATGGCGGTTTTGAAGGGATCATCACGCTGGAGGACCTGCTTGAGGAAATTGTAGGGGAAATAGACGACGAGTATGATGATGTCTCCCCCGCACAATGTATCGAAGATAACAATGATTATCTTCTCGACGGCATGCTGACCATGCGCGAAGTCAATCTCCGCCTCAATCTGCATCTACCGGAAGACGCGCCATATTCTACGATCGCCGGCTTCCTTCTTGCGCAGGCAGGACGCCTGCTGCAGCAGGGAGAAAGTATCCTGTTTGAGGGCACCCGCTTCACCGTTGAAAATGTCGATAGAAAAAGGATTCGGCGTATCAGGGTAACTACAGAGGGGCCGATGACATGATTATTTCATCGCGATTTATCAAATTATCCGGAGTTCTGCTGGTAACGGTCGTAACTCTGGTGACTGCCACGGCTTTTTTTCTTCCCTACCTCCTGGACGTCAATGCCTATCGTGCCGAGATCGTAACGGCTCTCCAGCAAAGCCTCAATCGGCCGGTCAGCTTCAGTTCAGGATCATTTACCTGGCACTTCGGACCATCATTCGAATTCAAATCATTTACCGTTAAAGAGCGTGACGGGGGTGGCGATTTTATTTCGGCCCGGAAAATAACGGTGCAATTGGCCCTGATACCCTTGCTGGAAAAAAAAGTCGAATTAAAGAGTCTGATCCTGGATGATGCGGCCATTTCACTGAATCGCGCTTCTGACGGCTCATTCAATTTCGATGATTTGCTGAAACCCCGCCAAGGTGGGGATGTCCGCGTTGATTTCAAGAAAATCCGTATTATCAACGGGTCAATACTCTGGAGTGACATGGCTGGTCGAAAAGAGCCGTTTGGTGCTTCCCTGCGTAACATTTTTCTCACTGCGGATCATCTTGGGCGAGAGCAAAAAGGGCACCTCAAACTGACTGCCGACATTCCTGCCGCAAGTGGCGCCTCCACCCACATCACTCTTTCCGGCGCCCTGCGGCTCCCCTCTGGTGACAAATCTTTACTCGAAACAGATTTGGATTGTGATCTTGCAGTTAAACAGGCAGAAATCGGCAGATTCTGGTCATATTTCGGACAATTCATCCCGTTTGCCAACACCGGCGGAAGACTCGATATTGCCACCAGCTTCAAGGGCAGACCCCAGGATTTTTCTGCTAAAGGAAAAGTTCTGATCCATGGTGCATCCGTTAATTGGCCGACAGTTTTTCACGCAAATCTTTCGCCCAAGTCCCTTCAGCTTGAGTATACCGCGGCGGTAACAAAGCAGCAGATCGACATTTCCGCTGTCGATATCAGTATGGAGGGGTTCAGGATCAAGGGGAGCTTCCGGATACAGGATTATCTGACCAACGATCCGCGCATTATCGCCAAAGCCAGCACACCGTCAACATTTCGCTATGAGGATGTCAGAAATTATGTGCCTTACGGAATAATACCTGACGGTACCGCCGACTACATCGAAAACAAGATAAAATCCGGGATATTCAAGCTCGACACCGGAGTGCTGGATGGACGGGTAAGCCAGATCGCCCACATGGAGGTGGGACAAAACTACAACACCCTGCTGATTCGCGGCCCGGTAGAAAAAGCCGTACTGAGCTATGGCCCAAAAGCTCCGTCATTCAATAACTTAAAGGGAGTTATTGAACTAAAGGGTAAAAGCTTCAACCTGCTCGGCATGACCGGGAACTTCGGAACATCCCCCTTTTCACTGAACGGATCTATCATTGAATATAATACCGATAAGACCGCCGATTATCCCATCAGAATGGAAATTTCCCCCCGCGCTCCCGAAATGGCCTGGCTGGCTAATTTGGCCGGCATCCCGAAACTGGAATACAGCAACAGCTCTTCACTGCATCTGGCCGGTAGCGGCCATTATTCAGCCTACAGACTGAACGGTGACTGGGACCTCAAGCAGGCTGCCTACCGGCTGCCCGGCTACATCAACAAACCGATCTCCATGCCGCAAACGCTCAAATTCAGTACGGTTATCGGCAAAGAGGCCACCAAAGTGACGTCGGTAAACTACAATCTGCAACAGATGGTAATTACCGGCAGCGGCCTGATCGGCTATGGAGAAAAGCCGTATCTCGGCTTCGATCTCCAGACCAACCGGTTCGCCATGAGTGAAACGCTGCCTATTCTCTCCATGTGGGAGAAGTATAAACTCCGGGGGATGGTGCAGGCTCATATCAGGGGGGGGGGAGATCCGGACGATCTGAGCGCCATGGATTACCACGGTACCGTGGATCTCACCCGGTTAAGCTTCCAACCCGATGAACATCTGAAACAGATCAGCGGCATCAGCGGTTCGATTTATTTCAAAGGAAACAGCCTGGAAACCTCCAGCATTGCAACCCGCTACGGCAGCTCCGTGATTACCATGAAAGCGGCAATAAAGAGCCTGAAAAACCCGGTAGGCGACATAACACTCTCCTCGCCACAGCTATTCCTGCGTGACATAGACCGTGCCGCAGATCGTCAGGATGCGGCTTTCAGACGCTTTAACGCGAGTTGTACGCTACGCAGGGACTCCATCATATTGAAAAGTGTATCCGGGCTGATCAATTCATCCAATTTCAGCCTGAGCGGCGTATACCTGACCGGTCGTGCACCGCAAGCGACCATCTCCGTGATGTCGACAAATCTTGACCTTGATGACCTGCGCATGTTTTCTACTCCGCCACAAAAAGTTGAAAACCCTCAAAGCCAAGGCGTAGATGTAAAACTGACCTTGAACGTCGAAGCCGGTAATTTCGGCAAATTGACGTTCAGTAAATTGAATGCCTCCGTTCAGCAGGAGAAAGGCACTCTTTACCTGCAGAATCTGACTGCCGGATTTCAGGGGGGGCGGCTTACGGCCAAGGGCAGGATTGCTCCAGGAGGCCAGCAGGGGGACCGCTATGATCTGACTCTCGATATTACCAGAGCAGATGCTGAAAAACTTTTCGCGGCTCTCGATGTTTCAAGAGAGGTTACGGGTTCTTTGACACTTCATGGCGATCTGACGGCCCGCGGGAATACACTTCTGGATATCAAAAAGAGCGCTTTGGGGAATATCCGTCTCAATATGAACAACGGGAAATTGCGAAAATTCAGCATACTCTCCAAGGTCTTCTCGATTTTAAATGTGTCCCAACTGCTCAAATTCAAGCTGCCGGACATGACTTCCGATGGGATGCCATACAGCAGCATTAAAGGGAGCATCTCGGTCAATGACGGAATTCTGGCCACCAAGGATCTCTTCATAAGCAGCAATGCCGTCAACATATCGATAGTCGGAAACGCAGATATTGTTAAAGAAGAATTGAATCTTACCCTCGGCGCCCAGCCTCTTCAGACAGTGGACAAAATCGTTAACCGGATTCCTATCGTGGGCTGGCTGTTGACCGGAAAGGAGAAGAATTTACTGACCGCTTATTTTGAGGCAAAGGGTAAATGGTCCGACCCTCAGGTCAGCGCCATTCCGGTGAAATCGATGAGCAAGGGGATACTGAATATATTCATCAGGACATTTGAATTGCCGGTAAAGTTGTTTACGGATACCGGCGAGGTGATTCTTGGTCAATAGATGGCGTAATTTTGCGGATCCGAGAACAGTTCCTTCAGGAAAAGATTATTGAGGTGGTGTCCGGTCTTGTTGGCATCAACCTTGCCGAGAATGCGATAGCCGCAGGTATAAAAATCACCGATAAGGTCGAGTATTTTGTGATTAACCAGTTCTTTCTTGTAGCGAAGACCATGCGGGTTGACGATGCTGTCTTCTCCGATCGCAACTGCGTTATCCAGCGACGCTCCCTTTGCCAATCCCGCTTTGCGGATCGCTTCCAGTTCCTCAAGAAAACCGAAAGTGCGTGAATTGATGATCGAAAAAGCATTTTCAACGTCAGTGACCCTTTTTTTCTGTTTTCCCACCGGTGCCCGAAACTCAATGGACATAGTGATGTCCAGTGTATTATGCGGTTTTACCCTTAAATACGCATCATCTCTCGTGACCTCAACCGGGCGCAGCACTTTCAAATATACCCCGGACTCGGGGAACTCATATACCCCGGCCTTCCACATTCCCTGATAAAACTCCCAGGCAGAACCATCCATGATCGGCACTTCCGGGCCGTCGATGTAAACCAGGCAGTTCGTGATGCCGGAAAAATAAAGGGCAGCCATCAGGTGCTCGATAGTCGAGACAGAAACACCTTCACAGCCGATCTGGGTGGAAAGTCGGGTATCACCAACCATGTCATACCGGGCAGGAATAAGCGTCCCGTTATACACAAAAGCGATGCCGAATTCACGACGGGGAAGGAACTCCAGTGTCACATCCCTGCCACTGTGGAGTCCGATACCGGCAACTTTAAAAATACGATTTATGGTTGTTTGTCGTTTTATCATGGCGGGAATATGTCAGATTTACCGGTAAGCGTCAAGTCACATGGATACGGCGATTCTCTGTTAACACTTAACCGATGACCTTGCTTTTAAGCTCTTCATGTTCTGCTGCAAGAACATCGTATTTTCTCTCCAGCTCTCGAATCTGGTCGAAGAGGCAGGCAATCGCCTTGGCTTCAGGGTCCGGCAGTTGACCGTGCTGCAAGTCGGCGCGACCGACGTCTTTCTTCTCCTGTTCCATGACCATCCGGCCCGGGATACCAACCACCGTGGCGTTCTCGGGCACCGCCTTGACCACCACGGAATTGGAACCGATCTTGGCCCCTTTCCCGACCGTAAACGGCCCCAGAACCTTGGCGCCTGAGCCGATCACCACGTTATCCTGCAGGGTCGGGTGGCGCTTGACCTTGTCCCAGGTAACCCCGCCCAAGGTAACGCCATGATAGAGGGTGACGTTATCGCCGATCTCTGCTGTCTCGCCGATGACAACCCCCATGCCGTGATCAATAAAGAATTTCCGCCCGATCCTGGCTCCGGGATGGATTTCAACTCCGGTCAGAAACCGCCCGATATGGGAGGTGAAACGGCCGACAAAAAAGAACTCGTGAATCCAGAACCAGTGGGCAATACGATAAATCCAGAGCGCATGCAGTCCGGGATAGCAGAAAATAATCTCCATCATATTTCGAGCGGCGGGGTCGCGTTCAAAAACCGAGTTGATGTCTTCACGGATGTTTTTAAACATTATTGTCAACTCCTCCATCATACTGATGATATTTTCAGAGGTAGCACACTGCCGGCAAACCTGTCAAATCCATTTCATGACAACCGAACAACTTCCTGCTCGACAAATATGCTCTTTATTATTTATAACAGGCACGATGACTATCAATGCAGTAACTGGAGTTCTCGTGAATACACTGACCCTGTCCGCACCGGCAAAAATAAACTACCTTCTCGATGTCACAGGAAAGAGGCCTGATGGTTATCATGAGCTTCGCATGATCATGCAGCGCGTGAATCTATGTGATGAAATAGCCCTCACTATGACAAACACTCCCGGTATCAGCGTTACCTGCAATTCGAAGGGAGCCCCCGATGGCCCTGACAATATTGCCTGGAAAGCTGCACGGGTGCTTCTTGACCTCGCAAAATCCGCTGCCGGCGTAAATATTAAAATCACAAAAAAAATCCCTGTTGCCGCCGGCCTGGGAGGTGGAAGCAGCGATGCCGCATCGGTGCTGATGGGAATGAATCAGCTTTTACAAATCGGCCTGACCGATCATCAACTTATGGAAATCGGCTGTAAACTTGGCGCAGATGTTCCGTTTTTTATTTTCAAAAAAACTGCGCTTGCAGAGGGGATCGGTGAAAACCTCACCCCCTTGCCTGAAATGCCAAAATGCTGGATATTACTGGTTAATCCAGGTGTTCATGTATCTACAGCCTGGGTTTATCGATCTTTGCAGTTGACAAAGGGAAGAGAGCTGAATAAACTGCCGAAGTTTTTCGAATCAATTGAAGATGTTGTCTCGATTTTTTCCAATGATCTCGAATCAGTAACCATTCCGGCCTTCCCGGTAATTGCAGAGATCAAAACCCGTCTGATGAATCTGGGTGCGGTCGGAAGCATGATGTCGGGTAGCGGGCCGACTGTTTTTGGTGTTTACAAAAGTTTTGACGCCGCAGAAGTCGCACGCCGTGAAGTTACAAACGGCACAAACTGGTTTGCGGCAACGGCGGAAACAATCTGATTTGTTCTTAATTCTCTGTATTGGGGCGTCGCCAAGCGGTAAGGCACCGGATTTTGATTCCGGCATTCCCAGGTTCGATCCCTGGCGCCCCAGCCATTTTAGTAAGTGAGCTAGTAGTCTAGCCGAAATAAAAAGGAGCCTCTTATGTCCAGGTATATACAGCGTATACAAGGAGATAAGGGGCTTTGTTTTGTCCAACTTCATCCGTCACTTTTACAGGATCACACGCACCCGTAGACCTACAGCAACTATTCCCTGCCCTTTCATAATTTGCTGGCACCTTGTGATGTAATTAAAAATATGTTATCAGCTTTACTCTGTAACCTGCTGACAAGATTAATTGCCCATACCTACCATACCTTGAGCAGAATTGGAGCTAATATGAATGTACTGTTATTGTTTATTTTAATGATTCCTGCGACCGTATTTGCCGATGATGTATTACTTTTCAAAAACGGTATGAAGTTCAATCATACAAAACATCAAACTGAAAATGTTGGCATTTGTTCAGCGTGCCACGAGCAAGAGCCGGGGAAAATCGCCGGTTTTGGTAAAGAATGGGCACATAAGAATTGCATTGAATGCCACGATACTTATAAAGAAGGGCCGACTGAATGTCGTGGGTGTCATACAGGCAGCGAATTCAAGGCAAAATAGATCATCTCACAGCGATCAGGTTAGGCTATTAAATTACCGTAACGTTAATAATAAAAGAATTGTACCGCAGTGAAAGAG
>Ga0137380_10005196_pt1 | contig 11562 bp, 12 predicted proteins | sample SagtaG_17_FD_104809 | JGI IMG/M metagenome (GOLD analysis project Ga0137380, IMG submission 104809) | Vadose zone soil microbial communities from Sagehorn Ranch, Mendocino, California, USA - Sage2_L_100_16 metaG | ecosystem: Environmental > Terrestrial > Soil > Vadose zone | place: USA... | reverse complement strand
TGCAGTCTGGGCCCGCCTCCGCCGTCGGGCCCGCCCGGGGTGGTGGGGGCGGGGGCGCGCAGGGCGGGCCCCCGCCCCGCCCGCGAGGCGGGTCGTCGGCCCCCCGGGCAGGCCGCCCCCGCCATAACAACCGAGCTCGCCCCAGCCGAGGTTGTCGGCCAGAATCAGCACTATGTTCGGAAGCAGAGGCTTGGTCGAAGCAGGCATGGGGGTTCAGATTGATCGTGAGTGGCGAGGCGCCTGCTCAGTCGATCTTAATTTTCAGCTCGCGCACGAGCCGGCCGTATTTCTCGTAGTCGCCTCGCACTATCGCCGCGAATTGCTCCGGTGTGTTACCCACGGGTTCCAGTCCGTTCCGTGCATAGAGTTCACGAACCTTGGGGTCAGCTAATGTTTTCACGATTTCAGCATTGAGACGCACTACAATCTCTTTCGGCGTTTTGGCAGGCACGAACACGCCCTGCCATTGTTCAATCACGAGGCCCTTGAATCCCGCTTCCTCCAAAGTCGGCACGTCCGGCAAGTTCGGCGAGCGCGTATGAGTCGTCTGCGCGAGCAATTTCACCTTGCCGGACCTGTAGTGAGGGACAAGTGGCGCAGCACCGAGCGAGGCGAGCGGTACCTGACCACCGATAAAGTCCGTGATCGCCTGTCCACCACCCTTGTATGGCACGTGCGTGAGCTCGATACCAGCCAGGTTCGCAAACCATTCCGCCGCGATGTGCTGCTGAGTACCTGCGCCCGAAGTTGCATACCCAAGACCGGGTTTCGTCTTCGCGAGGGCCACTAATTCGGCCACTGAATTGACGCCGAGCGAAGGATGCGCAGCGAGCACCACTGGCTGGCGCGCGAGTTGCGTAACCGGAATGAAATCTTTGAGCGGTTGAAAGCCGATCTTGGAGTAGAGATGCGGGGCCGACGCAATCGTATCGCTGGAAGAAACGATGGTGTACCCATCAGGAGGAGCCTTGGCCACGAACTCAATGCCGATGGTGCCCGCGGCACCGGCACGGTTTTCGACCACCACCGGCTGACCTAACGCCCGCGTCAGCCGTTCAGCAGCCAAGCGTGCCGTCATATCGTTCGCGCCACCGGGCGAGAAGGGTACGATCCACCGTATCGCTTTCGATGGCCAGGCCTGTGCAAATACCGTGCTCGCCCATAGGGCGAGCACGCAAACGGAAAGTGATCGGAAAGACAGCATGGCCGTAGCACTCCCCCAATGCTTGACTGTAAGCATAGTCTAATACTTCCTGCCAGCTGCGCTTTTAAGCCGAGAATTATCGCGTGGATGAACCTAGAACACAGTTCTAACTCTTGTTGACTCGGACTGCACATCCGATACTAGTGACCCGCTCTAACCCTCTTCAGAGTGGCGGGTGCGTCATCACGCGAATGGCAAGACCAATTTCCCCTGGTGCCCGGTTTTGCCCTGGTCGGGAAGCCAAGCGGGGCTCGAACTTCTCGGACTGTTCTATTGATGTGACAGTCTCGCCAGTGTCCGCTTTTGGCCGGTTGCCGCCATCCCCTGAACCGAAGTGCGTGTAAGAATACGCGGCAGGAGCGTCATCGTACGAGTGGCACGGCTGATTCTCCGGAAATACCCAGGGGTTTCTTGGTTGGCGACCCGGGAACTTCAGGTCGCTGAATTCCCGCCTGCGCGGGAATGACGGGGGCGATCGCCGCTCGTAGAATGATGAATTGTCGGAATCGGATGGGGAGAGCAAGGATGAGACGGCTTCGCGTATTCGTGCGTGCAGCGTTTGCTCTGGGGTTCGCCGCCGCCGCGCTCGCGCAGTCTTATCCATCCAGGCCGATACGGGTCATCGTTCCGTTCCCTCCCGGGGACGCGGCCGACATCATGGCTCGGCTGATCGGGCCGAAAATAGCCGAGCGCATGGGACAGCAGATCATCGTCGAGAACCGCGCCGGTGCGAGCGGCCAGATCGGCCTGGAGATTCTGAAGAACTCGGCCGCGGACGGCTACAGCATCGGCGTCGGACAGGGGGGGAACCTCGTCGTCGCGCCGCATACCTACAGGAAGCTTCCGTACGATCCGCTCAAGGATTTCGTGCCGGTGGCGCTGCTCGCGACCAATTACCTTGCCGTCGTCGCCAATCCGAACGTGCCGTTCAAGACCGCTGCCGAGATGATCGACTGGGCCAGGGTCCATCCGGGAACGCTCACGGTCGCCACCAACGGCGAGGGCGGTTTTCCCCACCTCGCGTTCGAGAACCTGGGCGTGATGGGCGGATTCAAGTTCCAGCACATCCCGTACAAGGGCGCGACCCAGATCATCACCGATGTCATCGGCGGGCAGGTGCAGCTGGGGATCGGCGCCTACACCAGCCTGTCGCCGCACGTGCTTTCGGGCCGGGTGCGGCTGATCGCCGTGACCAATCCGGTGCGCGTCCCGAACAAGCCCGAGCTGCCCATCTTCGCCGACGCCGTGCCCGGCTACGATTCGCGCGGCTGGTTCGGCTACGTCGCGCCTGCCGCGACGCCGCGCGAAATCATCGTGAAGCTCAATGAGGAGATCAACCGCGCGATGAAGCTGCCCGACGTGAGCGAGAAGCTCGTCGCGGCAGGCCTCATCGTCGTCGCCGAGCCACCGGAATATTTCGGGGAGGTGATCAGGAGCGACTACGCCAAGTACGGCAAGCTCACGCGTGACATCGGCTTCCAGCCGCAGTGACCGGAACCCGGCGCAGGCGGTGACTCGCGCTTTGCGGATTCTCGCGGCGCTCCTGGCTCTCTGGATGCCGCCGGGGAAAGTCCTTGCCTGGGGCGAAGAAGGCCATCGCATGGTGGGCGACATCGCGAACCGATATCTTCAGCCGAAGGCAAGGGAACAGGTCCTCGCACTGCTCAAGCACGATCGCCTCGCGGACGGCGAGCCGTCCCGACGGCGCACGCTCGGCGAAATCGCGTCCTGGGCCGACGAGATCAAGGACTACGAATGGGGGAAGAAACTGGGCGCCCGGCATTTCGACAACGTTCCGCTGTGCGGCAAAGCGGATTATTCGAGGTACTGCCGGGGCGGCCGCTGCGCTTCGGCGCAGCTCGCCCGTCAGCTCGAAATACTCGGCGACGAAAGCGAGCCGCTGCGGCGAAGGAACGAGGCCTTGAAGTGGGTCGTGCACTTGGTCGGGGACATCCATCAGCCCTTGCACGCGGCGACTCGCCGCGACGCCGGCGGCAACTCGGTGCAGGTGTCTTTCTTCGGCGAGCGCGATAATCCTCCTTACGGGACCCTCCGCCTGCACACGATCTGGGACGTCCACATGGTGCAGCGGCTGGTTTCGGAAAGGGGCGGCGAGAGCGCCATCGTCTCCGCGCCCGTCGGCCCCGCGGAAAAAGCGGCCTGGGAGAAGGGCTCGGTCGCCGACTGGATAAACGAGAGTCACGAAATCGCGGGGAACCTCGTGTATCCGGCGCTGCCCGTGGCTTCCTCGTGCTCGCTCAGGATCCGGGGCGTCGTCGCGATCGACGGGGCGTATTACTCGAACGCGGCGCCGGTGATCGAGGCCCAGATCAGAAAAGCCGGTGTCCGCCTCGCCGGGATTCTGAATGAATCGCTCGGGCGCTGATGCTCCGGGCGTTATATGATTGTCAAGCGTCGCGGGCGTCAGAGCCGGCGACGCGCCGTCGACCCTGGGGGGGATCGACACCATGTCATCGACGCCACATCCGCAGGACGGCGTCGCCATTCCGGATGGCGAGGCCCTGTTTCGCGTGCTCTTCGGCCAGACGGCGGTCGGAATCGCCGTCGGATCGCCCGAGGGCCGCTTTCTGCGCGCGAACGAGGCACTCTGCCGCATGCTCGGCTACAGCGAGCAGGAGCTGCTGGAAAGGACCGTCCGGGATATTACCCATGCCGACGATTTGCAATCCAGCCAGGAGTTCCGGGAGGAGCTTCTGTCGGGCAGATCCCAATCGCGCGTCTACGAAAAGCGTTATTTGCGCAAAGATGCTTCTCCCATCTGGGTCCAGGTCGTGGGGACGCTGGTGCGCGACCGGTCGGGGTCGCCGCAATGCTTTGTCGCGCTGGTTCACGACATCACGGAGCTGAAAATGGCCCAGGAGGCGCTCAAGGCGAGCGAGGCCCGGTTCCGCCGCATGGTGGAGCTGAGCTCGGACTGGTACTGGGTACAGGACGAGCATTTCCGTTTCGTGGAGTTGCCGGGAGTGGAAAAACGGGGTGTTGACCCGGAGACCTTCATAGGCAAGGCGCGCTGGGAGCTTCCCGGTCTCGGGCCCCTTCCGGAGAAAGTGTGGCAGCAGCACCGCGAGAAGCTCGAGCGTCACGAGCCGTTTACCGACTTCGTGTTTCTCGGCCGCGACAAAACCGGCGAGCTGCGCTATCTGAGCGTGACCGGCGAGCCGATTTTCGACGTGCAAGGCGATTTCAAGGGGTACCACGGCGTCGGCAAGGACGTTACCGAGACGGCGCGCTCGCAGAAGGCGCTGGAGGAGAGCGAGCAGCGCTACCGCATGCTGTTCGAAGTCCATCCCCATCCGATGTGGGTCTCGGATAACAAGACGCTGGCTTTCCTCGCGGTGAACCAGGCCGCGATCCGCCATTACGGGTATTCCAGAGAGGAGTTCCTGTCGATGACGGCGGAGCACCTGCGCCCCCCGGAGGACGTGGCCCAGCTGCTCAAGGCCTTCCAGGACGAGAGCCGTTCCTACATGCAGCGTGTGGCACGGCACCGAAAGAAGAACGGCGAGCTGATCGACGTGCAGGTCACTTCCTTCAATCTCGAATTCGACGGCCGGCCCGCCCGTCTGGCGGTGGTGGACGACGTCACCGAGCGCCTGAAAGCCGAGGCGCGGATTCGGGAAATCGAACAGCAATACCGGGCGCTGCTCGAATCCAGCGAAGACGCCGGCGAGCGCAGGCGCTCGTAACAGAGGCTGACGCGGTTCGGGGTGAACGCGTTTGCAGCCTATTCGACGGTCACTCCGGACAGCTTGATCAAACGGTCCCAGCGCTCGTACTCGGACCCGAGGTATTCGGCGAATTGCTCCGGGGTGTTGCCGACCACCTCGAACCACTGCTTGCTCACGTACCGCTCGCGAAAGGCCGGGTCGTTCAGGACCTTCACGGCATCGCCGCAGATTTTGGCGACCAGCTCGCGCGGCATGCCGGCGGGCCCCACCAGCGCGAACCAGGTGCCCGCCTCGTAGCCGGGCACGCCCGATTCGGCGACCGTGGGCAGGTCGGGCAGCGCCGCGATTCGCTGCGCGGTGGCGGCGGCGACGAGCTTCAATTTGCCCGCGCGCGCGTGCGGCTCGACCAGGAGCGGCGTCACCATCATCATCTGGATCTGCCCCGAGAGCAGATCGGTGACCGCCGGCCCGGCGCCCTTGTAGGGCACGTGCACGATGTCGATGCCGAGGAGCTTCTTCAGGTAATCGACGCTGATGTGGGCCGAGGAGCCCAGGCCGAACGAGCCGTAAGAGAGCTTTCCCGGATTGGCCCTGGCGTATGCGACGAACTCCTGGAAGGTGCTTGCCCCGACCGACGGGTGCACCGCGATCACCCACGGAAAGCGCACCAGCACCGTGATCGGCGTGAAGCCGTGCAATCCGTCATAGGGCAGCTTCCGGTATAGGTGCGGATTCATGACGAACGAAGAGGCGTCCGAGACGAGCAGCGCGTGGCCGTCAGGCGACGACTTCGACACGTAGTCCGCGCCGAGAATCTGGTTTGCGCCCGGTCGATTCTCGACCACCACCGCCTGGCCCCAGATTTCGGAGAGGCGCGGAGCGAGCGCGCGCGAGAACGCATCCGTGGCGCCGCCCGGCGAGGTCGGGACGACGATCTTGACCGGACGCGAGGGAAACGCCTGCCCCGAGCCCGTCGAAGGGGATTGCGCGGGCGCGAAGGCGGGTGCCGCGGAAAGCGCGGCCGCCGCGGCGAAGGCGAGCAGGGGACGCGGACTTCCGGCCATCCGGATCTCCGTTACGGTGCGCGCCTATTATGCCTTCCCAGGCCGCCCTATAATTCAGCAGTCGTCCAAGTCATCGCTCGAGAAGGAATCCCCCATGACGAAATCCCTCAACAAATCCCGCCGTCGCCTGCTGGGCGCCTTGGCAGCTGCGGCCGCGGTCGCTCCGTTCGGCGCCGCGGCGCAGTCAAAGCGGCCGGTGCGCATCATCGTTTCGTTTACAACGGGGGCTGGCCCCGACATCGTCGCGCGGCTGCTCGCGCCGAAGCTGCAGGCGCGCTGGGACCAGCCGTTCTACGTGGAAAATCGACCCGGCGCGTCGGGCACGATCGGCACCGAAATGGTCGTCAAGGCGCCGGCCGACGGCCAGACCATCATGGTCGGTCCCGCCTCCATCGTGACCGCGCCGCACCTCTATCCGAACATCGCCTACGACGTGGTCAAGGATCTTTCTCCCGTGACGAATGTCGGTTCTACCAGCCTCGCGCTGGTGGTTCACAAGTCCGTCGCCGCCAGCACGGCACAGGAGTTCATCACTTGGGTGAAGTCGCAGCCCGGCAAGCTCAATTACGGCTCGCCCGGAAACGGCACCCACCATCACCTGTGCATGGAGCTGCTGAAGCTGAACGCGGGGCTCGACATCGTGCACGTGCCATACAAGGGCTCGGCGCAGGCCGAGAACGATCTGATCGCAGGAGTCATTCCCACGATGTTCCTCCCGATCCATGTCGCGTTGCCGAAGATCAGGGCGGGTCAGATCAAGGTGCTGGGCGAAAGCCTCAAGGAGCGTCATCCGCTTTTCCCCGACATCCCGTCTCTGCATGAGCAGGGCGTGACAGGCTACGACGTGGACCTGTGGATCGGCGTATGGGCACCCCCGGGAATGCCCGCGGACATCCTCGCCAAATACAATTCCGATATTCGCGCCATCGTGGCCGAGCCCGAAATGCGCAATCAGCTCGCGAGCCAGGGTCTGGTGCCGAATACGGGAACGCCGGAGCAGTTTGCACAACTCGTCAAAAGCGATTACGACAAGTGGGGCAAGGTGATCCGCGCGGCGCACATCAAGGCGGATTGACGAGAATGAAATCCGTGAAGGCGGTGGGAATCCTGGGCCTCGGAAAGATGGGGCGGAGAAGGACATGAACATCGGTTTGACACAAAAACGAAGCGGGGTGGACAATGGAAGCGACTATGATCGGCCGACCGGCTCGGAAGAGGAGGACGCATGATGGCTTCTAACAACATGGCGTGGCAGTACTTCACCAACTTCGCCACCATTTCCTTCATTGTCTTCGGCGTCATCAGCTTCGCGGTCGGCCTCGGGCTGATCGTGTCGAGCGCGGGCACTTTCCAGATGTTCCGCGCCTTGAATCAGTGGGTGTCCACGCGAGCCGTGCTCAAGTCGGTCGAGATACCGCGGGAAACGGATCAGGTGGCGCACAGATACCGCCGCTGGCTCGGAGGCGCGTTCATACTCTTCGGCGTCGTCGCGATATTCGGCTTGATCGGGATGTTCGACGTCGGCGCCGTCAGCGTGGCGATTTTCAAGAGCCTTTCGCGCCCGTTCATCGCCTGGATCGTGCAGAGCCTGCGATGGTTCCTGGTCATCGGCAGCCTGTTGGGCCTCGTCGTGGGAGCCATGCTCTGCTTCTACCCGGACGCTCTGGGCGCTTTCGAGAGATTCGCGAACCAGTGGATTTCTTCCCGGCAATTTCTCCGCCACGGGGACGACATGAACTTGACGCTCGACCGGCTGGTCGAAGCCCACCCGAAGCCTTTCGGTTGGATCATCACCGTCGCTTCGGCGGGCGTGGTGGTCTCCGCGCTCGTGCTCCTGGGGCGCCATTAGCGGCGATCGAGGCGGATTTGCGCCTCGACGCTTTCGCGGCGGCGCATTCGGGCGCCTGAACCGCGGCGGGCGGCTCGCGTCGCGCATCCTGCGCGTTCCCGGCCGATGAAAGCGAAGACGGTAGCGATTCTGGAGAGCCGGCTCGGCGCGCAGCTCGCCGATCTCGTCGGCAAGCACGGAGGAACACCCTTGCTTGCCCCGGCGCTCGCCGAGGTGCCGGAAGTCGACAGCGGCGCTATCTCAAATCTCGTCGAGCAGCTCGAGGCGAATCCGGCGAAGGCCGCGATTTTCCAGACCGGCGTCGGCACCCAGGCGTTGTTCCGGGCCACCGACGCCCTCGGCCTCACCGGAAAACTGCTCGGCCTTCTGGCAAAGTGCGTGGTCGTCGCACGCGGGCCCAAGCCCACCGCCGTGCTGCGCTCGCGCGACGTGCGCATCGATCGCAGCGCAAACGAGCCCTTCACCACCGTCGAGGTTCTTCAGTCGCTGAACGATGTTCCGCTCCGCGGCGCGCGCGTCGTGGTGCAGCGCTATGGCGAGACCAATGTGGAGTTGGAAAAAGCTCTGCGGGAAAAGGGCGCTGAGGTGATCGAGGTGGCCACTTACCGCTGGTCCCTGCCGCAAGACACCGGACCTCTCGTGCGCTTGATCGACGCGCTCGAGCGCAGGCAGGTCGATGCGACCGTCTTCACCAGCGCATCCCAGGCCCATAATCTCTTTACCTTGGCGGAGAGGCTCGGAAGACAAGGCCCACTCGCGGGAAACCTGAACCGCACACTCGTTGCTTCCATCGGCCCGGTGTGCAGCGCGGCGCTGCGGGAGCACGGCGTCGACATCGCTCTGGAAGCGAGCCCCCCGAAGCTGGGGCCGCTCGTGTCCGCGCTCAGTCAAGTCCTGTCGCGCTAGCGGCAGCGGGGCCGCTCAGTTCATCCGGTGGCGCTTCACGGCTTTCTCGTCCCACGCCACTCCTGTTCCCGGCTGGTCGGGGATGACCGCAGCGCCGTCGGCGATTCGCAGCGGGTCGGCGAGAATCGGATTGGCCCAGTCTACGTACTCGAGCCAATGGCAGGTCGGCGTACTCGCAAGCAGATGCGCGCTCGCTTCCGGAAAGAGATGCGAGGACATCTCGATGCCGCTCGCCGCAGCAAGCGCCGCCGCGCGCTGCCAGCCGGTAATTCCACCGATTCTCTCGAGATCCGGCATCACGTAGTCGCAGGCGCCCGCGGCGAGCGCTTCGGCCATCGCCTCGGGGAGCGAAAAGTTCTCGCCGATCTGCACCGGCGTCGCGAGCTCGCGCGCGACCTTTGCGCAGCCGCGGTAGTCGTCGTGCCGGATCGGCTCCTCGATCCAGTAGACGCCTTCGCCGTCGAGAGCTCGGCCGCGCGCGACCGCCTCATCGACGGATAGCGCCTGGTTGTAGTCCACCATCAGCTTCACGCTGTCCGGCAGGCGCTTGCGCACGGCGCGCACCGCGACGAGATCGGCCTCGAGCGTCGGGTGGCCGAGCCGCAGCTTCAGGGCGTGGAATCCGCCCTGGAGCAATTTCTCGGCCTCGTCCGCGGCGGCTCCGGGTTGCATCAGGCCGAGACCGTTGCTGTTGTAGGCGGGAATCGGGTGCGGCGCGCTGCCGAGAAACGCGACGAGCGGTTTTGCGGCGGCGATCGCGAGCGCGTCCCAGCAGGCGACGTCGAATCCCGACATGGCCATGCGCACGATGCCCTGCACGCCGATCAGCCTGAAGCGGCGCGCGAGTTTTTCCCAAAGGCCGGCCGGCGCTACAGCCTCGCCTTTCACAGCGCGCTCGATCTCGCCGAGCAGGCTCGCGATGGCCGGCGCCGCTGCGCTCAGGTAACAAAAGAGATAGGAGCGACCGGTAACGCCTTCTTCGGTTTCGAGATCGATCAGCAGCAGCGGCGCGGCGCGTATCGTCGCCGCGCTCGTGCCGAGCGGCAGCTTCATCGGCACTTCGACTGCGCGTGCGCGGATCGCGCGGATCGTGAGTTGCGGTGCGGACATGGATTGTTCTTTGCCGATGATACAATTGCAACCATGAATACTATCGTACGCCTGCGGCCCGCTCTGGCGCGTCAATTGAGCAAGATTGCTGCCGAGTCGAAGCAAAACGTATCTTCCCTTGCAGAGGATGCACTCCGGCAGTTCGTGCGCTCCCACCGCGAAACCGTTCACTTGACGCGCCCGCGCGCGAACGTGCGGCGTTTGCGCGCCGCGCACGCCGAGATCGAGGCGGAGATTGCCAGGCGGAAGCGCCAGGCCGCCTAGGCTGGAGGTCTACTGGACTTCCCAGGCGCAGCAGGACCGCGAACACTGGTTAAAGCGTGATCGCCGCATCCTCGGCCGGATTGACCGACTGATCGCCGACATCCTCGAACACCCCTTCACGGGCATCGGCAAGCCGGAGCCGTTACGCCACGAATGGGCGGGCTACTGGTCGCGGCGCATCAGCGGCGAGCATCGTCTGGTCTATCGCGTTGAAGCAGGCACCGTGTTCATTGCGCAGTGCCGCTTCCATTACGGCTAGGCGAAAAGGAGGGGGAGCGCCCCGCCGCGTGCAGCGCGAGGATGTCGCAGACGGCGCGGTTCACGGGCGTCGGTATGCTCTTTTCCTTCCCGAGCTGCACGACGCCGCCGCTCAGCCACGCCACTTCGAGCGGATTGCCGCGCTCGAGGTCGTGGTGCATCGACGAAGTCATGTCGGCCGGAAGCCCGTCGGCGAACGCGAGGCGGCTCTCCGCGTAGTCTTCGGCCAGCGCCACGCCGTGGGCACGGCCCACCACTACCGTTTCGCGCATGACATCGAGCAGGAAGGCGCGCGTCTGCGGGTTTTCACGTATCGGCCCGATCGGCCTGCGCATCGTCGTCGTGGTCGCGGACAGCCCCACGAGGAACACGTACTTCTCCCAGATCGCCTTGCGCACGTCCTCGCTCAGCTCGGCTTCGATCCCTGCGCGCAGCAGCGCCTGGTGCAGGAATTCGGCCCGCGCCGATTTTCGGCCGTCGTATTCGCCGAGAACGATACGCTGCATGGTGCCGGTCTGGTGGATCACACCCGGCCGCGCGATGTGCGTGGCGACGTAGCCCACCCCGCCCATCACCGCCGCCGTCCCGAACTCGCGCCTCAGGATGTCGTCCTTGATCACGCCGTTCTGCAGCGACAGCACGCCGGTGCTCGGTCCGACCAGAGGCCCGATTTGCCGAGCGGCGGCCTCGGTGTCCCAAAGCTTGACGGAGACAATGACCAGATCGACAGTACCGAGCGCGGCCGGGTCGTCGGTCGCGCGCACTTTGGGAATGTGGATGTCGCCCTGCGGCGCGTTTTCGATGACGAGCCCGCGCTCGCGCATGGCGGCGAGGTGCGCGCCGCGCGCGATGAAGCTCACATCGTAACCCGCGTGCGCGAGCCGCCCGCCGAAAAAACCGCCTACTCCGCCCGAGCCCATCATCGCTATTTTCATGAGTTCTCTCTCGTGCGATCCAAGCGGCACCGGCCCGTGGATTATACCGGCGCGGAATGGTAACCTGTGGCCCCCTTGCCTGAAAGGGGAGCGTCATGATTCATTCTGTTCTCCGCGCCGGTGTTGCCTGGGTAGCGGCGCTTGCTGCGCTCGTGCCGCTGCCTGCCGCGGCGCAAGCGACGAGTTGGCCGACCAAACCGGTGAAATTCATTTCACCGTTCCCGCCGGGCGGATCGGTAGATCCGCTTGCTCGCCTGGTCGCCGTCAAGTTGGGCGAGACGCT
>Ga0137380_10005192_pt1 | contig 11568 bp, 10 predicted proteins | sample SagtaG_17_FD_104809 | JGI IMG/M metagenome (GOLD analysis project Ga0137380, IMG submission 104809) | Vadose zone soil microbial communities from Sagehorn Ranch, Mendocino, California, USA - Sage2_L_100_16 metaG | ecosystem: Environmental > Terrestrial > Soil > Vadose zone | place: USA... | reverse complement strand
GGCCTGGTCGACCGCCACCCGCGGCTGAAAATCGTCCTCGGGCACCTGGGCGAGAATTTGCCCTACAGCCTGTGGCGCATCGACCATTGCAACGGCTGGATCAAGCAGCGCCACAAATATCCGGCGAAGAAGAAGATCGCCGATTATTTCTGCGCCAACTTCCACCTGACAGTGGCGGGCAACTTCCATACGCCGACCTTGGTCGCCGCCATGCTGGAGATTGGCGCCGACCGCATCATGTTCTCGACCGACTGGCCGTTCGAGGACATCGGCCAGGCCGCCGAATGGTTCGACCGCGCCAGCATCAGCGAGGCGGACCGCATGAAGATCGGGCGCACCAACGCGATCGAGTTGTTCAAGCTTGGGATTTGAGGGTCTACCTCTCCCCGCTTGCGGGGAGAGGTCGGATCGCGAAGCGATCCGGGTGAGGGGGCGTCTGAGCAAAGGCGCCTACCCTCGGAGGCCCCCTCACCCCGACCCTCTCCCCGCAAGCGGGGAGAGGGAGTCCGCAGGTTGCGCCGCGATCAGCCTGCGCAACGCAGCCGCGCCAGCCGGGTTGCCGCCTCGGCGTTGACCGCGTTGGGCGGCACGCGTCCGGCAACGAGTTCGGCCACCTGGTTCACCGTGTCGAAGGCCTGGTGCTCGATCGCCTGCGGGGTCAGGCCGGCGGCGTGCGGGGTGGCGATGACGTCGGCGCGCGACGCGAGCGCGGGCGAGGGCATCTGGTCGGCCGCGCGGCCGACGTCCATGGCGGCGCCGGCGATGCGCCGCGCGTCGAGCGCGCGGGCGAGCGCCGCCTCGTCGACCAGATTGCCGCGCGACACGTTGATGAAGAACGCGGTGGGCTTCATGCGGGCGAAGGCGGCCTCGTTCATCAGATTCTCGGTCGCCTCGGTGGCAACCGCGAGGCAGACGACGAAATCCGCCTCCGCCAACAAGGTCTCAAACGGCACCTGGCGGATGCCGGGCTCGCTCACCTGCTTGTGCGGGTCGCTGACGATGACCGTCATGCCGAGCGCCACGCCGAGCGGGGCGAGATACCGGCCGATCACGCCATAGCCGATGATGCCCAAGGTCGAGCCGCGCAGCTGGCGCCCGGTGCGCGCCGGCGGCGCACTGCCCTGTCGATAGACCAGAACCGAATCGGAGATGCCACGCGCCAGATCGACCATGATGCCGATGGTCATCTCGGCGACCGAAGCGGCGAAGCCCGGGGTGGCATGGGTCACCAGGATGCCCGCGGCGCTCGCCGCCGCCACGTCGACATTGCGGATGTCGACGGCGCAGCGCAGGAAAGCGACGAGATCGGGCGCTTGGCGAAAGAGGGCGGCGGGCCCCGGCGTCTGCCGGTCGGACACGACGATCTCGCAGCCGCGCGCCGCGGACGCGAGCGCGTCGGCATCGAGCACGCGGCCGCTGTCGTTGATGCGCACCTCGCCCAACTGGCGCAAAGCCGCAACCGCGCGCTCGCCGTAATAGTTTTGCAGCATGTCGGGAACGTGGGTGAGGAAAATGCGCGGCATGTTTTCCTTACTGCGCCAGACCGGCCACGAATTGACACTTGGCGGCAAGTCTTGAACGATCGGCGTGCGGCTCACAAGCCTCGGCGCAGGTTCGCGCCGAGGCTTTTCAAGACGATCATGCCATGACCAGCGACGGCGGCCGGCTCATCGACGGCGCGACCCGGCTGTTTTGCATCATCGGCGATCCGGTGGCGCAGACCGGCTCGCCGCGCGTGTTCACCGACCGCTTCCGCGCTGCCGGCCGCAATGCCGTGCTGGTGCCGTTCCATGTGCCCGCCGCCGCCTTCGAGCAATCGATCCGCGGCGTCATGGCGCTCGCCAATCTCGACGGCATCATCGTCACGGTGCCGTTCAAATCCCGCATCCTGCCGTTCGTCGACCGGGTGCTGCCGACCGGCCAAAAGGTCGGCGCCGTCAATGCGCTGCGGCGCGAGGCGGGCGGCTGGACCGGCGACATGTTCGACGGCCGCGGCCTGGTGCGCGGCGTCGAGGCGCAAGGCCGCTCGGTTACCGGGCGCAACGTCATGCTGATCGGCGCGGGCGGCGCGGGCAGCGCAATTGCGTGCGCGCTCGCCGAGGCGGGCGCCGCGGCCGTCACGCTCTCCGACACCGACGAAAGCAAGGCGCGCGCGTTGGCGGCGCGGATCACGGCCGCTTTTCCGGCCTGCACGATCCGCGTCGGGCCGCCGGCCATCGCGGGCCATGACATGCTGGTCAACGCGACGCCGGTCGGCATGCGGCCGGACGACGGCCTGCCCGCCCCGCTCGGCAAGCTCGATCCGGGCGTCCTCGTCGTCGACGTCGTGCTCAAGCACGAGACGCCGCTGCTGCGCCACGCCGCGGCGTGCGGCTGCCCGACCGTCAAGGGGCACGCCATGCTGGAGGGGCAGGTCGAGGAACTGCTGCGATTCTTCGGCGTGCGCGCCTCCCTCTCCCCGCTTGCGGGGAGAGGGTCGGGGTGAGGGGGCGTCTGCGAGTGCGCGCTTTCCTCAACCGCCCCCTCACCCGGATCGCTGACGCGATCCGACCCCGGATCAAGTCCGGGGCAGGCTCTCTCCCCGCAAGCGGGGAGAGGTGAGCGCGCTATCACTGCCGCTCGAGGATGGTGGCGACGGCCTTGATCTGGTTGCGGGCGTAGGCCGGCAGTCCGGCGCTGATGGAATGGCCGCTGTTGAACGAGCTGTTGCCGACCAGAACCTGGGCGGGCACCAGGTTGCGCAGGATCGGAACGGTCTCGTACTCCTTCTTGTTCTCCAGCACCTTCGCCTTGATGGCGAGCGCCACGTAGGCGGTCGCCACGGTCCTGGTGGGATCGGTCGGATGCTGCTGGAGCACGGCGAGGAACTTGCCGAAGCGGAGTATCTGGTTGACGTAGAAAATGTTCTGCTCGAGCACGCCGGTCACCGGCGAATTGATGCCGGTGAGCTTGATGAGGCCGGTCTGATCGATCTCCGCCGGCGGCAGCACGCGCAGCTCGCTCTGGAACTCGAGGTATTCCGATATCTTCTTCTCGCTGTCGGTGAGCTTGTTGACGAGACGGATGCCGACCGGCAGCTTGCCCTCGAGGTCGTAGCGCGACTGGATGCAGATCGTGTTGGGCCTCGCGTCGCACCAGCGCCGGTCGGGATGGCGGTTGACGCTGGGATCGACCTCCTTGGGCGGCAGCAGGTCGGCGGCGCTGATCAGCTTGTGGCTGATGGCGGGATCGATGTGCTCGAGAAACGGCAGCGCCGCGTATTTCGCCAGATTGATCGCGGCGGCCGGCTTGCCGAGCATGAAGCGCGCCTCGGCCACGAACATCTGCAGCTTCTCGATGCCCGCCTTGGTGACGCCGGCGGAGGTCACCTCGACGGTCGGCTCGACGTAACCCGGGTAGAGACTGAGCGCCTGCTTCTGCAGCGGGCGCACGCGCGCCCAGTCCTCGAAGCGGATGAGGCCGGTCACCGGATCGGCCAGCTCGTCCTTGCGATGATCCGTGAAGGCGATGACGGAAGGCTTGAGCTGCGCCGCGCTCACGGCGCCGAGCGAGGGCACGTCCTCGATGCGAAAGTCGTTGGCGCGCGCAGCGGAGCCACAGGCCAGCAGGGCGGCGAGGAGGACGATCGCGCGGTGCGGAATCATTCGGCGTCAATATAGGCCGCGCGTGCCCCACGGGTAGTCCGGATCGACGCGGCGCGGGCGCCGGCGCGCCTCGTCGTCCCACCAGAACGGCGGGCCGCCGAACAGGCCGCGCCATTGCGGCTGCGCCGTGCGCGGCGGTTCGCGCCAGGGCGGCAGTTGCCCAAAACGGCCACTGTCGTAACTGCCGAACCAGCCGCCGAGCATTTCGCCATCGCCGCGCGGGTCGCGATCGCCGCGGTAGGCATAGGCTTCGTCACGCGAGACGAGGCGATGCTGGGTGTCGTCGAGCTGGCCGGTGCGATCGAGCCGGAAGTGCTCGACGAAGGCGCGCGGGTTGCCGCGCCCGAGCAGGTCCCCGGTGTTGAGATCGATCGGCAGGTCGACGAGCTGGCGCTTGGCCTCGTCGGACGGCGGGCTGAGCACCGTCTTGGGCGCGTGATAGGTCCAGGCGGCCTCGATGATCGGAGTGAAGATCGGCAGCGCCACCTTGGAGCCGGTCTGGCCGGGCCCGAGGGTGCGGCGTTTGCCGTCGGCGTTGTCGTAGCCGACCCACACGGCGACCGTGACCTCGTTGGTGAAGCCGACGAACCAGGCGTCGTTCTCCTTATCGGTGGTGCCGGTCTTGCCCGCCACGTAGGGAGAGAGCTGGCGGATGGAGCGCGCGGTGCCGCGCTCGACCACGCCCTGGAGCATGGACTTGAGCTGATAGAAGGCGGCGTGATCCGCCGCGCCGATCCACGAGGCCGCGCTCGGCGCATGCTGATAGACCACCTGTCCGTCGCGCTCGATCGCCTCGATCGCATAGGGCGCCGGGCGCAGACCCTCGTTGGATACGGCCGCATAGAACGAGGCGAGATCGATCGGCCGCACCGGCTGCGCGCCGAGCACGAACGGATAGTAGCGGACGCATTCGGTGTAGAGCTGCGCCTCCATGGCGATCTCGCAGATGCGATCGAGGCTCTCCTCCGGCGCCGCATCGATGCCGCCCTCGAGCAGCCGCGCGGTCACCAGGTTCTTCGAGTTCTCGAGCGCCCGGCGCAGCGTGGTCACGCCGGAGCTGCCGCTGTCGTAGTTCCTCGGCGTCCAGAAATCCTGCTCGCGCGCCGAATCCTGGTTGCCGATCGGCGGCAGGGTCACCGGGGTATCGAGCACCAGCGTATTGGGCTGCAGGCCGCTGCGCAGCGCCGCCAGATAGGTGACCGGCTTCAAGGCCGAGCCGGGCTGGCGCCGCGCCTGGGTGGCGCGGTTGAGCTGGCTGAGCGGGTAGGAGAAGCCGCCCACCATGGCGAGGATGCGGCCGGTCCGGTTCTCCAGCACGAGGGCGGCGCCCTGCACGCCCGGACGCGCGCGCAGCTCCGCCTGGGCGCCGCGCTTGCCGTCGACGACGCGCGCATAGACGACATCATGGAGCTTGAGCTGGCGCCGAACCGCGGGGCTCGCGCCGGTCAGCGCAACGATGCGGCCGTCGCGCAGCCCCACCCGGATGGCGTCGCTGTTCTTGCCGCGGCCCTTGTCCACCACCACCGCTCTCGCCCAGTGCACGTCGTAGAGCGGCAGGTGCGCGGCATCGAGCGCCTGCTGCCAGGCGGGCGGCTGCGCCCCGGGCTTCTCGGTCTCGATGCGCTTGACCGCGTCGGCGAGGTTCGCCTCGGCGCCCGAGAATCGGGCGCGGCCGTTGCCGAGTTCGTAGCGCGCCAGGCCCTCCTGCAGCGCCGCTTCGGCCGCCCGCTGCAGGCCGGGATTGATGGTCGCGCGCACAGTATAGGACGTGGCGGTGAGGCTCTCGATGCCGGCGAGCGACTTCGCCTCGCGGCCGAGATGGTCGATGAAGTGGAAGCCGGCGTCCCGGCGCGGGCGGTCGTAGGCGGCAAGCTTGAGCGCGCCGCCCGCCGCCTCTTTCATCTGCTCGGGCGTGATCGTGCCGTCCTCGCGCATGCGGTTGAGCACATAGGCGAGCCGCTCCTGCGCCCGCTCGGGATGGCGGTCCGGGCCGAAATAGTTCGGCCCTTTGGTCAATCCGGCCAGGAACGCGCCTTCCGCAAGGGTGAGCGCGGCGACGGATTTGCCGAAATAGCTGCGCGCCGCGAGTTCCACCCCCCACGAGCCGCGGCCGAGATAGATCGAGTTGAGATAGAGCTCGAGGATGTCCGCCTTGCCGAGGGTCCGCTCGACCCGCGAGGCGACGATCACCTCGCGGATCTTGCGCTCGTAGGTCACGTCGTCGCCCACCAGCAGGTTCTTGGCCACCTGCTGGGTGATGGTCGAGCCGCCCTGGGGCCGCCGCGGCTGCGCCAGGTTGCTCACGAAGGCGCGGATCAGCCCGCGCTCGTCGACGCCGTGGTGTTGAAAAAAGCGCTTGTCCTCGGCGGCCACGAACGCCCGGCGCACATGCTCGGGGATCCGGTCGATCGGAACCCAGATGCGCCGCTGGTCGGGCTCGAATACGTCGGTGAACCGCTCGCCCCTCGTGTCGAGGACGGTGCTGACGCCGGACAGCCGCAGGCCCTTGAGCCGGGTGTGGTCGGGCAGGTCGGCGACCGCCTTGTTGTAGAAATCGACCACCTCGGCGATGTCGAACATGACGCCGTCGACCGGCTCGTTGCGGCAGAACTGGCGATAGGCCGCCTGCAGGCTGTTGAACTCGAGCCCGCGGAACGACTTGATGCCGGCCGCCGCCTGCGGGTCGTCCATGGCAGTGGTGATCAGGTCGTCGAGATTGATGTCCTCGATGTCGAAGGCCTTGCGCACGTGGCCGCAGCCGTCCCGCAGCAGCTGGACGACCTCGTCGCGGTCGCGCACCGGGTCGAACTCGGTCTTCACCGCGTCCGGCCGGGTGGTCACCTGGCTGAGCGCAAGCGCGGTGGCGAAGATCTTGACCAGGACGGCGTTCATCGGCGTGGCATGCTGGGCCGCGGGGCGCCCATCATGCGCCCGTCCGGTAAACCAGACCTCACTATCAAGGCTGATTTGAGGTAGGGGCGGCGGCCGGCGAAATCCAGGCGCCCGGGCAAAAAAGCCGGCGCCGGTATCAGGCGCGCGACCCGCGAGCCTGCCTTCGACCTCGCTAAGATTCTCGTGCGCAACCCCGCCATCCGGCCAGTACCGGCGCCGCGCCCGCCATGCCCATATGGCGCCATGACCCATCGGAGGATTTTGTCATGAGCGCATCGCCGCATCCCCTCGTCGCTTTGTCCGACCAGACCGTCGCGCTGGTCGAGAACGCCGCGCGCAGCGCCGTCGCCGTGAGCGGCCGGCGCTCATCCGCAAGCGGCATCCATTGGCGTCCCGGCGTCATCGTCACGGCGGAGGACGTGCTGGAGCAGGACGAGGACATCGCCGTCACGCTCCCGGGCGGCCGGCAGGTGGCCGCTTCGCTCGCCGGGCGCGATCCCAGCACCGACGTTGCCGTGCTGCGCATCGACGCGGGCGACGTGCCGGTTGCCGCGACAGCCGATGCGCCGGCGCGCGCCGGCCAGATGGTGCTCGCGGTCGGCAGCCACCAGGGCGCACCGGTCGCGAGCTTCGGCATGGTGGCGTACGCGGGCGGCGCCTGGAGCAGCGTGCGCGGCGGCACCATCGACGCGCTGCTGCGGCTCGACCTCAACCTGAGCCCGCGCGGCGTCGGCGGCGCGCTCGTCGACATTGAGGGACGCGTCGTCGGCATGACCGTGTTCGGGCCGCGCCGGCGGCCGCTGGCGATCCCCACCTCGACCATCGACCGCGCCGTCGACCAGCTGCTCGCGAAGGGGCATGCGGTGCGCGGCTATTTCGGCGCCGGCCTGCAGCACGTGCATCTTGGGCGGGCCGGCGCGGAGCCGGACGCCGGCACGCGCGGAATTCTCATCGCCAGCATCGATCCCGACGGGCCGGCGGCGCGGGCCGGCTTGCTTCTCGGCGACATCGTCACGACATGGAACGCCAAGCCGGTCGGCCGGCTGCGCGAGATCGTGCGGCTGCTCGGGCCGGACAGCGTCGGCAACACGGTCGATCTCGAGCTGCTGCGCGGCGGCGCGCCGGTCGCCGCGAAAATCGTCATCGGCGAGCGGCCGCTGGCTTAGGAGTTCTCCATCGCATGGCAGCTATTGCCGCGGCTCGACGGCGCGAGCCCGCCACCCAAGATGCCGCTGTTCAACCAGCCTCGGTGCGGGTGGCGATCTGCATAGCCGATCCGGTGCTGCGCAGCCGGACTGCCCGCGCGCTCGAGGGCGCGGCGGCCATCACGGTCGTCGGCGTCGCCGAGAGCGCGGAGGCGATGCACACGATCGATCCCGATCGCATCGACGCGGTGCTGACGGACGCGCCTGGCGACCGGTTGAATTGGGTCGCGGCGCCCGACGAGACGCATGGTGCCGAGGTAACGCTCACCGCGCGCGAGCGCGACGTGCTGGCCGCGCTGGCCGCCGGCGCCTCCAACAAAACCATCGCCCGGCGCCTGGGGATTTCGTTTCACACGGCAAAATTCCACGTCGCCGCCATCCTCACCAAGCTCGACGCCGACAGCCGCACCGAAGCGGTGGCGAAGGCCGCCCACCTCGGCCTCGTGATGCTGTGAGGCGCGGGCTCCCTCTCCCCGCTTGCGGGGAGAGGGTCGGGGTGAGGGGGCCTCCGCGGAAATGCGAACACTTTGAACGCCCCCTCACCCGACGCGCTTCGCGCGTCGACCTCTCCCCGCAAGCGGGGAGAGGTAACCAGCGCCGAGTTGATCAGCCGGGGGTTGGCTTCGTTCTGCCAAACCTAACTCGGCATCCTCATTGGGTTCGTTCTGCCAAACTATGACGCAGCATCGTCATTGGGTTCGTTCAAACCTACAGCATGTTCCAACGGTTTCGAATCGCGAGATGCGTAGGGTGGGCAAAGCCGTGGAACGCGGCGTGCCCACGCGTTCTTGAAGCCCGCACGTGGGCACGGCGCTTCGCGCCTTTGCCCACCCTACTGATTTTTTGAAGGACCTCATCCTGAGGAGCGTCGCGAAGCGACGCGTCTCGAAGGATGGGAGCGCGTCCATGGTTCGAGACGCGCCCTTCGGGCGCTCCTCACCATGAGGGCGGTGTTTGCTGGTCGCCAGCTACGGACTCGTTGGGTTCGTTGTGCCAACTTCACTCGACCTTGATGTTCGCCGCGCGGATGATCGGCCACCGCTTCTCGATCTCGGCCCGGTGGTGGAGGCCCTGCTCCTCACTCGGATTTCGCCACCCATCGCGCCAACGCTGCGCTATCGATCCTCCATTGTCCGGCATTGATGTCATAAGCGGCGAGACGAAGGAGAGGCCAAGCGGCTCATCCGGCCGGTCCGCGGTCATCGGGTCGCCTGGTCCAGCCACACCACTTGTATTTTTCCTGATATTTACAGGCGGCCCACCGGTCACACTTCTCCCGCGCCTCGAAGCGGTTTGGTGCCGCCCCGATCAGGGGGATTCACGGGATGCCGTTGCCGGGCATGTCCCGCAAGATTGATCGTGATAAAGGGTATATGCGACATAACACATATTGTCAAGGGGCAAGTTCAGGAAATCGCCCGCGACGCCGGGAACCCAGTCGCGGCCGGACTTGCAAAAGGCATCCGCATGGTCTAAGTAGCGGCCATCGACATTTGGCCGGACCATCAGGCCGTTTCGCCTTCGCTGACTCGCTGGGCGCACGTTCAGACCTCCTCCAAACATCGATAAGCCGGGCTCGGGCCACGCTGCTGCGCGGCACGGGCTCACGTGTACCTACGCCAGTGAAAGGATATCTCCATGAACACAGGCACCGTAAAGTTCTACAACGGCCAGAAGGGCTTCGGATTCATCCAACCCGATGACGGCGGCAAGGACGTGTTCGTCCACGCCACCGCGCTGGAGCGCGCCGGCATGCGCGGTCTCAACGAGGGTCAAAAGGTCGCCTTCGACACCCAGGAAGACCGCCGCACCGGCAAGATCGCCGTCGGCAATATCCAGGCCGTCTAGGCTGTCAGAAATGACGACACTCGCTCCCGCCTGAGCGACGTTGAAGCCGCCCCTGCAGGGGCGGCTTTTCGTTTGTGCCGGCAATCCGCGCCGCGAACGCCGTGCCCGCTTCCGAGGATCAGAATGAACGCCCACGGGATGCCGGATGACGGAGCGGCCATCTGCCGGGCTTGCGGCGCATGCTGCGCGTTTTCGCCGGAGTGGCCGCGATTCTCGTTGGAGGACGACGCCGATCTCGCGCGAATTCCGCCCGCGTTTGTCGACGACGAACGGGGGCGCATGCGGTGCAATGGCGATCGCTGCTCGGCCCTCGTCGGCGATGTCGGGGTATCGACGTCGTGCGCCGTGTACGCGGTAAGGCCCGACGTTTGCCGTACGTGCTCCCCGGGCGACGACGCCTGTCGCTTGGCGCGGCGCCGCTTCAATCTATGACAGCCCCGCAATGATTTGCTGCCTCGCACGTGCCCGGCGAGACGCCAACAAACGGAGCAGATATGACACAGCGATTTCGGTCCGGACAGACGGTCCGCCTGTGCCGCGGTTTTCCCCACAAGTCGGCGGCCGAGGGCGAATACAAGATCGTCAGGCAGCTTCCGGATGGCGGCGGCGAGGTGCAATACCGGATCAAGAGCCTGCGCGAGCCGCACGACCGCGTGGTGAAGGAAAGCGATCTGGAAAGGGTTTGAGCGCCGGCCGGCCGGCCATCCTCGACAATCAAGGCCTCCAGAGCATGTCCCGTTCCTTCGGAATCGGGACACGCTCTAGAATTATCGAGTGGCGCATGTTCTTGTCGGCGAACCGGTATCCACCCCGGATCAAGTCCGGGGCAGGCTTTCGCCGGAACATGCGCTCAGGTAGTACCTGGATGGCGACAGCCGCGCCACCGGGGCGGTCATGCGGTCAGCAACGACAAGGATCCAGCCTTCACCGCCGGCGCTTTCACACGGAGATGGTAATGCCCAGGCATATTCGAAGCGTGACAGCGCGACGCCCGCGGAAAATCGCCAGGCCGGTGCAGGCTGCCCCCCCTGCCGTGGCCCCCGTGGCCGCCGTGGCCACCGCGGCCGCCGCGGCTTCGACAAATGAGGCTGAACTTTTCGACGGCCTGCGCCAAGCCTTTCAGGCCACCCCGGACATTCCGGAAACCCCGGAGCGCACCAGAGAAAGGTACGTCTGGGCCATCGAGAGCCTAGCCAACTACCTGGAAGATATCGGCGCCGATGCGGTCTGGATCGAGCGTATCGACGAGCTGCGCTGGGCCCTTGAAGACCTGACGAACGGCCTGCTTCCCGCGCTCCTAAAGCCCACCAGTCCGAACAGCAGCCCACCAGCCGGTCCGGGACCTTCGTCGCCGGGTTGATGCCATAGGCGATCGGCGATCACGGCGGGAAGAGACATGCGAGCTCTGTCGCGTTGCCCGATGCCGCAGTGACATTCGGCCGACGACGCCTAAGCCGCCGCGCGGTACGGCGGAGGGAACTCGGCATCAACTTGCCGAATGATCATAGGAAGGAATGTCTGATCAATCGAAAAGCCAAACGTGAGCCGTATCAAAGGCACATGTTGGCCGATGACTGTTACGTCTACCCTGATATGGCCCATACCGTTTCCGATCAGGTCGAGTTCAAACCCTTCATAGCTGGCCAACTTCGCATCGCCCGACAACGTGTCATAAAGTTTTGTCAGCTGTGAACGGAAGTTCCCAAAGTAGACAGTGTCATCCCGCACCGATCCACGGAACGGGCCTGCCTGGGCCTCAATGAGTGTCGGATGGCCAAGTTCGTTCGGCTTGTCCATTCGGGTCAAGCGCACGCTCGAACGACCATCGCTTATCAGCACGCCGCCGTCGCTGCTTATCATACGTGCATCTTTGTTCGGGAAGAGTGCCACAGACCACTGGCGGAGGGAACAGTCTCCTGCGAACCCGTCTCCCTGTTATTCAGGGTAAAACAGGGATATTTCGTAAAAAAACAGCGATG
>Ga0137380_10005189_pt1 | contig 11569 bp, 11 predicted proteins | sample SagtaG_17_FD_104809 | JGI IMG/M metagenome (GOLD analysis project Ga0137380, IMG submission 104809) | Vadose zone soil microbial communities from Sagehorn Ranch, Mendocino, California, USA - Sage2_L_100_16 metaG | ecosystem: Environmental > Terrestrial > Soil > Vadose zone | place: USA... | reverse complement strand
TAGCCCGACCATCTACCAGGTCCAGGCCAGCGAGCATCCCACCGATTACGGCCAACTATGCACGGCGGGGCTTGACTGCACTGTTACTATGGGAGACCGGACACTGGCAGATTTCTTCAGCGTGTCTCTTGACGCGAATGGAGCTGCAAGGATCATCATCAACGACCTGACAAACCAGCACCACGGAGCAGCAGTCTTCGAACTTACCCAGAATAGCGGACTTTCAGCTTACGGATCGACTCTCACCCCACAATTCCCCACAATAACGACAGGGGTAACCGATCCTGCTGGTGATGCTCAGGTCCCTCACTACTCACCGCTTGGCGCGGGATCGAACCAGCCAGCACTCGACCTCCTCTCAGTACAATTATCTCAACCCGACATTTCCCGTCTAACCGTCACCCTGAAACTCAACAGCCTCGCCAGTCTCCAACCGCCCAGCGGAGCGACAGGACTACTGTGGCTGACAAGGTGGCAGTTCAACACAACAGGGGACGGGGGCGAGGAGAGCTATCGAATATTCTATCTAGGCGCTAACTCGACAGCAGGCCAGACCCCAGTATTCTTCGCCGGGACAGGAACCTCCGCAGCCCCCACGTTCCCCAATCCACCTGGGGATGGCTGCATTACAACAACACCCCAGAACTGCAAGATAATCGTCTACCCCAGCGAACATTCGGAGTCAGGCACATTCAATGCTGCCACCAACACGATCACGATAACAGCACTCCTAGGTGACATAGGCAGTCCACTGATTGGCGACAAGCTCTACAGTGTCACAGCGCTAACTTACGCCTCCACTGCCGGCAACCCTATCCTCGCTGACGCGGATGCCACGCGAGCCTTCGACTATGTCCTCGGCAAGACCGTTACGCCGAGCAACTGTCCACTAGGCACCACTTGCAAGCTCACCGGTGGAGGCTACATATTCACCGACCCACAGCAAGACCATGGAAGCTTTAGCATCGAGGTAACAGTCGACAGCTTGGGAGGGATCCATGGAAAAGCGGCCTACATTGACCAAGGGTCCGGGCTGGACTTTCGAACCATGCTGATAACCTCAGCGAACTTCAAAGGCAACACGGTAACCATCCAAGGAATAGGCAGCGCCAACGGCACCACCACCAACTTCCAGATCACCGTCCAAGACAAAGACACAGGCTCGGGACAAGACACCTTCTCGATACAACTCGGAACAGGGTACTCAAAGTCCGGAGTCCTGCAGGGAGGAACAATCGAGATCCACTGACACATGCTGCGATATAGGAGACCAGAAAAAAAGACTGTTTTTTTTGGCGCTATCGCGCACCCTCACATCGGCGGGACTGAGTCGATGTCTACCTCACACCTGAGGATTCAAATCGTGCCGCGGTTATGGGCGCTCCTCAGAAACTATGTTTGAGATCTCGCGTTTTGTGTCTTCCGTCGACGCAGGACTTGGAAAACAAGTCTCAATGCCGTGAAAAAACCGTAGTAGATATGCAGCTTTTGTCGGTCGCGTGGTTCGTATATCGAAACCTAACAATATCGAGAACTGAATAATATCGAAACCCGAGAATATCGGCATTCGAAAATATTGATGGGTAGAACATACGATATATTTCAACACGGAGGTGGAGACGTGAAAACAATTGATGAATCTCAGAAAACTTTCAGTCCTCGCGATCACGGCGTTGCTGGTAACGGGTTTCGGCGGAGTATCAGCTGTCTCAGGAGTGCCAAAGGGTGATACTACCACTACTCCTCTACTAAACCCCGTCACGGCCCTCATCAACAATGTCGGCGACGATCTATTCTCAACCGTAGACCTAACCTCTCTCGTCGACCCAACGACCACCGCCGCGCCGACACAGCACTACGGACCATATGCTAGCGGCTCAACCGACTCTGGCACCTGTGGAAATGACTGGGCGAATGATCTTTTCGATCGGCACTTCACCGTGTTCACTAACCCAAGTGGCATCACTATTGTCGAGCAGTTCAAGGACGGGACCTTTACAACACCAGCGAGCGATTCTCCCCCGATCAACTTTAGCCCAGGCGCGTGTCAGTCCGGGCCTCCCGCGGGCGTTGTGAATCCCAATATTGTCGGCTCATTGCACGGCTATTTCGTCATCCCGCTCCCAGCTACTGAAGTTCAAACCTCGAACAGTGCATATTGCGACGCGGCCGGCATGACGAACGCGAACTGCGACACGACCACCTTCGTCAACACTCATTTCACACCATGCTACCCTGCCACCTGCACCGTGACCACGTTCTTCTTCCACTATGCAGCAGGCGATCAGAGTCTAATCATGAACGAGTGGAAGAACGCGTCAGCTGACCGCGGCGGTGGTAACAGCGGCGACATTCGAAGCGCAAACATCTGACAGAACCTCCGGGTAATCGACAACCCTCCCCATTTTTTCACTCGAAAAGTGCGCTCTCTCCTCCAGGCACTCAGACTACCCTTTTTGAGGTTCTGGCCCTCTTTCTCCGTTTGCGGAGTTCCTAAGTTTCCTCGGTTTGTCGTTGAGCTAGTTCGCGGAGGTCAACCGGCCACAAGTCACGAAGACTGCGCATAGCCAGGACTATCGATATAGCGAGAGATGAAAAATAGACAGCGGACCGAATTACCAATCGAAACTAACCTCGGACGCTATTTGGCGCAGGTTACGCAAGGCTAAACCCACACTTTCTCCAACGTCAGACGTCTTTAAGCATCAGCCACCACAAGGCGCGAACACCAAGCCACTCGAGAGAGATATGTGCCATTGTGGATGCGAGTGCAAACGCAAAGTCGTACTGGTCAAAGGTCTCCACGGGCAAACTTACCAGATGGCATTCTGTCGGCAGTGCTCTGAGAACCACCAGAAAGCCGGGAGGCTCCGAGCATTCCCCACGAAGACTCCAAAAGGCCGGCTAAGCTAGGCTCGAGTCTAGCTCAGTGTGGTCATTTTCATTCTTACTCCGCGCTCGGCCAGTCGGTCTAGCACAAACTGGAAGAGCCTCTCGTCCTGAGCAATCCTTTCCGGAGTAACAATACCTGTCTCTCTGATATCTCCGCGTCCCACGAGCCGAGCGACAGATGTACAGGGGTAGGCTGTCGTCCGAGCCATCGCCGAGACCCCTGATCGTCGGTTGTAGTGGTCGAGAAGCTGATACCGAAGATGAATTTTCTTCCCGCGGGATAGGCCTTTCACGTCAACTCTCAAGGCTAGAAAGTCCTCAGGAGACCCCTGTGACATTGCCCCTCGAAGCAGCTCTATCGACAGCTGCCGCGGCTCCACCCCGACCCCATCAGCCTCAACCGGTTTACGTTCGAAGAAGCCTAAGACCCGAAGCGTGCCCATCATGTCCGCATGTCCCGGATATCTGAGCGTGAACTCGTGCATCTCTCTAGTTTTCGGATAGCTCCTGGGAAGAGATCCAAGACCGTCGGTCAGAAAATATTCCAGCCTGCCGACTCCGGGAAAGTTGGTAAGACCGCGCCCGGACAACGCTTCAACCTTTTTTCTCTTCCCGTTCTCGATAACCTGTACAGGTCGGGAGTACTCGTTCACAACATCTTCAAGCGAAAATACAATCCGATAATTCAATGGTGGTTCAGGCTTCTCCGGAAGACCACCCACAAAGATCTCCACCGATTTCATTTTCTCCATTCTTCTAGAAGCGTCTCCAACACACATGTTCGTGAAACCAGGCGCTACCCCACATTGAGGCACAACCCGACAACCAGTCTCCTTCGCCTTGCGCTGAAGCAGAAAGGCGTCCCGTGGAGTATAGGAAATATCCACGGTATCCACACCTGCCTTCACCGTCTCAGTCATGAGGTCAAATCCAAGCCTGCCGGGTAGAGCACCACATACGAGATCGACTTTTCTTAGAAGAGCATGAAAGCGCGGCTTTTGCGAGATGCTGAGCTTAACAGTCTGGATCCTCGGGACCCTTTTCCTCAAGAGTTTCAGGTTCTGAGAACTGGCATCCATTGCGACTACAGAGTCAACATCGTCTGATCCCGCTAGGTCCCGGGCGATCTCCGATCCAACTTTCCCGCATCCGACAATAAGGACTTTCATCTCTAAGGTCCCTGAACGCTGTGCTGAGGCCTCTTAAGTTGGACGAAAAACAATCTGCCTAGCCGAAGGCGAGGCGCGCTCTTCATTAAGGCCAGCGCGTTTGAGACTTCTGAGGTATGGAATGTCTGCCTCCTTAGTTTGTACCCATTGTGGATATACTAATCCTGAAGGAGCTAGTTTCTGTGCAGATTGTGCTGGAGTCCTGAAACCCGCTGACCGAGCCGAGACGCCGCCTGGGCAGTACGTTAGACCCCCAGATGCCCGAGAGGCAGGTAATCCTGTACAGTGTCCTTCTTGCAAGATTCCGATGGAGCAAACTAGAGACGTTCCCTTCCGAATCGGCGGGTATGCTGGAGTAAGAAGACTTGTCATAGGACAGGTGGCGGATGTTGCAGAACACCTCTTGTCTGTGGACGTCTACGTCTGTCCGAAATGCGGGTACCTTCAGCTGTATGCAAACCAGAGAACAAAGCAGGATCTGCCTCGAGCTCTGCCCCGAAGCTAGGTCATCTTATGATGAGAACCTCCAAGGGAAGAAGTCGAACGATAGGAGACTGTAGAGATTGAATCAGTTTCTCTACCGAATTCAGCCGGTACGTCACGATATGCTAACGAGTGGTTCTACTGAGTTCGAGTCGCGTATCGTCTCTGAACATTTCAGCTACCTGAAACAGCTTACGAAAGATGGTGTGGTGATTCTCACAGGACGTACGCAGAACACCGACTACAGCAGCTTTGGAATCGTGCTCTTCAACGCACAAACAATTGAAAGAGCGCGAGAAGTCATGCTCAATGATCCCGCTGTGAAGAACAATGTATTCCGCGCGGAACTGTTTCCTTACAAAATGGCACTGTTCGGCCCTGACAACGCCAAACACGATTAGGAAAATATCGCCTTGACAGCGTCTGCTGCAACGCGTGGAAGGAGTGTTGCGACTCTTCTCTTCTTCAGCATGCGAGTGATGATTTTCCCCTGGAAATCCATGTCACCTTCCTCCTCTATCTCGGAAACATTGTCCCGCAAAACAGAGAATAAGCGATCAAGAGTCTCATCAGAGAGGCCGGCGAACAATTTCCGAGCCAAACCCATCTTTCGAAGGTCAGACCCGAACTTCTCCCTCCACTGCGAATCGTAGTTTCTCAGAAATCTCTCGGATTCTTCCCCATGATGGGGGGCTGCCGATGCAGCAGCAATACCAGCCAGTTTTCCACAATAACCACCGATAACAATGCCTCCTCCAGTCGTCTGTTTTACCTGTCCAGCCGCATCTCCGACCACGATGAATCCTGGGGACCAGCATCTACCAATTGGCCCAGCAACAAGAACTGATCCTGATTTTGTGGCATCGATCGTTGCCTTTGGCCATTGCTCTTTGACCAGATCATCCAGAAACTTCTTCACATTGCCTTTCTTCGATGCAAGACCCACTCTCGCACTATTTTTTCCAGTAGGAATGCTCCATGCGAATAATCCGGGTGCTCTCTTGGACCCGAAGAAAAGCTCCACCAGATCACCCTGCTCCTTCATGTCCACCAGCTCGTACTGCAAGCCCGGCAGGATCTGCGCCCAATCAGGCGATTGAAGATCTGCTTGCTCCGGCAGCCTACTTCCTGCCCCACTTGCATCAATGACGATCTTGCTATGAACCTTCGAACCATCCCCCAGAGTCAGAACGCCTCCATCGGCGGTTCGCTGGAACTTTGACGCCCGACTCTTCGCCCGAAGCTCTACACCCGCCGCAACCGCCTGCTTCGCGAGGAATTGATCCAATTTCATCCTGTTCAGAATAAGAGCCACAGGCTCTTTCTTCCGAACCTCTATCGGTTCACCATGAGGCGGATAGAACCTAGCACCATGAATCAATTTCTGACTAAAACTAGAATGAGCTTCCAGCCCAAGGAGTTCTAGTCCTTTGAGACTGACAACACCAGAACAATGACTAGGCAACCCAACCTGTGGATGCTCCTCCAGAAGTAGAACCCCGGCGCCTTTCTTTGATGCCTCTAGGGCCGCTTCGCACCCAGCGACTCCTGCACCGACCGTGACAACATCGTAATGGTCGGAGGGGCTTCCCAAAGGGAAGATCAGTCTTCGAACTCTATTCTAAGCGTCAGACTCTTCAGTTCACGGGCGAGCTTCTTAACAACTTCAAAATCCACAGGATTCCGCCTCGGCCGCCGCCCGTTCAAGATAACCTTCGTCTCCCGGCTCCCATCCGGAAGCCAGATCGTATTAATCGTCAAGATCGAGAACGGTGTGAACAGCCCTTCAAGAAAGTCCCTATCATCTCCACCTTGACTGAGAACCTTCACCCGTCTACCGACGCGGTCACCAAGATTCTTGGCTAGTTTGGCGCCGCTCGCGAGGAAGGTGTCCATTCCCCGTCGGTCGACCATGAGCGCCATGATATCGCCGGCCTCCACCGCCTTGTGGAAGGTAACTTCCTGGAGGGTCGGGTTCTCTTTTTCCAATTCAGTAATACTACGAATAACGCGGATATCGAGGTCGGTGATCTGACCCTTCTTGAGCTTCTCCTCGCAGCGAGAACAGAAAATACCGCTCTTAACACAGAAGTTATCGAGAATTGTCTTTACCATTGTCGCCCCAACCCGTCTCGATGGAAGAGTAGGGTCTCGTCTGCTTGAGTATCTCGATCCTTGGGAATCTCGCGCCCGAACAAGCGTTGACCTATCTTAGTCGATTTAGACCGACTTCTAAGTCTAGGGAACCCCTGCTTCATAAATGCATTACCTTGACTGGTTCCCAGACGTCTTGGGCTGCAATCGCTGGTTCTTGAGGTCGTGACTCGCCGGCCCTAGGGTCGGTGGCTGGATTCCATTCCTAAGAATAGGACAACCACCCCACCTGCGACGAACAGGAGTCCTTCGCCAAAAACGAAAAGTGGGAGAGCCTGACCAAGGTAGGCGAGTGATGTTAACGCACCTACAATAGCGATTGAATTGCCATAGAGCACAAGGAGAGTTCCAACGATGGCATTCAGGAGTTTCGTGGGTGACACTTGCCACGTCATTATTTAGGGCTTGGCAAACGCATTATGAGCATTTGATGGACGAGATAGTCGAATTCCTGTCGGCGAGTCAATGGGACTGATGAATCTGCCCAAATTGGTGGCTTGACAGTCAATAGTTGTGCGCGCTGAGCTGTCGGAGCTGACGATTAGTCCTTGGTATTTGATTCGGGTATTCTCACGGTTTGCGCGTTAAAGTCGAGTACTCGACCATGCACTATCAACACATGCTGCCTAAGCTCGCCTTCCGTGGTAATGAGTGATGAGAAGGCGGAATCACAAAAAGGACATTCGAATTTCGTCATTTGCTTTCAAAGCCCTGGATTTTCGGGGTTTGTCAAGGTTCCAGACGCATGTGTCTCAAGGCGTCCCGCGCGTTTGCCGCGATTGTAGACATACCATAGCAACATTACAAGAATGAGCACTGGGATGCCTGCGAGAACTGACAGTATCAGAAGGATCTGGATCGGATCAGCCAGTGCCATGGCTTATTTCCTCACTGGCTAGTTCCTGAGCAAATCTTCCCTATAAGGGCCAATGCTCGTTAACTGGTTCTTACCGAGTCAGCTTGTGATAACAGCCAAATACTAATGGGAGTTCTGACCCGCCAACTTCGGAAAGGATCCAATGAAACTCTTTGAGTATGAGGCGAAGTCGATTGCGCAAAACCTCGGGATAAACACGCCCAAAGGCGCGGTAGCTTCCACGTCTGAGGAAGCCCGGGATATTCACAAGCGTATAGGTGGAGAGGCGGTCATCAAAGCCCAGGTCCTCGTCGCTGGACGGGGAAAGGCGGGTGGAATAAAGTTCGCCAGCAAGCCCGACGAGACACGGGACAGGGCGAGCGAGATTCTTTCAATGACTATCAAAGGCGAGAAGGTCAAGAAGGTCCTTATCGAGCAAAGGGCTACGGCGAAGAAAGAGCTCTTCGCGAGCATCGTTCTAGATCGAGCAAACCGGTGCCAGACAGTCCTCGCCTCAGACCAAGGTGGAATTGACATTGAAGACGTTGCACGCCAAACGCCTGAGAAAGTGCTCAGGCACCGTCTCGATCCTGTCTTCGGAATGAGAAGCTACGACGCGCGATTGATCGCCTTGAAGCTTGGATACCAAGGTATCCAGCAAAGCACTTTCTCCGACTTTCTATCCAATCTCTATCGGTTGTCCGTGATTTATGATGCGGAGCTGGTGGAGAGTAATCCTGTTATCGAGATGCAGGACGGCCGTTTCGTCGCCGCAGATCTTAGAGTGATTGTTGATGATAACAGTCTCTTCCGGCATCCCGAGTTCCAGGAGAGATCAAGAGAGATCAGTGGTGAGGTCACGGCTCTAGAGTCGAAAGCTCGCGATAACGGTCTCGCATTCGTCGAGCTAGACGGCGACATTGGTATCATAGGAAACGGCGCAGGACTCGTTATGGCGACTCTCGACCTCGTAAAACAGTACGGTGGAAAACCAGCGAACTTTTGTGATGTTGGTGGAGGAGCAAACGCGGAACACGTTGCAACAGCGCTCCAGATCATACAGGGGGCTGAGAAAGTCCGAGCCGTGTTCGTGAATATTCTCGCCGGAATTACTAGGTGCGACGAGGTTGCGAAAGGAATCGTTGATGTAAAGAAGGTGATGGGTCTCAAGAAACCGCTCGTTATACGAATGGTCGGAACCAACCAGGAAGAAGGAAGGCGAATACTCCAAGCGGCTGGACTGACCGCCATGGATAAAATGGATGAGGCAGCGAGAATCGCCGTGAGCAAGGTGGCTGCGTAGTTGGCGGTTTTGATGGGGAAACAGACCCGGGCTATTGTCCAGGGAATAACCGGCAACCAAGGCTCGTTCCATACAAGACTCATGCTCGACTACGGAACAAAGATCGTAGGAGGCGTAACACCTGGAAAAGGAGGAACAGCCTCGGTCGGCGTCCCAGTTTTCGACACCGTTGCCTCAGCCCTTGAGAAGACGGATGCCAACGCGTCCATAATTTTCGTTCCCGCCCCGTTCGCCAAGGAGGCCGGGATGGAAGCGATCGACGCGGGACTAAGCCCAGTTGTAATAATCACAGAGATGATCCCGGCAAGAGACTCCATGATACTCATCGAGTACGCAAGGACCCGCGGAGCGACCATCATTGGTCCAAATACCCCGGGAATAATTACTGCAGGGGAAGCCAAGCTGGGCATTATGCCTGGTGATGTGTTCAAGCCCGGCAAGGTCGGGCTTGCCTCGAGAAGCGGGACCCTGACCTACGAGATCGCCGCATCGTTAACTCATAACGGGATTGGCCAGTCAACCTGTCTTGGGATAGGCGGGGATCCTTTTACAGGTTTGAATTTCGTCGAGGTTCTCAAGCTCTTCAGGGACGATCCTGGCACGGATACGGTCGTTCTGATAGGTGAAATCGGAGGTTCCGCTGAAGAGGACGCCGCAACCTACATTCGCGATTCGAAATATCCGAAACGGGTCGCCGCTTACATCGCCGGTCGAGCTGCTCCCCCCGGAAAGCGGATGGGCCACGCCGGGGCGATCATAACCGGAACGGAAGGAACTGCAGATGCTAAGATGAAGAGTTTGAGAGAGGCGGGCGTTCTGGTGGCCGAAGTCCCCTCTGAACTTCCCAGGCTACTACTCCAACAGGTTTCCCCGTTGCAGTAGATCCCAAACCCAGAAGGATCGGCTTCGAGAATAGCCTCGAAATCGGTTCTGAAATCCGGCTGAAACCGGTTACTGAATCAGTATCAGAAACGGCTGTGAAACCTGTATTGAAACTCCCATTGAAACTGTGACTGAACCACCTCTTGAAACGCTCCGTGATCTCGTCCTGAAACCGGTACTAAATCGGTACCGTGAATTTTCATGGGGGCCCGGGGCCTACTCGAATCGCGGCCCGAGTGTTCCTATTTTGCTCCGAGTTCTCGCTTCTTCCAGCGAAGGTTATCTCCACGGCAACGACGGCACCTATAGGCGTTCGGCGAGTTCCTTGACCCACAGGTCCTACATATCTTGAAGAACAGCCTATGACGTTGCGCAAGCTGCTTCTTCATCACATCAGTAATCGGCAAAGGAGACGAAACACGAGCGTTCTGCCTGCAATATATTATTGCCGCCGACCCAGAGTCTCAGCAAATCCATTGTCAGGTCAGGCGTGAGAGGATACTTGTCGCCCGAGCACACCGTAGTTTGCCCCGTCCTGAAGAATCGAAACTAGGCGCTGGAAGTCGTTCGACGAGCCGGTTCTCACCTCAAAACTGCCTGGGTAATGGGCAATGATCAGACGCTCGTCGTCTTCAACAGTCACTATTGGTCGATCGAACAGCTTGAGGCAAGCGAAAGCCCCATTTCCGCCGTAGAACCATAACAAACTGTTCTCCAAATCGTCGAGTGTAACTTGCCCGTTGACGGCCTTGTTCCACTTGGATCGTATCCACTCTACTCCTACGCCGACAACTAGTCCTAGCACTACCGTTATTGCCATTGCGCCTAGGAGAGAGCTCCAGAAGAGCATCGAGTTAATCGGTAGCCGATTGGAGGAATAGGCGTTCCATCTCAGGACTGAGCTGATTGTCATTCCTTGCAGAAAGAGCATCCAAGTGGCTACATGTCTCGGTCTGATTCGTGTAGAAGTTTCAATCCCGTACGGTGTGAGGTTAACGACGAGTCCCCCTAGATTCCCGTAGGTTCCTACCGGTCCCGTTCTCCGCTTTCTCAGCCAGATGTCATGAGCTACGATACTTCGGATGAGATAGCTCATCAAGGATAATACGGGTCCCGGGAGAAAAAAGAGGAACGCATAGGGGTCGCTTGATGAGAAAAGTGCCACGGTCAACCCAACCGCACTCGCAGCCAGGGCAATTTTGGTAATCGTCAAACCGGTGTTCAATTCGTGTTCTGAAGGATTTTTCGAGTCCGACGACAGCAACACGCCGATTCCTAGCGCTGCAAAGAGTGCCTCTGGGACAAGTGTCCAGAACGAAGGGTCCTCCGGGAAGAGGGAGTAGTAGTAAACGAGGGCTAGTCCTTGAACTAGAAAGGCGACTGCCTGAAGTCTATTGGCATCTGAAATGATCCTCCCTAGCTCTGCAAAACGTTCAGGCGTAACGTACGCATTGAGACGGCTTTCCTTTGAAACCATGGCCCTTGACCACTTTCGCCTCAGTGTTTCAGCTGGTGCTCTCTAAGGATAGATGTCCGTGATTTTCGAGAGCTTTGGAGAGTTGCCGGCTGATCTCCTCGAGATCAATGATGTTTAGCTGAAAGACTCTTTTCTCGGGCAATGCCATAGTCTCTAGGATTGATCGGGCTTTTTCGCCGCCGATCTTCTGGGATAGAAAGTGGAGGAAGGAGCTTCTTACTACGCGCTTTCGCTGATTGAATAGTCCCCGGACCAGTTCCTCAAACAGCTCCTCTTTCACTATTGTATTGACTTGCTTAGGCGAGATTCGCAAGAGGATAGAGTCCACCTTGGGTCTTGGTCGAAAAGCTGCT
>Ga0137380_10005188_pt1 | contig 11571 bp, 5 predicted proteins | sample SagtaG_17_FD_104809 | JGI IMG/M metagenome (GOLD analysis project Ga0137380, IMG submission 104809) | Vadose zone soil microbial communities from Sagehorn Ranch, Mendocino, California, USA - Sage2_L_100_16 metaG | ecosystem: Environmental > Terrestrial > Soil > Vadose zone | place: USA... | reverse complement strand
AGCAGGAGAGAAACGTAACCGCTGATGATCATCAGAAGATTGTTGAAGTCGTGTGCCACTCCTCCCGCGAGACGTCCAACGGCTTCTATCTTATGGTTTTGGAACAGTTGCTGTTCCAACTGGCGTTGCGAAGTGATGTCTTCAAGAATGATTTCGACGCGGCTGCAGATATCCGTTTTTTCCGGAATCACGTGCCCCGAAACACGCAGAATAAGCTGTGACGTATTGCGCTTTTGGCAGGTGAACTCAGCGTGCTGAAAGGTTCCGCCGAGTTCCAGAAGGCGATTGAACCTGCCCAGGTCGGGTGAAGAAAATTGTAGCACTTCATGCAACGGCAAACTGGAGATATTCTCACCGAGGCTTAAGCCAGCAATCTGCCGGAACGCCGGGTTCACATCCAACAAACGGCAGTCCTTGTCCAGAGAAGCGATTCCGTAGGGAGAATTTTCAATCAGGGAGCGATAGCGCTGTTCCAGATGGGCCTCGCTATCGATTTGGCGCCGAATGATGCCGATTTGGTGTAGTACCCGGCGGCGTAAGGACAGCACCCACACGAACGCTCCCGCAATTACTGCTACCAGCAGTCCCAGCAAAGAGAGGGCGCGACTAGCGTTCAACCACGGCGGCCGGGCGAGCACCGTAATGTCCTGGGGGCCGCGAAGAATGATCCGGAACTCCGACGCATTGCCATTCTCATCTGCCCGGACGGAGCAAATACCAGTGAGCCGCATCTTAGTTCCGGCGAGAAGGTTTGGCCAGGGCGATTGAATCCGCGCGCGATCGATCAGAGCATGGAAAACCAAGTTGCCGGATTCGGTGACCAGGATGTGGCCACCTGCGTTATCTGGCCTGTCCGCCTGAAGCACTCCCTCGATTTCCACTAACCGCGCATCGTAGCTGCCGAAGAGGGCTTCTTTCGGCGTTATGCGAAATGGAATCAGCGCCTCATGCCGGCCGGTCTGTCGAAAGCGAGCGCTGCGCAGCACCGGTGTGTACTCTCCAAGTGCTGGAAACCCGACCGCTTGAACCTCCGTTCCAGGTTGCAAAAGGCCGCCATCTTGGGACTGGATATAGAGTCCCCCGGTCGCATCCTTTACGAATAGTCCCCGTCCCGGCAATTGCGCAGTGACAATGCCCTCCAGCTTCACTCGGTGGACGTTGACCCCTTTGGCGGCAAATGTCGCGAGGCTGCCGATGGGACTCGTCGGCATGGAAAATGGGTCAGCAAGTGCTGGGTCGACCACAACGAGATTGCGGATGCTCGGAACAAACAGATGCACACTTACCAGTTGGTGCTGCCGGTTGAAAGCAGTCCCACAGACTCCACGGAAGCGCACATTCGCGTCGATCAACTCCATGGGAAAGGGCGCATGGTAATCCGGAATACGCACCTTGATCACGCCGCCGGGCGTCGAGACATCGATAACCAGAACATTGCCGGCGGCCTCAAGCATGAACGACCGCACAATGCCCTCTATTTGCACCCATTGACTGTCGTCGGCGCCCGTCGCGAGCTCAGAGAAGACAACTGCCCGCGGTCGGGGCATGGCCCCGGACCCGAGCACGGTCCAGTGTGCCTTGGTCACGACGGGAGTGAAGCCTGGTCCCACAACACCCTCGAGATCGATTCGCTGCCCCGGCTTTGGCGGATTCGTAGTCCCCGCTACATCCACCCAGATCCCGGAGGTGGAGTCTTGCACAAATAGATTAGGGGCGACAGAGTCGTAGTACGTGACCATGCCACGCAAGTGCACGGGATACGCTTTTTCAACTTCCTGTGGAGAGAGCTGGCGAATTTGTGCTGCGTGAGTGAGTACAGGAACCCGGCTGGGAACCGCTGGTTGATCTCCGAAGAGCCGCGGAGTCAACAAAAGTGTGGAGACACCGATCACCAAATACGCACCATAGCCCACGAAGCGGGCTATGACCGGCCGACGTCGCTGCCGCATTGCGTTTGACAATAAGACCTGCCCCGAGCAATGTGCCCGCACTGCTGAATTGGGGAAGGCACGTCGTCCGAGATTATTTCAGCCCTCAAATACCGGCAATGTACTAAAGTAACCAGCGCGACGCTCAAGATTGACTCGTTCCCAATCGAGATTCCTCCCTTGCGGTGGTATGATCGCGCCCGCTACGCACACCTTACCTGTACTTTTTCCCGCCGGGCATGTCCCTCCCGTACTCTGCCCATTCTGCGATTGGGAGCGTAAATAAAAGATAGGACGGGCGAACTGTTGCCATCCACGGAGGAGCAATGCAAATCGGCGTCTATGGTGCAGGGTATCTAGGTACGGTCATCTCGGCCTGTCTGGCGGACTTCGGCACTCCGGTCACCTGCTGCCACCCCGATAGCTCTCGCATGGTGGAAATGGCCCAAGGCAAGGTGCCGTTCCACGAAAAGAACTTGACGGAGGTCATCAAGCGTAATGTGCGGTCGGGCCGGCTGGCATACTCGACCGACGTTGAATCTTTCGCGCGGAAGTCCGGCGTAATTTTCCTGGCCGAAGATACTCCGCAGCATCTCACCGATCTGGTTCTCCGCATTTCGAAAGCGGCTTCGAAGCCAACCATCCTGTCCATTGTTACGCCGGTCTCGGTGGGTACGGGGGCTGCACTGGAGAAGAAGTTGCGCGATGCCGGACTGAAGGCGGTCATCGTTTCCCAGCCGATGTTCTTTACCGCCGGATGCGCAGTCGAGGACTTCAACTGGCCGGACCGGATTGTTCTCGGGACCGCCTCCAACGACGCTGTGTTAGCGATCAAGCAGATTTTTCATCCCTTGGTAATGCGTGGCGTGCCGGTGATCGTCACCAACCACGCGACCGCGGAGCTAGTGCGGGAGTCGGCGACGGCGTTCGTAGCTGCGAAAATTTCGTTCATCAACGAACTGGCCGGACTCTGCGAGCTTGTGGATGGCGATGCCGTGCATCTTTCATTGGCGCTGGGGCTGGACAAGAAAATCGGCCCGCGCTGCTTACAAGCGGGAGCCGCCATGGGCGGACTGTTCGCACAATCGGACATGGATTCTTTAGCTAAATTAGCGCAAGACAACAATGTCTCCTTGAAAGTGTTGAGTGCTGCCCGCGAGGTAAACCACTCGCTGGCCGACGGTCTGGCGGAGAAAATTTCTGTCTGCTTGAAGTCGCTGCAAAACAAGGACGTGGGAATTCTCGGGCTGGCGTTCAAGCCGAACACCAACTCGGTCGCAGGATCGGCGGCTGTGAGGCTGGCGCAGAGCCTGGTGGCGCGGGGAGCGCGAGTGCGGGCTTATGATCCGGTGGCGATTCCGGATGCCAAGCTGGAATTGAACGGGAGTGTCCATTATTGCGAGTCGGCGTACGCGGCGGCGGAAGGTGTTGAGGCCCTGGTGGTCGGCACCGGGTGGCCGGAGTTCCGCAGCCTGGATTTCGCCAGAATCAAGAATCTTTTGCGGCGTCCACTGATTGTGGACACCAAAAACATCCTCGACAGCGTCCGCCTGCGCGCAATGGGATTTGAGTACGTCGGGGTGGGAAGAGCGTAGAGCGGTTAGTTGTCCAGACCATCTCAAGAATTCCACACCAAGAAGGAAAAGTTCTGGGAGGGCACGGCTTTCAGCCGTACCGGTCCCCAACTTTGACGGCTTAACGGCACGACTGGAAGTCGTGCCCTCCCGAATTTCCTCTCGCCATCAGATTCTACAAACGACGAGGACTCCGCGCGGAGTTCACGTCATCGCGAAGTCGATCCCGCTCTCGAGTTGTTATAATCAAAAAATCTGGTGGGAGTAGCTCAACTGGCAGAGCACCGGACTGTGGCTCCGACGGTTGCGGGTTCGATTCCCGTCTCCCACCCCATTCAAAACCCGTACTTCGCGATTACGGCCTTTTCTTTCCTTCCAATCAGCGCAAGGGCCGCATGCTCTGCCGAGAGGCTCAACGTCACTCGCGTGCCGGTGATCTTGTCCCGCAAATCAATCTTTGTCTCTTCCGCGTTGTCCGAAACAATAATGTAGAGGATCGAATCCTCCAGCGAGACGGGATAGACCATGACTCCCGGCGAAAGCGGTGTCAGGACATCGAACGCGGGCTGAAGTCCGAGCCGCGCGGCAACGTACGAGTAAAGATTTCCACCGGCATCGGAGTTCTCAGCTAGTTCGACCGGTTCTGCCGCCCAGAAAATACGCCCTTTGCCATGATTCAGTTCGGTGAAAGAAGCATTCCCCAATCGCAGCGATTCCAGCCAGCTCTGGGCCTGCAAGTCAAACGACAGGGGAGATGCATAAAGCCGCTGTATGACCGGTAAGGGCGATGCATCCTGCGGGAGCACTGAAGCATTGTGATACGTCAGAGGAACAGCGTGCGCGCCAGGGAGAAGTTCCGCGGCGCGATTGATTCTCTGCCATTGTTCGTCGCGATCCACCGGCCCGGTGATCAGCAGATTTCCGCCCGCATCCACATATTTCAGCAGCGCCTGCCATGCTTTTTCTGTCAGCGACTGCACGGAGGGAAGAATGGCTAGCTTCGGAGTCCCCAGCTTCTCGATCTGGTTCTCGTAAATCAAATAAGGAGTGAGTCGCGCGGAGTAGGCCAGAGCGCGGGCTGATTTCCTCTGCGCTTCGATTTGCAAGTCGGCAAGCGCAGAATACTGCGCCGCCTGCGAGGCGATGATCGCAACTTGTGCCTGCTGGGGATTGCGCAAATGGTTCTCGAGCACGGCAGCGAACTTGGCGAAATTGCGCATGACCGTGGCTTCTGGCTTTTCGGTCAAGTCGGCGCGCAGCGCGCCAATGGGAGTCTCGTTTCCTTCGGTCATGTAGGAGTTGGTGTTCCACAGCCACTCGATCGCGCCGGAGCCTAGCACGAACGACATTGCGACTTTGCGTTCGAAGAGCGCAGCTTCGCTTTCCGGGGTGCGGCGCGAAGTTTCATCAAGATTCAGTTCGCGTTGCAGTCCGCTTTCCTGAATCAGCATGGCTTTGCCGGGCTGCTTGGCCACCAGCGAATCCCAAAGAATGGAATCGTTCTGCCACCAAGAGTGGTTCGTCGTGAAGTCAACCGAGGGACCGAAGAACGCGGGCGAAAGGCGGTCCTGGAAGCCGCCTTCGTCCTGGCCAATGGTGATGAGTTGCTGCGATCCCGCCTGGCGAATGCCCTCGCGCATGGTGTGCACCCAATTGGCGAAACTTTCCTGGGCGAACATCTCGTAGTCGTAAATTCGCAGCGAGTTGCGGCCGTTGTACATGCCGCGCGGGGCAAAGTCTATGTCCTCGGGTAGAGGAATCGTGCCTTGAACAGAATTGATTGGAACGCTCCATGCCGCGGCAAGCGCAGCGCGGTTGGGATAATGCTTGTCCAACCATTCATTCCACTTTTGAGTTTCAATCCAGTCGCCGTTCGGACGCATGGTCCACAGGCGCTTTGAAAAACTGGGCTCGTTGATCAAGTCGTAAGCGAGGAATGGGACGTCGTGGAACCGTGCCGCGACTGACGACGCCAGCGTCTTTTGTTTTCGCACTGCCTCAGGATCGAGATAGGGATTTACTCCACCGAGGACCTCCGGCAGGAATGCAAAGAAATTAAACTGCACCGGCAGGCCATACTGGCGCGCGGTCATCAGATAGGCTTCCATCGTGCGCAAGGTGCGTTCGTAAGGCTGGCCGTTCTCGTCGGTGAACTTGTCCCACCCCGTCCACCATCCGGTGCGGATCATATTCAGCCCGGCATCGTGAATCTGGTGCAGATCGCGGTCCCACACGTAAACGTTCGGGTGATCAAAGTAAAGCCGTTGGACTTCGCTCGACATGTAGGTTGTGCCAATTACTGCGAGTGGTTTGCTATCAAGTTCAAAATAATCTTTGTTGACCCCTAGCTTGGGGCCGGAACGCAGATACTCGAGATCGCGGATCCAGAAAGCCGAGGTGTACCCACGCACGACCTTGGCTCCGTCGAACAGTAGTGCGGTGATAAAGTACAGCCCTTTCCCGGGTAGCGGCTGACCCAGCACCAAGGGCTTCGCGAGTGGCAACTGTACGGGTGCTACTGAAATGCCGACACCCCGGGGATGCTCGACACCAGAACTAGTCTGCTCAGTGTAGCTTTCCAGGTAGACTTCAGCCCTCGCGGTTCTCCTCGTTGGCGAGTTCCATCGTACCTCGACTTCAATTTGTTCGCCCGGAAGATAGAGCGGCAGCATCGGCCGTACCGTAAACTCCTCGGCTCCGCGCAGAGCCTGATCTGCGAGCTTCGAGATAATCTGACTTGCATCTGTGCTGCTGTAGAGTTCCGCATCAAGCTTCGCCTCAACGAAAATCCATCTGCCCCCATCGAAGCCATTCCGCAGGTGATCAATCTGAATCACCGGTGCTGCCATTCGACGCCCGTCGCTCGACAATCCCCATGCCAGTGGATCGAGATTCGAGTCAATAGATCCCGCCGAGCCGCCACGGTTGTAGAGATCGACCGCGCTCAAGTGAATGATCGGGCTGAAGCCTTGCTTCCATGCGAATCGTGGAATCTCAAGCGGAATGTCGGGATTCGATTCGAACTTCAGATCGTCAGAGCCGGGCGTGTCCTGATACTGGTCAATCATCAGTGGGCGGGTGTAGCGCACGCTGTAGTCGCGCAGCTTCCAGGCGCCACGGTCGCGATAAGCCGCGCGGGTAAACGGACGGCCTCCGAGCACGAGCAGGTTTCCGCCACGCTGCAGGAAGTTGTAGATGTCGGGCCATGCATCTTCAGGAAACGCCGAGCCGTAGGGGAGAACGAGAAGTTGAGCGGAGTTCAAACGCTCTTTAAGTTCCGCGGTTGAGGCGAACTGGGCATTGGGCAATGCATGTTGCAGCAGGGGCTCGGGCGCAGGCGCTGACTCTGCCGCCGGGAAACCGGTTTCACGAAAGATCACGGTGCCCGATTGCGCAGACGCGGTAGTCAACGCGAGCAGGAGAACGGTGAAGAGCAGGAGCTTGCGATTCATCACTTGGCCTCTGGAGTGCAAATTCTGATCAACGGCAGCGTTTGCCGGAATGCGCCGGGCTTCAACGTCAGTGTCTTCCGCCCCTTCGGGGCTGGAGCATTGACCGGATCCTACCCAGGGCTTGCGCCCTGGGCTGCAATCTTACGCCGCCTCGCGGCTAGGGAAACTCTGATTAAGGTTAAAAACAGTTTTCTCGACTTCGCAAAACGCTCGCAAACTCGCTGTTTTGCTTCGCCCGAAATGACAGGGTTTTAACTTAATAGGAATTTCCCCAGGTCAGTTTCGTGGCACATGACGAAGCACGATCGGCGGCTTCTAGTTACGCGCAGAGCGCCGCGCCTCCGGCAATACCGGAATCGCTGCCATAGCGCGAGGACACGATCGGGACCTCGTTCGTGCGCGGATTTACGGTGAGTTGCGGGATGCGCTGGCGCAGATGATCGAAAAACGGACTGAACAGGGCAGCGGCGCCCCCGCCGATCACGATTATGTCAGGATCGAGCAGATCGATCATGTTGCCCAACCACAGGGCGACCATTTCCGCCGTCTCGGTCAGGATTTCCGTGGCTAAAGGATCGCCAGCCGTGAAGGCTTTTCCCACGATTTCGCCAGTCACCGCGTCCAGGTTCCCGTCGGCCAGTTCAAGCATGGAAGACTTACTTCCTGCCGCAATCTTTTTGCGAGCGCGTTTCGCGATCGCCGTGCCTGATGCCAGTACTTCAATGCAGCCAGGCTTGCCGCAGCCGCACAGCGGGCCACGGTAGTCAATGCTGACGTGACCGCCCTCGCCGGCTGCCCCAGTGCGCCCATGAAAGATGTGACCGTCGAAGATGATGCCTGTCCCTATTCCGGTGCCGATGCTTGCATAAAATACGTTTCGATATCCGCGGGCAGCTCCCCATCGGGTTTCTGCAAGAGCGGCTGCATTGGCGTCGTTGTCCACGCGCACCGGCCCGTGGTACGTTTTCTGGATTGATTCCGCCAGCGGAAAATTCCGCCAGCAAGGAACGTTCGGGGGATTGAGGATTACCCCAGTTGTGGGGTCGAGCGGACCGGGGGCACAGATTCCGATTCCAGAAACTTGCGCGTCTCCTTTGGGCAGAACCTGGGCAATGGCCTGAAGGACCGCGCTCAGTCCTTCCTGCGCGGACAAGTTGGAGATCATCGGAACGCGTATATGCGAGCAGATTTCTCCGTTCACATCCACCAGTCCGGCGGCGACTTTGGTGCCCCCGACATCCACGCCGACGAAGAGATCCGAAGGCGCGCTTATGAGCGAGCCTCCGCACGGCCATAGCGTTCACTGTTTGGTTTGGAGCCGCTCACCGCGTAATACAGAATATACAGATAGCAGACGGCAGCGATGATGAGCGCGTAGTGAACACCTTGTCCCCAGCTAAGCTCGCCCTGGGTCATCGTCGGATAAGAGGCACGGTTGATCATGTCAGCCACCTTGAATACGATCCACGGAATCGCCGCTCCTCCCACGATAGCAGTGTTCAAAATGCCTGAGCCATCACCTGTAAGTTGTCCGAGCTCCGCGATGCCACTGGTGAAGATACAAGGGAACATGATCGAGTTAAACAGTCCCACGGACAAAATGGACCACATGGCCACTGGCCCACTGGTCAAGACCGAAATCGTTACCAGCAGCGCCGTCATTACTCCGCAGAACGCTAGGACGTGTGAGGTTTTCACCTTCTGGAGGACCGCTGATCCGATAAAGCGGCCAACCATCGCCCCGCCCCAATAGAGAGAGATGTATCGGGCGGCAACGGCTTTCGCCGCAAGGTATCGAGCAGCCGGATCTGCGACATCGGAGGCAAAGTGCCCGATATTGTCGAGTGCCAAATAATTTGCTATGGAACTGCCGATGGCCACTTCGGCGCCGACGTACACGAAGATTCCGATCGCGCCAAAAACCAGGTTTGGGTGCTTCCAGACGGAATCATTGATTTTCTCGCCGATGTGATGCTCGGCAGCTTCCATTTTCGGGAGTTTGAAGAGCGCAAACAATACGGCCAGGAGAACCAGGACGATCGCAAAGAAATAAACGTAAAGCCTGACCACTGCATCCTGCGATGCGCTTTGTGCCGCCGCGCCCACCGATTCTTTCAGGATGAGCGTGGCTCCAACCCAGGGAAAAACAGTTGTCCCTAGAGAATTGAACGCCTGTGTCAGAACCAGCCGGCTGGATGCGGTTTCTGGCCTACCAAGCACAGCCACGTAAGGATTAGCGGCGACTTGCAGCACGGTGATTCCTGCAGCGAGGATCACCAACGCAGCCAGGAAAGCAGGGAACGAGGGAAGCTTCGCTGCGGGATAAAACAACAGACACGCGACCACCATTGTGCCGAGTCCGACGATGATGGCCCGTTTATATCCGATCCAGTCAATAATCCTTGCGGAGGGAATCGAAAAGAAGAAATACGCAGAAAAGAACGCAGTTTGGATCAGTGCGCTCGGTGCAAGGTTGAGGTGAAAGACATTCTGCACAAACGGAATCAGTACGTCATTCAATGACGTCAGCGATCCCCATATAAAAAACAAAGTGGTGAGTACGGCCAGTGCTGGGCCGTAACTGGCAGGGGCTGTGCTCGAAGTTGTGACGGTTGCGGTGCTTTTTACGCCTGAGATCGCCATAGGTCGGACGTGGACCTCGCAGTCGATGTAGAAAGATTTCTATTTTTATCACGAATGCGGGCAAAATCGTTTTTTTTCTGAAAAAACGCCCAAGACCGGACGCGCAAAATCTAGGAAAAAAGCCAGCCGCCGCAGTCTGGCCAGGGCATTTGGGAAAGAGCAATTCCTGGGCCCAAAGCTGGCGAAAAGGCCGTCCGCCTCGCGGTTTGCGCCAACACTTGTAAAAAGATTGTCAAGGACGTTCTCCGGCTGGCCAGCTCTGGGCCAAGTAGTAGTAATCTTGATAGAAGGTTTCCTGGAAAACGCTGCCAGGAAGAAGAAGAGGGGAAGAGGATATGCTCCGCATGGCAGACATGGGTTCCCCAACAATCCAAAGCAGTCCGCAAAAGTTTCCACATCGATTGGGGGCGACCGTTATGGATCGGATTCTGGTCGTTGAAGACGACCGCGCGGTCCAAAAAGCGGTGAAGCGATTGTTTGAGGCGGAGGGCTATAGCGTCCAAATTGCCCCCGATGGGAATGCGGCGCTCGAGGCGTTTCAGATTGCCGCACCTTCGGCGGTGGTCCTGGATCTGCGGCTGCCTGGCGTCTCCGGCAGAGAGGTTTGCCGGGAATTCAAGCAGCATTCTCCCGCCGTGCCCATTATTGTTCTCAGCGCCACCAGCGACGTGTCGGATAAGGTTTTGCTGCTCGAGCTCGGCGCAGATGATTACGTAACCAAGCCCTTCAGTCCTCGCGAGTTGCTGGCAAGAGTGCGCGCAGCGTTGCGGCGGACTACGCGGCCGTCGGTGGCCGAAAAATTCTCCTTCGCTGACGTCTCCATCGACTTCACGAAAATGGAGATCATTCGAGACGGAAAGACCATTGCGCTGACTGCCCAGGAATTCAAGACTTTGAAATTCATGGTGCACAATGTCGAGCGGGTCATTACGCGGGATGAACTTCTCAACGAGGTATGGGGATATCACAACTATCCGTCCACCCGCACCGTTGATAATCACATCCTAAAGCTGCGCCAAAAGCTGGAGAGAGACCCCGCCAATCCGGTGCACTTCCGCACTGTTCACGGTGTAGGCTATAAATTTGTAGGCTAAAACCGCGGATGCCGGGGTGAGGGGAGCAGATGGTCAGAGTCCGATTGCGAACCAAGTTTCTGCTCTCCATGGTTCTGATCAGCGCCGGCCTCACCTCATTGAGCTTGCTCCTGGTCCGCCAGAGTGTACGATCGGAAGTCCAGCGCGAGATTTTCTCCGACCTGCGGAATTCGGTCAGTACCTTCCAAAATTTTCATCGAGAGCAGGAGAGCACGCTCAGCCATTCCGCGGATCTGCTCGCCGATCTGCCCAACCTGCGCGCGCTGATGACCACTAACCATGAAGCCACAATCCAGGATGGCTCCACTCCCCTTTGGCATCTGGCCGGAAGCGATCTGTTTGTCTTGGCCGACCGGAGTGGCAAGGTCGTTGCGCTGCACACAAATACTCCAGGCTTTACCCGCGAAATGGCGCAGAGTTCTTTCGCTTCGTCCCTTGACCAGCAGGAACATTGGTGGTTTGGCGCTCAACATCTCTATGCCGTCTTCTTGAAACCCATCTATTTCGGGCCAGCTTCGGCTGACCGGCTTCTGGGCTTTCTAGTGATCGGCTACGAACTCGATGACCGGGTGGCTTCGCAGGTCAGCCGGATCGCGAGCAGCAAAGTCGCATTCTACTTCGGCGACGGCATCGTTAGGAGCACATTGAGTCCGGCCAATGAAACCGACCTCGCCAAACAGAAATTGCCAGGGGCTGACAGCAGCGCATCAGAGCCGGTGGCAGTTCAACTCGGCAATGAGCGGTTTCTTGAGACCACACTCGAACTCGCGCCGCAGGGTAGCCCACACGTGCGGCTCACGGTCCTCAAGTCCTACGATCAAGCCACTGGATTTCTGCAGAAGCTCAACCGGCTGCTGCTGGCTCTGGGACTGCTGGCCGT
>Ga0137380_10005180_pt1 | contig 11574 bp, 10 predicted proteins | sample SagtaG_17_FD_104809 | JGI IMG/M metagenome (GOLD analysis project Ga0137380, IMG submission 104809) | Vadose zone soil microbial communities from Sagehorn Ranch, Mendocino, California, USA - Sage2_L_100_16 metaG | ecosystem: Environmental > Terrestrial > Soil > Vadose zone | place: USA... | reverse complement strand
TATCTCCTTGGAGATGCCGCCCGGGACCAGGTCGCAGAGGACCGCGTGGAGCCGGCAGGCGACCTGGTTTCGCGTGCGGCCCAGGTCCCGGTGGCGCTTGGACCACAGCTTGAGCACGGCCGCGTGGTTCTCGGCTGCCACCGGCCGGGGGGCCTTCGAGCGCAGCGCCGCGATCGCGACGGAGCGGGCGTCGCCGGGGTCGTTCTTGTTACTCGCGCCGGTTGCCAGCAGCCGCACCCGGGCGCCCAGCTTGGGCTGCACGTCGAGCACGAGCTCGCCCGCGGCCACGAGCTGCTGGGCGAGCAGGTAGCCCAGGCCGCCGGCGCCTTCGACCGCCCAGGTCCGTTCCGGCCAGGACGCGGCCTGCGCCACCAGCCGCCCGGCCTGGGCCGCCGGGGCGCGCACCCGCAGCTGGCCCAGCGGTTCCCCGGCTGCGCCGATCGCCACCGCCGTGTGCGAGGCCTTGTGCGGATCCACGCCGATCATCACTGCTGCCATCAGCCCGCTCCTTCGTCATCATCGGGGGGAAGGACCGTGGCGGGCATGCCTGATTCCGGATCGGCGTCGCGCCTCTTATGAGCCACGCCACGGCGAGACTCGACAGGCTGGCACCTCGTTATAAAGCCAGACCGCGAACGGCCGGCAGGCGGTTCGGGAGCCAGCCCCTCGGACCTCTGAACGCTACGACCAAGTCGTACCGCCTACCTCGATTTTCCAATCAGGCGGCTCTTCGCGCGCGGAGCGTCAGTCATGATGGCCCAGACGTGGACGGAGTCGATTATTCGGTCGCCGGGGAGGTCTGATCGCGGTAGAACCAGGAGATGACCGAACGGCGGCTGCCCGGCGGGCGCACTTTCGGAGCCGTACGCGTCGGCGACGAAGTCCGCCGCCCCACGCAGCCGTGGACGGTGACCGTGCACTCGGTGCTGCGGCATCTGGAAGACGCCGGCTTCGGCGGCGCCCCGCGGGCCCGCGGCTTCGATGACCAGGGCCGCGAACGCCTGACGTTCCTGCCAGGACAGACGTTGGGCGAGACCCAGCCATGGCCGGATTGGCTGCGCTCCGACGACGCGCTCCGGCAGGTCGGTGCCTGGCTTCGGAGGCTGCACGACGCGACCGCGACATTCCGACCGGCCGCAGACGCCGTCTGGTTCACCGGTCGGCCGTGGCGGCCGGGGCTTCTGATCGCTCATCTGGATGCGTCGCCGTGGAACGCCGTATGGGCCGACGGCTCCCTGGCCGGCTTCGTCGACTGGGACACTGCCAGCCCGTCCCGGCGCGAGGATGACCTGGCGTTCTCGGCGCTGACCTGGGTGCCGCTGCTGACGGCGGAGATCGCCGGGCGAGCCGGTTTCGGTGACGCAGCCGACCGGCACCGGCGGTTCCATCTGCTCCTGGACGCGTACGGATACACCGGCGACCGAACCGCGATCCGCGACGCGATCATCGGGCGTGCCGGGCGCAACGCCGCGATGATCCGCCAGCTCGCCGACGGCGGTGAGCCGGCCTTTCAGCGCATGCTGCCGTGGGCCGCGGACCTGGAACGGTCCGGCAACGAGGTAGCCGAGCTGCCGGACGAGTTCTGGCAGGGGCCGGCCCGCTGATGGATTGGGACCAGCCGAAAGCATGGCACCGGCCGGTGGGCCGCCGAGCGCGTGGCACCGGGCCTGACCGGGCGCATCGCGTGACTCCGTGCCGCTGGTAACAGCCACGTCAAGACTTCGCCGCCACTCACGCCCAACGACACGCCGTCCATCGAGCAGGCAATCCATCGATCCGTCTACATAACGAACCCGGGCCGGAGCTACTAGTGCACTGGGGCAAGTAATCGCCTTCGATGCTTCCTGTGGGGTTACCTGCTGCTGCGCGATGATTGGTTCCCGCGGTGGGTGCGCTGTGGCTGTTTGCCGGTACGATCCTGGCGCGCTGAAGGACGCGGCCTAGGGGGTCGGCATGGCGTGGCACGGTCCGCCGGGCCGGGAGCTTTATTACGAAGACAGCGGCCGTGGTGACGCGGTCGTGCTGATGCCGGGCTGGGGCGGCAGCATCGCCGACCTGGGCCGGCTCCGGCGCGACCTGGCGGATGGGTTCCGTGTCGTCGCCGTCGACCTGCCTGGCTCTGGCCGATCGCAGCCCCAGCCGCGGCACTACACGCCCGGCTACTACCACCAGGACGCCGCCGTCTTGCTGGGCCTGCTCGACGCGCTCGGCATCGGTGCCGCACATCTGGCCGGTTTCAGCGACGGCGGAGAAGAGGCCCTGCTCACGGCAGCCCTCCGGCCCAGCTGCGCGCTGTCGGTCTTCACCTGGGGAGCGACCGGGCAGATCGTCGCCTCGCAGGCCGACCTCGACGAACTCGCCGCGGTGATCGCCAGCCCAAGCGATGCGCTGGCACCGCTGGCTGCCTACCTGACCGACGCCTATGGCCGGGCCAACGCCACCATCATGACGCAAACGTGGTCGTCGGCCATGCGCGGCATCCTCGACGCTGGCGGCGACATCAGCCGGTCGCTGGCCGCGCAGATCCGCTGCCCGGCGCTGCTGGTGGCGGGAACCTACGACCAGCACTGCTCACCCGAGAAGACCCGGGAACTGGCCGAAGCCATCCCGCGCGGCCAGTTCGCCGAGGCACACGGCGCAGGTCACGACGTCCACATCTCACACGGCGACTGGCTTTCGGCCACAGCCCTGCGCTGGCTGGCCGGGCACTAGCGGTAGCTTGTTAGTCCGCTGTCGCGGACAGAAATGATCAGCGGAGACATTGCCAGCTATTTTGGTGCAACGCGGCCGTAGCAGCTCAGCGGAGAGGCAGTCCGTGTGGGCAGCGCATAAACCTGCCGGAGAGCAAACACACCAATTCCGGCCGACGATCCAGTCCGCGCAGATCACCCTGTTCGGTCACTACCGAGGACGTCCTGGCGGAGGTCGGTCTACCGCCCTGGGCGGTTACCGCACATCAGGTGGCCGGCTTGGTGGTGGCTGCGCGTGATGTTCACGGCGGGCGGCTTGCGGCGTAGGTAATGCGCGAGGTCGCGGGCTCGGCGCGTCTGCAGACATTGCCCCCGGCCGGGGGCCGCACGCCTCGGTAAGGCCGGCCATGATTGGCCTTGATCGGTGACCGGCATCACCTGTCACTATGCTCAGAGCCCAGGAGAGCGGGCCCGTATGCCCACCTGTGCATCCGGTGGTTCCGGCGGGGAACGGTCCGTGCCGGGTGGCTTCGATGTCGTCACCGGCGCGTTCAGCTACTCGGGGGCCGCAATCGCCCGGGATCTGCTGGCCGCGGGCCGCCGTGTGCGGACGGTCACCGGGCACCCAGGGCGCGCCGTCAGCGGCACGCCGATCGAGGTCCGCCCGCTCGACTTCGCCGACCCGGCCGGGCTGACCGCCTCGCTGCGCGGCGCTGGGACGCTGTACAACACGTACTGGGTGCGCTTCCCGAAAGGCCCGGTCGATCACCGGACGGCGGTGGCCAACTCGCGGACGCTGTTCCACGCGGCCCGCGACGCGGGGGTGGCTCGGATCGTCCACGTGTCGATCACCCATCCAAGCGCCGCCTCCCCGTACTCCTACTTCCGCGGCAAGGCGGAGGTCGAGCGGATCCTCGGCGAGGCGGGAGTGCCGTACGCGATCTTGCGCCCGGCCATCTTGTTCGGCGGGGAGGGCGTGCTCATCAACAACATCGCCTGGCTGCTGCGCCGTCTGCCGGTGTTCGCCGTCGGCGGCACCGGCGCCTACCGCATCCGGCCTGTGCACATTGACGACCTCGCCAGGCTGTGCCTGGCGGCAGGGTCATCGGCCGAGACCTACACTCTCGACGCGGTGGGACCCGAACGGCCCGCATTCTACGAACTGGTCTGCTTCATAAAAGACGCCATCGGCAGCCGCTCGCGCGTGGTACGCGTGCCGGGCGCGCTCATCCCGGCGGCCGCTCAGGTACTGGGGTGGGCCGTGCGGGACACGCTGCTCACCGGCGATGAGTACCGCGCCATGGCCGATGGGCTGGCCGACACCGACGGCCCGGCGACCGGCCAGGCCGCTCTCACGGGGTGGATAACAGAGAACAAGGACTCGCTCGGCCGCCGGTACGCCAACGAGATCGACCGTCACTTCCGCTGAACCGCGAGCCGCGGGCAAACAGAAGGCCATCGGACCAGAGCGTTTTGGATCTTGGCGTCGGGGCGCGGCTGGCCGACAGCTTCTTCCTCATCGAACGCCACCGGCCGCTCGCCGACGCCACCGCGCTCGCTGGCCGGTGAGCACAGGGCTGGAAACCAGGCCGCGACGGCCAGGTGAATACGGACAGCATGCGTATCTCGTGGTCCTTGCCGCGTTCGAAGCCGAGTCTCATACTGGCCTTTATGCTCACACGGCGAACCTTTCTCCAGCTCATGGGCGCCTCCACTGGCGCTGCTCTTACCGGAGCGGAGTTCTTGTCCCAGACAGCGGCCAGCGCCGCCGCGGCGTTGTCCCCGCAAGGCTCGAACGGCATCGAGCACGTGATCGTGCTCATGATGGAGAACCGGTCGTTCGACCATTTCTTCGGCTGGCTGCCCGGCGCCAACGGCCGCAGCGACATGACCTACCTGGCCACCGACGGCAACGTCTATCCCAACTACCCGCTGGCCCCTGACTTCCAGGGCTGCGGGTACGGCGACCCGGACCATAGCTGGGAAGGCTGGCTCGTCGAGTACAACTTCGGCAGGATGGACGGGTTCCTGCAGCGACCCACCGCGCTGGATCTCAACCCGGGGGTGACAGCGGCCGCCGCGAACACCTTCCCGGTCGGCTTCTACACCAACCTCAACCCCGACGGCACGCCCAAGGCCGTCCCCGATCTCCCCGTCCTGGGAGCCCTGGCCCAGAACTACACGGCCCTCGACCACTACTTCTGCTCGTTCGCCGGGGAGACCTTCCCCAACCGCCTGTACCAGCACGCCGCCCGGACCGACCGGGACCACAACATCACCACGATCTCCCAGCTGCCGACTATCTGGGACCAGCTCTCACCCATCCCCAACACCCAGGGCATCCCCACCGGCGGCTACTTCTTCCGGGACCTGCCATTCCTGGCGCTGTGGGGCCTGAAGTACTACCCGTTCTGGCATCTGTTCGCCCCTGGCGACACCGACGTCCTCGGGATCCCGGTCACCACCAAGTCATTCCTGGACACGGTGGCCGAGGGACTGCTGCCCAACGTTAGCTTCGTCGACCCGGAGTTCGCCCTCGCCGACGACGGGACCGGGGGCGATGACCATCCCAAGGCCGACATCAGGCGCGGTGAACGCTTCATCGCCGACACCTACCACGCCCTCGCCGGCGCGGGCTACCTGGACAACACGGTGCTGGTGATCACCTTCGACGAGTGGGGCGGTTTCTTCGACCACGTGCGCCCGACGCAGGTGATCGACGACACCAACCCAGCAACCGTCGACCACACCGGGAACAGCACGACACCGACCGATGGCCGTCTGGTGCCCGACTACACGCAACTCGGGTTCCGGGTCCCGGCCATCGTGGTATCGAACCTGGCAGCGGCGAGGGTCGGCCATGCCGGGCCGTTCGAGCACACCTCAACGCTGAAGATGATCGAGTCCACCTTCGGGCTGCACCCGCTCACCGCCCGGGACGCCAATGCCATGGACCTGCGTCAAGTACTACTGCGCGAAGTCCGGCAACCCGTCCCCGAGAGTGCGATCCCGACCAGCAGCCAAGTTCCGGGGCCCGCCGACGACGCCGCCGCGTTCTGCAGCGCCGCCAGCGTCCAGTCGACCTCCCCGGCTCCAGTATCCAAAGGCAAAAAGGGCGCCGCCGCGCGCGTCCTGCCACAGTCCGGGTACCCGACCGGAACCGGAATGGCAGGACTGGCCCGCCGGTACCGGAATGCGGCAGCCAGGTAGCTCCAACCCGCGGCGGCTAACTCTTTGCCCGGGTGATCACGCCCCACGGCGTCGGCCGTTCAGGCGCCTCTTCGATGACCAGCCAACCGACTGGGATGGGCGCACAGAGCGGCGGCTCTTCGCGGCCGCCACCGGAGCGTCGACCACGCTCAGCGACTGGGAGAGACGACGCCACCGCAGCTGTGCTGGAGGACTGCTCACCAGCTGAAGAGCGCCCGCGAGCACGATGCGTTCCGACGACTCGGTGAGATCTCAGTCCGGGTACTCGTCCTTGCGGTAGTTGAGCGGCTCGTCGGGCTGCGGCTTCGGCGTCCGATCGAGCAGGAAGCTGAAGTAGGGAGCGACGAAAGGGTCTGGTGCTGTGACCGTGTAGGTGTGGTATACGGTTCCGTTCTCCCGCGCGAACGCGATGTAGCCGGGATTCTCGCGCAGGCCGTCCTTGATCTGGGCGCCGACCTGGCTGGCCCAGAACTGGAGCCAGCCGGGCGGGTTCTGCACCATCTCCTGCAGCTCGGGGACCTGCCCGGCCTGCTCCTGGGTGAGGGCAAGTCCGAAGTCGAACGGGAAGTCGGTGCCGAAGGTCGACACGTACGGGAACTGCCAGCCCATCCGCTGCTTGTAGGCCATCAGCCGATCGATCGGCGCGCGCGAGAAGCAGATTAGGGTCACATCGCGCTTGTTCATGTGCAGCAGCAGCCCGTCGAACCCGTCCGCGAGGCCCGTGCACCCGGGGCAAGCTCCGATCTCAAAGTCCGGGCCGTACATGATGTTGTAGGCGAGAAGCTGCGAGCGGCCGTCGAACAGCTCGGTGAGCCGCTTCTTGCCGTTCTCGGTGTCGAACTCGTAGTCCTTCTCCACTGGCACCCAGGGAAGCTCGCGCCGCTTCCGGTTGATCACCTCGTCGCGCTTAGCCTGCTCTGCCTCGAGCTCGGCGAGCTCGTTGCGCGCCGCCTGCCATTCCTCGCGGGTTCCGATCTTGTGTTCGGTCATCTCAGGTCCTCCTAATAAGGCCCGGCGACTCTGGCCACCGCGCCGGGTCCTTGGAAGCTACGGCGTCTCCAATAAGACCGCCCGACGGTGGAAGAGTCATCGCCGGGCGCGCATCCGCGGCGAAAGCTCGATTGACGATGAGTCCAGGTAGCAAGGGCGGTTGTGACGGCGACTGACTTGCAAGGCTCTAGACCGGCTCCAGCCGCGCGCATGAGCTGGCGGACCGCCTCCAGGCCTGCGCCGCCGAGCAAGGACTGCGCGGCGGCCGCTAACATCGCGGCATGCCCTCCCATGCGCTCCGGATTCCTGGCGGTCTCTGGCGCGCCAACCGGCCCCCCCCGGCCTGAGCGGCGCGATGCCATCCATGATGGACGCCGGCTACCAGCAGCGCCCAGGCGGCCCCGGCTCTGGTGAAGGGACCGCGGTGCGGCACGCCGCAAGCGGGCATACGACGGGCCCCAGCGGCTACGACGCCGAACTGCGGCGGCACAACGAGGTACTGCGCCCGGCCGTTGGCGTCCAGCTCCACGATCACGTCCTCGACATCGGCTGCGGGACCGGGCAGACCACCCGAGAGGCCGCGCGCACGGCGGGGGCAGGGAGCGCCGTTGGGGTCGACGTCTCCGCGCCCGCGATCGAGCGCGCCCGCGAGCTCGCCCGGGCCGAGGGGCTGCACAACGTCACCCTCGAGCACGCCAACGCACAGGTCCACCGCTTTCCGCAGGAGCGCTTTGACCTGGCAATCAGCAGGTTCGGCACGATGTTCTTCGACGATCCCGGTGCCGCGTTCGCCAACATCAGGCGGGCGCTGCGCCCGGCCGGGCGCCTGGTGATGATGGTCTGGCAGGCCCGCGAGTGCAACGAGTGGGACGTCGCTATCCACCAATCCCTCGGAGCAGCCGAAGAGCCAGCGGCCCTCCCTTCCGCCGGACCGGATCCGTTCTCACTCGCCGACCCGCCGACCGTGAAGGAGATCCTGGAGGCGGCAGGGTTCGCTGGCGTCGCCTTCAGCGACGTCCACGAGCCGGTCTACTACGGCCCGGACGTGGCCGCCGCCCTCGACTGGGTCCGCAGCTTCGCGTGCACCAACGAGATACTGAAGCGGCTGGATCCCGCCGCAGCGGCGCGCGCGGCCGGGCGGCTGCGCGAGGCGCTGGCCGCGCACCTGAGCGACGACGGTGTCTGGTTTGACTCCCGCGCCTGGATCGTCACCGCTCGTCGCCGGTGAGACCGAACTCAACCGCGCTCAGCCAGATGATCAACCTGAAACTGTCAGCACCATCGAATAACCAGACCATGACGCCGGAACCGCGCCCATCGATTTACACCAGACCGGGACGCCACCGGCAGGCCTGTGCGGCAGATCCTGACCGGCCGCACAGCCTGAGACAGCAGATCAGTTGCTCCGCTCGGTGACAGGGCCCGAAGCAGCGCAGAACGGCCCCGTTCTGCGCGACGGCAGGGCGCTGTCAAGGCGCATCCTCGGCGAGCCTAACGGCGGCTACTTGCGCACCGGCGTCGATCAGCATGAGTGCTGAGCGTTACGCAACGATGAGGGCTGGCCGTCGGAGATACGTGCCTGGCCAGGTGATTGAGCTTTCACGGGAATCCTGCCTGATCTGCGGCGCTGCTCCCGGGCGCAGGACACGGGGCAGGGTACGGTGCAGGCATCCCATGGAAGTCGGAAGGTAGCGATGGCCCAGAAAGTAACCGTCGTCCTGGAAGATGATCTGACCGGCGGCCCGGCGAAGCAGACGGTGCGGTTCGCTTTCGATGGCACCGGCTATGAGATCGACCTGAACGCCAAGAACGCCGCCGCGTTCAGCAAGCAGCTCGCGCCCTATATTGAACACGCCCGCAAGGCCGAGCGGGCCCAGCCGCGCCGGCCCGGGCGGACCGGCCGTCAGCGCTCAGGTGATATCCGGGCCTGGGCAAAGGAGCACGGCCTGGCGGTTAGCGAGCGCGGGCGCATCCCGGCCAGCGTGGCAGAGCAGTACCACGCGGCGGCCGGCGGGCGCTAACCCAAGCCACCACCGCCGCGACCCCAGAACCTGTGCGCCGCGCCCTGGCACGGCGCGGCAACGGCCGTTCGCCCAGCGGACCCGGTTCAGGCTGGGCGCTGGCACCCTCTTGGACCGCGCCGGCCAAACAAAGAACAGCGCCCGCTCGGCAGAAGCGGTCGTTGGTGTTCGTGGTTTGCATCCCCGCTTGGCGGGAACGCGAGCGGCGCGGCGGGTTGCGCGCAAGGGGCCGATGAGCCGGGCGCTTCCCAGGCGTCTACATGGCATCAGCGGCTACCGGCCGCTCCAGGCAGCAGGAGGTGGCAGCGCAGATGGCGTCCCAGCCCAGCAGCGTCACGTTCGAGACAACCGTTGCCGCCAGCGGCAACAACACCGGGATCGTGGTCCCGGATGAGGTCATCGGCCAGCTCGCGGCGGGCAGGCGGCCGGCGGTGCTCGTGGACGTGAATGGTTACCAGTACCGCAACACGGTCGGCGTGATGGGCGGCAAGCACATGATCAGCATCAGCGCCGCCGTGCGCCGGGCCACCGGCCTGAAGGGCGGGGATCCCATCCGCGTGATCCTGACCGTCGCTGGCGCCCCGCCCGAGGTGGAGGTCCCAGCCGATTTCGCCGCTGCGCTGGCGGCCGATGAGCGGGCCAGCGCGTTCTTCGGCAAGCTCTCCAACAGCATGCAGCGTTACCACGTCGACAACATCAACGCCGCCAAGGCCCCCGAGACCCGGCAGCGGCGCATCGGCAAGGCCATCGCCCTGTTCCACGACGGCAAGCAAAGGTGACAACGCCCGCTACCGCAGGACCGCCAATCTGGGGCTCGCGCACCAGGAGCGGCAGATCAGTGCGTTCCAGCGCGTCGTGTAGTGACGCTTACAAAGCGGCCGTCGCCATGGGGCGGAGCGGGCTATGGTCGTCAACCTCATCGACAACGCAGACGCGACTCCCGTGCGCCCGCCACGGACGGGCGGTCTCCGCGGACAAGCGCACCAATGAGAACCTGACCTGACGGACGAACACAGGAGGATGCACATCCGCATTGGGATCACCTGCTTGGCCGCACCGTGACCTTGGTGCCAGAGCGCGGGCCTGACCGGCGTGAACGGCAGCTCAGACAGCAGAGGGCACTGGTGCCGTCAATTCATCGACAGGGCGGCGGGTCCGCCCCGCGTCTGTCTCGATGGCGAGTCCTTCGCGAGCCCAGTACTCGAAGCCGCCGATGAGCTCCCGCACGTGGCAGTAGCCAAGCGATGCCAGGGTGAACGCCGCTCGCGTGCTGCCGTTGCAGCCCGGCCCCCAGCAGTAGACGACGATGTGCGCATCCCGGTCGGGAAGCATTGACCAGGCGCGGTCAGCGAGCTCGGGCCCCGGGATGTGGATCGCGCCGGGGATCCGGCCCCGCACCCACCCGGCCAAAGATCGCGTGTCGATGACGACCGGGCCGGCGCCGGCGCCGCGGATGGCGGCTAGGTCGGTGGGGTCTGTCTCATAGCTCAGCTTGGCGGCGAAGAAGTCGGCCGCGGCGATGCTGGTCTCCATGGCCATCAATCCAACTACGGACGGTGCAGGACAGTGAACGACGATCCCGGCCAATATGACCGTCTGGCCCGTTGATTGACCGGTATTATCCACGTCATGTCGTCGGATCAAAGGCCTGGACTCGATCGGGTCGATCAGGCCATCCTTGCGGAACTGCAACGTGACGGGCGCGTGAGCGTCGCAGACCTCGCGCGCCGCGTCTCGCTGTCGGCGAGCTCGACGGCCGACCGGCTGCGCCGCCTCGTCGACGGCGGTGTGATCACCGGCTACACCGCGTTGCTCGCCCCCGGCGCGCTGGGCTACCCGATCACCGCGTTCGTCCGGCTGAGGTACCCGCTGGCGAACCATAAGCCGCTTCACGATCTTCTCGGCACCGTGCCGGAGATCATCGAGGCGCACCACATCACCGGAGATGACTGCTTCATCCTGAAGCTGCTGGCCCGCTCGATGACCGACCTGGAACGCCTCGCCGGGAAGATCGCGGGACTAGGATCGATCACGACCAGCGTGGTGTACTCCAGTCCCCTCGCGCGCCGCGCACTGGTCCCGCCGAGCTGAAACTCACCCCCGTTCCGGGCTACCGCCCTCCCCGCCACTCACGGACGCGAGGACGGTACTGGCCGAGTCGGCCCGGCAGGTGCAGATCGAGGTGCCGCAGGACCGGGCCGCCTTCCCAGCGCCCGGGAACGGCGTGCTTGCTGCCTATTTTCTTGGCACGATTCCGGTGGGTGGCGTCCACGGTTGAATCGGGAGCCGGCGGGCAACGACATCCGGTTCGGCGCGCTGTGACACGTGCCAGTGTGGCCACGACGGGCGGTGGAGGCGATGCCGGGGATCAGCCGTCGAGGTCGGCAAGGCCGGCCAGGAGCGTGGCTCGTTCGTTACGGCTGAGCGTGGTGTAGGCGAAACCGTTTCGGCGGTTCGTCTCGGCTTCTATTGCGTCGCGGGTCGGGCTGGCGGCCAGCTCCGTGATGGTTGTACTGGTGAGCCCGGCGGACTGCCAAGCTGCGGCGTGTGCGTCGGCGCGGTGGTAGCGCAGCGCCGAGAGCCGGGTGTGCAGGAGTAGCTCGGCGGTGGCATCGGCCGGTTCGTACGGCGGGGCCATGGTGGCGTAGGCGGGGCCGCCACTG
>Ga0137380_10005179_pt1 | contig 11574 bp, 11 predicted proteins | sample SagtaG_17_FD_104809 | JGI IMG/M metagenome (GOLD analysis project Ga0137380, IMG submission 104809) | Vadose zone soil microbial communities from Sagehorn Ranch, Mendocino, California, USA - Sage2_L_100_16 metaG | ecosystem: Environmental > Terrestrial > Soil > Vadose zone | place: USA... | reverse complement strand
GCGGGATCGACGACGACGCACTCGCGCGCGACGGGATCGCCGACGAGGTAGACGAAGTTCTGCATCGGGCCGAGCTCCATCTGCTTCAGGTAGACCGCGTCGTCCCGCATGGACCCGACTCTACACGAGGGGTCTCAGGTGCGCTAGAATGCCGCCGACTGACTCTTCATTCATTCCTCCGGGAGCCTATATGACGATAGCGGACCAGACCGCCGCGAGGCGGGTCACCTACCAGCTCGAGACGCTCTGGGACTACGACTACGTCCCGACGCACGAAGAGCTGGACGTGCTGTACGAGACGGCGAAGAAGAACCAGTGGAACGCGTCGACGGCCATCGACTGGACGCGGCCCATCGGCAAGGAAGGGCCCGTGCTCAACGTGCAGGTCGCCTTCGCCGGCACCCACTTCTTCTCGCGGCTCACACCCGAGGAGCAGAAGGAGGTCGAGATTCGCGTCTCCGCCTGGCGCCTCTCGCAGTTCCTCCACGGCGAGCAGGGCGCCCTCGTCGTGTGCGGCCAGCTCGTCAACTCGATCCCAGAGCTCGACGCGAAGCTCTACGCCTCCACGCAGGTCGTGGACGAGGGGCGTCATGTCGAGGTCTTCGAGCGGTACGTCAAGAAGCTGCACCGGATCTATCCGGTGGATCCCCTGCTCAAGGCGGTGCTCGACGAGATCCTCGCGACGAACCTGTGGGAGTTGAAGCTCCTGGGCATGCAGATGATCGTCGAGGGGCTCGCGATCGCGGCGTTCAACGTGATGCGTCGCCAGACGGGCGACCCGACGCTCGCGTCCCTCCTCGACTACGTGCTGCAGGACGAGGGGCGCCACGTGAACTTCGGCTACTTCGCGCTCCGGCGCGCGATCCCCGAGATGGAGCCGTCCAAGCGGGAGTACCTGGAGGACTTCACGTGCCGTGTCTGCGATCTCATGTACGCGCGTGACGAGCGGACCGGCTTCCAGTCCATCAAGACCGTCTGGAACGAGATGGGCTGGGACGGCGACAAGATCTGGCGCGACACCGTCGGGCACTCGCAGACGACGAAGGCGTTCAACAGCTTCCTGTTCCAGGAGAACCTGATGCCGCGCCTGCAGCGGCTCGGGCTGATCTCCGCCCGGGTCGAGGGACGCTACCGAGAGATCGGTCTCGTGCGCGACGCGCCAGCCACGTAAGGTGATCGAGGAGCGCCCCGGCGCGAAACGAGGAGCGCCACGGCTTGGCCGGGGCGCTTCCGAGCCGTGGGGGTCTTAGGGGGCCATTTCGGGGCCCCCTAATCCAATGTCAGGAACGCGTAGCCGTACGCCTTCAGCTCGGCGTTGATCGTCGCGCGCTGCCGCCGCTCGGCGCGCCGCCGCTCGGCCGACCCCTGCGCGGCCCCGCGTCGCTCGATCCCGCGGCGGTCGGTGTCGCGCCGGTCCCAGATGACCTGCACGTTCTCCGCGCCGGCGAAAGTCTGCGTGAGATACCGGTAAATCCCCGGGCAGTTCCGCGCGACGATGAAGACCTCGCGCGTCACGGCGTCAGCCCTTGAAGTCGTCGGGGAGCTTGGGCGGCGCCGGCAGCTGCCCCGCGTCCACCGCGTAGATCGCCGGGTCGGACTTCGTGCGTACCCAGGCGCGCTTGTCCTCGCGGTGGCCGACGAGAAGGGTAGCGAGCTCGCCGCCGTCGGCGCGCAGCGCCGTCACCTCCAGCGTCGGCGCGTCGAGCCCGTACTTCGCCGCGTCCTCCCCCTTCGGGGCCGCGATCTCGGTCCACCGCAGACCGCGCAGCGTGAAGAGCAGGTTGTCCACCGCGACCCCCTTCGCCGCGCCACGCGTGGGCTCGAGGAGCTTCCACTCCGTCTCACCCGAGCGCTCTAGCAAGATCACCTGACCGCCGGCCCGCACCCGGAGGCGCTTGACGTCCTTGGGCTCGAAGTCGCCGAGGAGGCGACGGTCGCGCAGGTCCGTCAGCGAGAGCTTCTCGAGCTCGACGAGCGGCTTCGGCTCGACGAGGACGACGGGCCCCCGGTCCGCGATCCCGGCGTAGGCGGTGGGCGACCCGCCGCGCTTCTCGGACGACGGCGCCAGGAGCACGGTCGTCGGCGCGCCGTCCTTCGGGGTGAGGGTGACGCGCACGGCCGGCTTCGCCAGCCAGCGGGGAACGCCCGAGGCGTCGTCCGTGAGGAAGCCCTGGGCGCGCATCTCCAGCAGGCGTGCGAGGATCGCGCCGGCCACGGTCGGGTCGGCGGCGAGCGGCTCGGGGGCGACGATCTTCCAGCGGTTGTCGGCGTTCGCGAGCGTGACCCGACCATGGGCGTTCTCGAGCTCGACCCCCGCGAGCTTGTCGCGGTCGAACTCGACGACCGCGCGGTTGCGGAGCGCCGCGACCGTGCGCGGAACGGAATTCCACAGCGCGTCGGGGATCAGCAGCACGCTCGACTCGCCGGGCCGCATCGCGTACACGCCCTTCTTCTTGTCGTCGAAGCTGCCGACGAGGAGCGCGCGGCTCGTCCGGTCCTTCTCCTTCCCCGTGACGATGGTCAGACGGATCGGCCGGTCGAGGCCCCACGGGGCGAGCGACTTCGGCGCGTCGTCGACGAACTCCTTCACCTGCACTTCCAGAATCCGACCGAGGAGCTCCTCCACGACGTCCGCGTCCGCGCGCAGCGCCACCGGGCGCGTGAGCTTCCAGCGCGGGCCGTCGCGCTCGACGACCATCGTGGCGTCGGGCGTGGCGACCTCGATGGCGGCAACGTCTTTGCGGTCGAAGGCGAGGACGCTGCGGTCACGCAGGTCGGCGACCGGGCGCGTCGCCTCGCGTAGCACGCTCTCGCCCACCACGAATACCGCCGGCTTGTCGCGCTCGCGCGCGTAGACCCAGACGCCCGTCGGGTTCTTCCCGCCGAGGCTCAGGCCCAGCGTCCTGCCGTCCTTGAGCGTCAGCGTCACCTCGGCGGCCGGCTTGTCGAGCCCGAACTCGCCGAGCGAGGCGGGCTGCGCGGCGATCTCGCGATCGATCTTGGCCGTCACGAGCGTCGCGAGCGCCCCCTCGGCGTTGCCACGATGAGCGCGCGCCCGGACCGGCTCGACGAGCTGCCAGCCATCCCCCTCGCGCTTGAGCCGTATCGTCTCGGCGCCGCGCCTGAGGGCGATCTCGGTGACGTCCTTCGCGTCGGCGGCGAAGGCCCTCCCCCTCAGGCCCTCGGCCTTCTCGCGCTCGGGCGCCCAGCGCAACTCCCAGAGGTAGTAGAAGCCGCCCAGAACCGCGAGGACGATGGCGAGAGCGGCGGGCGTCTTCCAGCGCATCGCGCGGCTACTTGGTGGCGCGGCGGACCACGACGACGGCGATCCCGGCGAAGAGCGCCACGCCCGGCAGGATCACGAGTGATATCAGATTCACGGCGCGCTCCTGGATCTGCGTCAGGAAGATCGGCGCCACCCGCGAATCCCTCGGCCGGATGGCGATCTGCTCCTCGTCGCCGGAGAGCCAGCTGACGGTGTTGAGCAAAAAGTCCGGGTTGCTGGCGACGCCGAAGAACTCGTTGGTGGCGAGCGCCACCGAGCCCAGCACGACGAGGCGCGACTTGTCCTTCGTGACGGTGACCGCGACGATCAGGGGCCCCTTCTTCTCGTCCGGGTCCGGCTTCACCCGCCCGGAGTCGAGCTCCTGCCGATTGGTCTCGCCCCACGACTGCGGGCTCGTCCGGGCCAGCGCGCTGAAGGCCGCGCCCTGGGGCGCACCCTTCGCCTGGCTCAGGGACCGCGCCTGCGGGAACACGGTCATCGTGCGGAGGTCCCGGGTGATCGCGTGAGGGTCGTAGTCGACGACGACGGGCGCCGAGACCCCGAAGCCGGACAGCTGGGCGAGCGCGCTGTACTCGATCACGATGTCCTCGGCCGCCTCGATCCCGTAGGTGGCGAGGAGCTTCCGGAGCGTGGCGTCCTGGATCCGCTGGATCATCGGCGAGCCCAGCATGACGAGGAGCCTGCCACCGCGCGTCAGGTAGGCTCCGAGCGCCTCGCCCTCGGGCGCGAAGAGCTCGATCCGCGGCCCCGCCACGACGACGACCGCGGCGTCGTCCGGGATCTTGGTCTCGCGCGCGAGCACGAGCGGCTTCACTTCGTAGTTGGCGCGCTCCATCGCGGCCTTTGCCACGCTGAAGCCGGTGCGCTCCGAGTTGCCGAGGTCGGGCTCGCCGTGGCCCTGCACGACGTACACGACCCGCTTGCCCTCGCGCGTCACCTTCACGAGCGCATTCGTGATCGGCTCCTCGTCGACGGTGAGAACCTTCTCGTGCCGCCCGCCCGAGTCGAGCACGATGGTCCCGTAAGCCTCGACCCCGTACTGGGCCGCCAGCTTCGGGCCGAGGTCGAGGTCGACGACCTCCCACTTGAAGCGGCCGTTGGAGTAGCGCGCGTATTGCGTGAGCAAGCCGTCGGCGACGCGCTTGCTCGGCTGGTCGGGACGGAAGAAACCGAGCGCCCTCACGTCCGCTTTCAGCCCCCGCAGCAGCTGGATGGTTTGCGGCGACAGGCTGTGACGCCGATTCTCGGTCAGGTCGACCGACTTGTTGTGCCGGTACGACAGCGCCTCGACGAACCCCACGATCCCGAGGACGAAGAGGATCGTGATGACGGCGTGCAGGCCGTGGCGCGCCGTCCGGCCGGTGAGGGTCGCGCGCAGATCCCGGAGCCACGGCAGGGCGGAGACGGCGACGAGGACGACGCCTCCGATCACCAGCGCCCACCATAGCCGCTCGAACTCCGGCAAGAAGACGGTCACGAGCACCGCGCCCCCGAGGAACGCGATGCCGGCATAGAAGGCCCAGTCCGACCAGCGGTGCACGGCTCAGCCCCTCCAGCGCCGCGACTCGACCGAGCGCAGCGCGAGGAACAGCCCGAGGAGCGTGAAATCCACGTAGTAGATGAGATCCTTCGTCTCGAGCACCCCCTTGCCGAAGCTCTCGTTGTGCTCGAGCAGCGAAAGGTGACGCAGGACGCCGCCCCAGGTCGGCCCGGCGAAGTCGGCGAACCAGCCGGCGATCCACAAGCCCAGGAGCACCGCGAAGGTCGAGACCGCCGCGATGATCTGGTTCTCGGTGAGCGACGACGACAGGAGGCCGACCGCCAGGAAGGCCGAGCCCATCAGCACGAGCCCGAGGTACCCCGTCACCAGCGGCCCCCACTCGAGCCGCGCGCCGAAGCGCCAGAGGATCGCGGGAAAGGCCAGCGTCAGGGCGAGCATCACTCCGTAGAGGCTGAGCGCCGCGAGGTACTTGCCCAGCAGCACGGCGCCGTCGCGGACCGGGTACGTCAGCAGCAGCTCGATCGTCCCCGAGCGGCGCTCCTCGGCGAAGATCCGCATCGTCAGGAGCGGCGTCAGGAAGAGCAGGATGACGCTCATGTTCGACAACAGGGGCCGCATGACCACGTCGGTCGGGTTCATCTCGCGGGCGAGCATCGGGTTGGCCGCCGCCTGGAGCGACATGCTGACGTAGTTGAAGAAGATGGCGCGGAAGAACCACCCCATGATGAACAGGAACGCGGTGATGACCGCGTAGGCGACCGCCGAGGTGAAGTAGAGCCGCAGCTCCTTCTTGTAGATCGGCCAGATCCTCATGCCCGGGTCCTCATCCCGAAACGGCCTCGTCCCCGGCGACGACGCGCAGGAAGACCTCCTCCAGGCTCGCGCCGACGCGCTTGAGCTCGAGCACGGTCCACTGCCGCGCGGCCGAGAGCCGGAAGATCTCGGCGCGGACGTCGCGGTCACGCTGCGACTCCACGAGCCAGCGGCCGGCGCCGTTGGTCCGGGCGAGCTCGGTCACCGCCGTGACGCCGGGAAGCGCGCGCAACCCCTCGGCCACGGCGGCCGGCACGCCGGCGATCTCCACTTCGACGCGCGCGGTCGGGAAGAACTGCTCGACGAGCGCGTCGATCGGGCCCTGCGCCACGATCGCGCCCTTGTGGATGATCACGACGCCGGAGCAGACCATGGAGACCTCCGGCAGGATGTGCGTGGAGAGGATCACCGTGTGGACCCCACCGAGCGACTTGATGAGCTCGCGGATCTCACGAATCTGCGCCGGGTCGAGACCGATCGTCGGCTCGTCGAGGATCAGCACCTCGGGGTTGCCGACGAGGGCCTGGGCGAGCCCCACCCTCTGGCGGTAGCCCTTCGACAGGGTGCCGATCAGACGCCTCTGGACGTCGGCGATGCGGCAGTGGTCCATGACGTCCGCCACGCGCCGCCTCCGCTCGGCGCGCCCCAGCCCCTTCACCTCGGCGACGAAGTCGAGGTAGGTCGCCACGCGCAGCTCGCTGTAGAGCGGCACGCTCTCCGGCAGGTAGCCGATGCGGCGGCGCACCTCGATGGAATCGCGGAAGACGTCGTAGCCCGCGACGCGCGCGGATCCGCCGCTGGCCGGCATGAAGCACGAGAGGATCCGCATCGTGGTGGACTTGCCCGCCCCGTTGGGGCCGAGAAAGCCGACGATCCGCCCCGCCTCGACGCTGAACGACGCGTCGCGGATCGCGGTCACCGGTCCGTAATGCTTGGTGAGGTTCTGAACTTCGATCATGAGGAGCGACGAGCGAGACCCATTATACCCCGGGCCCGGACGTCATCACCTCTGTCGCGTCCCGCAGCCAGGGCGGGAGCGCGATCATCCGGCTGGTCGCCGGATCCCAGCACGCGTGCAGGGTCGAGCCCGTCGCGACCGTCTCGCCGGTGTCGTCGTGGATCTCGTAGGCGAACCGGAACGAGGCGCGCTTGCGCTCGCTGACCCAGCACCGCACGCGGAGCAGGTCGTCGAGGCGCGCCGGCTTGGCGTAGCGTACCACCGCCTCGACCACCGGCAGGTGCACCTGCCGGTCGACGTCGGACATCGCCAGGCCGTGCTGGCGGAGGTACTCGACGCGGCCGACCTCGAAGTACGTGAGGTAGTTGCCGTAGTAGACGACCTTCATGCAATCGGTGTCCTTGTAGCGCACCCGGATCGTCGTGGTGGCGATCACCGCGTCACCCGGAGAAGCGCACGAGGGCGTCGATCACCGCCTGCGGCTGCTCCTCGGGGATGAAGTGCCCGCTGCCCGCCACGGGCCCGCCCTCCACGCGCTCGCAGCGGGCCTTCCACACCCCGAGCATGTCCGTGGCCTGGGCCGCGCGCCCTTCGCCCCAGAGAACGAGCGTCGGCGCTACCACCCTCCGGTCCCGGTCGGCGCCGTCGTGCTCGAGGTCCGTCGTCGCCCCGGCCCGGTAGTCGTCGAAGGCGGCGCGCATCGCGCCCGGCAGGCGGAAGCAGCGCACGTACTCGGCGAAGGCCTCCTCCTCGATCGCGGCCGGGTTCAGCGCCCACAGACGAAACAGGTAGCGGAGGTAGACGTCCTCGCGGCCGGCGACGAGCGCCTCGGGCAGGTCGGGGAGCTGCTGGAAGAACCAGTGCCAGCGGGCGAGCGCCTTGTGCCGGTCGAGGTCGTGGAACACGTCCCACGTCGGCGCGATGTCGAGGAGCACCAGCCGCGTGAGCAGACCGGCGTGGTCGAGGGCGAACCGGTGGGCGACGCGCGCGCCCCGGTCGTGGCCGACGAGCACGACGGGCGCCAGACCCAGCGCCGCGACGACGTCGGCGACGTCGGCCGCCATCGTGCGCTTGTCGTAGCCCGCGCGCGGCTTGTCGGAGTCGCCGTAGCCGCGCAGGTCCGGCGCCACGACGGTAAAGCGCTCGGCGAGCGCGGGCATCACCTTGCGCCACATGTGACCCGTCTGCGGAAAGCCGTGGAGGAGGACCATGCCGGGCCCCCGGCCCAGGCGCCGATAGTGGATGCGGACGCGGTCGCGGGTGGTGACGACCGAGCGGATCAGAGGTACTGTCCGTATCGGATCTTCTCGACCACGCCGCGCACCCGCTTGTAGGCGTCGATGGAGTCGAGCAGGTCCTGCGTGCTGACGATGCCGGCGGCGACCCCGCCCGCGGCCTGGTGCACCTTGGCCTCGAGCGCGCGCCGGAGGATGTCGGAGATGTCGGCGCCGCTCAGCCCGCCCATCGTCGGCAGCACCTTCTGGTAGTCCACGGGCTCGAAGAGCTGCCGTCCCGCCTGCTTCTCGGTGCGCGCCCGGATCAGCTCGAGGATCTCGCGTTGCTCACCGGGCTCGGGCAGCGCGACCTCGACGAGGTGGTCGAGCCGCCCGGGCGCCACGAGAGCGGAGTCGACCGCGTCGGTTCGGCTCGTGGAGGCAACGACGAGGATACGCACATCGGTGGCCATGCCGTCCAGCTTCTCGCACAGCGCCGCGACGAGCCGCGCGCTCGCCTCACGCGCCTGGGGCGGCGGCAGCAGGTGCTCGAGCGAGAGCGCATCCGCCTCGTCCAGGAAGATCACCGCCCGGCCTTCCGCGCTGGCGATCCGCAGGATCTCCTGCAGGAGCTCGCCGGTGTTCGCGGTGAACTTGGACGTCAGGTTGAAGAGCTTGACGTGGTAGAAGACCGCCCCCGAGGCCGTCGCCAGCGCTTTGGCCAGCTTCGACTTGCCCGTCCCCGGCGGGCCGTAGAGGAGCACACCCTTGGGCGGCGCGATGCCCCACCGCGCGTAGGACTCGGGGCTCGTGAGCGCGAGCGAGAAGCCGCGCAGCATCGCCTTGGCCTGCGTGAGCCCGCCCACGTCGTCGAACGCCACGCGCGGGTCGACGTCGGTCTCGACACGGCCCGTGAGATCTCCGAATTTCTCCCCCAGCTTCGAGAAGACGTCCTCGAGGCGCCGCTGGAGCGCCCACTCCCGGTCGCTCGGATCGGACTTCGCCATGGCTAGATGCTCGGCCGCCCCCCCGGCGCCGGGCGGCCCGCCTTCTCGAAGACGCGGTCCTCCACCAGCACCGGCGCCTTGGCGCGGATCGCCAGCGCGATCGCGTCCGACGGCCGCGAGTCGAGGGTCATCGGCGTGCCGCCGGTGCTCAGGTGGAGCGTCGCGTAAAAGGTATCGTCGCGTAGATCCGTGATCACGACGCGGGTGACCGAGACGTTGAGTCGCCCGAAGAGCGTGAGGAACAGGTCGTGGGTCAGCGGGCGCGGGGGCGTGACGCCCTGGAGCGGCACCGCGATTCCCGTCGCCTCGGCGGCGCCGATCGCCATCGCGAGGTGGCGCCCGTCGCGCTTGCCCTCGAGCACGACCGTGGGCGTGTTCGTCATCGGATCCAGCACCACCGCGACGACCGTCGCCTCCTGCGGACCCGCCGCGCGCGGCGTCGGCTCGGCCCGCGGCGCCGACGTCGCGACGCGCGCGCCGCCGGCAACCGAGACCAGCACCACCGCCGATAGGGCGAGCGCTCCGATGCGGCCGTTCGTGCTCATGCCAGTGCGAGCCGGGCAGGCGAGCCTGTCGTCATGGCAACCTCCGTGGGCGCCGCGATCCCGCCGCGGCCCCGCCAGTATACAAGGCCGGTGCGCACCGCGGGGGCCGTCAGCCCGCCTCGTCACGCGGCGGCGCCGCGGGCAGGCGCGTCGCGAGCGCGCCCCCGATGAACAGGACCAGGGCGAGCACGCTCCACATCGGCCCGTAGCCGACGGCGTGGCTGACCCAGCCGAAGACAAACGCGCCCGCCGCCTGCCCCGCGAGGAACATCGAGCTGAACACGCCGAGCGTCCACGCGCGGCGCCCGGGCGCGCTCGCGTCGGTGACCAGCGCGGCGAGGCCAGGGTACAGGAATCCGTGGGCGCCGCCCGAGAGCAGGCCGGCGACGGCGAGCGCCGGCAGCACCGGCACCCCGCTCGTGCGCGTGACCAGGAGGCCCACGACGGCGAGGAGCGCCGCCGCGATCGCCTGCACGAACGACGACGGCACGATCACCGCCCGCCGGCCGCGCGTGTCGATGAGGTGGCCGCCGGCGACGCGCACGCCGACCGCCGCGAGCGCGTAGGCCGTGTAGAAGAGCGAGAGCGCTCGCACGCCGAGCTCCTCGGCGAACGTGGGCACGAAGGCGAAGATCGTGCCGGAGCCGAGGCCGAAGAAGACGGCCAGCGCCATATGGCGCTGCCGCACGTCCTCGAGCCCGCCCCGCGCGCCCTCGAAGAGTCCCAGCCGGGCCTCGCCGGGCGGCCGCGCCTCGCGCATGGACCAGACGAGCCCCAGGGGCAGGAGCGTGAAAACGGCGCTGAGGACGAAGAGCGCGCGGAAGCTCCCGTGCCGGATCACCCACTCGCCGGCGAGCGGCGCGAACGCCGACGGCAGGAAGCCCGACACGCCGTAGATGCCGAGCGCCCAGCCCCGGCGCTCCGGCGGCACGATGTCGACGATGTACGAGAAGGCCGCGACGAAGAACGAGGCGAATCCCAGCCCCTGCAGCACCCGCACGACCGCGAGCACCCCGATGCCGGGGACGGCCGCCGCGAGGATCGCCGACGCGAGCGAGAGACCGACCCCGATCAGCATGAAGGGGCGGCGGCCCAGCGCGTCCACGAGCGGACCGATCAGCGGCTGGCTGACGATCCCGACGGCGCTGGAGAGGCCCATCACGACGCCGATCTCCACCTCCGTGCCGCCGAGCGCCTTGATGTGAAGCGGCAGGAGCAGGAAGCCGTTCAGCGCGAGGGAAAAGAAGAAGTTCGTCGCCGTCGCCCTGACGAACGCGCCCTGGGCTAGAATGGGCGACATCGAGCGATTATCGCATGACGACCACCGACGCGGTCCTGCGCCGCGCCGTCTCGCGCGTCGGCGCGGACCTCACGCTCACGCTCGCCCCCGCGTTCCAGGGACTGCCGGACACCGCGCACGGCGGCAGCGTGCTCGCGGCCTTCGACGCCCTCGCGGCGCTCGACGGCCCGCGCGTCGTCGCGGGTCACTATCACAAGCGCGTCCCGCTCGCCACGCCGCTGGCGCTGCGTGTGTCACGCGGTCGAGATCGCGTGACGTGCCGTCTGCTCGACGCTGACGGCACCATGCTGGTGCACGGCTACGTCTCGGCCGGTGCGGTGATCGCGGCGGACGAGAGTCGTGCGCGTGGTGGGGTGGGGGGCGTGGCGGAGAAATCCGTTGGCCCTACCGTTGTCGAAGGCGACACCCACGAGCTCGAACGGGCGCATGGTCTACTCGCGGATTTCTCCGCCACGCCCCCCACCCCGCCACGCGACGCCTTCGCGCTGCCGGTGTCGCGCACGTGCTTCGCGTGCGGTGTGGAGAACAGGCTCGGGCTGCGTGTCCAGCTCATGGCCGACGACCACACGGTCGGTGGCACGTGGACACCACGCGCGGAGTTCGCGGCGGACGGTGGCACGCTCGCTCCGGTGGCGCTGACGACGCTGCTCGACGAAGCGGCGTTCTGGCTCGGCGCCCTCGCAACGGGTGAATCGGGCATGACAACCGAGCTCGCGGTGACACTCCACCGCCATGTGCGCGCCGATGCACCGGTCACGATCGTCGGGGCACGCGGGGCGGTGCGACAGCGCGCCGACGACGCTCGCTACTGGGAGACGCGCGTCGAGGCGCGCGACGCCGGCGGCGCCCTGATCGCGAGCGCCGCGATCACCTTCGTCGCCGTGCGCGGCGCGGCCCGGCGACTCGCCACGGGGCTCCTCGCGATGAACCCGCCGGACCTGCTCCGGCGG
>Ga0137380_10005178_pt1 | contig 11577 bp, 11 predicted proteins | sample SagtaG_17_FD_104809 | JGI IMG/M metagenome (GOLD analysis project Ga0137380, IMG submission 104809) | Vadose zone soil microbial communities from Sagehorn Ranch, Mendocino, California, USA - Sage2_L_100_16 metaG | ecosystem: Environmental > Terrestrial > Soil > Vadose zone | place: USA... | reverse complement strand
TCATGTATGCTTGCGCTCATGAGGGTGAACCTCCTACAGGGGACTTACACCCCCACACTCACGCCCATGCCGGGCGTACACAAGGCGATGGAGTCCGACGCGAAAAAAGCGCGCGGCTCATCGCCAGGGCGTTAGGCGCTGAAAATGCCCATCTATCGGTTTGAACTTGAGGCCCGTTTAGGCACGCAGGCTGCAATTGCGCGCATCAAAGAGTTGGTTGGGCCTCCCCGCAGCTTCTGGACCGGGTTCAGTTTTGGCGCGGGTGATGATGCGACTCCTCCCTTCATTGGGAAGATCGAAGGAGATTCCTTTAGGGTTCGTCGGGATATTCACTATCGCAATTCCTTTCTCCCCTTGGTATGGGGTCGCATTAGCAGCGTGCCCGTGGGCACCCATATCAGCGTCACAATGTTCCTTCATCCAATCGTGGCACTATTCATGGCGGTTTGGTTTTGTGGAGTGGGGGTCGGGGCGTGGAGTTTTCTTCATGCGCCAAGAAGCACGGATCACTGGGCATCCATTGTTCCGGTCTGCCTGCTTGTGTTCGGTGTTGCTCTAGTTTGCGGCGGTTTCTTTCCAGAGGCCATGAAGGCGAGGCGGCTGCTTGAGCAGGCATTTGCAAAGACCAGCGCCTAACAACGCGCCAGACTGTGTGAAAACTGGACGGTGAAGCGTGCGGCAAGCGCGTCTGAAGCAGTACCGTCCCTTTCAACTAGCCAGGGCTACAGGCTCCCGGGGGTTCGGGGAGTCTTGTGGCTCTTACGCGACCGCCGCAAGCATCTTCTTGACTCCTAAAATCGTCATCACCCGTTTCATATTGTACGCCAAGATGGTCAGACTCATCTCCCCTCTGACCTTCGCTAGTCGTCGGAGCAGGAAGTAGCCCTGGGTCATCCCGCGCTTGATCGTTCCAAAGGGGTGTTCCGCTAGTTGCTTGCGCAGTTTCATAAGCGCGGGATTGGCCGCCACACGCTGAGCCATCCCTTCTAATAGATGCTCATCTACCCAGCGGGTGATTCGCCGTCCCTCTTTATTGTCGGTGCAGCGGCTTCTCGCCTGACAGGTGTGACACGCCGCCGTCTTGTAGTCCCGAATGTGCCGCCCGGCTTCGACCGTGTCAAAGCGAAACTCCAAGGCGGCCCCCTGGGGGCAGCGATACACATCGCGGACCGCCTCGTAGGTGAAGTCGTCTTTGGTGTAGAGGCCGCGATGTTGATTGGCCGAGGTATGGGGCTTGGCGATGTACGGAGTGATCCCGGCTCCTAAGCACTGCTTGACTTCGTGGCCGTCGTAGTACCCTTGGTCAGCGACCACGTTCAATTCCTCAACTCCCAGGGTCTGTTTGGCGCGACCGGCCATCGGCGAGAGCTGGTCTTGATCCGTCACGGCGTTTGTCACCTCATGCTCAACAATCAACTTGTGCTTGGCATCGACCGCGATTTGCACGTTATAGGCAACAACCGTGCGCTGACTGGCGAGCATCGAGCGGCTGTCAGGATCCGTGAGCGAAATCTGGGGCTCCCCACTCTGCGCAAGGGCACCCTGGATCTCTTGATACCGGGCCCGGCGTGCTCTCAGGCGGTCGAGCTTGCTTTGCAGGGCTGCGGCAGGGGGAGAGGCAGTCTCAGCCTCGTGTTGATCCCCCTGATCCAGTTCGCTCAGATAGGCGGTGATCTGCTGGTCAAGCTCCTTGAGCACGCGCTGGAGCTTCGCTTGAGTGAAGTTGCGTTGGCGGCTGTTGACCGCTAGGAACTTGCTGCCATCGATAGCGACCAGCTCCCCACCAAATAACTCCAGCTCCTTACAGAGCTGCGTGAACTGGCTGCAGACTTGCCGGAGAGCCTGAGCGTGATCTTTGCGAAAGTCGGCAATGGTCTTATGGTCAGGGGTGAGTTTCTTCAGCAACCACCTCACCTCCAGATTGCGGTGGGTCTCACGCTCCAGACACCGACTGGAACGAACGCGGTTGAGATAGCCGTAGATGTACAGCTTGAGCAAGTCCGCTGGATGATACGCTGGACGTCCTTCTGGCGCAGCGACCACACGCTGGAAGCCCAGAGACTGCAAGTCCAGTTGGTCCACGAAGGCGTCGATAAAACGCACGGGATTGTCGGGGGCAATATACTCGTCTAACGATGGCGGAAACATGAGGACTGTCTCTCGGCTTACACCTTGCAGATGAGGCATCGTCTATCCTTGTCAGCAAACTTATGACAAAGATACTACCATATGGCCGATCTTGTAGTTTTCACACAGTCTGGCGCTCCAGAGGGACGCTTCAGTCGCCGCCAAAGCGCGGCTCCTTCGCGCCCCTGAGCGCGGGCGTTGAACTACTGACCGTCGCATAATTCGCTAAACTTTTTCACAAGTGGCTGCGTGAATTTGGCCCATTTTTAGGGCTTTTTCTCATCGAGCTGCATACCCTGAGGTTTAGACATTTATGCGACGCTCAATAACCCGCTGTGCGGTGGCTCATCGTGCCGTAACGATCTGTGATTTTCCCCACTCTTGTTTCCTGCCTCAACCCTAGGGCTAGCCAGCAGGCCAGCCAATAAGCGATGACCTCCTAAAATTCCCTGGTCGTGGTCGCACAGACCGCGACACTAAGAGGCTATCCGAATAACTGATTTTTGATAAACTACCCCACATGGCAACGAGGAAGAAGAAGGCCCAGAGACGGCAGAGGGCGCCCGTGAACAAAGTAACGGCCAGCTATCGGGTCTCGGAGGCACTCTGGGCCGTGCTGTCCCCCTTGCTGCCAGTGCAGAAGAATACCCATCGGTTTGGCGGTGGCCGTCCGCGCGTGCCCGATCGGCAGTGTGCGGATGCGATCTTCTATGTCTTGCGTACAGGGTGTCAGTGGGGAGCTTTAGATGCCACAGACTTATGCCCCCACTCCACGGCCCATGACCGCTTTCAGGCGTGGGTCCAGGCCGGAGTGTTTCTGAAGCTGTGGCAAGCAGGGGTAGAGGAGTTTGACGAGATGAAGGGCCTGGACTGGGGCTGGCTGAGTATGGATGGGGCCATGACAAAGGCCCCGCTGGGTGGGGAAAAAAACCGGCCCCAATCCCACGGATCGCGCCAAAGGGGGCGTCAAGCGTAGCCTGCTGACCGAGGGCCATGGAGTGCCTGTGGGCTTGGTCGTGGCTGGGGCTAATCGGCCGGACATGAAGTTGGTGGAAGAGACTGTGGACAGTCTCATCGTCAAGCGGCTCCGTCCCACGAAGACCCGGCCCCAGGGGATGTGTATGGACAAAGGGTATGACTACGCCGCAGTGCGGGAGATAGTGCAGGAGTTTGGCTTTACCGCCCACATTCGGGCACGGGGCGAAGAAGCCCAGGCCATCAACCGCCAAGCGGGCTTCAAAGCGCGGAGGTGGGTAGTAGAACGGACACATAGTTGGATGAATCGCTTTCGTCGGGTCTTAATTCGCTGGGACAAGAAAGTAGAGAACTACCTCGCCTTCCTGCACTTTGCCTGTGCACTGATTGCGTTCAGAGCTGCAGGGTTATTCGGATAGGCACTTAGAGAGCACACTATGGTGGGGAAGCTCCGAGTCAAGGTCGTAGCCCAAAAACCATAACCAATCCAACCGCTCAGGCAGGGTCTGCATTAACTCCCGCTCCGAGCGAACGTTGTACAACACCAACAGGAGCATCAACTTCAAGATCACTGGCGGGGGAACTGAGGCGTTGCCCTTGATCCCATACTGATCGGCTACCTCGGCATACACAAAATCAAAATCCACCACCCGGGCGATCTAAGGACGGCGACTTGATGCCCGCGGTCCGCGAGCTGGCCAAAGAATTGCTGGCGTTGCCGCAAAAGGCGGCGACCAAGACCAAGCATTTCGTGGACGGCATCTTTATCGGGCCGCGATTGTACTAGACTCAGCATAGTCATGAGAGAAAACGACCAGGATCGACGGAGATTGTCAAGCTTCCGGCTCTGGTGCTAACCTCCCGAGAGCATTCCTTGGAGAGCACGAGCCATCTGTGGACGGGAGCGCAGCCTGGACTGCAACACGCGATGACAAGCTATGCCGCTGATATCAAAACATCTCTAGGGAGGGTGCCATGCACGTAGGATACGGAGCTGTTTTTCAAAACCCCTATAACCGACTGTCCGACCGCGAGGTCTGGCGCAACGAGATTCGCCTGGCGGAGATGGCGGAACCCCTCGGGTTCGATTCCGTCTGGGGGATCGAACACCATTTCGACGATTACACCATGTGCCCCGACCCTGTGCAATTTCTCACCTATATGGCGGGGCGCACTCAGAAGGCCAAGCTCGGCTCCATGGTGATCGTGTTGCCGTGGCATGACCCGATTCGCGTCGCGGAACAAATTTCAGTGCTCGACCACGTCGCCAACGGCCGTTTCATCTTAGGGATCGGTCGGGGACTGGCGCGCATCGAATACGAAGGGTTCCGGATTGATCAAAACGAGGGCCGCAATCTCTTTGTCGAATACGCCGAATTGATCCTCGAAGCCTTGGAGAAAGGCTACATGGAGGGCGGCCTCCATACGAAACAACCGCGGCGTGAAATCCGCCCGTTCCCGTTCAAGTCCTTTAGAGGCCGTTCGTACGCAGCCGCGGTGTCGCCGGACTCCTCCCCGATCATGGCCAAACTGGGGGTCGGGTTATTGGTCATTCCCCAGAAGCCGTGGGAGGCGGTGAAGAAGGATTTCGAGGTCTATCACAACGCCTGGCGCCAGTATCACGGCGCGACGCCCGCTCCCAAACCGCTCAGCGGCGGGTTCGTGTTTGTCGACGAAAACAAGGACCGCGCCGAAGAGATGGCGATGAAATGGCTGTCCGCCCAGTACAAGACCGTGATCAAACACTACGAGATGACCTCGGAACAGTTTGGCACGCAGAGGAGCTATGAGTTTTACAGCCAGATCACGAAGTTCATCGGCAAACATGGGATCGACGGTGCGGCGGCGGACTTCGCGAAGTTGATGCCGTGGGGGACGCCAGACCAAGTGCTCGCAAAGCTGGCGACGATCCGCGACATGATCGACGCCAACGGCTTCATGCTGAACTTCAGCTATGCCGGCATGCCGTATGATGAGGCCGAGCGGAATCTGAAGCTGTTCGCGAAGAGTGTATTGCCTGAGGTAAAGCAGTGGCAGACCGAACCGCTCAAAGACCCGGCGGAGTTCGACGCTCGCCAGTATAGCGCGGCGTGAGGTTTGAGAACTGATACGCCATCGCTTGGGGTTTTCCCTGGCGATGGCGACAATGACCCTGGAAACGCACACGGCAAGGGAGTAACAGCCGTGGCGAGTGAGCGGCTCAAGAAAGTGCTCGACCTCGTGAGACCGCAACAAGCGGGCGAAGCCGCGGCGGCTGGGGGTGCGTAGCGCTGATTGAACCTCCCGAGTGCCGGGTGGAGCTGGCGCACAACGCCGAACTCATACCAACCGCAGTCGAGGAGATCCTGCGCTGGGCGAGCCCGGTGACGCACATCGGAGATACGACTGCCATGAGACTGAAAGACAAGGTCGCGATTGTCACCGGCGCCGCGTCGGGGATCGGCCGCAGCGTGGCGCAGGTGTTTGCCCGCGAAGGATGTCACCTGACTCTGGTCGATATCAACGAGGCCGGACTCAACGAAACTCTTGCTGGCCTCTCGGGTGTCGAAGCGGTTGCCGTGCCGGCCGATGTCTCGCGCTCCGAAGACGTGCAGCGGGCGATCGGCCAGACGATGGACAAGTATGGAAGGCTGACTACGATGGCGAATTGTCACGGCATCTCGCTGATGGAAGACACTCGCATCGTCGATGTCCCGGAGGAGGTTTTTGATCGGACGATCGCGGTCAACCTGCGTGGCATTTTCCTGATGTGCAAATATGGAGTCCCTGCGCTCAAGCGGTCCGGTGGCGGCGCTATAGTCAATTTGGCGTCGGCAGCGGCGTTGAGCGGCGGGGGCGGCACCTCGTACACGGCCAGTAAGGGCGGGGTGACCGCGCTCACGCGGGCGATCGCCTTTCAGAACGCCGCTGAGGGAATCCGCTGCAACTCGATCTGTCCGGGGCCGGTGGATACGCCGATGCTCCAGATCTCGATGAAGAAACTGGGGCTCACGACGATGACGTCGAGACCCGGAACGATCCCGCGTATCGCGCAGCCCGAGGAAGTGGCGTTTCTGATCACCTTTTTGGTATCTGACGAGGCCGCATTTATCACCGGTGCGATCTATACCATTGACGGCGGCGCGACGCAGCATTGAGAACATGAAGAGGCAATCATCCATGGAGGCCCCAAGGTGGAACTGAGTCTTTTCTTTGAACTTGAGACCGCGGATATGTCCGACGCTGGCGTCAAACGCACGTTCGACCAGTGCGTCGAGCAGGTGCTGCTCGCGGATCAACTCGGATACAAAGGGGTGTGGTTTACCGAACATCACTTTCTGCCAGGGTTTTCGTACAGCTCGGCGCCCGAACTCGTACTGAGTCATCTGGCGGCGAAAACCAAAAACATCCGCCTGGGACATGGAATTGTGCTGCTGCCGTTTCGCATCAATCATCCGCTGCGGGTTGCCGAACGCATTGCCACGCTGGACGTGTTGTCTAATGGACGCGTCGATTTTGGGGGTGGACGCGCGATTTCCGAATCCGAGCTCAGCGGCTTCAAGGTCGATCCGGAAGTGACGCGCGCGCAATGGGAAGAAGCGCTCTCGATTATTCCGAAGGCGTGGACCGAGGACACGTTCAGTTGGGAAAGCCCAGCGATTCGCATCCCAGAACGCCAGGTAGTGCCCAAACCGGTGCAGAAACCGCATCCGCCGATGTGGGTGGCGTGTACACAGCCGGCGACCATCGAGTTCGCGGCCGACCATGGCCTCGGAGTGTTAGGGTTTGGCATCGGCCAAGGTCAATCCAACGACTTTGTCGCCTTGTACCGGGAGCGGATCAAAAAAGCCAAGCCGATCGGATCCTTCATCAATAATAAGTTCGCGCTGTTGACGTTTACCCTTTGCTGCGACACCGACGCGGAAGCGCTGGCGATTCAGGGCCCGAACTTCAGGACTTACAACGACGCGGTGCGCAACCTCTTCGCACCGTGGATCGACGGCAAGCCGCCTCGCTCTTACGAATATTTCATGAAGTGGTTCATGGAGTTCCGCCAACAGGCGCAGACGGTGCCAATGGAAGAGATCGTCAAGGCGGGCGGAGCCTGCATCGGCAGCCCCGAGACCTGCCGCAGGGTGTTGCAATACCTGGCCGACGCGGGCGTGGACGAAGTGTTGCTGTTCATGCAGATGTACACAACGCCGCACGACAAGATAATGCGCTCGATCGAGCTACTCGCCACAGAGGTAATGCCCAAACTCAAGTAGGCTTTGGGTGCGCTCATTCGGGCATTTTGAAGGAGGCGCAAATTGAAACCCCGATGGCACAGCGCATCCGCAAGGGCAGCCCCCCAATCCCAAAGTGATCGAGCGCATCTCGGTGCTGGGTCGGATGGCCGCACCGGAGGAGATCGCCAAGGTGGCATTGTTCCTGGCCAGTGAGGATGCGTCGTTCGCGACCGGTGCTCCGTTTATCATCGATGGAGGATGGACCGTGAGCTGACAGGGAGAGGCGCCTGGCCCACAGGCAACCCTGCGTCTGACAGGGCAAGACCCAGCGCCAGTGCAGGACGGCTACCAGAAAGTGTAGGGGTAACGCCGAGGGAATGTGCAACAACGCCTGTATTCTCAAAAAATTGGGCGAATCAAAGAGGATGCAGGAGAAAAATTCCCGTCAATAACCAGAACCGGCAATTTGCGCCCCTGGAACCCTCAGCAAAAGTGCTGAAAAAGTCGGTGTTGTCAAGGAACTGCCAGGGGCCATAGGGAAAGCGGAAAGTGCTGGCGCAATTCCGGGAGTTCTCTGGCGTCTTCTCGTCGCGTCCCTGGTCTTCCCCCCACTCGACTCACCACCGATTATTGGCCAGGAACACCGCCTGCTTGCTATTTGAACCCCAGCGCGGTCAGCGGGCCACGATCGACGACGGGCGCACGCTTTGTCCCGGCATTCAATTTGATCGAGCCGGGCGTACGCTGAAACGGGTCCGGCAGATCGATCGCCCGCGCGTGCTCCTTGAGCGCCGGAATCACCTCTTCCGCGAATAATCGCATGCTGGTGCGCCGCTCTTCATCGCTATGCGGCCCCTGGAGGTTGAGGATGATGAAGATGCCGACGCGCAGTACGCTCATGATCGCCTTGATTTTGAGGATCACGGTCTTGGGCGTGCCGACGATCACCTGCAGGTTCTGCTGCCCGCGCACCAGCGCCGCGTGCAGCTTGCGCCGGATTTCGGCGTAATCGATCTCGGCTGCCGCAGCGCCTTGCATCTGCTCCTTCACCTTCTCGCCGCTGATCCCAAGCCAAGCGCTGGTCTGGGTCTTCGCCAAGGTGCGAATTGCCGCTTTAGAGTTGTAGCCGGGCGGCAACATGAATTCCGCCGCCGAGAACGCATTCTGCCCACCACCGTAGACGAACCCCGCGGCGGCTTGCTGAGCTTTTTCCTCGGTCTCCCCCAAGGCCGTCGCGACCATATAGCCGAAATTCTCCGGCCCGGCTTGATAGCCATGCTTTGCCGCTTCGTCAGCGTAGAAGTCCCACAGATCGCACGTGGGCGGCAGCTGGGTGCCAAGCCCGATATAGGGATACCGATGCGCGGCGCACCACTCGACGGTCTCCGGGCTGAGGGTCCCGGGAATCCACATGGGCGGATGGGGTTTTTGGTAGGGCAGGGCCCACGGATTGACGTGGCGATAATGAAAATGTTTCCCCTCGTAGCGCCACGGACCGGGTCGCGTCCAGGCCTGGACGATAAAGTCGTGCGCTTCGTTGAACATCTCGCGGTTGTACGCGGGATTGGCATTATTGAAGAACTGCTCGCTGCCCGCTCCGCGCACCCAGCCGGTGACCAGTCTGCCGCGCGAGATCAGATCGATCTCGGCGAGCTCTTCGGCCATCCGCAGCGGATGCTTGATGACCGGCAGCGGATTGCCAATCAGCACCAAACGGGCGCGCCTGGTGCGATGGGCCAGAATTGCTGCCTCGACGTTCATCACGGCCCCCATGCAGATCGGGTTGCCGTGATGCTCATTCAGGGCGAGTACGTCGAAGCCGAGGTCCTCGGCGTAGCAATATTCGTCGAGGTAGTAATGGTAGTCGTCGGCCGCCTTTTCGCGGTCGAAATACCGGTTCGAGATGGCGAAGAACGCGCGATTTTTCAGGATGAGCTCTTCAGGCAGCCAGCGATACGGCCGTTCGGTGAAATATCCGATTTGCATCTGGTGGTCCCTCGATTGATGTTGCTCAGCTCAGGCATTCGTTTCTGGCCCGCGACAACTCCTCCTCGCGCTCGATCTGTGGTTGATGCTACGCGCCTTCGTCGCTTCCTTCGCACCGCTGATAGTCTTCTGGTCGGCGTCGATCCATGCGCGTGGCGCCACCTTCTCGCAGGTGTCCTAGACCAATAGCATCGGTGTCGTCACGCCGTAAAGCCTATGCGGTAGGTGTGGCGTATGCCTGGAAGGCTCCCCTCCGATACGCGCCGTTTTGGAACGCGCGTCCTCGAGGGCCTCGAACTGCTCGGGCGTCATCTCGCCGCCGTAGATTGTGGGGTTTTGGTGCAAACTGGGGATTGAGGAGGAGAAAAAACCTCTTCAGCCCTGAGCTCAAGCGGCCAGCACAAAAGCTGCGGAGTGCGTGGTGGAGCAGCGCAGGATGCTGAAATGGCACACTGGCCTGTTGGGATCTGGTGGACTCACTGGAATACACACCTTGATTTTTTTCTAAACTGTATGTTTCTGCGTGGATGCCCCCGCTGGTCCAACCTGATTGTGTCGGCGATGCGGTCTGCCCCATCGCCGTTGTATTGAAGACGGGCTCGGACGTCGGTAGAAGGAATGAACAATAAAGGAGGACGCAAAGATGAATCTGAAATGGAAAGTCGGCGACACCACGATTACAAAAATCACGGAAATCACCTACCCTGAATTCCCCGACTTGATACCTGCCGCTACGCCGGAGGTGGTCAAGAAAGTCCAGTGGTTATTTCCGCACTTCGTGACGCCGGAAGGGAAACTCAGCGTGAGCATTCATTCCCTCGTGGTCGCTACCCCCGGCGCGAAGCTGGTCGTAGACACCTGCATTGGGAATGGTCGCAATCGGGAGCCATTAGCCATCATGAGCAACCTCTCCACCTCGTACCTGGAAGACCTGATCGCGGCGGGCTACCCCCCGGAAAGCATTCATTACGTGCTGTGTACGCATTTACATCTCGATCATGTGGGCTGGAATACGCGCCTGGTCAATGGCAAGTGGGTCCCCACGTTTCCCAAGGCCTCATATCTCATGGACAAGAAGGACATCGCCCTGTACGGCTCGATTGACGAACACACCCCAGACGCTTTTATGCAAATGCAACGCCGCACGTTCGCGGACTCGGTCCAGCCCGTGTTTGACGCTGGCCTGGCGAAACCGGTGGAAGGACCTGCGGAAGTCTGTGACGGTGTCCGCCTCGTGCCGACCCCAGGGCATACGCCCGGTCATTGCTCGGTCCTGATTGCATCCAAAGGGGAAAAGGCCTTGATTACCGGCGATTTCATGCACCACCCCATCCAATTTCACGATCCGGGGTTATCCATTTCCGCGGACGTGGACACCAACGCCGCCATCGCTACCCGTCGCCGGGTATTCGCGGAATATGCGGATACCCCCACGCTGATTATTGGCACCCATTTTGCCGGCCCCACCGCGGGGAAGCTTGTGCGCGATGGAGACGCGTATCGGTTGCATGTCTAAAAGATCAAGCGAGGACTGGAGGAAGCATCGCTGTGGTGTTGTTGCCAAAGGAGTGACAGAAGCGGTCTCGGAGGGCAAGCGGCATTCATGTGCAGGCCGCGCACGGCCTGCGCCATGTCATCCAGAGTCCAGCATCAGGTGGAGTAACGCGCAGTGACTTCGTGAAGAAGCCCTTTTGGCTTTGTCGCGACTTCGAGAGCACTAGGACGAGGCGGCCGGGCAATGACCAGCGCACCGGCCGCTACGGTTTTTGCCAACTCGAACAGCTGCGACACAGCCGCTTGTCTTACAAGGCCGACGGCCGATATGATCCAGAGGCGCAAGACACAAGGAGGCACACATGACTCAATCCGCAGCACCGGCGACCGACCGCGAAGCCAGTGTGGGCCGGCTGAACTATCTCGATTCCTCGGTGCCCAGTTCATTATATCGCAACGGCACGATGCTCCTGCGGCGTAACGCTGACGGGAGCGACTCTGAACTGGAAGGGGTCGTCTTCGCCGAGCGCCAGGTAACGGTCCGCAACGCCCGACTGCTCGAACGGGACCAGCGTCGCACGGTCGAGAAAAACGGGTTTGAGCTGTTCTTTCGCCCCCTGGCGCACCCGGCCCTCGACTTTCTCGACCACCAAGACGTCATTCACAAGTACTACCGCGAATGTGAACAGTTGGTCCAAGAGGTCACGGGCGCCGCAAGGGTTGTGGCGTTTGACCACAACGTCCGGTCTGCGGACGGGAAACGGCGCAAGCAACGCATTCGTGGCGG
>Ga0137380_10005177_pt1 | contig 11578 bp, 10 predicted proteins | sample SagtaG_17_FD_104809 | JGI IMG/M metagenome (GOLD analysis project Ga0137380, IMG submission 104809) | Vadose zone soil microbial communities from Sagehorn Ranch, Mendocino, California, USA - Sage2_L_100_16 metaG | ecosystem: Environmental > Terrestrial > Soil > Vadose zone | place: USA... | reverse complement strand
TCGCAGCTGTCTGCACGTTCTCGTTCGTCGAGAGCGCGTTCACGTCGGCGCCTCGGTCGAGCAACAGACTCGCCGCCTCGACGTGTCCGAAGAAAGACGCGAGCCCGAGTGGATGAAAGCCGTCGTCGCCGTACGCATTCGCGAGCGACGGATCCTCGTCGACGAGCTCGCGGACCCGCTCGGCCCGGCCAAGGGCGGAGGCCTCGAACACGTTCAGCTTCGGATCCGCGGCGAGCAGCTCGTCGACTCGGCCACCGCGCTGAAGCAGTCGCTGGCCGGCGTCCACGAGAAGGCCGTCTCGGATCCCGCCGCCTCGCGCATCCCGGTGGTGGGCCAGGCGGTGCTGGGCTTCATCCTCCCCTGGATCCTCGCCATGGTCGCGGTCCCGCTCGAGACGTTGATCGCGACCGGCGGCCACATCTTCCTGACGCTCACGGCCGGCGCCCTGGCCCTGATCGGGACCATCGCCCGGCTGCTCGGGCACGGGTCGCGCTACCTGCTCGAGGGCGCGCGGCACGTCTACGACATCTACATCGTGCTGCCGCTGCAGATCGAGCGGCTGGCGACCGGCGCGCGGCCCCCGATGTCGACTGCCAAGCAAGGGGCCCGTCCATGAAGAAGCTCAGCCTTCTCGCCGTGCCGCTGCTCCTGTCCTGCTCGAGCAGCAAGAACTACGCGCAGGCGGTGGTTGCCCTCGTCGACGTGTCCGGCACCTACGCCGACCAGAAGCCGGAGGTGGTGAACGTCATCAAGCGCGGCATCCTGCCCAAGCTCCAGCCCGGCGACAGCCTCTTCGTCATCCGCATCGACGACGAGAGCTACAAGAAGGCGAACGTCGAAGGCGGGATGACGCTGGACGTGCGGCCCTCCAGGGCCAACGCGCAGAAGCTGGCGTTCGCCACCCAGATGGACCGGTTCGCTGCGAAGCACCAGCGCTCCAGGCACACGGACATCCGCGGCGCCATGATGCTCGCCTCCGAGTACCTCAAGGAGACCGGCGCGGGGTTGCGCACCATGGTGGTGTTCAGCGACATGGAGGAGGACCTGCCCAAGGGCGTGAAGCGCACGCTCGCGCCGGACGAGTTCGCCGGCATGCGGATCCTCGCCATGAACGTGAAGAAGCTGAACGCGGACAACTTGAACCCGACCGTCTACCGGCAGCGCCTCGCCTCCTGGCAGCAGCAGGCCAAGTCGCACGGGGCGAAGGAGTTCCAGGTGGTGCTGGAGCCCGAGAAGCTCGACGAGCTGCTGGAGCACTGAGCGCAACTGCCGGCTTCACCCCAGCCGGGCCTGGTTCCAGAGACCGAGCGACGCTCGACGACGGGTCAGTGCGCGTCCACGAAACCGCCGTGCTTCGCCAGGAAGGCCTCGTAGTCGCCCGGGAAGTCCTCCAGCTGGCCGTGGGTGAAGGCGAAGATGCGGGAGGCGGTGGAGCTGATCAGGTCGCGATCGTGGGCGACGAAGAGCACCGTGCCCAGGTAGTTCTGCAACCCGTCGGCGAGCGCGCTGATCGACTCCAGGTCGAGGTGGCTGGTCGGCTCGTCCAGGACGAGGATGTTCGGCTGCACCAGCATCAGCTTGCAGAAGAGCAGTCGCACCGCTTCGCCGCCGGAGAGCGCCTTGGTCGGCTTCATGCCCTCGTCGCCCCGGAAGAGCATTCGCCCGAGGAGGCCGCGGATCTGCTCGTTGCCGGCGCTCGGGTCGATGTCGTGCAGGTAGTCGAAGCAGGTCGTGTTTTCCGGGATGATCGGCCGCACGTCCTGCGGCATGTATCCGATCTGCGCCTCGTGCCCCCACACCGCGGTCCCTGACTCGGGCTTCAGCTCGCCCAGGACGGTGCGCAGGAAGGTGGTCTTGCCCACGCCGTTCCGCCCGACGATGGCGACCTTCTCGCCCTTGGTGATGAGGGCGCTGAACTCCTTGAAGAGCGGCTTCTTCTTCTCGAAACCCTTGGTCAGACCCTCGATGGTGAGGGTTTGCTTCCCGCTGGGCCGCTTCTGCTCGAGCTTGATGAAGGGCCGGGCGATGTTCGACTTCTTGATGTCGCTGAGCGACAGCTTCTCCAACTGCTTGATGCGGCTCTGCACCTGCGAGGCGCGGGTGCCGGCCGAGAAGCGCGCCACGAACTCCTGCAGCTGCTCGCGCTTCTTCATCTTGTCGGCGTTCTCCGACTCGATGCGCGAGCGGACCTGCGCCTTGGCGCGCACCATGTCGTCGTACGCGCCGACGTAGGTGATGATGGTCTCGTAATCGATGTCGGCGATGTGCGTGGAGATGGCGTTGAGGAAGTGCCGGTCGTGGGAGATCACCACCAGCGTCCCCTCGTAGTTCTCCAGGAAGTCCTCCAGCCAGTGGATGGAGTCGATGTCCAGCGAGTTGGTGGGCTCGTCGAGGAGGAGCGCGGTGGGCTTGCCGAACAGGGCCTGCGCGAGCAGCACCCGCACCTTGTCGCCGCCGGTGACCTCGCGCATCAGCCGCTGGTGATCGCTCTCGAAGACGCCCAGGCCGTCGAGCAGCGTAGCGGCCTGGGCCTCGGCGGAGTATCCGTCCTCCTCGGCGATCACGCCCTCCAATTCGCCGAGGCGCGCACCCTCCTCGTTGGACAACTCGCGCTTCGCGAGCAGCTTCTCCTTCTCGTGCATCGCGTCCCAGAGAATGCGGTTGCCCATCAGGACCACGTCCAGGACGCGCTTGTCCTCGTAGCCGTACTGGTCCTGCTTGAGCACCGAGAGGCGCTTCGGCCGCGACACGGTCCCCGTGTCCGGCTCGAGGTCGCCGGAGAGGATCTTCATGAACGTGGTCTTCCCCGCGCCATTCGGCCCGGTCAGGCCGTAACGGCGGCCGGGCGGAAAGGTGGTGGACACGCTCTCGAACAGCTTCTTGCCGGCGAACGCCTTGGTGACGTTCGTGACCTGGATCATCTCAGCACGTTTCCTGCAAAGCGGGGGGTGCTGCGTCTAACACGGCGCGCCCCGCTTTGCATGCCATTCGGTCCGGGTTACATCTAGACGATGGAACGGTCGAGCGAGCGCTACGTCGACCCCGTCATCGAGGCCTACAAGAAGGATCTCGATCGGACCCTCATCCGGGAAAACCTGCGCCGGACTCCGGAGGAGAGACTGCGCGCGCTGATGGAAATGCAGCGGTTCGCCGTCGAATTGCGCCGGGCCGCCCGGGCCGCGCGATGATGCCCACTCGCTTCCCCGAGCTGCTGCGCGCGCTCTCGGAAGCCGGAGTCGAGTTCGTGGTCGTGGGTGGGGCAGCAGCGGTCGCTCGCGGTTCGGTGAGACTCACGCAGGATCTGGATGTCGCCTACCGCCGCACACCCGAGAACATGCGGCGGTTGGTCAAGGCGTTGTCATCGCACCGTCCTTATTTGCGGGGCGCTCCGGTGGGCCTCCCTTTCGTTCTGGACGAATCCACGCTCCGCGCGGGTCTCAACTTCACCTTGGTCACCGACTTGGGTTGGATCGATCTGCTCGGCGAGGTCACCGGTGGAGGAGGTTACGACGAGCTGGTGCGGCACTCTTCCGAGCTGGAGCTGTTCGGCACCCGCTGCCCCGTGCTTGGCCTGGACAAGCTCATCGACGTCAAGCGGGCCGCGGGCCGCCCCAAGGACTTCGAGGTGATCGCCGAGCTGGAAGCCATCCGCGAGATGGAGCGCGGCGGCTGAGTCGCCGGTCAGGCGCGTTGGCGCACCAGCCATTCCTGCGACGCCGATGAAGCCCTCCACGCGCGTGACCTGCCGCGCGGGGCCGCCGTCGAGCGGCTTCACCCACAGGTCGAGGCGGCCGCCGGCATCGCTCTGGAAGGCGGCGAGCCGGCCGTCGTGCGAGAAGCTCATCTCGAGCGACAGCGCGCCGTACCGGCGAGCCTTGAGGTACTCGTCGAGCGGCACGGGAGCGCGCGGCGCCCGAGCCGCTTGGGGGCAGGTTTCGCGGCCGCGCAGGCGAGGGCGAGCGCGCACAGGGAGGCGGCGGCGATGCGCATGGGCGTCAGACCTTGGGCGGGTGCTTCTGCAGCTTCCGCTGGAGGGTGCGGCGGTGCATCTTCAGCCGCCGCGCGGCCTCGGAGATGTTGCCGTTGCAGTCCGCCAGGATGCGGTTCAGGTACTCCCATTCCTGGCGGTCCAGGGAAGGGACCTCGTGCACCGGCGGCGGCGGCCGCTTCCCGAGGAGGGCCGCCTCGACCTCGTCCGCATCGGCCGGCTTGTTGAGGTAGTTGATGGCGCCGAGCCGGATGGCCTCGACGGCGGTGCCGATGGTGCCGTAGCCGGTCAGCACCACCACCTCGGGCGGGCTGGGGAGCGCGCGCAGCGCCCGCACCACCTCCAGGCCGCTCGGGCCCGGCATGCGCAGGTCCACCACCGCGTAGTCGGGCGTCTCCTGCCGCAGCAAAGCCTGGGCCTCGCCGGCGCTTCCGGCCAGGGACACCTCGTAGCCGCGGCGCAGGAAAGCGTTGCGCATCGCCACGCGGAAGGGCTCGTCGTCATCCACGATGAGGATTCGCGGCATCGCGCTGTGTTTAAGCGCCCGCTTCCGGGACCGTCAAGGTGACCTCCGTGCCGCGGCCCTCGGCGGAGGCGACGCTCATCTCGCCTCCCTGCCTCTCCACCACGTGCCGCGCCAGGTACAGCCCCAGCCCGGTGCCGCGGCCCAGCTCCTTGGTGGTGAAGAAGGGCTCGCCGATGCGGCGCAGGAGCGATTCCGGGACGCCGACGCCGTTGTCGCTCACCTGGATGCGCAGGTCGCCCCGCCCCCGCGTCAGGGAGATGCGCACGTCGCGCGCGGAGCGGTTTTCGGTCGCCTCGGCCGCGTTGTCGAGCAGGTTGGCGATCGCCCGCTCGAAGGCGTGCACGGGCAGGCGCGCCCGCGCGCGCGCCGCCTGCGGCTGGATCTCCACCACCGGCTTCGGTCCAGGGCGGCCTTCCTGCCAGCGCTTCACCGCGGCTTCCAGCACCGGCGCGACCTCGACCTCCTTGGGCTCCTCGAGGTCGGCCCCGCCGCGCGGCGCGAGCATGCCGGTGATGATCTGCTTGCAGCGCCGCACCTGGTTGCGGATCTCCTCGGCCTCGGCGCGGCGGTCGCCGTCGAGCTGCGCGGCCAGCTCGCCGGCGAGGATGGCGATGGTCCCCAGCGGGGTGTTCAGCTCGTGGGCCGTGCCCGCGGCCAGCGTGCCGAGGGCGGCGAGCCGCTCGGCCGCCTCGGCGTCGGAGCGCGTGCGCTCCAGCTCCGCCTCGCGCCGCCGGAGCGAGGCGCTCATGCGCAGGGTGAAGGTGCCGATGAAGACTGCCGCGACCACGAACGCCACCCACCGGCCCCGGGCGTGGAGCAGCAGCTGCTCCTGCCCGCCGAGCGAGAGCAGCGGCCCTTCCGGCAAGAGCTGCAGGAGCGTGTACGCGGCGATGCTGGTCGCCGTCAGCGGCAGGCTCCAGCGCGCGGGCAGCACCACGGCCGCGATGGTGATGTGCACCAGGTACAGGACCGCGAATGGGTTGTAGGCGCCGCCCGAGAGGGCGAGCAGCGCCGTCAGCGCCAGCACGTCGCCGAGCAGGTTGAGCCCGCTGGCGCGCTCGCTGGGATTGCCGCCGCGCAGGAGCCACACGTGGGTGGCGAGGTTCGCCAGGGCGAGGGCGCCGCAGACGGCGAGCAGCGGCTTGACGGGCAGCGCCTCGTGCACCATGCGCGCGGCGAACACGATGGTGACGACCTGCCCGACCACCGCCCCCCACCGGAGCCGCACGATCCAGCGCAGGTTGATCCGGGAAGCGGACTCGAGCGAGGGGGCCATCGCGCGGACGATACTCCAGGCCGGAAGCTGCCGCCGGGGCTTGACGGACTCGCCCGGCGGCAGCAGGGTCGGCGGCCATGCGCGCGCCATGGATCGCCGCCGCCTTCGCCGCCGCCTGCGCCACGCGGCCGATGCCGCCGCCCGCGCGCCTGTCGGTGCCCGCGTCAGCGCCGCACACCGCGCCGGGGGCTTCCGCGCAGCTCGACAGCATCGCGCGGCGCTACTGGACGGCCCTGCTCGAGACCGCGCCCCTGCCGCAGCTCGGCGGGGGCGGCATGGGCGGTCCGCTCTTCGCCACCGCGCTCGGCGACCACCGCTTCGACGCAAAGCTGGATGACCTCTCGCCCGATGCCCACCGGAAGGTGATCGACGCGCTCGCGCAGCTCCGGGCGGAGCTGACGACGCTCGGCCCGTCGGAGCTGTCCGGCGAGGAGCAGCTCACGCTGGAGATGCTGCGGCGGCAGCTCGCCGACGCCGACGCGGTGGAGGCGTGCTCCGCGCCCGCGTGGGTGGTGGACCAGATGGGCGGGCCGCACGTGACGCTGGCGCAGACCGGCCAGTACTACCCGCTGGGCACCGCGAAGGGTGCCGCCGACCTGGCCGCCCGCTACGGGCAGGCCGGGCGGTACTTCGATCAGATCGTCGCGAACCTCGGGCGCGGGCTCGTCCAGGATCGCACCTCGCCCCGCGTGAACGTCGAGCGGGTGATCGCCTCGCTCGACGACCTGTTGAAGCAGGACGCGTCCAGCTCGGTGCTGCTGCCCGCCGAGGAGCGCTTCTCCGGGCTTCCCGAGGGAGAGCGGCGCGCGGCCCGCGAGCGGATCCGCGCAGCCATCGTCGAGCAGGTGCTGCCCGGGATGCGGCGCTACCGGGCGTTCCTCGCCGGCGAGGTGTTACCCACGGCGCGCAAGGAGGTGGGGTTGTGGGCGCTGCCCGGAGGCGAGCCCTGCTACGCGGCGCTGGTCGCGCACCACACCGGGACCAAGCGGACTCCGCAGCAGCTGCACGACCTCGGGCTCCAGACGCTCGCCTCCATCGAGGCCGAGATGGAGCGCATCGCCCGCTCCGAGGGGGCGCGCGACGCCAAGGAGTACCGCGCGAGGCTGGACGGGAGCCGCGAGCAGTTCCAGAGGACCGCGGCGGCTTTGCTGCAGTGGAACCGCGCCACGCTGGCGCGCGCCCAGGCGGCGCTGCCGCAGGGGTTCGGCCGGCTTCCCCGGGCAGCGATCGAGACGCGCCCCATCGAGGCGTACCGCGCGGCCTCCAGCCCGCCGGCCTTCTACCAGCCGGCGGCCGGCGACGGCTCTCGCCCCGCCGTGTACTACGTCAACACGCTGCGCCCGGAGACGCGGCCGCTCTACAACGAGGAGGCGCTCTGCTTCCACGAGACCGTCCCCGGCCACCACCTGCAGATCGCCCTGGCCCAGGAGCTTCGCGACTTGCCCGACTTTCGCCGCCACACCGGCGAGACGGCCTTCGTCGAAGGGTGGGCGCTGTACACCGAGCGGATGAGCGACCAGGACCTGCACCTGTACTCGGGCTCCCCCGCGCGCTTCGGGATGCTGGGGTACCAGGCCTGGCGCGCGTCCCGGCTGGTGGTCGACACGGGGATGCACGCGCTCAAGTGGGACCGCGAGCGGGCGCTTTCGTACCTGCGCGAGCACACCACGCTCTCGCCCGACGAGGCGGCGAACGAGATCGACCGCTACGCGATCCACCCGGCGCAGGCGCTCGCGTACATGGTGGGACAGCTGGAGCTGTTCCGGCTGCGCGACGAGGCGCGCAAGCGCATGGGCGACCGCTTCGACCTGCGCGCCTTTCACGACGCCGTGCTCGCCCACGGCGCGGTGCCGCTCTCCTCGCTGGAGCGTGTGCTCCGCGAGCACGCGGAGGCGCGGGCCGCCAGCACGGCGCGGTGATCTCCGTCGCTTGAGTGGAGGCGGGGCGCGTGCGAAGGTCCGCCCATGATCCGCGCACCGGGCCGGACGCTGCAGGCGGCCTACCGGGAGCTGCGCGCCAGGATGGAGCGGGCCGCGTGAGTCCCGGCGAGCTGTTGGCCTCCTCGCCGGAGCAGCTCGCCCTGGCCAACCGGCGCGACATGGAGCTGGCCCGCGCCCGCGCGGCGCGGCTCAAGGCGATGCCCTCGCCGCGCACCGTCGAGGAGGGGCTCGGCGCGTACGACGAGGCTGTCTCCGCGCTGTCGGACGCCTCGTCGCGCGCCAGCGTGGCGCGCAACGCCCATCCTTCCGCGGCCATGCGCGAGGTGGCGGAGCGCTGCGAGCAGGAGGTGGACGCGCTCTCCACCGAGCTGTCGCTGGACCGGGGAATCTACCACGCCCTGCGGGAGATCGACCTCTCCGAGGCGGACGCAAGGACCCGCTTCTACCTGCACCGCGTGCTGCGCGACTTCCGCCGCGCGGGCGTGGACCGGGACGACCAGACGCGAGGCCGCATCCGGGCCCTCAACGACGAGTTGGTGCGCATCGAGCAGGAGTTCAGCCGGAACATCCGGGACGACGTCCGCTGGGTCGACCTGGACCCGGCCGAGCTGGAAGGCCTGCCGGACGACTACGTGCGCGCGCGCCCGCCGCGAGCGGACGGGAAGGTGCGCATCACCACCGACGCTCCCGACTACGTCCCGTTCCTCAGCTACGCGAAGAGCTCGCCGGCGCGTGAGCGGCTCTGGCGCGTCTACCGGCAGCGCGCGCACCCGCGGAACCTGGACACGCTCGCCCGCATGCTGGAGCGGCGCCACGAGCTGGCCGACCTGCTCGGCTACCCTTCCTGGTCGTCCTATGCGACCGAGGACAAGATGATCGGCAGCGCGCAGGCGGCGGCCGACTTCATCGCCCGCATCTCGGCGGCCTCCGAGGCGCGGATGAGGACCGAGTACGAGGCGCTGCTCGAGCAAAGGCGGCGCGACGACCCGGCGGCGGAGCGCGTGGAGGCGTGGGACTCGCAGGTCCTCACCGAGGCCGTGCGCAAGGAGCGGCACGGGTTCGACGCCCAGGAGGTGCGGCCCTACTTCGAGCTGTCGCGCGTCCAGCAGGGCGTGCTCGAGGTCACCGGGCGGTTGTTCGGCCTGACGTACCGGAACGTCCCCGACGCTCCCGTCTGGCACTCCGACGTGACGTGCTTCGACGTCCTCGAGGACGGGCGCCTCCTGGGCCGCTTCTACCTCGACCTCTTCCCGCGGGAGGGGAAGTACAAGCACGCAGCCCAGTTCACGCTGCGCTCCGGCCAGGCGGGCCGCGCGCTTCCCGAGGCGGCGTTGATCTGCAACTTCCCGCGCCCCGGCGAGCTGCTGGAGCACGGCGAGGTGGTGACCTTCTTCCACGAGCTCGGCCACCTCCTCCATCACCTCCTGGGAGGCCGGACCCGTTGGGCCGGCCTGTCCGGGGTGCGCACCGAGTGGGACTTCGTCGAGGCGCCCTCGCAGATGCTGGAGGAGTGGTGCTGGGACCCACCGGTGCTGGCGAGGTTCGCGCGCCATCACCAGACGGGAGCGCCCATCCCCGCGGAGCTGGTCGCGCGCATGCGGGCCGCCGAGGAGTTCGGCAAGGGGCTCCGCGTCCGCCAGCAGATGTACTACGCGGCGGTGAGCCTCGCCTTCCACGGCGCCGAGCCGCGCTCGCTGGACACCACCTCGCTCATGGCCCGGCTGCAGGAGTCGTTGACGCCGTTCCGCTACGTTCCCGAGACCTATTTCCACGAGTCCTTCGGGCACCTCGAGGGGTACAGCGCGCTCTACTACACGTACATGTGGTCGCTCGTCATCGCCAAGGACCTGTTCGGCGCGTTCCGCCGCGAGGGCCTCATGGAACCCGCGGCCGCGCTGCGCTACCGCAAGGCCGTGCTGGAGCCGGGCGGCAGCGCCAAGGCTGCCGACCTGGTCCGCGACTTCCTCGGGCGCGAGTACGACTTTCGCGCCTTCGAGGAGTGGCTCAACGCCGGCTGAACGGCCGGGCGCCAGGCGGCGGATCCGGCTCCCAGGACGAGGAGAGGTAGCGCACCGCGACGGAGTGGGCGGGGGAGTCTCCAGCCGTCGCGGTCCATTGCGCGAGGACGAGCAGGGCGGCGATCGCGAGCGCCAGCCGGTGCGGCCGCCACGCGCCGGCATCGATGCGCAGCGGCGCGGTCAGGAGGAGCGCCATCCCGGTGGCGAGCGCCGCCAGCGCGGGCAGGGCGCTCCACAAGCCGGGCACGCCCGCGATCTGCAGCAGGTTGCGCGGGACGTACCCGTGCGCCAGGAGTGGGCCGACGACCTCGACCAGCGGGTTGTACACCTCGAGCGGGAACCCCTGGCAGACGATCGAGGCCAGGCCGGTCGCCGCGATCGACGCCGCCCCCGCGCCGCCGAGCAACGCGGCCGCCCAGGGCCGCGCCGCCCGGCCGAGTTGCGCGATGGCGAGCCCGACCGCGGCTGCGGCGAAGGGCACCACCGGCGTCATGTATCGGGGACCGACCACCCAGCCGCTCCGCCACAGCGCGTGCGTCACCTGGAACAAGAGGTAGTACGCAAACACGGCGGCGGCGGCCGTCCCGGCGGGATGGCGGCGCCGCAGGAGCAGCGGCGCGGCGCCGAGCGCGAGCGCGGTCCACGGGGCCCAGAAGAAGAGGCCGAGGTAGGGCGCGAACAGCGATCCTTGCACCCGTTCCCAGGTGGGCAGCGAGATGCCGAGAAAGCCCGGGGCGATGTCGTGCACGAACGCGGGGTTCTCCAGGTGCGAGTAGGGCGTCGCCCAGGGAGCGCCGAAGGCGGCCGCGTGGAAGTGGGCCAGCGCGAGCAGCGGACCGGCCGCGCCGAGCGCCGCGAGGGCGAGCGCCTTCGGAGAGGCTCGCCCGGACCACAGCCACATGCCGGTCAGCAGGAGGGCGGCAGGGGCGGACGGGTATTCGCAGCAGACGGCGAGCCCGGCGGCGAAGCCGATGAGCAGCGCGGACCTCGTCGGGGTCTCGGTCGGAGTCGAGGTCTCGGTCGGGGTCGGAGTCGAGGTCGGGGTCGGAGTCGGGGTCGCGCGGCGCGGCCAGAACGCGACGAGGAACGCGGTCCCGAGCGCCAGGGCGGCGAGCTGGTGCCCGGCGAACATCTGCCCGTACGTGAAGGACAGCGACCCGAGCGCGCCGGCCAGGACGCAGGCGAGCGCGGCCGGGGCCGGTGCTCCGCTGCGCAGCAGGAACCGCCGCATCGCGATCCAGAACAGCGCGGTGGGCACGATGCAGAAGACCCAGCGCAGCGCGAACACGTCCGCCGTGCGCGTGGGCTCGTGCCCGAGCGCGAGCTTGAGCGCGCCCAGCACCGGTACGGCGAAGAACGACGGGCCCGGGGCTTTCGCGGCGTAGAGCTTTCCGCTGCACGCCGGCGGCCGCGCGCGCGGATGGTCGCAGACCAATGCCTTGTCGTTGATGTAGCCCCACTCCGAGTACACCGGGCCGCCGTCGCGGAACCCGCCCGGAACGGCGCGCCGCTCGCCGATCGCGTAGGTGCCGTGCTCGAGCATTGCGCGCGCCATGTAGATGCGCACCAACTCGTTCGGGTTGTTCAGCTTGTCGAAGTAGACGAACAGCCAGCCCGAGGCGACCAGCAGCAGGGCGAGCAGCTTGCGCTCCGTCGAGTCGAGCACCGTCAGCCCTTGGTCGCCTCGGCGATGGCCAGCCGCGCGGCCCGGGTCGCGGGCAGGGCCCCGCCCAACAGGCCCATCGCGATCGCGAAGACGGTCGACCAGGCCGCGACCGCGGGCGCGAAGTGGAAGCGGAACTTGATCTCGGTGAACGAGGAGAAGTTCAC
>Ga0137380_10005176_pt1 | contig 11579 bp, 10 predicted proteins | sample SagtaG_17_FD_104809 | JGI IMG/M metagenome (GOLD analysis project Ga0137380, IMG submission 104809) | Vadose zone soil microbial communities from Sagehorn Ranch, Mendocino, California, USA - Sage2_L_100_16 metaG | ecosystem: Environmental > Terrestrial > Soil > Vadose zone | place: USA... | reverse complement strand
TCCCGCGAGGCGGAGCTGCTGGATCATGTCGTCACCGGCGCGGCCACCCGGGACATCGCCCGGCTGATGTTCCTGTCCGAGCACACGGTCCAGGATCACCTCAAGTCGATCTTCGCGAAGACGGCGACCCGCACCCGGCGGACCCTGCTCGCCCGCGTCCTTGGGACATAGGCGCTGGCCAGAGCCGGGCAGACATGTCAGTGCCGTCGGCGTCGCCCCTCGCGGCACTTCGGGGCTACGGGAAGCTCACGCTTCGGTCGGGATATTGGGAGACTTCCGGCTCGCCAGCAAGCTACTGCCCGGAGCTTGCGGTCTGGGACACGACCGGCAGGAGATGGCTGACCTCGCCGAGCCCGGCCCCGGGGGTCAGTACTCGTCCTTGGCGTCGAAGTAGGAACCGCGAATGGTTCCGGCCACCTTCGACTTCTGCCTCGCGAACTTGAACTGCGAGGCGAGTTCCGCGGGGATTTCCATCCTTTCGGAGAGCTTGAACCCGACCGCCCGCTTCTTGGGGTCGCCGTGCGTGAGCTGTTGCGCGAAGACGACCAGCGCCGCTACATCACCCAGCGGGCGCTGGTGGGACCTGATCACCGGCCGGGACTCACAGCGGGCAGGCCGCGATCGCGACCACGCGGCAGCCACCTTCTTCGCGCTGGTCAACAGCCACTGCTACCAGCTCCTCGCACGCCACGCCGGCCGGAGCCCGGCCGACTGGCAGCAGTGGCTTGCCAGCGTCCTGGACCGCGAGTTCTTCGGCTCCTTGTAGGTGCGGCTGCAGGGCCGCGCTTGGGGCGATGCTGCACCAGGTCCAGCCCGCCTGGTGCTGACCAGAACGGCCGCCGGACCTGTCGGCGAACAGGCCAAGGCCGCTGCCGCCGCGTGCGCAACCTGGCCAGCGGTCATGGCCGCGCGCCCGGAAGCCTCAGTTCAGGCGGGCCCCAGCTGGGGCGAGATGCCGAGCAGCTGCGCGCTGAGGGTTTCGCCGACCCACTGTTCGTACCTGTCTGGGCTCCAGCCGCAGCCCCGGACGAGCAGCTGCCACGTGTCGGGGTGGTTGAGGGTCCACAGCAGGTCGGTGGCGCTCTTGGCGTCGATGCCGGGGGCGAGTGATCCCAGGGCGTCCAGGCGTTCGGCGACGCCGGCGAGGATGGCGCGGAACTCGGTCTCGATCCGGTCCCATAGGTCGGCGAGGGCGGGTTCGGTGACGGCCGCCTGGCGGATGATGCGCAGCACATCGCCGGCGTGCTCCTTGGTGACTCGGGACTGGCGCGCGGCGGCGCGCACGAGCAGGTGCGGGTCCTCCGCGGCCAGCAGCTGGCGGTACCACGGCCGGCCGGCGCCCGGGACGGGCTGGTCGTCCCCGCCGCGGCGGACGTCCCAGAGGGCGTGCAGGACGCCGGCTTTGGTGCCGAAAGCGAGGTAGACCGTCTTGACCGCGACCCCCGCCTGGGCGGCGACGGCGGGCATGGCGGTGGCGGCATAGCCGCGCTCGCTGAAGAGCTGCCCGGCGGCGTCGAGGATCGTGCGGCGCGTCTCGGCGGCCTGCCCGCGCCGCCGGGGTGAGTCATAGCCGCGGCGGCGGTTGACACGAGCGCTCATTCCGCTACTCTACTTGAGTATTCACTACTCGATGCGAGCACTCAATTTGGGGGCACGCCATGACGGTCACCACTCCAGCGGATGCGTACCAGCTGATGACAGAGCGGGCGCGGGCTATGTGGGCGCTGGGCGACTTCGCCCGGGCCGGGGCCGAGCAGGTCCTCGTCGGGGAGGTGCTGTGCCGGGCGATCGACATCCATCCCGGCGAACGCGTGCTGGATGTCGCCGCCGGCTCGGGCAACGCCGCCCTGGCGGCCGCCCGGCGCGGCGCCCGGGTGACCGCCACCGACTTCGTGCCGCGGCTGCTCGAGGCGGCCGCCCGCCGCGCCCAGGCCGAGGGCCTGGACTTGGAGACGCGAGAGGCTGACGCGCAGTCGCTGCCGTTCGCCGACGGCGCGTTCGACGTCGTGCTGTCCACCTTCGGCGTCATGTTCGCCGCCGACCAGTCCCGCGCCGCCGCCGAGCTGCTGCGGGTATGCCGCCCGGGCGGGCGCATCGGCCTGACCGCGTGGACTCCCGGCAGCGTCATGGCCGCCGCGCAGGCTGCCGCCGCCCGGTTCGCGCCGTTCCCGCCGGTGCCCGGCGCCCGCAGCCCGATCGAGTGGGGAACCGAAACCAGGGTCCGCGAGCTACTCGGCCCCGGCGTCACCGACCTGAACGCGCAGGTGCTGACCACCGACCTGTGCGGGACCTCGCCCGCCGGCCGGGTCGAGTTCAACCGCGCCTACGTCGGCCCCACCAAAGCGATCTTCGACCGGCTCGATCCTGCCGCGCAGGCAAACCTGGCAGGCGAGCTGGCCGGCTGCCTGCAGCAGTTCAACCGCGCCACCGACGGCACCCTGGTCGCTCCAGCGGAATACCTCCAGGTAACAGCCACACGGCAGCCCTCCGCACGATAGGGCAGGCTGCCTGGGCGCCCGGCTGCAGATCCCGGGTTGACACCGTCGAGCGCCGTTGCGATTCTGGGCCGGCCGGGCCGAGAGGCGCTGCGACGGACCCTGGTCCGCCACGCTCGGCTCCGGTACCCCACGTGACGAAGGGCGCCTTCCGTGGAGGAGGCAGCTGGTGGGTGAGGTGGTGGGCCGGGTGGCCGGGCTGTTCCGGTATCCGGTCAAGTCAATGGGCGCCGAAGCGCTCGACTCGGTTGACGTGTCCTGGCACGGGCTGGCCGGTGACCGCCGCTGGGCGTTCATCCGCGATGGGATGACGCGCAGCGGCTTCCCGTGGCTGACCATCCGGCAGCGGCCGACGATGTGGCGGTACCAGCCGCGGCTGATCGAGCCGGACCGGCCGGACGCGTCGCCGATCGTGGTGCGCACCCCGTCCGGCGCGGTCCTGGACGTGGCCGATCCGGCTCTGGCGGCCGAGCTGGGCACCAGCGTGCCGGTGCTCAAATGCAACCGCGGCGTGTTCGACACGTTCCCGCTATCGCTGCTGAGCCCCCAGTCGGTCGCCGGGCTGCGCGGGCTGGTGGGCGCGGAGCTGGAACCGGCCAGGTTCCGCCCCAACCTGGTGGTCGAGGCCGCCGGCGGAGCGGCGTTCCCCGAGGACGCCTGGGTGGGGCACGGCCTGCGGATCGGCGGCCTGCGGATGCGGGTGGACAAGCGGGACCAGCGGTGCGTGCTGGTCAACGTCGATCCGCTGACCGGGCGGCGCGATCCCGCAATCCTGCGGGCGATCGCCCGGCAGCGGCAGGTCTGCTTCGGCGTGTACGGCTCGGTGGTGACCCCCGGCCAGGTAGCCATCGGCGATGCGGTCGTTCTGGACCGCTAACCCCGGGTCAGGACCACGCCGATCCAGGCGATCGTGGTGCTGAGTCCGTGCTGACACCGCGCTGCTGATCATGCCGTCTACCTGCGAAAACTGCCCCTAGCTCCGGGATCACCCAGATCTACGAGGGCACCAACCAGATCCAGCGCATGGTCATGGCCCGCCACCTGCTGAAGGGCTGAAACTAGATCGCTGACCTGCGGTTTCTCAAACCTGTCAGAGGTGGGCGCTGGGATCTGCGAGAGGCTTGACGAGCACGTCGAACAGCGGTGATCCCGGGAGCGGGTTGCGTTTCCCAGCTACCTTCTGCCAGCCCCATTTCCGGTAAGCGGCCTGTGCGGGCGCGGCAGCCGGCAGGACGGTGAGTGTTGCTCGTTCTTCATGCCGGTCCTTCAGCAGCAGGTCGTGCATGGCCCGGGCGAGGTGCTGGCGTCTCCATGGTGCCCGGACGAGCAGTTCGACCAGGGCGAAGGTGCGGCCGGGCCGTTCGGTGGTGATCTCGGATGGCAGCGTGGTGGTGAGGTTGTGCCACCACGGGGTAGACGGCCGCAGCGTCACGCCGAAGCCGAAGCCCGCCAGCTCATGGCCGTCCCGGGCCTCGACCAGGGAGAAGCCTTCCTGGCGGCGCTGGACCTCGAAGCGCTCGGCGAACAGGGCGGCATGGTCCCCGCCCCACTCATACGGCGGCTCGGCGTAGACCTCGCTGTAAAGGGCTCGGAGTTCACCGACGTGGGCTGCGGCTTCCTCGCCGTCCACCAGCCGGAAGGAGATGCGCGCGGCGGGCATCATAGGTCCCCGAGCCGGGCTGGAGCGGCCCTGCGGACGTAGTCCCGTGCCTGCTCATGGAACCGGCCGACTTCGGGCACGTCCGGGTGCCTGCCAGTCAGGTCACGGCAGAACCGGGCGAGCCAGTTGACGATGAGGGAGGATCGGGTTTCAGCAGCGAGCTGGACGGCGTGCGCACCGACTGCGGCCGACTCGGCCGGCTCACGCTGGGCCAGACGGACCTTGGCGAGCCGGATCTCATCGAAGACGCGGCTGCGGACGTACCCTTCGGCGCGGTTCTGCCGGGCGCGCAGGGAATGGACCTCTGCTTTGGCAGCGTAGTGCTGCCACCGGGACCGGTCATCGGCGCGCAGCGCCAGCTCGATGTAGCTGTTGGCGGCTAGGCAGTCCACCTCGGCCTGGTTCATGTAGTGAATCCAATCCGGAGCTGGTTCCTGCTCTGGTGTTTCCTCATAGAGCGCGACGCAGGTCTGGGCCGAGCGGTCGGCGTTGCCGGTCTCGGTCGGGCCGAGCTGGGCGTAGGCGCGAGATTCCAGGCCCAGCAGTTCAGAGCGCACCAGGCCGCTGGCATGGCGTGGCAGGCTGTACAGGGCGGTGCGCACCATGGTCAGGCTGTCCTCGTAGCATCCAAGCGCGGTGGACAGCTGCGTCATGTCGCCGATGATCTTGGCTCCCAGATCCGGGCAGGAGCCCTCGCGGCAGGCGTGCAGGGCCAGCAGGTAATACCGCTGAGCCACCCCGAATAGACCCTGGTCGTAGGCCATCCATCCGGACAGCTGTGCGAGTTCGGCGGTGACCTGGAAGAGACGTCTGGTGATCGCGGACGGGTTGTGTTCTGCGAGCCCTTCCGCGACGGCGGTGAGCTGCCCGACGACGGCCTTGCGGCGCAGACCGCCCGCGCCGGAGGCGTCCCAGCGGCGGAACAAGGTGACGGCCTGCTCAAGCTCGATGACCTCGTCGGTGCCGACATCGGGCGGGCTGCCGGTCAGCAGCGCGAGCGAGGCGGCCCACTGCCGCACCGGCTGCAGCAGCGCGGCACCAGTGATGACCGCGAGGTCGGCCAGGGCCTCGCGCCTGCTGGCGATGTCGTGTGCGGAGAAGCCTTCCATGATCCGCACCGTGTAAGCCGCCGACAGCGAGAAGTCCAGCGGGACGGACGTGACCAGCGTGAAGCCCTCTCGTTCGCCGGGCACGTCCGCAACATCAGTGAGCAGCTCGCTCAGTTCCTCAGCGGTGAGCTGCAAGGCCTGTATGAGGCGAGGACGGACCCACGGCTGGGGCTCTGTCTCGGCCCGTTCCCAGCGGATGACCGTGGTCCGTTCGCAGCCGACCTGCTCGGCCAGCGCCTCCTGCGTGAAGCCCAGCGCCTTGCGGCGCTGGATCAGCCGCAGCCGCTTGAGCGCCACGCCCTGTCCTCCTCTGCTTACGCACAAGATAACTGGTTCGCGTGGTTATGGGGCAGGGCAGCGGCCGGATGCCACATTTCTGCCACATGACTGCTGCCTTCGTGCGCTGTTACCTGTTGCCGGTTACGGGTTGGCTGGAATGCGCGGAGTACCCGCGAGCACGAGAGGTCGGGAAGGACCGTGAGTAATGGCGGCGGATCGCATACAGCGGTCCAGAAGGAGCGGGAACAGGTCATGCACGGTGGTGATGACATGCCGCACAAGGTGGATTTCAGCAAGCCCAATGTCGCCCGTATGTACGACTATTACCTGGGCGGCAAGGACAACTACCTAGCAGACAGGGAAGCCGCTCGGCTCGTCCTCGGGGCAGCGCCGGATGTTCCTTTGGCAGCTCTGGAGAACCGTGAATTTCTCAAGCGCGCCATGCAGTTCCTCGTGCGAGACCAGGGCATCCGACAGTTCGTAGACATCGGGCCGGGCCTGCCGACGCAAAACAACGTGCATCAGCTAGCCCGCCAGCACGATCCCGGCGCGCAAGTCGTCTACGTCGATAACGACGCCGTGGTACTCGCGCACAGCAGGTCCCTGCTGCACGGCGTGCCGGGCATCACCGTCATCCACGGCGACCTGCGGGAACCAGGGCCAATCCTGGCTGACCCGCAGCTGCATGAGCTGATCGATTTCACCCAGCCGGTTGCGCTGTGCATGACCCTGGTACTGCACTTCGTGCCACCGGACGATGACCCGTATGGCGTGGTGGCCAGGTTCAGGGACGCGCTATGCCACGGAAGTTTCCTGGTGCTCTCACACGTCACGAGCGACGGCCGGGAGCCTGGCGCGCTTACCGATATCGATGACGTCTACGGCAACGCAAACGCCCCGCTGATCATGCGCACGCGGGAGCAGGTAACGGCCTTCTTTGACGGCTTCGAGCTGATTGAACCCGGGGTCGTATTCCTGTCGCAATGGCGGCCGACCGGAGAGTACTACGCGCATGGCGGAACACGCTGGGGTTATTGCGGCCTAGGGAAAAAGCCTTGACGGGCCGGAAATGAGCTGGGCCAGCATATCCCACGGGGGATGCCCCCGTGTTACTGCCGCTGACCTTAAGGGAGGATTTGACAGTGAGCCATGCCAGTTCCGGAACTGTGCAGGCGATGCGGGCCGTGGCCGGGAGTAAGGGGTTCAAGACCGAGCCGGACGGGCTGCGGGACCCGATGCGCGGCCCGAGCCCGGAGGTGGCGGCACTCGCGCCGTTCGCGGCCCAGTGGCCATTGCAGAGCTCCCTGGAATTCGGCGCTCTTCCCGGTGCGGTGCCGTGCGCCCGGCTGCACGTCCGCAACGTGCTATGGGAGTGGCACTTGACCGCGCTCAGCGACAACACGGAGCTGCTGGTCTCGGAGTTAGTGACCAATGCGATCCAGGTGTCCCGCACGGCGGCACCAGATATCCCGATCCGATTGTGGGTGGTCTCGGACGCAGATCAGGTTCTGGTCCTGGTCTGGGACGGCTGCCCTGCGTCGCCGGCGCCCACCGCCGCAAGCGCCGAGGCCGAGAGCGGCCGCGGATTGCTGCTGGTCGAAACCCTCAGCGTGCGATGGGGCTGGCACTTCCCGCCGGATATGGGCGGCAAGGTCGTCTGGGCTCTGATCGCAGCGGAATCGCAGCCTTCCCCAGATCAGCATCGGTTGTGAAAGGCGCGGGAAGCCCATGCTCGTCCGGCACAGGCCCGGGGTCCGGTGGCTACCGGTCCGGATCGCCGACTACGGGAAGTGGCAGGCAAGCCTGCTGGAAGAGTCCGCGGAACGCCTGGGCGCTGTCCTGGCTCCCGGCGGGCGTGCTCACCGCTCGTGCTCTGTCGGGGCGCCGGCCGTGTTCCGCGGCGAGCGCGCGTGGCTGCGGGTGAGCCCGTTCCTTGAGCACGAGATGAACCTGAACGCGTGGCGGGGCACGGCAGACGCCGCGGCGATCCCGGGAATCAGCAAGCCGTCGCTGCTGCACCGGATCGAGTGGCACGCTGGCGGGCCGGTGCCGGTCCGAGCACCTCGATCTGGCCTGGGAAAACATCACCGCACGGCATTTCCGGATCCTCGACATGGAGCACTGGGGCGTAGCCGTCGCCAGCTATGCCGCCGCCTACCTCTACCTCACCGCGCTCGAAGTCCCGGCAGTGGCGGCCCAGGTGCACGAGGCGCTGGCCGGGGTGCTGGAGTCCCCGAGCGGCAGGTACGCCTAGCACGAGCGCCTGGACGAAGAAGATGGCGCAAGCCGCGCAGTCGTGGTCCGCCTACCGCCAGACCCGCTGAGGCCGGCGAACGACGGAACCTAGCCGCTTCATCACAGTGTCTCGTGCCCTTCTATACTCCTCGTGTCGAGATCGGGCCTCGTTAGATCAATTCGGTGACGGGCAGCAGAAGGCGCTTATCCTCGACATAGCGCTTTCCGGCGATTGTGATCAAATACGCCGTACCGTCTCGGTGTCGTGAGCTTTGTCATCCAGAGTTTGCAAGGTGCGCCGTAGGTTCCTCACCATCGAAGGCCGTACCCACGAACTGAGCTGAGAGTAAGTGGCTCCCTTGGAGTCGGTGTGTTACAGCAAGACAAGGGCAAAGTCACCAGCTCGGAGATCCGTGCACAGAACTCTTGGAAAATCGCCAAATTCCTGAATTACTGGGGCGCGCCGAATCGAAAGGCTGTCAACAATTTCCCTAGCTTCGTCTGCGGGGACTTCCCCCGCCTGCAGCCTAGGGCTAGCTCGCCTTCGGGTGCGGGTTACCGAGGTAGGGGAACTCGTGGAGGGTGTCGGTGTGCGGCTTGAGGCCGGTGGGCGGGATGTCGCCCTTGGAGAGGAACGACAGCCGGTGGTCGATGACATCCTCGGTGAGGGCGCGGCCGTTGGGGTAGTGGGCGGGCTTTGACGGGTCGAAGGCCAGCATGTCGGGAAGAAGGCCGTCTGCGTCGATCGCGGCGATTGCCTCTTCGCGCGTGTAGTTGCCGGTGTGGCCCATCAGGTGGATGAACTGGTCGGTCCACCGTTCGCGGTCGTGGACGGGCTCGCTGGCGTTGTACTCCTCTTTCGTCTCGTCGGTGTTGAAGAAGCTGCTGACCGAGGGGTGACCGGCCCGGTCGACGTGGTGCAGCTGCCCATCGCGCCGCAGGCTGCACCGGCCCCAGATGTGCAGGGCAGGGTAGCTGCCGCTGAGGAGTTCACTGGTGGGCAATTCGACCGCCGTGGAGAACACGTTGGCGCCCGCATTGGAGTCCACCCCTGTCCACGGCGACCGGCCGCCCAGGTGGGGCGCGGTGAAGTTTCTGCCGCCGCTGGTGTCGAAGAGGTCCTTGATCCCGTCAAGGTCGAAGAAGAAGGCGTCGCTGCGGCTGCCCGTGAAGAAGGTGTAGTTACCGGCGGTGATGACGTTCGCGGTGGTGCCGAAGGAGACGCCGGCGCCGTTGACGACTTTCGTCCCGGCGGCTTGGGCTGAGCGGGCCTGCGGGCCGGTGGCGATGTAGGCGTCGAAGGTCTGTCGGCCGTCTTGTGGCGGGCTGAAGATGTAGGTGATGGCTATGTCGTTGAGGCAGTCGCCGTCGTTGTCGATGGCGAGGCGGTAGATCGCGTCGGGGTGGAGGGCGTCAGCGTTCGGGTTTGCATTGAGGATGAGCACGGTCCTGGCCGGGTCCGTGGGTGACTGGAATGCGTAAAGATCGCATAGGTCGAGTCGCTGGTCGCCAAGGGGCGGCCCCAGGCTCAGGCCAGTGAAGTGGTTCGACATTGGTCATCTCCTTAATTCACCGGATTGCCGTCCGGGCATACGCCGGGCTAATTCCGTTAGTCAGGGGATGCCCAGATCAACCGGTGCTATGAACCAGGATCCTGGTTCACGCGCCGATATTCCGCATGTCACCCCCGCCTACGGGGCGAGGGCATACCCGGAGCCGTGACCTGGGAAACTGCCGGATTCTTACCGATACCACGATCTGGTTAGTGAGGTTCCGCGAACCAGCACAGCAAGCGCGTCATAGCCCTCGAACTCAATAAACCGTCGGCGAAGCCTGGCACTAAAGATCTCTAATTGTGGGGGTTACAGAAGGATGTGGGGTCGGCGGCGCGCGGATAGAGCCTTGGCGTCTACGACCCTGACCTTGATCCAGAGCGGCGCGCGGCAGAACGAATCGTGGCCTTCATCGCGGATGTCACAAGCGGCTCCCCGTTGGCCCTGCACCTGGGTACGGACGCCTGGCGTCATTGCTGAGCGACATAACCTCAGATGATGAGCTGGTCCCGAAGCCTGGGAAAGCGGGGCAGGCTGCTCATATCCGCTGTTGTGGCGGTGGCCGTGGCGGGCGCCGCGCTGGCCGGGTGGCTGTCGCCGCGCGGCGCCGCCCCTGCGGAGCTGGGCAGGCCCAGGGTGCCCGCGCCGGGCACGATCACGACGGTGGCGGGCGGCGTGGCCGGGCCGGGCCCGGCTGCCAGCATCGCGGTCGGCACCGGCCCGATCAGCTATGCCGGCGGCGCCCTGTACACCGGGGTCGCGCCGGTGGTCCGGCGGATCGACGCGCGGACCGGCTGGCTGACCACGCTGGCGGGGAACGGCACGGCGGGGAATTACGGCAACGGCGGGCCGGCGGGCGACGCCGATCTGGCGGGCGGCTCCGCCTCGGCGGCAACCTTGGATGCGGCCGGGAACCTGCTGATCGCCGACGGCTGGGTGTACGTCGTGGCGAAAAGAACGGGCAGTTTCTATGGCCAGCAGATGCTGGCCGGCCACATCTACAAGATCGAAAAACGCGGCCTCGGCGGGACGGATGTGCGGGCCGACCGGGCAGGCAACCTGGTCACGATCTTCACCAACAACCTGTGCAGCAACTGCGGGGACACCGGATCGGTGGCGGTCCTCGCCGCGCGGACCGGCACCTATTACGGGATGACGATGCTGGCCGGGCGGGTCTACACGGTGGCCGGCAACAACCAGGACGCGACCGCCCCCGGGAACGGCGGCCCGGCCACCCGGGCCGCGCTCGGATCCCTCAGCCAGCTGAGCCTGGACGCCGCGGGAAACATTCTCATCGCCGACGAAGGCCGGACCGGCACGCTCAACCCCCCGGTCGTTCCCGCGCAGATCCGGGTGGTGGCCGCCCGGGACGGCACCTTCTACGGCCAGCCGATGCTGGCCGGGCACATCTACGCGATCGCCGGCGGCGGCCGGCTGACCGGTAACGGGGTGCCCGCGACCCGCGCGCCGGTCTACGCGGCGGGTGTGGCCCACGACGGCGCGGGCAACGTGGTCATCGGCGACGGGCCCCGGCTGCGGATGGTCGCCGCCCACACCGGCAGGTACTACGGCCAGGCGATGAAGGCCGGGGACATCTATACGGTCGCGGGCGCGGGATCCGGCTACCGTTCCTCCGGCGACGGCGGTGCCGCCGGGAAGGCCCGGATCTCCGCCACCTACGTCGCCGTGGACGGCGCCGGGAACCTGGTCTTCGCCGACGACGGCGCCGGAACGATCCGGGTCGTGGCCGTGCGGGCGGGCACCTTCTACGGCATCCCGATGCAGGCCGGCGATGTCTACTCGATCACCGGCTCCGGCGCGGCGGCAGGCAGCCACTCCGGCGGGGCCCCAGCCTCCGGGCCGCTGCCGGGCCCCCCGGCCGGGGTGGCGACAGACAGGTCGGGTGACCTGATCATCGGTTTCGCCGATTACAGCCATATCGGCCCGGCGTTCGTGCCGGCCCGCACCGGAACCTACTTCGGCGTCGCGATGAAGCCCGGGCACCTCTACCCGATCCCCATCGTCGGCCGGTTCGGGCTGGCCCCGGGCGCGGTGGCGGCCGACTGTTTCGGCAACGTCCTGATCGGCGACCAGGCTGCCAGCCGGGTCCTGGTCGCACCGGCCCGCTCGGGCAGGTTCTACGGCCAGAAGATGACCGCAGGCCAGATCTACGCGGTGGTCGGCGACGGGAAACGAGCGACCGCAGGCAACGGCGGCCCGGCTCTCGCCGCCGGTTTCAGCCCCTACG
>Ga0137380_10005170_pt1 | contig 11588 bp, 11 predicted proteins | sample SagtaG_17_FD_104809 | JGI IMG/M metagenome (GOLD analysis project Ga0137380, IMG submission 104809) | Vadose zone soil microbial communities from Sagehorn Ranch, Mendocino, California, USA - Sage2_L_100_16 metaG | ecosystem: Environmental > Terrestrial > Soil > Vadose zone | place: USA... | reverse complement strand
GAACGCGCTGCAAGCTGCGAGCACTTCGTTCTGCTCACCGCGGATCCGGCGGCCACCTCACCGATCACAGAGGCGGAAACATTTGCCGAGTTCGTGCATCGCCAGCCGGCCACGTTCACGTCCGCGGCGACCGCGGAGACCGACACCGCGGTCATTCTCTATACCAGCGGCACGACCGGGCAGCCGAAGGGCGCCGAGCTGACCCACAGTAACATGGTGCACAATGCGCTGCTGGCGAACCGGCTGTTCGGTCGGCACCCGCACGACGTGCATCTGCTCGCGCTGCCGCTGTTCCACTCTTTCGGGCAAAGTGTGCAGATGAACGCCGGGTTTGGCAGCGGCGCGACGCTGGTGCTACTGCCGCGGTTCGAGCCTGAGCAGGCCCTGTCGCTGATGGAGCGGGAGCGGGTCACCTTCTTCGCCGGCGTTCCCACCATGTATCACAGCCTGCTCACCTGCGAGAACGCCGAAAAGTTCGACTTGGCTCAGATCGCCGCGGACATGCGCATGGCGGCCTCGGGCGGGGCAGCGATGCCGGTGGAGGTGATGCGACGGTTCGAGGAGCGGTTCACGGTGCCGATCCTCGAGGGCTACGGCCTGTCCGAAACCAGCCCGGTGGCCACGTTCAACCGAGTGGACCGGCCGCGCCGACCCGGCTCGATCGGCCTGCCGGCCTGGGGAGTCGAGGTCAAGATCGTTCGCGACGACGGATCCACCGCCGACACCAGCGAGCCCGGCGAGATCGCGATTCGCGGGCACAATGTGATGAAAGGCTACTTCAGGCGGCCAGCCGCTACCGCGGAAGTGATCGACGCCGATGGCTGGTTCCGCACCGGTGACATCGGGAAGCGCGACGTGGACGGCTACCTATATGTGGTGGACAGGAAGAAGGACCTGATCATCCGGGGCGGCTTCAATGTCTACCCACGTGAGCTTGAAGAGGTGCTGCTCACCCACGCCGATGTGAGCCTTGCCGCGGTAGTGGGCGTGCCGCACCGCAGCCACGGCGAGGAGGTGAAGGCGTTCATCGTCCGTACCCCCGGCGCGATGATCAGCGAGGTGGAGCTTATCGCGTGGTGCAAGCAGAACATGGCTGCCTACAAGTACCCGCGGATTGTGGAGTTCCGTGAGCACCTTCCAATGACGGCCACCGGCAAGATCCTCAAGCGCCAGCTTGTCACCGAAACCGCACCGAACGGGGTCAAGTCGTGACCGAGACGACCACCGCACAGGCCGTGACAGGCACGACCACGGCACGGGCGGTGGGCGAGGCCGCTCTCGACGCGATCAATGCCGGATTGGCCACCGGGCGGGTCGGATCCTTCCCGGCCGCAGCCGCGCTGGCGAACGCTCTCGCGCACAGCCCCGGCATCGTGTCACGCGCCGCGGCGCTGGCACGTGACCTGGTCCAGGCAGCCGCCGGGATGACGGCGGTCGCACCGGCGAAGGGTGACACCCGCTTCGCCGACCCCGCCTGGCGCGATCACCCTGTCTACCGTCGGCTAGGGCAGGCGTACCTCGCCGCCGAGAAAGCGATAACCGATGCGGTCGACAGCGCCGACGTCAACTGGCGCACCGCGGAGCAGGCGCGGTTTGCCGCCCGCATTCTCGCCACCGCCCTGGCGCCCACCAACACGCTGCCGGGCAACCCAGCGGCGCTGCGGCGCGCGTTTGACACCGCTGGCCTGAGCCTGCTGCGTGGTGCCCGCAACCTGGCGGCCGACGTGGCGGCGGGGCGTCGCGCACCCCGGCAGGTGGACACCCGGCCGTTCCGGCTGGGCGAGAACCTCGGTGCCACCGCAGGCGCTGTCGTGTTCCGCAACGAAGTGGTGGAGATCATCCAGTACTCGCCCGCTACCCCAACGGTGCGCGCAGTGCCGCTGCTGGTGGTCTGGTCGCTGATCAACCGCTTCTACGTCCTCGACCTTGCCCCAGGCCGCAGCTTCATCGAATACGCCGTCAGCCAGGGCATCACGGTATTCGTCACAAGCTGGCGCAACCCGGCCGCCCAGCAGGCGCACTGGGATCTGAATACCTACGCGGCCGCGCTGGTCGAGGCGATGGACGCGGTCGGCGAGATCACCGGCAGCGACCAGGTCGGCACCATCGGGCTGTGCTCAGGTGGCCAGTTGCTCGCCGGCGTCCTCGCCCACCTGGCGGCGCTGGGTGACGACCGTGTCGCGTACGCCTGCTTCGGGGTGAGCCAGCTCGACATGTCGGTGCCCAGCGTGGCCGGCCTGGCGATTACGCCGCCGCTGCCGGGCCTCGCCCGGTTCGCGACCAGAGCCACCGGTGTGGTCGACGGCCGGGACATAGCAGCGGCTTTCTCCTGGCTGCGCCCGAACGAGCTGGTCTGGAGCTACTGGGTCAACAACTACCTGATGGGCCAGGACCCGCCCGCATACGACATCCTCGCCTGGAACGAGGACTCGACGCGCCTGCCTGGTGCGGTGGCGCGCCAGCTGCTGCGGATCGCCGAGCACAATCTGCTCGCCACGCCGGGAGGCCTGACCCTCCTCGGCACTCCGGTCGACCTGTCGAAGGCAGCCGTTGACACCTATGTGATCGGCGCGGAGACCGACCACCTGGTGCCATGGAAATGCGCCTACCGGACCACCCAACTGCTGGGCGGCGAAGCGACCTTTGTGTTGTCCGGCGGGGGTCACATCCAGCATCTGGTGAACCCGCCAGGCAACCCGAAGGCGCGTTACCGCACCGGCCCGCGGCCCGGCGCTGAGCCCGGCGCCTGGCTGGCCGGATCGACGCGACACGAAGGCACCTGGTGGGGCCACTGGGCGCAGTGGCTGCACGCCCGCTCGGGCGCGCAGCGCCCCGCGCCGCAGACGCCGGGCAGCCACGAACACAAGCCGATCGAGCCGGCCCCCGGCAGTTACGTGAGGCAGGCATGACACCCGCCGGCGCCGGACCGGTAGTCGGCGGTCGGCCGGTACGGCCATGGCGAAAGACCAGGATCCAGAACGGCTGCGCAGGCTGTACCCAGGTACGGAGCTGGCGGTGGCCGCGCGGCGGCGATCGCGAGGTGACCGCGGCCTGGAAACGGTGGCCTGGACGCAGCTCTCGCGCGGGCGACCCCCCGCAGATGTTGACCGTGGGTGGCCGGGTCCTCCGCGTGGCCGTACGCGTTGGGAACCCAGCGCGACCACCGCTGCTGCTGTGCAATGGGATCGGCGCCGGCCTGGAGCTGCTGCAGCCCTTCGTGGATGCGCTCGACCCGGACAGGGAGATCATCCGGTTCGACCTGCCGGGCATCGGAGGCTCGCCGCTGCCTGTCATCCCTTACCACTTCGCCACACTGCCACCAATGCTGGCCGGCCTGCTCGATCGCCTCGGCCACCGGCAAGCGGATGTTCTCGGCATCTCATGGGGTGGCGGGCTCGCACAGCAGTTCGCGCTGCGCCGTCCCAGCCGGGTGCGCCGCCTGGTGCTGGTGGCCACGGGCACAGGAACACTGATGGTGCCCGCGCGCCCCCGGGTGCTGCGGCACATGCTCACACCGCGGCGACACCGCGACCCACGATATGCGGTGAGCATCGCAGGTGAGATCTACGGCGGCAGCATGCGAGCCGACCCCTCTCGAGCCGGCGCGGTACTGCACTCGGCGGCACGAGCCGGGCAGCGCAGGGGGTATTACTACCAGCTGCTGGCGGGCGCCGGCTGGATGAGCCTCCCGCTGCTGCCGCTGCTGCGCCACCCCACCCTGCTGATGGCGGGCGACGACGACCCCATCATCCCGCTCATCAATGCCAGGATCATGCACCGGTTGATCACCCACAGCGAGCTGCACATCTACCGTGGCGGGCACCTCGACCTGATCGCTGAGCCGCACCGGCTGGCGCCCGTGGTGGAGGCTTTCCTCACCGCGAAGACCATGCCCGCCACCATGCCTGCCACCACGCCAGGGAGGACGAGCACATGAACCGCATGCTGAACCCGCGTCTCGGGGAGGCACTTGGCACGGACTTTTTCTCCGTGCGCGAGCAGCTCACCGACGAGCAGTGGTCATGGTTTACAACGGCCCGGCGGTTCGTTGACGAGGAGGTCGTACCGGTTGCGGGCACGTACTGGGAACGGGCAGAGGTTCCCTGGGGGCTCATCCGCCGACTGCCCGAACTCGGCGTCGTCGGCGAGGACATAACCGGCTACGGGTGTCCGGGGATGAGCCCCATGGCCTGCGGGCTGGTCACCATGGAACTGCACCGCGGCGATGGCAGCCTGGGGGTCACCCTCGGTGTCCATTCCGGGCTGGCAATGCGGTCGATCGCCATGTGCGGCTCGGACGAGCAGAAGGCCCGGTGGCTGCCCGCCATGGCTCGGATGGACCGCCTTGGCGCGTTCGCGCTCACCGAACCCGAGCACGGATCGGACTCGGTCGCGCTGGAGACCTCGGCCAGCCCTGACGGGGACGAATGGGTACTCAACGGCCGCAAGCGCTGGATCGGCCTCGGCACAGTCGCCGACCTCATCGTGGTCTGGGCCCGCAACAAGCTGGACGGGCAGGTCGGCGCCTTCGTTGTGGAGCAGGGGTCACCTGGCTACCAGGCAAGTGTCATCGAAGGCAAAGCATCGCTTCGGTCGGTGTGGCAGGCCGACATCACCCTGGACAACGTGCGAGTCCCTGATGCCAACCGGCTACCGGGGGCGCGGAGCTTCAAAGACACCAGCCGGGTCCTTGCCGCGACCCGCAGTACCTGCGCCTGGGCTGCGCTTGGGCACGCCACAGCCGCCTACGACACCGCGCTGCGCTACGTCACGCAGCGGCACCAGTTCGGCAGAGCGCTCGCAAGCTTCCAGATCATCCAGCAGCGGCTGGTGACCATGCTCGCCGACCTGACCGCCATGCAGCTCTACTGCCTGCAAATCGGGCGCCTTGCCGACGCAGGCCGACTCACCCCCACCGTCGCTGGCCTGGCCAAAATGCACAACACGCGCAAGGCCCGTCTCCTGGTCGCCGACGCGCGTGACATGCTCGGCGGCAACGGGATTCTGCTGGATCACAACGTCATCAGGCACATGGCCGACCTCGAGGCCATCCACACCTTCGAGGGCACAGAGACCATGCAGACCCTGATCGTGGGCCGCGACATCACCGGCGTCGGCGCCTTCGCCTAACTCGCCGACGGGCATTCGAGTCAGGGCGCCGGTTGGCGGTGCGCCGCGCGCGTCAGGGCAGGCCCGGCAGGATCGCGGTGTGCTCGATCCGCACAGCCTGCGGCTCGTCCGGGTTCAAGCCGAGCAGTCGCAGGATCGTCCCCGCGATCTGGGCGGCGCTCCACACCCCGTTGATGGCGTCGATGATCGGGCCGTCCGGGACGCGTACCAGGTCGCCCGGGTCGGTCGGTGACTGCCCATGCTTGGCCGAGATGATGATCGCGGTGCTGGCCGCCAGTCCCTGCGCCCTGATCTCGGAGACCATCGCGCCGATCTCGGTATTGATGTAGCCGAGTGCCCGCGCGAGCAGCGGACCGGGCACGGTGCCGCCGGGCAGGTAACCGCCGGTCAGGCCGTCGGAGATGGGCAGCTTCTGTGCGGTCGAGACGGTCTGGAAATTCATGCCGAAGATGGCCGGCGTACCGACACGATGGGTGCGGCTGTGGTCAAAGCCGTCGATCTCGTTCAGGACTGCCTGGACCTTGTACGAGTCATACTGCATCGTGGCTGCGTTGTCCTTCGTCCAGCCCTCGCCCGCAGGGTAGCCGATCGCCTGGCTGTTGATCTCGGCGTGAAATAGTCCTGGACGCCGGTGCCCGATCGCCCTGACAGCGCGAGGTAGGCCGGGTGCTTATCCGACCATGCGGTGCGCAGACCGTGCCGCCGCGCGATCTCGAAGATCGTGTTCACCTTCAGGTACTGGCCGGGATAGATCGGCTTGCGGGTCGCAGGGTCGACGGGCAGGGCGGCGGGGTTGATCACGCTGGACGGGTCGGAGGTCATCTGCAGGATGCTCCCGGGCAGCCCGCTCAGTCCCTGGCCCGCGTCGAGCGAGTTCTGATCCTTGTCGGCACCCTCGGTGTAGGCTGCCTCACCGCCCGGCGCGGGTCCCGCACAATCTGTTGTGCCCGCCGGGAAGACAGCGTGGTTCCAGGTGTCGTCGTAGTAGATGCATCGCCGATCGTACCTGCCTCATCTCCACCGCCGCCTTCTGATTGACGCGCGCTCGCTCGCCTGTCGGCTACTTGGATATCCAGTTCAGGCGGCTCTGCGGCAACGCACAGTCAAACGGGCGATGACCCCTTCGAGGCCGGGTACGTGTTTGCCGGCGCCAGCCGACCGCCGACCGCCGCGCCCACGCGTCACCGGCAACCCGGACTCGCACTACTTTGCCCGCTATAATGTCGTTACAAACCGACATTTCGGGCGCCGATACAACACTCCAGAGGGCAAAGTAGTCGATCCTGCCCGGCTGAGAACGCCTCACCACGGAAACGACCCACCGCGGGCGGTGCTACCAGGGAACGGGGCCGGTGGCGTCGAAGTAACCGCCGGTGGGACCGTCGGCTGCGATGGTAGCCATGCGCACGATGATTTCAGCGCCCTGCTCGACGGTTTGGGTGCCGCGGTGGCCGTTGAGGTCGGTAGCGGTGTAGCCGGGGTCGACCGCGTTTATCTTGATCGCCGGGAAGGCCTTCGCGTACTGCGAGGTGAGCATGTTCAGCGCCGTCTTGGAGGAGGGGTAGGCCAGGCCGACCAAGGTCGACTCGAACCTGCCCGGGTCGGTCGTGACTGCGAGCGAGCCCATGCCGCTGCTGACGTTGACCACGACGGGGGCACTGCTGGCCTGCAGGAGCGGCAGGAAGGCGTGCATGACGCGGACGACGCCGAAGACGTTGGTGTCGTAGACGGCCTGCATGTCGGCGGCGGTGACCTCGCCAGGGTGTTTCATCCCCCCGCCGATGCCGGCGTTGTTGACCAGGACGTCGAGGTGGCCTGCCTGGGCGCGGATGAGCGCGGCGGCGGCGTGGACGGACTCGTCGCTGGTGACGTCGATCAGCACCGGGTGGGCACCGAGTTCGCCGGCCGCCTTTTTGCCGCGCTGTTGGTCACGGGCTCCGAGATAGACGGTGTGTCCTGCGTCGATCAGGCGGCGAGTGGTCTCCAGTCCCAGGCCCTGGTTCGCTCCGGTGATCAATGTTGTGGTCATGACATCCAGCGTCGTCAACGCAGCCGGTCGGAGGTAGTGGCCTGGTCTTCCTGGGATCGGCAGTACCAGCCAGCACAGGGCCGTGTGGGCATGCCGCACGCATACTGGGTGGGTGAGTAATGCCAGCGAGCTCGGCCTGGCGCTGCGCGCCTGGCGTGACCGCGTCGCGCCAGAATCGGTAGGGCTTCCTGTGGGCAGGCAACGCCGGGCGGCGGGCCTGCGGCGCGAAGAGCTGGCGCTGCTCGCCGGCGTGTCGGCCGACTACATCACCCGCCTCGAGCAGGGCCGGGCCGCTAGCCCGTCGGCGCAGGTCCTGGCTGCCTTGGCGCGGGCGCTGCGGCTGTCCGAGGCAGAACGCCTGCATCTGTTCACCCTCGCCGGGCAGCCGCTACCAGCCACCGGACACATCAGGTCCAGCCTCACTCCCGGCCTGCAGCGGCTGGTTGACCAGCTCGACGGCACCGCGGTCAGCGTCTATGACGCGGCATGGACGCTCATCGCGTGGAACCCGTTGTGGGCCGCCCTGATGGGTGACCCGTCCGCGCTGCGCGGACGCGACCGAAACGTGATGTGGCGGCACTTCACCGGCCAGCCCGGCCGAGTCACCCATACCCCGCAGCAGCAAGCCGCATTCGAGGCATCCGCGGTCGCCGACCTCAGGTCGGCAACCGCCCGCTACCCCAACGACGCGAACCTGCGGCAGCTCGTCGCCGACCTGCGCGCCGCCAGCACCCGGTTCGCCGGGCTGTGGGACGCCCGTGCCGTCGGCATGCACCAAGCGGACCGCAAGACCATCCATCACCCAGACATCGGGCCGCTCACCCTCGACTGCGACGTGCTCACCGTCCAGGGCAGCGACCTGCGCGTCGTCGCCTACACCGCCGCACCAGGCAGCGACGCCGCCGACAGGCTCAAGCTCCTTGCCGTCATCGGGACTCAAACCATGATCGAACACCCCGGACCCGGTATGGCTCGTCCATAGCCGCCGGGAGCCGTGGCTCGGCCTGAACCCGGCCGAGCTGCAGGCCGTGCGGATCGAGCACCGCCGTCATGCCGGGCCTGGCGTGAGTGCGGCAAACCGCCAACCGGCGGCGTGACACGCTGCGGCAGCCGTTGTGGATAATTTTTCCGAACGGCTGCCGCGGGCGTGTCACCGCAACGGCGTCTGCGGGGGGATCCCGGGGGGTCGGCTGGAGTATTAGGCTGCGGCGGATGGCTGACTGGGTGACGATCTCCTCGCTGGCTACCGCTGGGGGCACCCTGGTGCTGGCGGTGGCGACCTTCGCGTCGGTTCGCTCGGCGAACCGCTCCGCCCGCACCGCGGACCGCGCCGCCCGCACCGCGGAGCAGTCGCTGCTCGCGGGCCTGCGCCCGCTGCTGGTGAGCTCACGGTTGCAGGACCCGAAGCAGAAGGTCGAATTCACCGAAGGGAAATGGCTTGCCGTCCCCGGTGGCTGCGGCGCGCTCGAGGCCACGGAAAACGTCGTGTACTTTGCCACCTCGATCCGGAACATCGGCACCGGGGTGGCCGTGCTGCACGGGTGGCACCTGCGCGAGGGGCTGCGGCGCGAGCGGGCTCATCCGCCGCTTGAGGAGTTCACCACTCAGGTCAGGGACATCTATGTGGCGCCGGGCGACATCAGCTTCTGGCAGGGCGCCTTTCGCGACCCGGCGGCTGCAGAGTTCAAAGCGGTGGCTGCCGCGATCAATACGGGGGACCCGCTTAGCCTCGACCTGCTCTACGGCGACTACGAAGGCGGACAGCGGGTGATAACCCAGTTCACCATGCGCCGCGAGGGCGAGAGGTGGCTGACGTCGGTGGTCAGGCACTTCAACGTGGACAGGCCTGATCCGCGCTAGTCCCTACCGACCGGCTATGCGATCAGATCATGCCATCGCGACCTGGACAGGCATCGCGGGCCCACGGCGCTGATATCCCGTGCCTCGCACCGGTAAGGCGCATACTGAAGAAGATGAGATCTTTCCGCGCCGCGCCCCGGCGCCAGCTGCCAGGTAGTCCCTTCAACGTTCCAGAAGCGGTCGCGCAGCCTGCCGAGCGCTACGCGGTGGATGACCAAGTCACCCACGACAAGTACGGCCTCGGCACGGTCGTCGGTGTCGAGGCCGGGATCGCCGTGCTCGTCGATTTCGGACCTCGCAAGCTCCGCATCACAACGCCCTGCTCCAAGCTGACAAGGCTCTGACGCTGCCGGGCGCAGGGCACGCCTGCGGACAAGTCCGTGCCAAGCTCCATTCGGGCACGCATTGGATTCACTCTACACGTCCGCGCGGAAAACTTCCTCTACCACAATTCTTCCCAAGCTAGTTATTTCAACTTCATCCGAGTAGCGAAAGGACAGCCCGCTTCCAGTGCGAACCAAGCCTCGATTACGAAGGGTTCGCAGTCGCCTTGAGCAACGGCGTTGACTAGGGCTGCATCTCGCTCTCTAGATCGCACTTCATCAGGTGTCGCTACGGGTGCGTCGACAAGGGTTACACCTGAAGCTGGCGGACCTGGCACGTCTCCCAGCTTCTCAAGAATCATGTCTGCGAGTTCTTCTGGGTTCGTTGAACGAGCATCGACATAGCCTATGGTTGACCGTAGCCCTGGCAGTTCGCTGTCGTCCAGTCGCACTGGTAGGAAGTAGGTCCCATGCTCAACAAGTGCCCGGGCGAGTGCGCTGCGGCCTTCGTGCATTGGCCATGGCTTGCTAACATAGTGCCTGGAAATGAATACGACGGCGTATCGCGCCTGCTTCTGGAATATGTCGAGAAGGGTTTCGGTAAGCTCTGTGCCATCCGGCCCATAGGCGCCGACCGATCCGGGGAAGATCGCTGGCTAACCCGGGACTGACTGTGGCGGCGAGGGATAAGACGGATAGGGGATCCGTCGGGTTTGCGGGTCGCCAGCACCGCGGTCCGGAGCGGCGGACGCGGTTGTTCTCAGCGTATGGAGCGGTTGTTCTCAGCGTATTGAGGGGACGTCGTCGCCGGTGATTATGCCGGGGTCACCACCGGTTGAGCCGGCGCCGGCTCGTGGATTCGTTGGGCTGGGCTTTTTGTCCGGCTGGCGGCGCTTGTCACGTGCGTAGATGACGCCTGGTTTACCGTCGCCGGGGCTGCGGCGGGCCAGCTCGAACAGCGTGGTCGCGGCCATCAGGTCGCTGAGCTTGGCGTAGCCATAGTTGCGGGAGTCGAAGTCCGGGGCTTGTTGGGTGATGATGTGGCCAACGGATGCGAGCGGGGCCCAGCCGTCATCGTCGGAGGCCGCCTCCACGGCGTTACGCAGCTGTTTCACCAGCGCAGTGTCTCCCTTGAGCTGCGTGGCGGAGGTGCGTGGGGCCGGTTTGAGCACCGCGCCGGCGGGCGTGATGGCGCTTTCGTCATAGGTGAGGTTCTCGATGTAGATGAACTTGTCGCACGCCGCGACGAAGGGCTTCGGCGTCTTCCGTTCGCCAAACCCGTACACGGTGAGGCCGGACTCACGGATTCGCGCGGCCAGACGGGTGAAGTCGCTGTCGCTGGAGACGATGCAGAACCCGTCGAAGCGCCCCGAGTACAGCAGGTCCATCGCGTCGATGACCATCGCCGCGTCGGTGGCGTTCTTGCCGCTGGTGTAGGCGAACTGCTGGATCGGCTGGATTGACTGGGCGAGCAACTGGTCTTTCCAGCCTCTCAGGCTCGTGCCGGTCCAGTCGCCGTAGGCACGTTTGACGTGCGCGGTGCCGAGCTTGGCGACTTCGGCCAGCAACCCCTCGGTGATCGCAGGCGGCGCGTTGTCCGCATCGATGAGCACCGCGAGCTTGGCGGCGGTCTCGCTGACCATGCTGCTTCTCCTTGTCCCGGGACGCCGCTGGGCAGGGGCGGCCGGAAATGACGGCGAGGTGTACTGACTTGTTCGATCCTCCATGAGGAGCGGGCCCGGCCCAACATGCCACCCCGCTCGCCCTCGAAGTCCTCCAGCATGTCCTCGGCGACCCATTGACGCGTCGGCACAGGATGCGGCGGTCAGGGACTCTCCGAGCGCGCCAGCCGATCGAGCGGCTGGTCTTCAGGCCTGTCGGCGGGCAGATCTGACATCCCACGGGCCCACAAGGGGCGTGCTGACCTGAACTGCAGGTCCTAACACACGCCCGAGGTGCTTCAGGGACCAGCCGCCTCGCTGGCCTCGTCGAGTGCCGCCTGCAGGGCGGTCACCGCCGCATCAGCCGCCGCCCGCGCGGTGATCGCGTCGGTGTGGGCCCGGTCGACTTCACCAAGGGCAATGCAATCGAACGCCACCTGCGCGTCGTGCGCCGCTGCCTGAAGTTCGCGCGCGGCCTCCTGCAGGACTGGGCTGCCGTATCCGGCCTCTGGCTCAATCATCACCGACGTGCCTCCCGGACTGATGCTCGCGACCCTCAACTGGTCGGCGGGTGAAGTAGCTAGG
>Ga0137380_10005161_pt1 | contig 11596 bp, 10 predicted proteins | sample SagtaG_17_FD_104809 | JGI IMG/M metagenome (GOLD analysis project Ga0137380, IMG submission 104809) | Vadose zone soil microbial communities from Sagehorn Ranch, Mendocino, California, USA - Sage2_L_100_16 metaG | ecosystem: Environmental > Terrestrial > Soil > Vadose zone | place: USA... | reverse complement strand
CTGCGCCGCGACTATCCGGTCGGCGGCGAGGTCGTCGAGTTCTCCCAGGAGCACGAGATCTGGCAGACGCCCCCCGAGGAAGCGTGATCGAGTCCCCCGGCGTCACCGTCACGAGGACCGGCCAGCATGGCGCCTTCGGCGGCGAGCTGCTCACGGTCAACTTCGGCCCGCACCACCCGTCGACGCACGGCGTCCTGCGGCTGATCGTCGACCTCGACGGCGAGCAGATCAAGCGCATCGAACCGGTGATCGGCTACCTCCACACCGGCATCGAAAAGCAGATGGAGGCGCTGCGCTGGCAGCAGGGCGTGGTCGTCACCGACCGCCACGACTACCTCTCCCCGCCGATCAACAACCTGGCGTACGCGCTGGCGGTCGAGAAGCTGATGGGTGTCGAGGTGCCGCCTCGTGCGAACGCGCTGCGCGTGATCATGTCCGAGCTCACGCGCCTCTCATCGCACCTCGTGTGGATGGGCACCAGCGGCCTCGAGCTGGGCGCGATGTCGATGCTCATGTACTGCTTCCGCGAGCGGGACCTGATCATGGATCTCAACGAGGAGATCTCCGGCTTCCGGATGCACACCTCATACATCCGCCCCGGCGGTGTATTTGCGGACGCCACGCCGAGATTTCTCGAGATGCTCGACAAGTTCATCGGCGAGATGCCGGGCCACGTCGACGAGTACGAGGACCTGCTCACCATGAACCCGATCTGGCGCGCGCGCACGATCGGGATCGGACGGCTCCCGGCTGAGGACGCCAAGGTTCTGGGGGCCACCGGACCGATGCTGAGAGGGTCAGGCGTCGCCTGGGACCTTCGGAGAGCGATCCCGTATTCGGGCTACGAGAAGTACGACTTCGAGGTGGCCGTCTCGAACGACTGCGACTGCTACGGGCGCTACCTGGTGCGCATCAAGGAGATGCGCGAAGCCGTGAAGATCCTGAGGCAGGCGCTCGACACGCTCCCCGACGGACCGGTCAACGTCGACGACCGCAAGATGCTGCCACCGCCTCGCGAAGAGCTCGAGACATCGATGGAGGCGGTCATCCATCACTTCAAGCTCTTCACAGAGGGTTACTCGGTCCCGCCAGGCGACGCCTACGTCGCCGTCGAGTCGGGGCGCGGTGAGAACGGCTGCTACATCGTGAGCGACGGAACCCACAAGCCGCGCCGGGTCAAGTTCCGCTCGGCGTCATTCGTCAACCTACAGGCTCTCGAACGCATGGCGCTGAACCACATGGTCGCCGACATGATCGCCATCATCGGCACCGCCGACACGGTGCTGGGGGACGTCGACAGATGAGCACGTTGTCCGAGCAAGTTCTGGATGAGATACGCGAGCTGCCCGGCAAGTATCCACAGCACCGCTCGGCGGTGATGCCGGCCCTCGACCTCGCCCAGGAGGAGCTCGGTTACCTCACGCCCGAGGCGATGAGCGAGGTGGCGACCGCGCTGGACCTCGACCCCGGCTATGTCGAGGGCGTGGCGACGTTCTACACGCTGTTCCACCTGCAGCCGATCGGCAAGCACCGCTTCTACATATGTACGAACCTCACCTGCTCGTTGCGGGGGTCGAGCGAGATCGTCGAGCGCGTGAAGGGCGCCATCGGCGTGCACGAGGCCGGCGAGGTTTCGAAGGATGGCCTCTTCTCGTACGAGGAGGTCGAGTGCCTGGGCGCCTGCGAGTTCGCGCCGATGATGCGGCTCGACCACGAGTACCACTACGACCTCACGCCGGACGCGATCACGGCGCGGGTGAACGAGAGGCGAGCACCGCTGTCCAGGGCGGCTAAGGCCTCGCGGAGTCGCACCCCCTCGGTTAGTGAAGGTCCCCCACCCCTTCCCTCCCCGCGAGCGGGGAGGGCGAAAGCCTCGACATCCTCACCGCCGCCCAAGAAGCGTGCTCCCAGGACTAAGAAAGTTGAGTGAGTTGAGGGGGTCGTTTGGCCAGGCGCGTCATCATCTGGTGACGCGGTGGTTCGGCACCCGCGACCTGCACCGTCTCGAGGTTTACGAATCAAAGGCCGGCGGCTACACCGCTCTTCGCAAGGCCCTGCTCGAGATGAAGCCGGCCGACATCACCAACGAGGTGAAGACATCGGGCCTGCGCGGACGCGGAGGGGCCGGATTCGCGACCGGCACCAAGTGGGGCTTCATCAATCGCGACGCACCCGGGCCAAAGTACGTCGTGGTCAACGCCGACGAGTCGGAGCCGGGCACGTCCAAGGACCGCTACATCATGGAGAACTCCCCCCACCTGCTCCTCGAGGGCATCATGATCGCGGCCTACGCAGTCGGCGCCAACCAGGCATGGGTCTACATCCGGGGTGAGTACGACGGGCCGCACCGGATGCTGGTGGAAGCGATCGTCGAGGCCCGTGCGAAGGGCTATCTGGGTCCGAAGCCGATGGGCGTGGCCTACCCGCTCGACATCCAGCTCTATCGAGGCCACGGCGCCTACATCTGCGGCGAGGAGACCGCGCTGCTCGAATCGCTCGAGGGCAAGCGTGCGCAGCCGCGCTCGCGCCCGCCGTTTCCCGCGGTCAAGGGGGCGTGGGCCAGGCCGACGCTGCTCAACAACGTAGAGACCCTGTCGACGGTGCCTTGGATCATCAACAACGGCGGCGCCGCCTACGTGAAGTTCGGGACCGAGAAGTCACCCGGGACGCGTCTGATGTCGGTCAGCGGCAACGTGCGCAAGCCGGGCGTCTACGAGGTCGAGCTCGGGCAAACCTTCCGCCACGTGATCATGGAGCTGGCCGGAGGCCCGCCCGACGGCCGGGAGCTCAAGGTGTTCTGGCCCGGCGGGTCGTCGGCGCCGGTGCTGCCCGCGTCGATGTTGGACACGCGCACCGACATGGAAGCCCTGGCCGCGGTCCGCTCGATGGGAGGGTCCGGCGGCGTGATCGCGATGGACGACTCACACTGCGTGGTCAAGGCGGCCGCCCGCCTGCTGCGCTTCTACGCACACGAGTCGTGCGGCAAGTGCACACCGTGTCGAGTCGGTGGCGATTGGGCGGTCCGGACCTACGACCGCATCCTCGCGAATGAGGGCTCGCAGGTCGAGCTTGGCATCCTCGAGCGCGTCGCCGACGGGCTGCAGAACGGCCGCTGCCTGTGCGGCCTCGGCGACTCCGCGGGCTGGGTCATCGATTCGACCTTCCGCCACTTCCGCAACGAGTACGAGGACCACGCTTTGCGGCACACGTGCAATGTGGGAGCCGTTGCCGCCCATGCCTGACGTTAACGTCACCATCGACGGCCACAAGATCGCCGTGCCGGCAGGCACTCTCGTGGTCGAGGCGGCCAAGCTCGTCGGCATCGAGATTCCCGTCTTCTGCTACCACCACAAGCTCGACCCGGTCGGCGCCTGCCGTCTGTGCCTGGTGGAGCTAACCCCTGGCCCACCCCGCCCCCAGACGGGCTGCACCACCCCGGTCGCGGAAGGCATGGTGGTCAAGACCTTGAGCCCGATGGCGGTGCAGGCGCGCGCCGACATCCTGGAGTTCGAGCTCGTCAACCACCCGCTCGACTGCCCGGTCTGCGACAAGGGCGGCGAGTGCCCGCTGCAGGACTTCACGTTCCGCCACGGCTATCCGACGAGCCGCATCGACGGCCCTCGGCTGCACTTCAAGAAACCCATCCCGCTGTCGGAGACCATCGCGCTCGATCGAGAGCGATGCGTCCTCTGCTTCAGATGCACCCGTTACTACGACGAGATCACCTGGAAACAGGAGCTGACCACCGGGCAGCGCGGAGTGCAGTCCTACATCACGAGCCAGTTCGACCAGCCGCTGCAGTCCATCTTCAGCGGCAACATCATCGACCTGTGCCCGGTGGGCGCGCTCACCTCGCGCGTCTGGCGCTTCGAGTCACGCCCGTGGGACATGACACACACCGAGAGCGTGTGCTCGAAGTGCGCGGTCGGCTGCAACGTCAACCTGTGGCAACGCCGGGGCCAGCTCGTACGCGTGACCTCGCGCGAGAACGACGACATCGACGAGGGCTGGATCTGCGACCGCGGCCGGTTCGACTACACGGACGTCAACGACCCCGCGCGCCTGCGCACGCCGCGCATCAATGGAGCGAAGTCCACGTGGACCGATGCGCTGAGCGCAGTAGCAGATGGCATCAAAGGCAAGGGCGCCAGGCTCGGCATCTCGCTGCCGAAGGACATCACGAACGAGGAGGCCTTCCTGTTCAAGCGCCTTCTCGACGGACCGCTGCGCGGCGCGCTGGTGAAGATGCACAGCCGCACGGCACTGCCGGCACCGGTGGGCGCGACGCTGCGAATCAAGGACCTGGATGCTGCGCGCGTGATCGTCATCGTCGCCTCGGACACCGAGGACGACGTACCGATCGTCAACCTGCGCATCAAGAAGGCGGCCTCGAAGCGAGGAGCGCGGTTGATCGTCATCCACCCGCACGGCGTCGACCTCGACCGCGACCCGCGCACGATCCACATCCGAAACGCGCCCGGCAAAGTCGCGGCGGAGGTGCGGAAGCTGGCGTCGCACGAATTGCTGAAGTCGCCCGGCGGCCCTGTCGCGATCCTTTACGGGGACGGCCACGGCAGCGAGGAGATGGCCGACCTGGCCAAGTCCTGCCGAGACCTGGCGGATGCGGTCGGCGGCAGTGTCATGTCCCTGTACCGCGCCACCAACGAACGCGGCGCGATCGAGGCCGGCGTGGCGGGTTGGGATTCGCTCGATGGCGTCGAGGCGCTGCTCAGCTGGGGCCCTCCGCCGACCGCCGGCATCCCTTCCAGCGTGAAGTTCACGGCCGCGTGGGACCACCTGCCCCGGCCCGAGAACGAAAAAGTGAACGTCATGCTCCCGGCGACCACCTTTGCGCAGCGCCAGGGCAGCTACACGAATCTCGAAGGCACCGTCCAGTTCCTGCGGCCGCCGATCGAGGTGGACCCGCCGCTGAAGGAGTCGTGGGAGGTGCTCACCGAGCTAGGCGTGGCGCTTGGTCTGAACCTCGACTACGCGGGCGTCTTCGCGATCCAGCGCGAGGCTGCGGCCGCCATCCCGGCGCTGGCGGCACTCGCTCGGCCGCCCTCGCCGGAACCCGAGCCCGAGCCGGTGCTCATCGGACCGGCGCACCCATGAGCGGCATCTACAACGACCCGATCGGCCACTGGATCGTCGTCGTCGTCGCGATCGCCGTGCTTCTTTTCGTCGTGCTGACAGCGACCGCGTATACGGTGTGGTTCGAGCGCGTCGCCCTCGGCCACATCCAGCGCCGCCCCGGCCCCAACCGCGTCGGACCGTGGGGCCTGATGCAGCTGGCCGCGGATGGGGTCAAGCTCGCGTTCAAAGAGAGCTTCGTCCCCGCCAAGACCGAGCGCACGCTCTTCGTCATTGCGCCATGCATTGCCGTGGCGGCGGCCTTCCTTGCTTGGGCCGTCATTCCGATCGGCCTCTGGTACAACGTCCAGTACTGGATCGCCGACGTCAACATCGGCGTCCTCCTCGTCTTCGCGTTTAGCTCGCTGAACGTCTACGCCATCGTGATCGGCGGCTGGGCGTCCAACAACAAGTACTCGCTGCTCGGCGGATTGCGATCGGCGGCTCAGCTGATCAGCTATGAGATGGCGCTCGGCCTCGCTCTGGTGCCGACGTTCATGATCGTCGGCTCGCTGCGCCTGCGCGACATCGTCGACTACACGGTCACCTGGGGCCCCTACCACGGGCCGATCCCGCTCATCCTGCTAACTCCGATCGGATTCGTCATCTACCTCATTTCCGCGGTCGCCGAGACCAACCGCGCCCCGTTCGACCTTCCGGAGGCGGAGCAGGAGCTCATCGGCGGCTTCCTCACCGAGTACTCGGGCCTCAAGTTCGTCATGTACTACCTGGCCGAGTACGTGAACATGATCACTGTCTCCGCCCTCGCCGCTCTCCTCTTCTTCGGTGGCTGGTACCTGTGGTTCGTGCCGCCTGTGCTCGCCTTCCTTCTCAAGGTCGTGCTCTTCCTCTTCCTATACATTTGGCTGCGCGGCACATTCCCCAGGCTTCGCTACGACATGCTCATGCGCCTGGGTTGGAAGGTGCTGCTGCCGCTGGCGATCGTGAACGTGATCGTGACCGGCACCATCCTCGTGGCATCGCAGGGGTAGTCGATGGCAGATGACGAAAAGAGCGCGGACCCCAAGCCGGAGCACCCGACGCCGCTGCGAGGGGCGGACGAAGGCGTGCCGGCGCACCCGAAGGGCAAGGTGCCCGGGGTGGGTGCTGACATCGCGGCGCTGGCCACCGGACTCAAGACCACGCTGGGCGAGTTCTTCTCGCCCCAGGTCACGCTGCAGTACCCGGAAGACAAGAGCCCGCGCTCGGAGCGCTACCGCGGCCGCCACTACCTCCGCCGGTATGAAAACGGCCTGGAACGATGCATTGGATGCGAGCTTTGCGCAGCCGCCTGCCCGGTCGGCTGCATCCTGGTCATCGCCGCGGAAAACACCGACGAGAACCGCGTGTCGCCGGGCGAGCGCTACGCGAAGACGTACGAGATCAACATGCTGCGGTGCATCTTCTGCGGGTACTGCGAGGATGCGTGTCCCGTGCAGGCGATCGTGCTGGGTCCGGAGTACGAGCTGTCCGACACCAGCCGCGAGAAGTTCATCTACACCAAGGAGAAGCTGCTGGAGCCGCTTCCCCCAGATGTCGAGGCACGTCTGAAGGCCGGCACCCCCACCCCTGCCCCTCCCCGCGAGCGGGGAGGGACTACCCCAACCTGACCTAGCCTTGGCGATCGTCATCTTTTTCGTCGCCGCCGCCATGGCCGTGGCGGGAGGCATCGGCGTGATCAGCTTCCGCCAGCCCATCCGCAGCGTGCTCAGCCTCGTGGTGGTGATGCTCGCGCTGGCGGTCCTCTTCCTCCTTCTCAGCGCGCAGTTCATCTTTGTGGCCCAGGTCATCGTCTACGCGGGCGCGGTCATGGTCCTGTTCCTGTTCGTGATCGCCCTGCTCGGGCCGGCCAGAGAGATGGGGAAGAGCCGGCTTCGTTTCCAGGCGTCGCTGTCGGCGCTTTTCGTGCTCGCGCTCTTCGGACTGCTGTGGGCGATGCTGCAGGGGGTCACGTACCGCCAGCCTGACAAGACGGTCGATATGAGCCTCTTCGGCACCGTGCAGTCCATCGGGGTCGGGCTCTTCACGAAGTTTCTCTACCCCTTCGAGCTGACATCGCTCCTTCTGCTCGTGGCGGCGATCGGCGCCATCTACCTCAGCCGCAAGGAAGGCGACGATCGGTGAAGACCCTATGAGCGGGTTCGACGCCGGCGGCTCGCAGCTCGATACTTCATGGTTCCTGCTGCTCGCCGCGGTGCTGTTCATCCTCGGCACCATCGGCGTGCTCATCCGCCGCAACCCTCTGGTGATCCTCATCTGCATCGAGCTCATGCTCAATGCAGCGAACCTCACCCTGGTCGCCTTCTCTCGCCAGCTGCAGAACCTCGATGGCCAGCTGTTCGCGCTCATGTCGATGACGGTGGCCGCCGCGGAGGCCGTGGTCGGCCTGGCGATCCTGGTCGACATCTTTCGGCACCGTGACGCCGAGGACATCGACGACCTCAGCGAGCTCAAGGGATGACCAACAGCCAGGTCGCCCTGCTGATCCTCCTCTTCCCGGCCGCCGGCGCGATCCTGCTCGCCGGCCGCGGCTGGCGGCTGCCGCGGATCGTCACCCGCATCGTCGGTCCTGGCGTGGTGTGGGCCTCGTTCCTGGCCACGCTCTACCTGTTCGCGAACAGCGTGTCCGGCGACTTCACCTACTGGACGTGGATCAAGAGCGGCTCCTTCGATGTGCCGTTCAACCTCCTCGTCGACAACCTCTCGATCTTCATGTGCCTGGTCATCACCGGCGTCGGGGGGCTGATCGTGACCTACGCGGTCGGCTACATGGACAAGGAGGACGGTCCTAGCTACGCACGCTTCTTCACCTACATGGACGTCTTCGTGTTCTCGATGCTGCTGCTCGTCCTCGCGGGCAACTTCATCTTCCTGATCATCGGGTGGGCACTGGTCGGCCTGAGCTCCTATTTCCTGATCGGATTCTGGTACCACCGCCGCTCCGCGGTTCTGGCGGCGCGCAAAGCGTTCGTGATGAACGTCGTCGGCGACGTGGGCATGATCCTCGGTGCCTTCGCCCTGTTCGTGACCTACCACTCGGCCACCTACGCCGGCGTTTTCTCTCAACTTCAGCCGAGGATTTGCGGGCACGGAGGGCCATGTCCGCAAGCCACCGATACCAACAGCCTCGAGCTGGCCGCTTTCCTGCTGCTTGTCGGAGCGGTTGCCAAGTCAGCGCAGCTTCCGCTCCACACCTGGCTGCCGGACGCAATGGAGGGCCCAACCCCGGTCAGCGCCCTCATCCATGCAGCGACGATGGTCACCGCCGGCGTCTACCTGGTCGGGCGCATGCACCCCATCTACGACCTCGCCGTTTACGCCCACGGCGCGGTGGCGATCATCGGCGCGGTCACCGCCCTCTTCGCGGCCACGATCGCCATCGTCCAGACCGACATCAAGCGGGTGCTCGCCTACTCCACCATGAGCCAGATCGGCTACATGTTCTTGGCCGTCGGCATCGGCGCCTACACCGCCGGCTTCTTCCACCTTCTCTCCCACGCCTTCTTCAAGGCCCTGCTATTCATGGCCGCCGGGAACGTCATCCACGCCATGAACGACGAACAGGACATGCGCAAGTACGGAGGACTCTTCCGCCAGCTTCCGCGCACTTCCTGGTCGTTCCTCATCGGCTCGCTGTCGCTGGTGGGCGTGATTCCCTTCGTCGGCTTCTTCTCCAAAGAGCAGATCCTCGGAGCCGCCTTCTCCAAACCAGACGCGTCGCTGGCGCTGGCGGTATGGGCGTTCGGCTTCATCACCGCGTTGGTGACCGGCTTCTACACCGGGCGCATGTGGTGGATGTCGTTCGCGGGCAAGCCCTCGCCGGACCGCCCCGTCGAGCACCCGCACGAGGCTCCGCAGGTGATGCTGGTCCCGGTCGTCATCCTCGCGGTGCTCGCTACGATCGGCGGCTTCATCCAGACCCGCGCCCTCGGCTTCGGGCCGCACCTGGTCGACGACTTCCTGAAGTCGGCCGTGGGAGCGCAGGCCTGGGAGGGGGGCGCATCTGAGGTGATCGCGACCTTCGTGACCATGCTCCTGGCGGTGGTCCTCTTCCTGGCCGCCTATCGCATCTACATCCAGCACGCCTGGAAGCCATGGACCGCAGTCGTGCCATGGGCGCAGCGGGTGCTCGAGCGCAAGTACTACTTCGACGAGCTCTACGACGCGGTGTTCGTGCGCACGATGGACGGCCTCGCGCGTGTCGGCCTCCGCTACGTCGAGGAGCCGGTCATCGAAGGCATACTTACGGGCACCGGCGAGCTCGCCGAGGCCGGCGCGCACAACCTCGGCCTCACCCAGACCGGCTACTTCCGCAACTACGTCCTCGTGTTCGTGGCAGGCGCGGTGGTCGTGACTCTGTTGATCCTCGCGCGGGTGAGCTCATGACGCTGACATCCATCTGGCTCCTCCCGCTGGTCGGGGCGGTGCTCATCGCGTTCATGCCGCCGCGGTTCGCGAAGTGGATGGGCGTGCTGGTCGCGCTCGTGACGCTCGGGATCTCGGGCGGCGTGGCGCTCGCTTTCGCGCCCGGCTTCCATGGCTATCAGTTCACCGAGCAGGTGCCCTGGATCCCGCAGCTGCACATTTTCTATCACCTCGGCGTTGACGGGATCAGCGTGTGGCTGGTCGTTCTGAACGCGCTCCTCACAGTCATCGCGGTGCTGGCGACGCCCGTCGAGAAGCCAGGCGCCAATCGCTTCATCGCACTTTTGCTTGCCATGTCGGCGGGTATGGCCGGCGTCTTCCTGGCGGTCGACCTCGTCCTCTTCTATGTGTTCTGGGAGGCGATGCTCATCCCGGCGTACTTCTTGCTCTGGCTCTTCGGCGAGGGCGAGAGGCCGGGACGCGCGGCGATCAAGTTCGTGCTCTACACGCTGGCCGGTTCGCTGCTGATGCTGGTGGGGGTCATCGGCGAGTACGTGTTCACGGGCCCGCAGACGTTCGACCTGGCCAAGCTGGCGACGATCCCGCCGTCGGCGGCGATCCAGTTCGGCCTCTTTTTCGTGTTCGCGCTCGCCTTCGCGATCAAGACGCCGCTGTTCCCGTTCCATGGCTGGCTCCCCGACGCCTACATGGCCGCGCCGACCCCGATGCTGGTCATCTTCGCGGGCGTGATGGGCAAGACAGGCGCCTACGGAATGCTGCGGATCCTCGTGCCGCTGTTCCCCAACCCGGTCGACTGGTGGGACTGGCGGTGGGTGATCCCCGTGCTCGCGGTGGCCGCCATCATCTGGGGCGCGCTCATGGCGATCGCCCAGCGCGACATGAAGCTGCTGGTCGCCTATTCCAGCGTCAGCCACATGGGCTTCATCGTCCTGGGCATCTTCGCGTACAACATCCAGGGCCAGCAGGGCGCCATCCTGCAGATGGTCAACCACGGGATCATCATCCCGGCGCTCTTCCTGTTCGTCGCCTGGATCGCCGACCGCACTGGCACGCGCGACCGCTCCGCGCTGGCCGGGCTTGCGCCACGCATGCCGGTGATGGCCGGGGTCTTCACGATCGTGGTCCTGGCCGCGCTCGGCCTGCCGGGCTTGAACAGCTTCGTGGGCGAGTTCATGACACTGCTCGGAGCCTGGGAGCGAGCCCCTGTGCTGGCGGCGGTCGGCGCCATCGGTTTGGTGCTCGCGCCCGTCTACATGCTCCGCATGTTCCAGGGCGCGATGTACGGCGAACCGGCCGGGCCCCGCCCATCCGGGGACATCTATGCCGGCCAGCTCGCGCTCGTGACGCCGCTGATCATCCTCATGTTCGCGATCGGCCTCTATCCCTACGCGCTGACTCAGCTGATGACGTCGGTCGCCCAGGTCGGTCTCTACCGATGATGCTCGCGGCCACCACCATTCCCACCTACGGCTGGTCGCAGGCCCTGGCCGACCTCGGCCAGATCTCCCCCATCGCGACGCTCACGGGCTTCTTTCTCTTCGCGATCGTCGCCGACCTTGCCATCCCCATCAAGCGGAGGAGCGGCGTCGTGGCCATGGTCGCTGTCGTCGGGCTTTCCTACTCGCTCAGCACGGCCGTTTATCGCTGGCTCTACGCACAGGGCGGCCCGGCCTATTCAGGGATGGCTACCGGCGACAACTTCGCCCTCTTCTTCGACGTCCTCTTCTGCAGCCTCGGCATCCTGACCGTGGCCATCTCGCATTCTTACCTCGTCAAGCGCGGAATGCGCGAGGGCGAGTTCCACATCCTCATCCTCGCCTCGATCATCGGCATGATGGTGCTGGCGTCGGCCACGTCGCTGGTCACCGTCTTCCTCGGCCTCGAGCTGCTGTCGATCGCGCTCTACATCGCCAGCGGATATGCGCGAGACGACAATCGCTCTCAGGAGGCGGCTGCGAAATACCTCCTGGTCGGAGGCTTCGCGAGCGCCTTCGTGCTGTACGGGATGGCGCTCGTGTACGGCGCCTCGGGCACGACCATCATCCCCGACATCGCCAAGCAGCTGGCAAACGCGTCG
>Ga0137380_10005159_pt1 | contig 11598 bp, 8 predicted proteins | sample SagtaG_17_FD_104809 | JGI IMG/M metagenome (GOLD analysis project Ga0137380, IMG submission 104809) | Vadose zone soil microbial communities from Sagehorn Ranch, Mendocino, California, USA - Sage2_L_100_16 metaG | ecosystem: Environmental > Terrestrial > Soil > Vadose zone | place: USA... | reverse complement strand
GCTGGACGGCCGCATCCCTGTGGTGGCCGGCGGGGACGGCAGTCTGCACCTGGTCGTCAACCGGCTCCGCCGCGCGGGCCGGCTCGACCAGGTGACGTTGGGTTTGGTGCCGCTCGGCACCGGCAACGACTTCGCCCGCGCCGCTCGCGTCCCGCTTGATCCGCTCGCGGCGGCCGTCGCCCTCACCACCGCGAGGCCCCGCCGCTTCGACCTGCTGGAAGACGACACCGGCAGGGTGGTCGTCAACGCCGCGCACGCGGGGCTCGGCGCCGAGGCGGCCGCTGCCGCGGCCGACCACAAACCGCGTCTCGGTGCCCTGGCGTACCCGCTGGGGGCGCTGCTCGCCGGGCTCAGGGAGGAGGGCTGGGTGCTGCGGGTCAGCGTGGATGGGACCCCCTACGCCATCGGTGAGCGGCTCCTCATGGTGGGCGTGGCCAACGGTCCGACGATCGGGGGCGGCACCCCGCTCTGCCCCATGGCACGGGCCGACGACGGCCGTCTGGACGTGGTGGTGGTCGCCGCCGTCGGCCCCGCCGCCAGGGTGGGCTTCGCCGCGGCGCTGCGCGTCGGCACCCACCTGGACCGCGATGACGTGCACCACCTGCGGGGCACCCGCGTGCAGGTCAGTGGCGAGCCGGTGCGTCACAACGTCGACGGCGAGCTCGACGGCGAGGTGACCGATCGCGGCTACCTGGTCCTGCCTGGGGCCTGGTCGCTGCTCGTCCCTGACGCCCCGGCGAGCTGAGGATGGCGCCGTGAGCCGATCTTCAGCGGCGGCGCACCGGTCCTACCTGGCAGCCGCTGTTCGTGCGTCGTGGGCCCTCGGCCTCCAGACCATCCGCCAGAGGCTCGCCGCAGTCGGCTGCTGCCGGCCGTTACGACGTCACCCAGGTCGTCTCGCACGGAGGACACCACCAGAGCCGTCCGGAGACGCCGCCAGGCCCATGGTCCACCGGCTTGAACAGGCTGGCGGGCTGGTCACAGAACAAGCATTCGGGACCTGTGTCGTGGGTCTGGATCCAGCCAACGGTACTGGCGGTGGCGGCGTGCATGCCTTGCAGGCTGATGATGCTGCTCATGTCACCTCGCGGGTCGCGCGGAGCTGTCGTACCACCGTCGAGCCGGCGCGGAGCAACATCATGCTTGCTCCAGATTACGTCCATATTTCGTGATGAAGACGATTCGATTCCGCGAGCGTCCCGGCGTCCAGCCGACAGGTCAGCGGCCGGCCGCGGTAGCCAGCCGGTGGGACCTGCGGCTGGCAGCCTGTGCTCGGGCCAGCAGTCTCGTTGCCTTCATCGAATCAGGTCCGTAGATAGGAGGCTCCATTGAGGTCGAGGATCGTGCCGCTGGCGAACTCGGCCTCCGGTGAGGCGAGGAAGAGTACTGCGCTTGCGACCTCCTCCGGGGTCGCAACCCGGCTGAAGGGGCTCTGGGCTCGGATCTCGTCGCCGTCCGGTCCGGCGAGGACTGCGGCCGCCATGTCGGTGTCGACATAGCCCGGGGCGACGGTCGTCACCGCGATGCCGTGCGGCGCCAGCGCGCGGGCCAGCGACTGGCCGAACGCGTTGAGCGCCGCCTTGCTCGCGCCGTAGGCCAGATGGTTCGGCTCGCCGCGGAAAGCACCCCGCGACGACACGTTGACCACGCGGCCTCCGCTACGTGCGAGCATGTGGTGCACCGCGCACCAGGTGACGTTGGCCGCGCCGACGAGGTTGACCTCCAGCGTTGTGCGCCAGATCCGCTGCCACTGCTCATAGGAGCTCGTAGTGATCTGGTTCTTTGGGTAGATCCCCGCGTTGTTGACCAGGACGTCGAGGCCCTCAAGCGCCCGCGCTGCCTGATCGACCATCTGGCGGACCTCGTCGGCGTCAGTGAGGTCGGCGCCGAGCATGATATGCCCCTCGCCGGGCAGCGAGGCGAGCGTCTCTTCGGCCGCGGCGCGACCAGACCTGTAGTGCAACGCGACGCGGTCACCGGCCGCGACGAAGGCTCGGGCCACCGCGGCGCCGATCCCGCGGGAGGCCCCCGTCACCAGCACCGCCCGACCCCTAGCCTTGGCCTCGTTGCCCGCGATCAATGCAGCCTCGCTTTCATCGTGTCTGCGCAGGACCGACAGGTTTCAAGCTCCTTCCGAGGGCGCCCCAGCGCGTGCTGACGCTCGGGACTGTCTCTGGATCATGGACGACTCCAGACGATAAGCCTCTCCACGCGGGGGATCCTTCACTGCCCCTGGTCAAGACCCCGGTGGCGTGGTGGCCATCGCTGGCGTCGATCGTAGGTCGCCGTTCGCAGGTCGCCTGAAATTTGCCCACGCGGTAGTGTGTTCCGGCTTTGAACGCTCTGCTGCCAGGGTTCAGAGCCCGGGCCGCCGGATGGGTGGGGGCGGCATCGATGGAGTGGAAGGGACGTGCCGGCCATGGGGGCCGAGGCCTGGTTCGGATGCATGGTTGGTGAAACCCCGAAACCTCCGTTCGAGCCTGCCGAGCAGCCACGGTTCGCTGACCTGCTCGAACAGGTCGTGACCTCGGCGGGGCGGCTCGTGGGTGCCCCGGACGTACTGCTCTATCTCGTCGAGCCCGGTGAGCACGGTGGCCGCCGCCTTGTTGTCCGGTGCGGGATTGGGTGCTTTGTGACCAGCGTGGGCCGGAGCGTCGGCATGGGGCAGGGGCTAGCGGGGGAGGTGTGGCAGATCGGCGCTCCGCTGACCGTGGACGAGTACCAGACCTGGCCTCGTCGGCTGCGGGGAGATCGCGGAGAAAACGGGATCTGCGGCGCGCTCGCCGCGCCGGTGCGCTCGGACGGCGAGGTGGTCGGTGTGCTTGGCGTGGCCTCAAATAGGCCGGGCCGGGTCTTCGGCGAGGCCGAGATTGAGCTGCTGTGCCGCTTCGGAGAGCTGGCCGGGGTGGCCATCGACAACGCTGTGCGGCTTGCCGCTGCCCGGCGGGAGCTGGCCGAGCTGGCCCAGTCTGAAGCGCGCTACCGGACGGTGTTCGAGGATCTTCCCGCGCTTGTCTACACCGAGGTCCACGCCATCGGCGGTTCCTGGCTGTACGAAAGCCCACGGGTCAAGGACATCATGGGCTACACGCCCGAGGAGTCCGGACAACCGGGGTTCTGGAAGAAGATTCTGCACCCCGATGACCGTGAGCGGGTGCTGGCCGAGGACCGGCGGGTCGAGCTCACCGGTGACCCGTGGCGCATGGAGTATCGGAGCATCGCCAAGGACGGCCGCGTGGTATGGCTCCGTGACCACGCTGTACTCGTGCGTGGCGAGCCCGGCCAGCCGAGCTTCTGGCACGGGTTCGTCATCGATGTCACCGAGCAGAAGCTGGCCGAGCAGGCGATGCGCGAGGCGCTTGAGCGCGAGCGGCAGGCCACCCGCCGTCTGCGGGCGCTCGACGAGGCAAAGAACGTCTTCCTGAACGCCGTCTCTCACGAACTGCGCACCCCGCTTGCGGCGATTGTCGGTATCGCCCTCACGCTGAAGCGGGCCGGGTCAAGCCTGGCCGAGGAGGATGGCGCCGACCTGGTCGACCGGCTGGCGGCCAACGCCGGCAAGCTGGACCGGCTGCTCAGCGATCTGCTGGACTTGGACCGGCTCAACCGGGGGATCGTGACGCCCCAGCTGCGCCGCACCGATCTGACCGCGCTGGTGGCCCGCATCGCCAGAGAATGGGAGACAGCGCGGCCGCTGGAGCTGACGGTGGAGCCCGTGGTCGCCCAGGTTGATTCGGCCAAGGTCGAGCGGATCGTGGAGAACCTGTTGGCCAACGCCGACCGGCACACCACGTCGGACACGCCGGTCTGGGTCAAGCTCGCCCGCCAGGACCAGGGCATACTGCTAGCGGTCGAGGATGCCGGCAGCGGGGTGCCGCCCGAGCTGCGGGCGGCACTGTTCGAGCCGTTCCGTCAAGGACCGGAGGCCCCCAGCCACGCGCCGGGTGTCGGCATCGGCCTCTCATTGGTCGCCCGCTTCGCCGAGCTGCACGGCGGCCGAGCCTGGGTCGAGGAGCGGCCCGGCGGCGGTTCGTCATTTCGGGTGCTGCTACCCGACCCGCCTGCCGCCGCGGCGGCCTCCGCTGCGCCGCCTGAGCGCAAGTACGGCGTCGTCTCACCGGCGGCGAGGGACCAGCAGGCTCGTTAGGCCGATGCCCAGCAGGGCGGCGCTATGACATTCCTGGATCTTGGCGCAACATGGCCTTGCTCGAGGTGCCTATTCGTCGCTGGGTGGCCGAGGCGCCTCGGGTGGCTGGGGGCCGAGCCGGGTCAGGATCTCCCGCGCCTCCGGGGTCCCCAGCGTCTGGGCGATTGCCTGGGCCTCCTGCCAGGCGGCCTGTGCCTGCATATCCGGCAATCACGCGTGCGGCGTCACCCTGCGGTAGCCGCATCCATCCGAAGGAGGGCGGGATGACGAATCCGGTGGGGACGAACATCAGGCTGGCGGAACGGATGCGGCGGCTTGGCACCGAGTCGGCGTTCGAGGTGCTGGCGCGCGCCAGGGGGCTGGAGGCCGAGGGGCGGAGCATCATCCATCTGGAGATCGGCGAGCCGGATTTCGACACGCCCGAACACATCCGCGAGGCGGCCAAGGCTGCGCTTGATGCTGGCCATACCCACTACGTGCCGGCGGCGGGGATCATGCCGCTGCGGGAGGCGGTCGCGGCGTTTCTCGAACGGACGGGGCGGCTGCGCACCAGCCCCGACAGGGTGATCGTCACGCCAGGGGCCAAGCCGATCATGTTCTTCACCATCCTCGCGTTGTGCGGGGAGGGCGACGAGGTGGTGCTGCCGGACCCAGGGTTCCCCATGTACGAGTCGATCACGGCGTTCGCCGGCGCGCGCCCGGTGCCGGTCCCGTTGCGGGAGCGCAACGGCTTCCGGCTCGACCCGGACGAGCTGGCCTCGCTGGTCACCGATCGCACCCGGCTGCTGATCCTGTCCTCGCCCCACAATCCCTGCGGGAGCGCGCTGACCACGGCGGATCTCGAGGCGATCGCGGCGCTCGCCATCGAGCGCGATCTGGTGGTGCTGGCCGACGAGGTCTACTGGGCGATCACCTATGACCGCCCGCACGCGAGCATCCTAGAGATCGACGGAATGCCGGAACGAACGGTGCTCCTGGACGGCTGGTCCAAGACGTTCGCGATGACGGGCTGGCGGCTCGGTTTCGGGGTGTTCCCGCACGCGTTGGTCGAGCCGGTCACCCGGCTGGTCGTCAACTCGGTCTCGTGCACCTCGGCGCACAGCCAGCAAGCCGCCATCGCCGCGCTGACCGGGCCATGGGACGCGGTCGACTGGATGGTCGCCGAGTTCCGCAGGCGCCGCGACGTGATCGTGGACGGCCTCAACGCGATCCCCGGGGTCTCGTGCCTGCGCCCCGAGGGCGCCTTCTACGTGTTCCCCAGCATCGCGGAGCTCCGCCGGCCAGCGGGCGAGGTCGAGGCGCTGCTGCTGGAGCGTGCGGGTGTCGCCTGCCTGGCCGGCACCTCCTTCGGTGCGAGCGGCGAAGGCTACCTGCGCTTCTCCTACGCCAACTCGATCGAGAACATCCGCATGGCACTGGCCGCGGTGCGGGGCACACTGGCGGAGCTGTAGCCAACAGGAGGCGAGGGTGCCGATGTCCACGAGCGACACGCTGGCGTTCAACCCGTTCCTGCCCGAGGTCCACGAGGACCCCTACCCGCTGTATCGCCGCTTGCGCGAGGAAGACCCGGTCCACCGTAGCCCGCTCGGCATGTGGGTGCTCACCCGCCACGCCGACGTGCTGGCAGTGCTGCGCGACCCGCGCATGAGCAGGGACCCGCGCCGCTCCGAGCGGGTCGAGATGCTGCGCTCGTCGGTCGAGGTGGACGCGCTGTTCAGCTCGGAAGAGGCCGCCCCGTCGATGCTGTTCGTCGACCCGCCCGACCACACCCGGCTGCGCACGCTGGTCAACAAGGCGTTCACGCCCGCGGCGGTGGAGCGGCTTCGACCGCGTGTCGAGGTGATCGTCGCCGGCCTGCTCGAGCGAGTCGCCGGCGCGGGCGCGATGGACGTCGTCGAGGACCTGGCCTACCCGCTGCCGGTCACCGTCATCTGCGAGATGTTCGGCGTCCCAGAGGCCGACTGGGATCGGTTCCGGGCCTGGTCGCGCGAGCTGGTCCGCCTGCTCGACCCGCTGGTGGCCGCCGACGCGCTCGAGCGAGCGCTGGAGGCGCGGGTGGCGCTGCGTGGCTATCTGCGCGAGCTGATCGCCGAGCGACGCGCCCACCCCACCGGTGACCTGCTCACCGCGCTGATCGCTGCCGAGGACCACGGCCACCAGCTCAGCGAGGCCGAGCTTGTGTCGATGTGCGTGCTGTTGCTGGTGGCCGGCCACGAGACGACCGTCAACCTCATCGCCAACGGGACGCTCGCGCTGCTCCGGCACCCCGAGGCACGCGCCAGCCTCCAGGCCGACCCGGCGCTCACCGGCAGCGCGGTCGAGGAGCTCCTGCGCTACGACAGTCCGGTGCAGTTCACCAGCAGGCACGCGCTCGCCGACCTGGAAATCGGCGGCAGCCGCGTCCGTGCCGGCGAGACGGTCGTCGCCGTGCTCGGAGCGGCCAACCGCGACCCCGCCCAATTTCCTGACCCCGACCGGCTCGACCTGGCCCGCAAGCCGAACCGCCATGTCGCCTTCGGTGGCGGCATTCATTTCTGCCTCGGGGCGCCGCTGGCCCGTATGGAGGCCAGCATCGCGATCCCTGCCCTGCTGGGCCGCCTGCCCGGCCTGGAGCTGGGCCCAGCGCCGCCGGTCCGCCGTGACACCGTCACCCTCCGGGGCCTGGCGAGCCTGCCGGTCACCTTCGCGATCCCGACAGAAATCTGATGCCGGCGGTTGAGCGCTCGCAATGACCACGAGCGCGCTCCACGCTGACTGAGAAGCTGGAGAGCGAGCCCGTGCTGTTTCCCGGCGACCACGGCGGCTTCGGGAGCCACCCCGAGGCCTTCGCGGCCAGGCTGGACGACGTGCTGTCACGAGCCGGCGCGATGTAACACGGTGTCGCGAAACGACGCGCCGGCGGGGCCCGCCGGCGCGTCGACGTCTCGCCCGGGGACGAGCCGGGCGCTAGCTTCAGCCGCGCACGGTGAACGACTGCGTCAGGTCGGCGTTGGAGCTGTCGCCGGCGAACACGTCGATCTGTCCGGGCTCGACCACGAACTTGCCGCGGTTGTCGTAGAAGCCGAAGTCGCTCTTGTCGAGGGTGAAGGTGACGGTTCGCTTCTCGCCCGGCGCGAGCGTGACGCGCTCGAACCCGCGCAGCCGGCGCACCGGTTGCGAGATGCTCGCGACGGGGTCGTGGATGTAGAGCTGGACGACCTCGTCGCCCTTGCGGTCGCCGGTGTTGGCGACGTCCACCGAGGCGGTGAGGTTGCCGTTCTTCGAGACGCTCTGCGTGCTGAGGTGCAGGTTGGTGATCGAGAACTTGGTGTAGCTGAGGCCGAAGCCGAAGGCGTACAGCGGGTCGCACGACGCCAGGTCGCGGTAGCGCGCGTTCCACTTGAACGTGGGGTCGCAGGGGCGCCCGGTGGGCTCGTGGTTGTAGTAGATCGGGATCTGGCCGAGGACGCGCGGGAACGAGACGGGCAGCTTGCCGCCCGGGTTGACCTTGCCGAACAGCACGTCGGCGACGGCGTTGCCCGCCTCGACGCCTGGGAACCAGGCCTCGAGGATCGCCGGCGAGGAGGCGGCGACGTTGGTCAGCGTCAGCGGGCGGCCGTTGAACAGCACCACCACGAACGGCTTGCCGGTGGCCTTGATCGCGTCGATGAGCTCCTGCTGCTTGCCGGGGAGATCGATCTCGCTGCGCGCCGCGGCCTCGCCGCTCTGCCCGCGGCTCTCGCCCAATGCCAGCACCACCTGGTCGGCGGCCTGTGCCGCGGCAACCGCCGCGGGGAACCCGGCGTCGGAGCCGCACTCGTCGGCGGGCGTGAGGTCCGGCGGGTCCTTGTCGAGGATGGTGCAGCCCTGGGTGAAGGTCGTGTTCGGGTTCTGCGCCTTGATGCCGTCGAAGACCGAGACGGCGTCGGCGTCACGGCCCTGGCCCCACCACGGCCCCAGCATGTCGTGCTGGTCGTCGCCCAGCGGGCCGATCACGGCGACCGACTTGGAGGGGTCGAGCGGCAGCGTCCCGCCGTCGTTCTTGAGCAGCACCATCGACTTGCCGGCCGCACTGCGCGCCGCCGCGCGGTCGCTCGGCGTCAAGAAGCTGTTGGGGTCGGTGGCCTTGGCCTGGTCGACGAAGGGATGGTCGAAGAGCCCGGCACGGAACTTGACGCGCAGGATCCGGCGCACGGCATCGTTGATCCGCGACATCGAGATCCGGCCCTGCGCCAGCAACTGCTTGCCGAAGTCGCGGATGTTGGTGCTGACCATCTCGGAGTCGGTGCCCGCGTTCAGCGCGGCCTGCGCCGCGTCGGGCCCGTCGGCCGCGACGCCGTGGCCGCAGGGGCCGCTGTCGGGCATCTTGGGCGGGCAGGCGCGGAGCTCGGCGACGGCGGTGTAGTCGCTCTCCACGAAGCCGTCGAAGCCCCACTCGCCCTTGAGGATATCGGTCTCGGTCTCGTGGTTGGCGCACCCTGGGACGCCGCTGATCGCGTTGAACGAGCACATCGCGGTGCCGGCTCCGGCGTCGACCGCGGCCTTGAACGGCGGCAGGTAGAGGTTGCGCAGCCGCTGCTCGGACATGTCGGTGGTGTTGTACTCGCGACCGCCCTCGGGCTGGCCGTAGGCGGCGAAGTGCTTGACGCTGGTGACCACCTTGTCCGGCGCGGAGTAGTCGGTGCCCTGGGCGGCCTTGACCCGCGCGGCCGCGAACGCGGAGCCCAGGTAGGGGTCCTCGCCGGCGGCCTCGGCGATCCGGCCCCAGCGCGGCTCGTGCGAGACGTCGACCATCGGGCTGTAGATCTGCTTGATGCCGACGGTCGCCGTCTCACGAGCGGCGATGGTGTCGTCGGCGGTGGCCACGGACGGGTCGAAGCTGCTCGCGGCGCCCAACGGGACCGGGAAGATGGTGCGGTAGCCGTGGATGGTGTCGTAAGCGAACAGGATCGGGATGTGCAGCCGCGACTCGTTCACCGCGATCTGCTGGAAGTGGTTGATCTTCGCCGGGTCGGTGAGGCTGAACACCGAGCCGACACCCGCGCGCGCGTCCGCGTCCGTGATCTGCCAGTCCGCGAACAGCTGGAGCTGCTGCAGCTTCTCGTCGATGGTCATCTGCCGTAGCAGGTCGTCGACCTTGCGCTCGATACCCGGGTCGGCGGTCTGGCTCGCCGGCTGGAGTGCGCTCTCGTCACTCGACTGCGGCGCCGCGCCCACCCCGCCCACGACCAGCGAACTGAGCGCCACGATCATCGCCACGGTCACGGCCCTACGTCCCCGAGGTCCCATGGCCCCTCCTCGTGCCAACCGCGGCTCCAGCAGCCGCGCCTCGGCTCCCTCCCCAAAAGGTCGGGTGTTCAAACATTTCCGACATTCCCGATCCGACGGCGGAGCCGGCATTCACGGTCGGCGGGACGGGCGACGCTCAGGTCGCGTGGGTTGCACTAAGTTTAGTGTTGCTCTAAACTTAGTCTCACTCTAGCACCCGAGAGGCCAAGGAGGACCGATGACAGCGATGACCACCACATCCGTGCGTCGCGAGACCGGCTTGAGCCGGGAGCTCCTCGTCCTCGGCGCGGTCGTCGTGCTGGGGACGATCATGTCGATCCTCGACGTGACGATCGTGAACGTCGCGATCCCGACCCTCGGGAGCGACTTCCACACCTCGATCTCAACGATCCAGTGGGTCATGACCGGGTACCTACTGTCGTTCGCGAGCGTCATCCCGCTCACCGGCTGGGCGACGGAGCGCTTCGGCGCCAAGCGGGTCTGGCTTGTTTCGCTGCTGCTGTTCATGCTCGGCTCGGTGCTCTCGGGCTTCGCCTGGTCGATCGGATCGCTGGTCGGCTTTCGCGCCGTCCAGGGCCTCGGTGGCGGGATGATCGTGCCCGTCGGGCAGACGATCCTCGCCCAGGCGGCCGGGCCCAGGCGCATCGGCCGCGTGATGAGCGTCATCGGCGTGCCGCTGCTGCTCGGGCCGGTGTTCGGGCCGGTCATCGGCGGTGCGCTGGTCGGGCAGGTGAGCTGGCGCTGGATCTTCTTCATCAACCTGCCGGTCGGCGTCGCCGCCGTCGTGCTGGCGCAGCGGCTGCTGCCGGACGCCAAACCGCAGCTCGGCCAGCGGCTGGACCTGCGGGGACTGGCGCTGTTGTCGCCGGGCATCGCGATGTTCCTCTACGGGATGTCCGAGGCTGGCAACCAGGGAGGATTCAGCGAGCCTCGGACGATCGTCGCGGCCCTGGTCGGCCTCGCGCTGGTCGCGGGATTCATCTGGCACGCCCGTGTCCGCGGCAGGCAGGCGCTGATCGACGTCGCGCTGTTCGCCCGGCGTGGCTTCGCGTCGGCCGCGGCCACCAACTTCCTGCTCGGCGTCGCCCTGTTCGGCTCGCTGATCCTGTTGCCGCTCTACTACCAGACGGTCCGCCAGGAGACCCCGCTCGCCACCGGGCTCCTGCTGGTCCCCCAGGGCCTCGGTGCCGCGATCGCGATGCCGATCGCCGGCTGGCTGACCGACAAGCTCGGCGCCCGCAAGGTGGTCGCGGCCGGCATGACCCTGGCGATGCTTGGCACCGTCGCCTACACGCAGGTCGGCGCGCACACGTCCTACGCGTTCCTCGCCGTGGCGTTGCTGGTGATCGGGTTCGGGCTCGGCAGCACGAGCATGCCGTCGATGGCGGCCGCCCTCCAAGCGGTCCCGCGCGATGCCATCCCGCGGGCGACGAGCGCGCTCCACACCGTCCTGCGGATCGCCGGAGGGATCGGGACGGTGGCCCTGGCGATCATCCTGCAGCGCACGATCAGCGCCGACCTGCCCTCGCTGCACGGCGGTGTCGAGGCCATGGCCGGGCTCTCCCCGGCGGAGCGCGCCCAGGCGGCTCCGGCGCTGGCTGACGCGTTCGGCTTCACCTTCTGGGTCGCCGTCGCGTTGATCGCGCTGGCCCTGCTGGCCGCGCTGCGCCTGCCACGGCAGGCCGGCGACGCCGAGGAGCCGTCGGCGGCCGAGCAGCCAGCGGGCGCCTGAGGCGCTCCGCGCCGAAGCAGGCCCCCGGGCTCACGCCGTGGTCGGGCGCGGCTGCCGGAACGGCAGGCGGTCCCACAGGGCGAGGCGGCGCTTGGTGGCCGGCCCTGGCCGGGCCCGCAGCTCCCGTCGCAGGCGCCAGATGGCGGCCTGCTCGTGGAGCTCGGCGATGTGCTGGGCAGCCAGCTGCTGGGTCAACACCGGGTGCATCTCGTCCTCCTCGGTTGCTCTCGGAGACGAGCATCGGGCTAAGACCCGACCCGCCACATGGGGATGACGAGGTACTGTCGTCCAGGCCAGCGCCTCAATTCGAGCCGCGCCACGCCAGAGACTCGTTGACAGTCCTGGTCACGAGCGAACAAGATCGCACAGGTCGATCTCGGAGGCGACGCACCAGGCGTGATCTTGCGGCCAGAACAGGTTGGGTGACTGGGGGAAGAAGCCGCCGAGGGGG
>Ga0137380_10005157_pt1 | contig 11599 bp, 9 predicted proteins | sample SagtaG_17_FD_104809 | JGI IMG/M metagenome (GOLD analysis project Ga0137380, IMG submission 104809) | Vadose zone soil microbial communities from Sagehorn Ranch, Mendocino, California, USA - Sage2_L_100_16 metaG | ecosystem: Environmental > Terrestrial > Soil > Vadose zone | place: USA... | reverse complement strand
CGGCTGGCTGAAGGCGGACTCCGCCTGGCACGGGCTCCGCCTGGCACGGGCTCCGCCTGGCACGGGCTCCGCCTGGCACGGGCTCCGCCTGGCACGGGCTCCGCCTGGCACGGGCTCCGGATGGCTGAAGGCTGGCTGATGGGCTCCGCGTCGCTGAGGCGGATGCCGGCTGGCTGGGTTGTTCCTACCCGGCGGGGCGGATGTTCTGGTTGATCCGGAAGAAGTTGTCCGGGTCGTAGCTGGCCTTGACGCGGGCCAGGCGATCGTAGTTACGCCCGTAGGACGCGCGCACGCGATCCGTTCCCTCGTCCATCATGAAGTTCACATATGCCCCGCCTGCCGAGGTGGGGTGCAGCGCCTCCCAGTAACGTATGGCCCAATCTTTGATCTTCGCGGCGTTGCTGGGGTCAGGATCGACTCCGACGATCACTCCGGCCCAGCCGACATCCCGGTAGGCGAATGCGGTCGCGTCTGCGGCGACGCGGTGCACCGCGCCGTCGATGGGGTACAGGTGCATCGTGGAATGGGGGGTGGGCAGGCGCTCGCCGAATTCCATGTGCACGTCGATCGCTGGATCAGAGATCTCACGGAAGAAGTCGGCGCGCCAGTACCACTGCAAACCTGGTGGGTACAGCGCGTCGAAGGCGCCTTGCAGCGCGGGGTAGGGCATCGACTGGATGCCGTCGAGCAGTGGTGAGCCGAAGCCGCGTACCGGTGCGAGCACCTCGTCGGCGCGCTCAGCCGGGCCGGTGTAGGACCAGACGATGCCACACGCTTTGCGCAGCCAGAGTGGCTCGGGGAATGGCGGGCCCGGTGGGACAGTGAGCAGGCCGAACCAGCCGCTGAGTTCCTCTGGCAGGCTGGGCTGCAACTCCCGGTACCAGCGCATGACCTCGGCCGTATCCGCGAGATCATAAAGCACGGGCCCGGCGACGACGTTGCCGACGTCGTGGCAGCGGAACTGGAACGACGTCACGACGCCGAAGTTGCCGCCGCCCCCCCGCAGCGCCCAGAACAGGTCCGGGTGAGTGTCGGTGTTCGCGGTCACGAAAGAGCCGTCAGCCAGCACGACGTCGGCGGCGAGCAGGTTGTCGATGGTGAGCCCGAAGCGGCGCGCCAGGTAGCCGATCCCGCCGCCGAGCGTGAGGCCGCCCACCCCGGTGGTGGACAGGATGCCCGACGGCGTGGCCAGGCCAAACGCGCCGGTCGCATGGTCGACATCGCCCCAGACGCAGCCACCTTCTGCGCGTACGGTCTTGGCGACAGGGTCGACGCGCACCCCACGCATGGCCGACAGGTCGATGCCAAGCGCGTTATCCCACACGCCCAGGCCACCGGCGTTGTGCCCGCCGCCTCGCACCGAGATCGTGAGTTCGTGCTCGCGGGCGAACCGGATCGCCGCGATCACGTCGCCAGCATCGGCGCAGCGGGCGACGGCCATCGGCCGCCGGTTGATCATCCCGTTGTATACCGCGCGTGCACCGTCGTACCCGTCATCGCCGGGCTGCATGACCGGCCCTCGCATCGCCGTCCTGAGCGTCTCGAACGCGGTCGGCTCTGCTGTCGTGGTCATGGCTGCTCCCCCGGCTCGCCGTTTCTTCGGCTTCGTCGCGAGCACGGTAGACGGTCAGGCGTTCCAGGAGCGTTCGCGATGCGTCGTCTGCACGTTGGCGCTAGGCCGCGGCGCGAATTCGTAAGCCTGGACGGTGTGTGCTTGCACCTACCGGACCAAGAACCTGAGCCACGCGGCGGTGCAGCAGCCGCCGCCATGGTGTGCTCACCTGCGAGTAAATCGCGTCGCGTAGCAAGCCATGTGCGAAGTCATAGCTGCCTGGTGAGTGCTCGCGAAGCAGCCGCCGGCGCCACAGCTCGTCCACCGCCCGCACCACGGCGTCAGCATCAAGATCACTGACCTCACCGAGCAGTTCGAGGGTGAAGCCGTGCCCGATCACTGCGGCCAGGCCGGCAATTTCGCGCGCGGCCGGGCTTGCCCGCGCGATGCGCCCCGCGAGGACCGCCCGCGCCCGGGGCAGCCGGGCGAGGTCGGGAGGTTCAAGGGTGTCGTGTGCGCCGAGGATACGACTACCGGCCCGCGCGGATTCGATGACGAATAGCGGGTAACCGCCAGTGGCGGCGTGCAACCTTTCCGCGTCCGGCCGGTCGAGCACGGTACCGAGGACCGCGGCGGCCAAGTCGGCTGAGCGACTGGCGTCGAGCGGAGCGAGGTCGATCTCGGTCATCTGGCCGGCCGACCGGAGCGCTTGGAGCACGCGGGTCAGCTCGGCGTTGTCGTCAACCTCTTCCGACCGGGTAGACGCGACCACGAGCAGCCGATAACCCTGCCCGAGATGAAACAGCAACTGCAGCCAGGCGAGGGTGTCCTCGTCGCACCACTGCAGGTCGTCAAGCACAAGCAGAGTTGGCCGACCGGCTGAAAGGACCGCGCGGGCCAGTCCTTCGAAGAACCGGTGGCGCCGCCAGGCGTCGGCAACCGCCCGTGGCGAAGCGGGCTGACCCGCGCCGCGCGCCGGGACGAGCCTGTCCACCTCCCGTGCCCACACGGGATCGAGCCGGGTGCGGACCGCCCGCAGAGCCGGGCTGCGCAGCAACTGCGACACCGGCGCGAGGGCGAGCCGGCCCTTGGCCGCGAAACAGCGTGCGCGCGCCGCGGCCCCGCCGCTGCGTTGGGCCAGGGCGGCAAGCTCGTCCAGCAGCCTGCTCTTGCCGACGCCGGCCTCGCCTGTGATCAGGGCGAAACCCGCAGCGCCGTCCACGGCTTCCTGCCAGCGCCCGTGCAGAACGGCTAGCTCGCGCTCACGGCCTACCAGCGGCAGCACGCCGGCGGCTGGGACCGCTTGCACCCGTGTGGGCGTGGCGGCCGGCTCGGTGAACCCGTAACGGGCGAGACGGTCGTACTCCGCGGTGGTCGCCTGGTCGGGCGCTACGCCGAGTTCACGCTCCAGCACCGAGACACATCGCTGGTAGGTCCGCAGTGCGGCACCTCGATCGCCGGACGAGGCCTGCAGCTGCAGAAGCCTGCGATACCCGACCTCCTCAAGTGGTTCGAGATCGATCCTCTTGCGGGCCTTGTCGATCGCCTCCGCGTAGTTGCCCGCCTCTTGTTCGAGATCGACCAGCCGGTCAAGCAGCGCCAGGCAGCAGTTGTGCAGCCGGTCACGTTCCACTACGACCCAATCGTCATACAGCGCGGGCATCAGCTCGCCGCGGTACGAGCGGACAGCTTCCACGGCCGCGACCCGGAACGTCGCGGTGTCGGCCGAGGCACGCGCCGACTCCGCGGCCTCGGCGGCGGCCTGGAAAACCGCGACGTCCAGACGGCAGCACCCGTCGACTCGCCACAGGAGCGTCCCGCCGTCCGCCACCAGCCAGCGGTCTGCGTCCGGAATGCATGATCGCAGCAGGTGAAGCTCCCTGCGCAGGTTCGTCCGCGCCTGGCCATTGGTGGAATCCGGCCAAAAAAGGCCGGCCAGGTAGTCACGGCGCTGCGGTGCGCCCCGGTGAATTGCCAGGTAGGCGAGCAGCGCCATCGCCCGCGGCGACCGCAACGCGACGAGCGAACCCGCCAAAGCGACACGCTGCTCACCCAGCAGGGCAATCTCAAGCACCACGTAATCCCCCCGGGCCAGCCGACCCACCCCGGCCGTGTTCCATCGCAGGTCACGGCCCGATCATTACGTTAGGCGCCGCGGTGCGCTCCCGTCGAGGTCAACACCGCTGCGCCGCGGTGCCGGGCGGGGACAGCGGCATCTCGATCATGCTGTAACGCTATGCCGAGCCCCCCTGAGTTGGGCCGCTGCCGCCTCGGGATCGACTGGGTCGAAGACGACGCCCGCACCTAGCTCAGCGGCCGCGAGATGTCGGATCGTGCCCGGTTTACGCAGGACGGGAGCCAGGTGCAGGTGGAGATGTGCGGTGGGCCATTCCCGCCCGTCGGTTGGCCGCTGATGTATCCACAGCATGTAAGGAACGTCTTCGCCAAACAGACGCTCCAGGCACTTCAGCCCGTCCACCAAGATCACGCCAAGCCCCGTTCGCAGCCGCGCCCCCGCCGTCGGCAGATCGGCCTGATGGCCGCGGGTGGAAATAAGGATCTCGTACGGCCAGGACGGCGCCCACGGCACGCGGGCGAGCCAGCCTGCTTCCCGGCACACCACCAGCGCCTCGTCAGGTTCTGCGCAAAGAGCGCAGCCTTGCGTTGTCAGCTCGGCTCTCGGGATCGGGGGGATCACACCAAAGGCAAAAATCTGACTGTGCGGGTGATCGATCGTGGTGCCGATCGCTCGACCCCGATTTTCCAGAACGAAGACATAGGCGACATCGCTGCGCGCACCCAAAACCACGGTGCGCTGCGCCCAAAGCTCCACCACGCGGGCCGCGCCAGCCTCCCCGAGCGACGGAAACGACGCATGGTGCTGCGGGCTGTGCAGGATTACTTCGTGACGCCCACCGGACAACCCGGGCCAGCGGTTCGGAATCCATCTCACGTCATAAGGCTCCGGAGCCTCCAGACCACCCGGACAGAATGGGCAAGAACCTTCGGGCAGATTGGGCCGTGACTGACGCCACGGAGTGACGATCACATAACTGCCCGTAAGCGGGTCGATACGGACGTCAGGTTCACTCATGGGTTCCATAAGCGGCTTTCCACGCTGCGGCCTTAGCCGCCGGACGGCGCACACCCGGAGCTTCACCGCGGGTGACAGTGGCAGTGTGCCGCGGATAGCTGACCGGCCGGCCTGTCGTATCGTACGGGTCCGCTAACGGCGGATGCCGAGACAGCTGCATACCGGCTGCGCGGGGCGAACCACCATCGGGTGTGCGGGGGGATCCCGGGGGGTCGTCCCCCCGGGGCGGCGCTGCCATAACGGCTGCCGCGTGGATCGGCCCCCATGGGCGGACGCGGCCGCTTTGCCCTAGGCGGGCACCACGGCGACGCCATACTGGGGAGGCAGACGGCGTTTCACTGGGCAATGCGGATAGCACTTCGATTAGAAGGTGAGGGCCATGCGCTTGCGCCCGGGCGTGGCGATCGACCTCGGCACCGTGAACACGCTCGTTAGTGTCGTCGGCCGGGGTCTGGTTGTCGAAGAGCCCTCTGCAGTGGCGCTTGACAGGGCAACGGGCAGGGTGGCCGCCGTGGGCCGGCCCGCAGACGCGCTGGCGGGAAAGGAACCTGTCGATGTCGATGTGATCTACCCGCTGCGGGACGGGGTCATCGCCGATTTGGAAGCGTCCACGGCCATGCTGCACGCCTTCTTACGCCGATCGCACGTGCGGCGCCGACTGTTAAGGCCCCATGCGATGGTTTGTGTGCCTGCTGGCGCCACGTGGGTTGAGCGCAGGTCCATTCCCGCCGCTGTATCGGCTCGAAGTCCTCATTGCCTGGTGACGCTCGTTGATGAGCCGGTCGCCGCCGCCGCTGGGGCAGGCGTAGACCTGTCGGGTGGGGAAGGCGCCTTCATCGTGGACGTGGGAGGTGGGACAACCGAGGTCGCGGTGGTGGCGGGTGGCCGCGTCGTGCGTGCTGAGTCATTGCGGCTAGGTGGCAACACGATGGACGAGGCGATCATGCATGCGGTGAAGACCGAGCTTGGGGTGCTCCTCGGCAGAAACGCCGCCAGGCGCATGAAGATGACACTCGGGCTCACCGGGGGGGACGCGGGATATGTCGAGGCGGTCGGTGTTGACGCCGCTCACCGCGCCCCCCGCGTCGAATATGTGCACGGGGAGTTGGTGGCGGCGGCACTTGAGCACTCCGTCGCCACGATCGCCACCGCGGTCAAACACATGCTGACCGACATTCCGCCAGACCTCGCAGAAGACGTGGTCCGTGGAAAGATCCGCCTCGCCGGTGGCGGCGCCCTGCTCCTTGGCCTGGCCAGCAGGATCGAGGCCTCGGCAGGCATCCCCACCGTCGTCGTAGACGACCCGCTCCGCTGCACCATCCGGGGAGTCGCGGAGATCCTTGAGCACGGCGGCGGGATCGTTGCTCCAGGATTGCCGGGGTGAGCCCACCTGTGCGTGCCGGAGCGTACGCTCGGCCGGATGAGCTTCAGGATCGGCAGGCGGGCGGCCCGCGGTGATCGCGTCGCACCGAGCCGCCAACCCTGGATCGTTGCTCCGCGCCTGCTGACGGTCGGCGAGGAGGGAGACCGGCACGCCTCCTGGCTTGAGCTCTTCTTCGACCTCGTCTTCGTTGTCGCGATCACCGAGCTCTCAAGGGAACTCGTCCTGCACCATTCGCCGATGGGCTTCTTGCGGTTCGCGGCGCTATTCGTCCCTGTGTATGTGGCGTGGCAGGGGTACATGGCGTACGCGACCCGGTTTGACACCGATGATCTCCTCTTCCGGGTGACGTACTTCGCCGCCATGTTGGCGATCGCCGCGATGGCGGTGTTGATCCAGGACGTGGCGCGTGGCGTGCACAGTGCCGAGTTCGCGCTCGCCTACGCGGCGCTGCGCTCGTTCATGCTGGCACTGTACTGGCGAGCCTGGCGTTCGGCGCCGCAGGCCCGCCCGCTGGTGCGCTTCTATGGCGGCGGCTACGCGATCGGCGTGGCGATGTGGCTGGTTTCGCTCGCGTTCCCGCCACCGGGCCGCTATGTCGTGTGGGTGATAGCCCAGGTCCTTGAGCTGAGCCTGCCTCCGCTGTCCACGAGGCTGCACAGAAGGATCCCGACGAGCGCGACCCACCTGCCCGAGCGGTGGGCGCTATTCACCCTGATCGTGCTCGGCGAGTCCGTCGCCGCAGTCGCGGTCGAGACTTCCGGCCAGCGCTGGCGCACGGCCTCGGTGTCTGCCGCCGTCCTCGGATTCGCTGTCGTCGCGTGCATCTGGTGGCTGTACTTCGACCACCAGGCGAACGTCGCGCTGCGCGGCGGGACGATGACGATAGTCGTCTACTCCTACGCGCACATCCCGCTGCTGATGGGGCTCGCCGCGATGAGCGCGGGCGTGCGGATGCTGATCGACCGGGCCAGCCAGGCTCATCTGGGCGCGGGCCCGGGCGTCGCGCTCCTCGGCGGCGCCGCGCTTTTCGTCCTGTCGCTGATGGGCACCAGGCTCGTGACGATCCAGGGCCAGCACCGGCGCGGTGTTTCGCTGAAACTCTTCGCCGCGGCGCTCACCCTCGCCCTGCTCGCAGCCCAACCGGTCCTTCCCCCGCTCGCACTCGCCGGCGGACTGGCCATCGTACTCGCTGGCCTCGTGGTCGCGGAACGCACGCTGATCACACCGAGCCGCTGACCGCTGCGGACGGCTGGTGTACTTGCGGGGTGAGCGAGCCGCTTATCTTTCAGCACGGCGCCGCCGCGATGGTCTTCGATGTCGCAGCGGGCGCGTGGTTTCTTTTCGAACTGCTGATGGCCGTGCGGCAGCGGCGGCGCGCCGGGCACCGGCCCGCGCGCGATCCGACCGCGTTCGTCCTGATCGCCTGCATCGCAGGGGCGGTGGTCGCAGTGCAGCGGCTCGGCCGCGACGCAGCGCTGCAGTGGCCGGGTGGCCGGGTCTGGCCGGTCGCCGCGGGCATGGCGCTGCTCGCTGCGGGCGTAGCGCTGCGCGTGTGGTCGATCGCGACCCTGGGCCGCTTCTTCCAGTACCGGATCGAAGTCCAGGCGGGACATCGTGTAGTCACCGGCGGGCCCTACCGATGGGTGCGCCACCCGTCCTACAGCGGGCTCCTGCTCGCGCTCGGCGGGCTTGCGCTGGCCAGCGGGGACGTGCTGAGCCTCGCCGCCGCCGCGGTCCTAGGCGGCGCAGGGCTGACGGTGCGCATCCGCGCCGAGGAGCGGCAGCTAACGCAAGCGCTCGGCGCCGAGTACCAGCGCTTCGCCGCGCACCGCAAGCGGCTCCTACCGGGGGTGTGGTGACAGGCCCCTTCCGTAACAACGACCCACTAAGAAATCACCACAAACTCAGCCCTCAGCCGCTTGACAAAGATCCTCTTACGCTGGTGATCACGGACCTTTCTCCCGCTTATTCCTGGAGAAGGTTCCGTGATCATGAAAGCTGTGGGCTGCGCCAGGTGCGACGGCTGCCGCTCCGCGTTAGAGCCTGGCTGAAACGCCGATCCGGCGAGCCGGATCGGCGTTTCAAGCAAGCAGGGCTGGAAGTTTGTCGGGGGTCCATCAGGCGGCCTCCGGCAGGCCCGCTCGGCCGCGCTGATCCGCCGCGGCCGCCTGGTCCGGGGCAGGCCGGCCAGTCCGGGCAGCCCGCGGTCGGCGAACCCGGCCGCGCCACTTGCGCACCGTGTCATCGGGTGATGCCCAGCCGGCGGGCGATCGCCGCGGCCGACCACGAACGGGCAGCCAGCAGCACGATCTGCGCGCGCTGCCGGTCCCGGTAAGCGGTCTTAGCCCCGCGGGCGCGTTTCTTTAACGTCTTGCGCTCGCTGGCGGCCAGCTGGACGGGCACGGCGCGCAGCCTCGGCATCGGCGGTTCCCGGGAAGTCACACGCCTGTAATCCCCCCCCCGAACGGTGATCGCAGCGGGCCGGGCTGACGCGGCCTGCGAGTGGCTACCTCAGCATGATGCGCTCGTTGCCGATGTCGGCAATGATTTCCAGCCTGCCGCCGAGTGCACGCACATAGGCTGCGAGCGTCCGGACCTCGGTGGCACCCGGCTCGGCGCGCTCAATAGCGGAGACTCGTTCCTGGCGGACGTTCATCCGCTGTGCCACCTGCGCCTGCGTCAGCCTCATCCGCTGCCGGGCCTCCGCGAGGGTGTGGGCACGATTGCGGGCCACGAGCGCGCCTGCCCCGATTTCGACCTCAGTTTCTTCACCGGGGAAGAACTCGTCAAGAAACGATTCCGCGTCATAGGAGATGAAGCCGGCGGGAGCAGCCTCGGGAGGGCGGGCGGACTGAGCTACCGCCAGGCGGGCTGCTGCGATCGGTATCACTTCCTGGTAGTCGTGAGGTGACCCGCCCGCGTCCTTGACCCATGCCACCAGGACCGCTGTGTCCTGGGGTTCGACCACGAACAGCAAGCCGGCTCGCACGTTGCCGGGGGCACCTGGCCGCAACTCCATCACGCCGGGCGGCGGATGGATGTCGTCTTGGCCGGTGGGCCCGGAGCTGCCTAGGAAGGGCGGCGTCAGATCCCGGATCTCGTGCAGGAGTTCGTTTGCTGCGGTTGACGCGCGGGCGAACCCGGACGAGGCGCCCGCCTCTGCATTCGTCACCTCCAGACCGCCAACGCCCTCCTCGATATCGGCGAATGCCTCGCGGACCGTCTGGGACGCTTCGGCGGCCGTGTAGGTGGCCTTGACCGTCTCCTTCTGGACCCGGAACGCATCGACCTTTGCCTGCAAGCGCTGACTGGCAGCGGTCAGCTTCTCCTCCTCGCCCGTCAGGATGAGAAGCTGACGGCGCAGCTCGGAAAGCTGCTCCTGGACCCCCGCTTCGCGGGTTCGCGCCTCGCTGGCCAGGTCCTCTTTCCCGGCATCGAGCGCGACCTTGCGCTGGCCGGCGAGCTTGGCGGCTCTCTGCTCTAGCTGGCCGACCTGCAGCTCGACGCGTTTTCGCGAGGTCGCCACGTCGGCGACGCCGCGGCGTACCTTCGTCAGGTTTTCCAGCTGGCGCTGGTAGGAGAGGTCGAGGGCCTCCCTGGGATCATCCGGTGGCCGCAGCACCGATTCCAGCGGGACGACCAGCGGCGGGCCGAGGCTCTCGCCCGCGTCGAGCATCGCCAGCACCGCCTCGCCGACCAGGCGGGCCAGTTCAGGTTCGGTGCCCCGCAGGTCAGTGAGCCAGTCGCGGATCTGGTTGTGCATCCGGAGCTGGAAGCCCATGACTGTATCCCCTTGGTTCAGTACTTTAATGTACTGTTCCATTGGCGTCCGTCACGTGCAAGCTGCCGGATAGGTTGCTTCGAAGATCGTTTCGGGGCGCCGTTTGGAGATACTGGTGCCCGGCGGCGAGCAGATCCCGCCGTGCCGCCTGCGCTACGGCGGCTCGGCCTACTCCTTCGGCTTTGCGATCTACTCAGCAGCCCGCGACCGCTACCAGGACGCCGTCCTGCTCACCGGCCTGCCCGCCGACACCCCGCAAGAAGCCCCGACACCGCCTGCATTGTTCACCTCGCGGGCACCGGCCGGTGATCAAAGCGGCTCACAGCACAGCCCAGCTGATCAACCCCAGACGAACTTCCAGTGCCATCTACTTAGGTCGCCGCGGGGGCCTTGGACCGCAGGATCTCCAGGAACTCGCGCATCCAGGCCGGGTGGTCGGGCCAGGCTCGTGCCGACACCATCTGCCCGTCGATTACTGCGGCCGCGTCCACGAATTCGGCGCCCGCGGCGACCACGTCTGGAGCCAGCGCAGGGTAGGCGGCACTGCGGCGTCCCTGCAGGGTCCCGGCTGCCGCGAGTACTTGCGCGGCATGGCACAGCTGCGCGACCGGCAAGTCACCGTTCATGAAATGGCGCACGATGCGCTGCACGTCCGGGTCATTGCGGATGTACTCGGGTGCCCGGCCGCCAGGGATGACCAGGGCTACGTAGTCGCTTGGGTCAACGTCGGCGAATGCCACGTCGGCGGGCCATGTGTAGCCAGCTTTTTCTGTGTAGGTGTCGAAGCCCTCGACGAAGTCGTGCACCACAAACTGCAGCTTCTTCACCGACGGCGCGGCGATGTCAACCTCATAGCCCTCCTCGATCAAACGCTGGTATGGATACATGACCTCGAGCGACTCCGCAGCGTCCCCCGTGATGATCAAGACTCTTGGCATGGCATATCTCCTGTGGTGAGTACGGCGATGACCGGCTTCTCCTACTCCAGATCACCCACGTCATCCGGTCAACCCCCTGGGCTGGCGGCCGACTCCTCAGCTGCGCGGGGTGGCGATCACGTCACGGTTGGTCCACGCGCGAACGTGTTTACGGCGCCTTCATACCGGGTGCCTCGATACTGGGCGCCCTTCACACCGGCCGCCCGCTGATACCGGGTGCCTCCGGTACTGGGCGCCTTGATAGCGGCGGGCGCCTGAGACCCCACCTCACGCTGCTGCTCCAACTCACCGCGCGGTGCTCATGACGCGCCCCGGTCTGTGAGGAACGGCGGTGGGCCACCGAGGGTGATGGCGAGGAACAGCGGTGGGCCACCGGGGGTCCCAGTGCAGGTCTGTCAATATGTACCATCAATCTGGTTCAAGATTTCCTTGTGCGGTGCCGAGCCTATGCGCGGCGGGAGGGGTGGGGCCGGATTTGGCCGGTGTCCTGCGGCGGGCTGGGAGCGAGGGGCGCCGTACGCTGGCCTGGCGGCCGGGCAGCCCTGCAGCTGCCCCTTAACTGCCCCGGCGGCACGCTCGCTTAGGGTCCCAGCCCGACGTAGGTGGGTAAAATCCGGACCTACCCCGGCCCCCAAGGCGCGGAGCCGGTCTGGAGGCTTAGGTGTCTCTGGTGGCGCCCGGCGGCCAGATAATGTGCACGGTCATGCCGCGTTGACGTGCGTCGGCTACGACGTCGGCGGTTCCCCCGTACCCTCGGGCGGGTTTGCGATCCCAGATGGCGAGGAGTTCGTCAGCGAGGTCAAGCATGTGCTGGCTGGCGCGCATGTGTGCGTCGGGGGTGGAGTCGGTG
>Ga0137380_10005151_pt1 | contig 11605 bp, 10 predicted proteins | sample SagtaG_17_FD_104809 | JGI IMG/M metagenome (GOLD analysis project Ga0137380, IMG submission 104809) | Vadose zone soil microbial communities from Sagehorn Ranch, Mendocino, California, USA - Sage2_L_100_16 metaG | ecosystem: Environmental > Terrestrial > Soil > Vadose zone | place: USA... | reverse complement strand
TGCCCATGCCTGCAGTTTGCGGTATCCGCTGCTTCTGGATGCGCGTATACCCGCGCTGGTGATGGAGGAAGGACGACGTGGAGCGGAAGGTGAACATTGGTTTCTTCTGCATCTTGCCGGCCAAGAGGGGGGGCTCGAAATCTGGGGACCGACCCTGCCGGAAGCTCCCGGGTATCCAAAAGCAGGCGATCTGGTAGCTTTCCGTATCGTCAGGTTTGCCACGGAACTTCCGGATGACGCCAGTTTGATCGGCTATGTCGAATCCCGTCTGGATCCGGTGCTGAACAGTAGGAAGGGATGGCACATCGCCGCGAGTTTCAGACCAGACAACCTCAAACCCGAGCTTCATCTGGGCTGAACTACTCCTGAAGCGCATTGTGTCGTCAGCACTCCGCCGGCAGTGAACTGTCAATGATTTCGATGATCTCCCGGTACAGCGCGATTGTGACGGAGGTCTCAACCCATTTGTCAATCACGGAGCGGGCCAGGGAAATGCCGTTTACCAGAGTTCCCGAAGAGATAAATATACCGGCGAGTCGCATTTCATCGTCCGCCAGCATGTAGATCCCGAATGAAAATACCATCGCCATCAGAGCCAGCCAGGCAGCCTGCGGTCCGCGCAGAGGATTTTCAAGAACTGTCAGATAATCGATGTAGTAGCGTATCAGGCTGCGGCTTCGGCGCATGAATGCCGCTATATCCTTCTCGCCACAGGCGAGATACGTGTATCTCAGGAACTTGTTTTCCGCCACTTTTCGTTCACTTTTTTTCCGTTCGTTTACGTATCGTTCGATAGCCTCGTCAATATTCGCTGTTGTCATGGGACACCTCCAATAGCTGAAAACCGCCATCTACATTTGCCGTATCCGGAACTTCGCATCACGTTCAACGTACCTGTTGACTTAGCTGAATTTTACCATAATGTGATAAAAAACACAGGACGTAAAATATGATATCGTGCAAGGTCTGTTGCCAAGGCAATTGGCGTTCCTGTTATGCGTATCGGCTGGAGAAAGCGTAGTTCAGGAAGCCCGGAGGAAATTTCATGAAGAGAATTATCTGGCTGTTGATCTTGGTTGCAACCCTGGCGGCGTCAAGTGCGTACGGAGCTGCCGATAAAGTGGATGATGCTGACGGCGATAAACCACTGGTACTGATGGAAACCAGTATGGGCGCGATCAAGATCCGGCTTGATCCGCAATCCGCACCCATCACGGTCAAAAATTTTCTTGATTACGTGAACAGCGGTTTCTATGACGGCACTATCTTCCATCGGGTCGTCAAGAGTTTCGTGATCCAGGGCGGGGGCTTTACCCCCGATTTGCAGCCCAAAGCGACCGCCGCTCCCATCAGGAACGAGGCGGGCAATAGCCTCAGGAACAGACGGGGAACGATCGCGATGGCCCGGCCTTTCGAAGTTGAAACAGCCACTTCCCAGTTCTTCATCAACGTTAGCGACAACACCCTCCTGAACCATAAGGACGACTCCGTACAGGGGTACGGTTATGCGGTCTTTGGCCGGGTGGTCGAGGGAATGAAGGTGGTTGATGCCATCGCGGCTGTAGCGACGGGTAAACAGAAGGGGATGCGGAAAGTGCCAAAAACGCCGGTAATCATCCGGTCGATCAGGGTCGTCAGATAACTGGCGGGTTAATGCTCTGTATGGTCACAATGGCGGGGTGCCGATAATCACCACTTTTGGACCATAGTTGATCCTGTGGAACTTGCCGCTGTCGCCGCGGGAGCCCACGACCCACTGGAAGAGCCGTTTGGCGTCGGTGAGAACCGGTACTTTGGGAGTCCCTGAATACTGCTTCTGCATCTCCTCGTCGTAGAGGCCGATGCAGCCGTGGGACGCCGGAAGTCCTGGCACGTCGCGGCCGTGGATCCAGTAGCTTATCCAGTTCAGATTGTCCACGGCAAACCTGAGCCCGTAATGCATCGGGTAGGGTTGATCGGTCCCCGCCACGGGGTAGGTGTCCGATTCGTGCCGCCGGTCGACCGCCTCGATTCTGAATTCGCCGTTCGGAACCCGGTGCCCCTCGATGCCGATCGCCGCCGGAGCGGAAAAGGCGAGTCTGCCGTATTCGTAGGCCCCCAGAAACATCTGCGACTGGTCGACCAGGATGAATTTCGCCTCATTGGCGGCACCAGGGTACTTTTTGGGCATCGGGGTGAAACCCTTGATGTCCTCCAGCCGTTTGGGAACCTTGATGGATTTTCCGCCGACAAAGTGGCGCCGGTCCATGCGGTTGAAGCGCAGCACGTCCTGCCAGCGGTCGCCGAAGAGTTTGACCGGGGTGTCGCTCTTCTTCAGTTGCACGCAATCCCATTCTACGCCGTCGTCACTGGGATAGTGGACTGAACAGAGCGAGTTGGTGAAATCCGTGGCGGCGATGCTTCCGGATACGTGCAGCAGTAAGGCGAGCAGGGTAATAAAGCCGGTAAGTACGAATGGTTTCAAGTTGTGCCTCGGCCCTGAAAATATCGAGCAACGGTGACCGCCGCGTTTTTTACCACGTTCTGACGTTCCCCGAGTCGATATGGACAAAGCCTTCACCGGGATAGTAGCCGACCCCCCCAAGCTGCAGGGCCGCAGCAGTGTTTCTGACTGTTCGCAGCTCGATACCGGGGATGGACATGTCAATGGCTTTGCCTGCGAGATGAAGACTGTGCCTGGCAACATGCTGGTTTTGGGACAATAGCAGCGTGTTGTAGGCAGGAGACCGATAGCCGGAGATGATGTGGATCTCGTTACCACCCCCCAGTCTCTTGTCGACGAGGTTTAGGTATTCGATGGTATTGACGTCCATGACGGTCTGCTGGTTGGTGTAGTGGCAGCGCAGAATCCGGTTTATCGCCTGCAGGGCATCGACGTCATAGGTACTGTCCTGGTTCCGGTAAATAACGGAGAGCCGTTCTTTCGTGTGGGTGTTATAGAGCGAAAGCGATCCCCTGTCGGCAAGAAGAGTCTTCGCAAAAGCCGTAGTGCCTCCGCCCAGGGTCAGGGCCCCCGCCAGTGCCGTTTTCAGAAATACCCGTCTGGTGAATTTTTTTGTAAACATGGCGCATCCTCCATCATCCGGTATTCCTCCTTCGTCATTGCATATAAAGGCTGATTAACTAGCAGTCAACAGCTGAACCTGTCAACTCAATTACCTTTAACCTTCCGGACCGGAAGACGTTGAAATCACCAAATTCAAAGACCTTTAGGTGTTGAAGGTGTTGCATATACTGCCTTATCAATTTATTGTATCAGGGGAGAGGTAAAACGTTTGTCAGCCGCCCGACAACAGCAAGGGGGAAGTGACTATGCCGGATAAATCAAGTCAGAATGGCTCTATTACAGGAGCGGGCATGAGAACCGTGCTATTCGTGGATGATGATGCGTCTGTTTTGCAGGCAATCCGGCAGCTTTTTTCGGATGATGCCGCCATGCGGCTGCTGGTTGCATCAAGCGGAGAGGAGGCGCTGGAGATCGTTCGCAAAGATGATGTGTGGCTTGTGGTATCCGATAATCATATGCCCGGTATATCCGGAATAGAGCTGCTGGAACTGCTCCGTCATATCTCGCCCAAGACAGGGCGCATCCTGATGACCGCCCATGCCGACCTCAAGACCGCTATTGACGCGATAAATATCAGCGAGGCCTTCCGCTTTATCATCAAACCCTGGGACAACGATGACTTTAAGTCGATTGTGCATGAAGCGGTTGAACGTTCCGAAGTGGTCAGAGAACTGGCGCATTGCGAGATAGGCGCCGTCAGCTCCATCGCCCAGGCAATCGAACTCAAGGACCCTTATACCCGGGGTCATTGCGATCGTGTGGCTGAATACGCATCCACACTTGCCATGAAGGTTGGCTTGTCGAATGAAAACATTATCCATATCAAGTACGGCGGCTGGCTGCATGACTGCGGCAAGATTGGTGTGCCGAAGTCCGTGCTCAATTTTCCGGGAAGACTTGATGAAGCCGGCATGAAGATAATTCACAGACATTCGCTCTGGGGCGCGGAAGTCGCCCGGCAGGCCGGTCTTCCCGCCGAAGTTGTCAACATGATCTTGTATCACCATGAAAAATACGATGGCAGCGGCTATCCGTATGGACTCAAGGGTGAAGAGATTACGCTGGAAGCCCGGATTGTGGCCATTGCCGATGTATTCGATTCCTTAAGGACCCGGCGCCCATACCGTGCGGCTTGCACTAGTCGCCAGGTTCGGGAAATAATGCGGGAAATGTCGGAAGCATTTTTTGATCCGCACCTGATGGGACTGTTTCGGGATATTGCCGAAGAGGTACTGGAAGAAGATGCGCGGCGCGCGGCAATACATCGCCGGGAGCTGGCCGGATAAGGCGGTTGTCATGCCTGGAGGATTATTTTGTGAAAACTGCGGGGGGAGGCTAGAATTGCGACTTCATCCACTCTTCCCACTGGTGGTCGCGGTTCACTTTTACGAAGTCGCCCAGATACTTGTCCGTTGAGCAAATATGATGCGTCAGCCAGTTGACAAGCGTATCCTTGGTGAGCGTAACCAGCTTGTCGGTCGGTCCGTCCTCTTGCATCCTGGACTTCAGATGGTCAAGGTTTTCAAGAAAGCGCTGATGTTCTTCACAATGTATCGCCACTTGTGGATAATTGAACTTTCGCTGGAGACTCTCCTCGGCTGCAAAATGTCTCCGGGTATAGTCGTCGAGGAAAAGATAGATGTCCAACAACACTTTTTGCCCTTTTCCCTTTTCGATAGCATCGAGCAAATCATCGAGTTTTGAAAAAAGTTCCTGATGTTGGCGGTCGATCTCTATAACTCCGGTTGAATATTCTTTTTGCCATTTAACCGACATGTCGCCTCCCTTGCTCTTCGCCGAACTGGATCACTTTCCAAGCATAACAATAACACTCGCTTTGTCAATCCGGAAAAATGCGTTCACCGCAGAGCGAAACGAACCCGCGGAACAAACCACGCCTTCTGATTCGACGGCAAGCAGGCGATTTCCATCGGTTCATCCCCGGCGGCGTCAAGGAACGGGCGCTCCCGGCGGCGGTGTGTTCGGCGGCGGATAGACGGGGCGATAGTCTGGAGGGACATATTCGTACTCCGGAGAAGAAGGAGGTGCGACGACCGCCCGCCGGCGATAGTATCTCTGTCCGGGATTAAAGACCTGGTTGCCGTGTGAATACATGCATTGCAGATAGGCGGTGTCGTAGCGCCACTGGGCTTCCCTGGCCTCGTACCGGCCCGCATCTGAACCAGACGCGCTGCCGACGAGCAGACCGCTTGCAGCGCCGATAGCCGCACCTGCCCCTGCATTCCCTGATACCGCTCCGATGGCCGTGCCGACTCCTGCTCCAATGGCTGTTCCCACGACCGCGCCTCTGGCCGTGTTCTCGTCGGCGATCTGTTGCGGCAATATGCCAATCTGCCGTTCTGCCGCCTGTCTGCACGCTGAATCTTCGGACAGGAACAGATCATACGGTTTTCCAGGCGCCGGGAACACCCTCACGCTCGGCCCGGTCGGGAGAGTCACACAACCCGCCATCATGATCACACACATAACAGCTGTAAACCAATTCACGAGTCTCACGATTACCACACTCCTTTATTCAGGGGGTGAAGAAGATTGGGGCGGCGGAGACGGCACAACCTTCATCCAGCCGTTAGGACACTGTTTCACATACGGGTAGTAGCCCGTCGGTTCCTTGCAGTAATACCAATAGTTTTGCTCTTCCGCCTGTGGTGACGGCTGTACGTACATCTCGGGCTGTTGCTCGATTATTACCCGCTCCTCCGGCTGATAATACGGGTAATAGTAAGGATAATAGTAGGGTCCCCACCATCCGGGTCCGAGCCACACACCCACCCCCACGCGCGGCCCGTGGCCGAAGTGTCTGCCAGCTGCATTTGATTCGGGTATAGAGCCCAGCAGGAGCAGTACCATCGCTGTAAAAATGATTCGCGCTAACGTTTTCATACCGGCCTCCTTAGGCGAAGAATCTGTTTCCATGCTCATTTTGATTATAGTCTTTGCCCGGGAATGCTTCAATTACTTCGCATACGGCCGGCTCCTTACCCGGAATGGGTAAGACAATTGATGAACCGGGGAGGCCTTCAGCGATTCTCCAGATAAAACAAAGCCCTCCGGGATTTTTAAAAAACCGGAGGGCTTGCAACAGCTATTATTGCAGAATGCGTCGTTATTGTTGCCGTTTTCCCCACAGTGTCAATAATGCCGGCAGGAAGACCATGAAGACCGTCACGCTGGCAACCATCCCGAGCGACATGACTGCGCCGATGCTGAAAACCCCCCGGTGATGGGCGATCATCAGGGCGCCGAAGCTGAACAGGATCGTCAGGGCATTGAGAAAAACGCCTATGCCGGCACTGCCTGTTGCAACCTGGGCCGGGGTCTCGCTCCCTTGACGATAGCGGTTGATGATGTAGATGGCCGAGTCGATACCAGCTCCCAGAATCAGCGGCAGAACGATGATATTTGCCGAGTTCAAGCTGACTCCCATCAGGCGCATCCCGCCGGCCATCAACAGCAGACCGGCCGCAAGCGGCAGCGTACCGATAAGTGCGTAGCGGATGCTCCTGAAATTGATCAGGAGGATTGCGGCGATGCCGATGAAGGCGTAGATAAATGCCTTCAGATACGAGTCGCGCAGCACGGTTAGCGATTGAAATACCATGACCGGTTCTCCGGTGGCATGCGGAAAAACCCCTTTAACCTGGGCAACAAACTCCTGCAACGGTTCCCGCTCAAAAATTTCCTGTTTGGGCGCGACCTGCAGCAGAATTTTACCGTTTCTGCCCACAAAGCGCCGCATCAACTGCGGCGGCACGTCTGACTCCTCTATCGGTGCCGCCTCCAGGCTCTCCTTCATCATCTTCAGCTTGTCGGGAAGTTCGGAGAACATGCCTCCCTGTAATTCCCGCAGCATGCCCAAGGCATTCTTGTCCTTTTCTTTTTCCAGCGCTTTGAAGAAGGAATTCAGTGTGGCCAGAAAAGCTCCGACCGGTCTGGCCTGAAGCGCCTTCTGCGCCTCCAGTGACTTTGTCAATCTCTCTACGCGGCCGTGGAAGCTTTCAAATACTGCCGGCAGCGCCATCACCTGCAGATTTTCCTCATATGGTACCGGTTTGACATCTGCCATGATTTTTCTCAATGCTGCCAGTTCCGCCAGTTTTTCTCGCTGCTGTTCCGGCACAAAGGTGAGCGGGCTGACGACATGGTCCACGGTCGACAGTTTTTCAAGACGCTCTGTCAGACTCCTTGCTTCAGCCTTATCACTTGCCGTAACGACTGCAAAATAGCCGGAATTTTCCTTGCTGCGCATCAGTTTGTAGGCGTACTCCACCGACTGAAGCCCCTTTGCCTGCAGATTCATCAGGTTGTAGTCAAAGCGCATGGTCATGGCGGGGTAGAGGCAGGCTGTAGACAGGAGCAAGGTCGCGGTGATGACTGTCCGTGGGTGAATGAACATCATGCTGAAAAAAGGGTGCTTGGGCGGTTGTGACGGGGAGGCAGCCGGTGACGGGGCAGGTTTTCTGAAAGGCTCCAGCAGTACCAGCATGGCCGGCAGGACGGTAAAGGTAGCCAGAACGCAGATAAAGACGCCGCCCGCGGCGATGATGCCAAGTTCGGCAATGCCCTTGAAGTCGGTGAAGGCAAAAGTGGCAAAGGCCATGGCCACCGTGGCGGCAGCCATGATGATTGAGCGGATGTTGGTGGTCAGGCCGGTTTCGATGGCCGCCTGGCCGGATGCGCCGTTTTTGAGCTCTTCCTGATATCGGAGTACCACCTGGATGCCGTATTCGATCCCCAGGCCGATCAGCATGATGGCGAAGACCATCGACAGGATGTTGAGGTGCCCGACGGCTGCGGTGGCAAAGCCGAAGGAAAGGCAGATGCCGACGATCAGCGAGACCATGGCGGCAACCACGTTCAGCAGGCCGCGGAACGCAAACAGCAGCAGAATTACGGTCAGGGCCAGGGAGAGTAGGGTGGCGATTTCCAGGTCACGCTGACTGGTGGCCATCTCTTCGTATTCCAGGACCGGCACGCCGGTCAATCCGGCTGTGACTCCCTTGAATTCGGGCCTTTTGAGGATGTAGTTCAGGGCGGAGCGGGCGGTTTGAATCGATTTCTCCGAGGAGACAAAGCTCTCCTCATCCTTGACAGGCAGCATCGTGATGACCTGCAGTTTGCCAGCCCTCTCCAGCATTGAGGGTTTGTCGCCGCCGCCTTTCAGGAAGGAATCCATGGACAATCCTTCCCCTCGACTCCGCTCAGGGATCGAACCTGCACCGGATGAAGAAGCCGGAGAGCCAGCATCGGACGAAGAAGCCGGAGAGCCAGCATCGGACGAAGAAGCCGGAGAGCCTGCGCTGAGCGAAGTCGAAGCGAACCCCTTGTCCAGTGCCGTCAGCATGTAGGTCAGGCTCGCCAATGCAGCAGGATCGCCCGATTCCAGATAGCTGTCGATTTGGCCGGTAAGAGTGGTGAAAAGGGTTTGCACCGAAGGGGAAGCGGCCAGCTCCTTCAGCACCGGGGCGGCCATGGTCAGGGTGGCGCGGAGCTGTCTGATGTCGTCCAGCGGCATGAACAGCAGGCCGTTTGTGCGGAAGAACGGGAGGCCTCCGGGGTAGAAAACTTCGCGAAAAACACAGTTGTCCTCGTTAAGTCTTGCATAGAGCGCATCTGCGGCCCGGGTGGATTTCCCGGCGTCGTCGGATTCGATCACCGCTACGATCTCTTCCTGATCGCCGAATTCTGCGCGGTAGGCACGGTAATCGACCTGAAAGGGAGCATTTTTCGGCATCAGATCGTCGCGTCCGGTCAGGAACGTTATATTCCTGATCGAGTACAGGACAGAGATGGATGAAAACAGCAGGGCGAGCACCAGAATCAGGCGCGGATATCTTGATATAAAAGCAAACAGGCGGCTGCGTTTGTGTGACACCGGAGCTCCTTGGTAAGAATGGAAAGTAATTTTCTGCGTTTGTTTGTGCAGAAAACGACTTCGTTAACGCGCATACCCTGTCTATCGGTGCTTAATGAAAATCATTGTTCTGAATAGCACCGGAGGCGGTGAAAAGTCAATCTGATGCGAAATCCGGTTTGTGCGCGGAAGCGGGGCATTTCGTGACTTTTATACTGAAATATATTGCCGGGTTGTAAAAAAATGTGATACATTGAGGCGTTAGTGAACCACAGAGCTCACCTAAGCCCTGTGGTTTTTTATTTCTCTAAAAGGAGTATCAGACCAGCATGATTGCAGCATCAAATATCACCCTTTCCTATGGTAAACGAGTACTCTTCAAGGATGTCAACATCAAGTTCACCCCCGGCAACTGCTACGGGTTGATCGGCGCAAACGGCGCGGGAAAATCGACCTTTCTCAAGATTCTTGCCGGTGAGCTGGAGGCCGATAAGGGGGAAGTTGTCGTCGGTCCCCGGGAACGAATCGCCGTTCTTCGTCAGGACCAGTTTGCCTTCGATGATGAGACCGTATTCAACACGGTCATCATGGGGCACAAGCGGTTGTACGATGTCATGACCGCGCGCGAGGCAATCTACGCCAAGGCCGAATTCAGCGAAGAGGACGGAGTGCGGTCCGCCGAACTTGAGGGGGAGTTTGCCGAAATGAACGGCTATGAAGCCGAATCCGAAGCGGCCGTGCTGCTGAATGGACTCGGCATATCCGAAGAGTTGCGGACGAAGCAGATGAAGGAACTTGAAGCGGGTGACAAGGTTCGCGTGCTGCTGGCACAGGCTCTGTTCGGCAATCCGGATGTGCTGCTGCTGGACGAACCTACCAATAATCTCGATCTGAAGTCCATAAACTGGCTGGAAGAGTTCCTGTTCCGTTTTCCCAATACCGTTATCGTGGTGTCACATGACCGCCACTTTCTCAATCAGGTATGTACGCATACTGCCGATATCGATTTCGGCCGGATTCAGATTTATGTCGGCAATTACGATTTCTGGTATCACGCCAGCCAGTTGAATTTAAAGCAGAAGCAGAACGAAAACCGCAAGGTATCCGAAAGGGCCGATGAACTTAAAGCTTTTATCCAGCGTTTCAGCTCCAACGCATCCAAGGCAAAGCAGGCCACGTCGCGCAGGAAGCTGCTCGATAAGCTTACTATCGAGGATATGCCGACCTCTTCCCGCAAATATCCGCACGTGGTCTTCAAACCGGAGCGACCTTGCGGCGACATCATCCTGGAAATTCAGGGATTGACCAAGGAAATTGACGGGATCAAGGTGTTGAACGGCTTTGACTTGATCGTCCGTAAGGGAGACAAAATCGCTTTTGTCGGGGGAAACACCATCGCCCGAACGACACTTTTCCAGATTCTGGCAGGTGAACTGGAACCGGACAGCGGCAGCTTTCGCTGGGGCATTACCATTTCCAGCGCCTATTTCCCCAAGGAAAACAGCCAGTTTTTTGAACGTGAGATGACCCTTATTGAGTGGCTGGGCCAGTATTCACCTCCCACCGAAGGTGAAACCTTTGCGCGCGGATTCCTCGGCCGGATGCTTTTTTCCGGCGAAGAGGCCATGAAGAAAACTACCGTCCTCTCCGGAGGCGAACGGGTCCGCTGCATGTTGTCGCGCATGATGCTGACCGGCGCCAATGTGCTAATTCTGGATGAGCCGACCAACCACCTGGACCTGGAATCGATCACCGCCCTCAACGACGGGATGATTGCGTTCAGTGAAGTGATCCTGTTTGCCTCGCATGACCATGAATTTGTTTCTACCGTTGCCAACCGGATTATTGAGATTACTCCCGGCGGGGTAATTGACCGTACCATGGGTTTCGAAGAGTATCTGGAAAACGAGGAAGTGTCGCGGGAACGGGATGCTCTGTACCACGGCCATGCCGATCTGAGTCTGTAGTCGGAGTATTTGCCGGTTTAAATGACGAAAGGGGCGTCCGCAAGGTGCGCCCTTTTTTTGTTTAATATTTTGAGAATGTTGTGTTATAAAATCATGTATTAAAATTTAGAAATCGACATAACCGGGGGATATTAAAGTGATTAAATTGTCTACTAAGATGCTGTTAATCGCATGTTCAGTTCTGCTGCCGACAGTCGGTTTTATATCAGACTCCGTTGCCGCGGATTCTGCGATTGTCAAGATCGGACTCAATTATCCGGAGACCGGTCCGTATGCGAAACAGGGGCTTGACCAGAAACGTGCCGCCGAAATTGCGGTCGAAGAGATTAATGCTTCCGGCGGGATCCTCGGAAAAAAAGTGCAGCTGGTTATGCGCGATACCAAGTCCAATGCCAAGATTGCAAAGGCGAATGCCGCTGAACTGTACGACGTCGAGGGAGTGCCGATGATTCTGGGGGGCTCCTCAAGCGCCGTTGCCATTGCAACGGGTGAAGTGGCGCTGCAGAAGGACAGGCTGTTCTTTGCGACTCTATCGTATTCGACCGAAACAACCGGTGAATACGGGCACCGTCATATCTTCCGCGAATGCTTCGATGCCTATTTTGCCGGAAAAGTAATGGCCGATTATCTCAACAAGAATTTCAAAGGACGAAATTATTTTTACATCACTGCCAATTATACCTGGGGATGGACGAC
>Ga0137380_10005129_pt1 | contig 11618 bp, 9 predicted proteins | sample SagtaG_17_FD_104809 | JGI IMG/M metagenome (GOLD analysis project Ga0137380, IMG submission 104809) | Vadose zone soil microbial communities from Sagehorn Ranch, Mendocino, California, USA - Sage2_L_100_16 metaG | ecosystem: Environmental > Terrestrial > Soil > Vadose zone | place: USA... | reverse complement strand
GGCTCCCATAAAAATGAATCTCCCGACACGGAGACTATAAACCACCGCTCTGTCACGAAACTGCGCGCATTCTACCGCAAATTCACCCGCTGCGAATCAACACCAATCCGGAAAAGCTCTGCCTCAAATTACACGAATTCGACGAAAATGATTTCGAGTGAGTGAAAGAAATTCGTGTCAATTCGTGAAATTCGTGGCAAGTCTTTATTCGCTAAAATCTTCGCGACTCTTAGCGTCTTTGCGTCTTAGCGGTGAAAGCGCTGTCAGGAATTAACCGCGAAGACGCGAAGAGCGCGAAGAATCTGCGAAGAAGAATTCTTTCCAAGCGGCAAAGGATTTGCCCGTTAGTAGTACAGATAAACACAGATTCGTGTTCATCTATGTTCATCTGTGGTTTCATACATACTCTGCCGCGGGATCAGCGGGTGGCGTAGTGCGGGATCATCCAAGTCAGGACTGTCGACTGGGCCAAGACCAAGAGCCCCATGAGGACTACCAATGCGACGGAATGCCAGAAAACCTTCCGGAAAATCGGCCCCACCGCATTCGCTCCCTCCACTCGGTCTTCATAGCAGGCTGCGGTGGCCACAACGATCGACTGGGCGTCGATCATCTTCCCCATGACCCCTCCCGTGGAATTGGCGGCGGTGATGAGAACGGGATCGAGGTGCAGTTGCTGCGCCGTGATCTTCTGGAGCGAGCCGAACAGCGCATTCGACGACGTGTCCGAACCCGTAAGAAAGACCCCCAGCCAGCCGATCACCGCGGCGAAAAACGGGTAGAATGTTCCCGTCTTTGTGAAGGCCAGCCCGATGATGGCATCCGTGCCGGAATAGCGCGTAACGAAACCGAGACCCAGAACCAGACCGATCGTAAGCAGGGGGACTTTCATGCGCTGGCTCGTGCGCCGGATTGCATGGGCCCACTGGTCCCGCGAGAGTCTCAGGAAAATGCCGGTCGATAGCGCCGCCGCCAGAACACCGGTGCCCGGTGCGGCGAGCCAGTTGAAGTTAAAGATCGCTTTCTCCAATTCGACTTTCGGGACGACGGGCGGAGTTCGGAAGACAAGACCGTGCAAGTACGGCCAGGGAAAACTCAGGGTTACCTTGTTCAGCATGGCTTTCACAGGTGGGAGACCCCAGATGAAAACAGCCACAGTAAGTATTATCCAGGGGACCCAGGCTTTGACGACCTCCGAAGTCGAACGTGAAACCACCTGTACAGACGGTCCATTAGAAAGTTCTCCGGGGAGCGAGAAGGGTCTCTTCGGCTTCCAGACCAGCATCAGGCAGGCCAGGCACGCCATCGACAACACGCCGCCCAGGATGTCCGTCAGTTCCGGTCCGATATAGTTGGAAACCAGGAACTGTGTGATTGCGAAGCTCCCGCCCGAAACGACAATGGCAGGCCACACTTCAAAGACGTCGCGCCAGTGCCCCCTGTTCATCCAGACCATTGTAGCCGTCAACCAGAACGGAATGAGCAGTGAGAAGAAAGGAAGCTGGCGCCCCGCCATTGCAGAGAGAGCGTCTTTCGGCAGGTCGGTTACCCCTGCGAGAGTGACGATCGGGGTCCCAAGAGCGCCAAAGGCCACCGGCGCCGTGTTCGCTATCAGGCAAAGCACGGCCGAAGAGAGCGGGTTGAAACCGAGACCGACCATCATGGCGCCGGCGATGGCGACTGGCGTACCGAATCCCGCCGCTCCCTCGATGAAGGCGCCGAAGGAGAAGGCAATCAGCAGCGCCTGGATCCTCCGATCTCCCGAAAGCCTTGTGATGCTCTCCTTGACGATTTCGAACCTTCCGGTGATCAGAGTCATCGTGTAGAGAAACATCGCCGCCACCACGATCCATCCGATCCCGATCATTCCGAAAGCCGCGCCGTTCAGCCATGCCGAAAGCGCCGCCTCCCAGGGCATGCGCACGACAAAGATCGCAACCAGGATCGCGCTCACAACGCCGAAGGCGCCCGCCTTGGGCGCTTCGATCCCCCGGTGCAGGACTCCGGCACGGTCCCGATGCGGGTGCAGCGCCAGAAAATAGAGCAGCACGAGTATCGGGAGGCCCGCGGCCAGCGTCGACAACAACGCGCTCCCCAACGGATCGTACATCTGGTGAAACGGCTGCATTCCCTGCTCCTCTATCAAGTGGTGCTTCTATCCACCACGAAGACGCAAAGACACGAAGGATCCTGGCGCGGCATAGCCGCAACCAAAACGAATCTCACCGCAGAGACGCGAGAGTCCCTGGGAGCGTCCCGCAAGGCGGGGCTCAGCGTTTCTAACTCCCGGCACGCAAGATGCATGCGCTCCCAGGAGCAGCAGTTCTCCGTAGCAGTACGACGTGTTGCCAAAAAGAATTCGGTCATTCTTTGTGTCTTCACGTCTCCGATGAAAAATTAGCTTTCGGTACTGATGAGTGCGGGAGGACACGACTTCAGTCGTGCCGTCACGGGGCGTGTTGAGCAGGGGCTTTTAGCCCCTGAGGCGCCCTCGGGAACATGCTTGAAAGCCCTCAGGGGCTAAAGCCTCTTGAGGGTGCGTCTCTCCTGCCTCGCGACTGAAGTCGTGCCCTCCCCATTTTCATTCGCAGTGGCGAGCCGCAGGATCGTGGAAACTTTGTGGTAAAGGGTGCGCCCGTGTCCCACAGCACGTTGTGGAAAAGCCGTGGTTTCACTTGCTGGTGAAGAAGCTTTTTCGCGCTTTCGCTTCCGCTGCCACTGGCGCTTCCAGTCCCACTTTCCTCAACAGAGCGGTAAATTCCGAGCTGGCTTTCAGACCATGAAACCGGGGATCCACCTTCAGGCGAACGAGCCAGGGATCACGTTCCTTGCAGGCCCTCTTCAGGCATTCCAGCGTTGGATCTTTCGAACCCAAGCCTATGTGAATGAGCGCCATCTGAAACTCGGAGCCGGACCGTTGCTTCGACAACCCCTTCAGCTCCCGGAGCAACTCCAGAGCCCTCTCTCGCCTGCCCGCCGCCGCCAGGCAATGACCGAGAGCCCCGACTACCTGCAACACGCCCCGAGAGAGGGACTGGGACTTTTCAAGAGCCGCGATGGCCTCGTCAAACATGGACTGTGCTTCATAGGTCAATCCGAGGCCGAGGTACACCAGGTACGAGTTTGGATGCAGCTCCAGCGCCTTACGGTATTGCTCCAGTGCCCGGTTGTACTCGTGCTTCAAGTACAGGATCCAACCCATATTTGTGTTTATGAAAAGAGAGATCGGGTCCAGCTCGTACGCTCGCTCAACCTCTACGGTCGATTCATCCAGGCGCGCCAGGCAGGCCAAGTGAAGGGCATACAAAGTGTGGGCAGTGGCGTCGCCGGGGTTGAGTTCAGTCGCGCGCTTGAACATTCGTTCGGCTTCCTGCCAGTTCCAATCATGGACGAATCCGGTCAAACCAAGCACAGCGTGGGCTTCCGCCAGCTCATCATCTATCTCCAGGGCCCTAAGCGCTGCCTTCTTCGCCTTCTTGAGAAACTCCCCCGGCTCCAGCGCGGCGTAGAAAGCCGTTAAGCCATACGCCCTGGCCAACGCGGCCCACGCCTGCCCGTAACCGGGATCCATGGCTATCGCTTCCTCAAGATGCCTGACCGCATTCGTCAACCCCTCTTCAGTCAGCTTTCTCGCGTGATAACGGCCGCGCAAATAAAGATGATAAGCTTCAAGGTTCTCGCTCGAACGCTTCAAGAGCGACCCTTGTTCGCACTTCAGCTCGATACTCAGCGCCTTGACGATGGCCCTCGAAATCTGGTCCTGGATCGCGAACACGTCTTTGAGCTCACTCTCGTAGGTCTCCGACCAGAGAACGTAGCCGGTGGATACCTGAACAAGGTTTGCCGTGATCCGCAACCGCTCGTCGGCCTTCCGCACGCTCCCTCCAAGAACCGCGTCGACTTCGAGCTCACGGCCAATCTTGCGAACGTCCTCGGCCTTTCCCTTAAACTGGAAAACAGAGGTCGGTGCAACCACCCTCATGCCCGGAGCCTTTGACAGTGCATTGATCAGCTCTTCCGTCATCCCGTCGCAGAAGAACTCCTGATCCTTTCCAGGGCTCAGGTCGGCAAAGGGTAGGACTGCGATTATCTTCCATTCGGAATGAGGGTCTTTTTCCGGCTGACTGGGTGGCTTTCGCAGAGTGAAGTCCGGGATATAACCCCCTTTTTGGAACTGGATCACGATAGGATCCTCGGCTCCTTCCGTATCGTAGTACTTCTGGAGTCTCGCACGAAGTCTGCCGGCCTGGACGCGTACGATGGAATCAATCCGTGGGTCGAATGATTCCTCCCGATCAAAAACTTCAACGCCGACCTGGAACTCCGTGACCTTGCCCATCTCGCCGCGAAGGGCCCGGTCGATAGTGAAGCGGAGGAAGCGGCCGAGGCGCTCGCACCTGGCGAAAAGCTGGCTGGAAAGGATCTTTTCGAGTTGGGCGCGAACCGAGTCATTGGAGACGCCGGCAGGAAGATGGAGATACACGTCGCCGCGCCCCCCAACTTCCTTTGAACGGGCTGCGCGTCCACTCCCCTGCAACTTGTTACCCTCTCCGAAAAACAGGTAACGAATCTGTAACGGCGACATTAGGGTAACCTGATCTCCCCGCAATTTTCAAGCACATAGGAGCATGCCTGCCGGTCAAGTAACCGTTACGTGAAGTAACCGTTACGTGCCCTCAGGTAACTTGTTTGATGCGGGCGCCCACCTTAATGTTGCGGTGTCGGTCAGGACCAGGGAGTCATGCGCTGATACATAGACAGAGATTAATAGATACAGATTTGAAAAGGAGAGCAACTATGCAACAAGTGAAAAATACCTCGGTAGAACCCAGATCTCGATACGCGCTTCCCGAAGTCAGCTGGGAAGAAATCGTAGAACCTGGCGCATACGTGGAGCGCGGGTCCGGCGACCTCTATCGCATCCCCAAGGAGGCGCTTATTCCGGGTTCCTCCCCGATAATCCACAAGGAAAGCGCAGGCGCTTCTCGCCTGGTTCAAGTAAGCAAGAATCCTTTCGTCACCACGCTGGAAGCACGGCTCCAGTGTGCCCAACACAACATCGAGCCCAACTTCTGATTAACCTCGGCGGCGCGACTCCCTGGTCCTCGCCGCCTGAGGGTTTCGTCAGCTTCCTACGCTCACCTGAATCGGAACAACCAATCGTATTTTTCCCCAAGCGATCCTCAAGCGCACATCCTTGGGCTTCTCCTTTGCGTAAGCCAGTGTGACTGTCAGTTTCTCAGCCACCTCTCCTGTCTGCTCCAGAGCCATCGGGATCCGAAACTCGATCGGCGCTCGCTCGATCTGGAATGCATCCAGTCGCGACTTGCGTACCTTTGCGGGATCGATAAAGGCCAGACTCCACGTGGTTCCATCAGCCGAGCGGTGCAGGGCCAAATAGTAGCAGCCAGGCGCGACCTCCCTCCCGCCGATCTTCAGCGCGAGTTGAGTGTCGAGACTGGTCCAGAAATCCTTGCCGAACCGCCACACTTTGCCCTTGGTCATCGCATCGAACTTGGCAGGATCTTCGTATTCCTTCTTCCACACGGGACGCCCGTAATCGAAAGCGAACTGTCCAAGGGCCGTATCCGCCCGCGGATTCCAGTAAAGCACCCGGCTCGAGCCCCGTTCCTGTACCCCTCCATCTTCCGCGACCAACTCCGGTTTCTGCGACTGAGCATGAACGGCCAAGGGAAACATCAGAAGACTTGCGAGAAAAGTGAGCAGGTGTTTCATAAGTTCCTCCTATGTGGGGTGCATTGTAGCGCACAACCGCCTTCGTAGAAGCGGCTCTGGCCCCCAAGGCCTCCCACGCAGGGGCCCGCCCCGACGGATTCCAACGCAAAGCCAAAATTTACCTAGCGCGGCATAGCAGCAAGCAAAACTATGGTCCACTGTGCTGTTTGGAGTGCGGCAGCTTGCTTAGCTTGCTGCCGCTTTTTCTTCGTGTGGAGTTTGTTCCGAGTCCGTCAAGGCGCAAGCAAGCGTGCGCACTCCAAAGAAGAACCACAAGAATCTTGGAAAAATCCCTGCCAGATTGCAAAGGACTTTCGGGTTATTAGTACGGGGGTCACGGAGAACGCGGCGCGCGGCAGTCTTTCTTCGGGATTCATTAGCAGCTTGAATCTTTTCTTAAAGTCTTTATGGTGAAGTACCTTTCAATGATAGTTATTCTTTGTGTCTTCGCGTCCTGGAGGCAAAAGCTGAGCCGAATCCACCCCTGTTCAGGCGCTTTGTGCGCTGCCGGCAAGCGACGCGGCGCTTTCTTCCACGATACGGCCGTCAAAGACCTGCACGGTGCGTTCCGCAAAGCGCGAGAAGCGTGGATCGTGGGTGACCATGCAGATTGTCGCTCCCTCACGGTGCAGGTTGCTGAGCAGTTCCATGACGGCTTCGCCGTTTTTTGAATCGAGATTTCCCGTGGGTTCGTCCGCCAGCAGGATCAGAGGCTGACCTCCGAGGGCGCGGGCAACGGCTACACGCTGCTGTTGCCCGCCGGAGAGCTGGCTGGGAAGATGTTTGGAACGGTGGGCCATGCCAACTTTCTCGAGCGCTTCGGTGACTCGGGCCTTTCGCTCCGCTGCCCGCATGCCTCGATAGGTGAGCGGCAATTCCACATTCTCGAAGACGGTCAGGTCTCCGATCAGGTTGAAGCTCTGGAATATGAATCCTATTTCGCGGTTCCGGATCCTGGCGCGTTCGGAAAGCTTGAGGTTATCAACCGGGCTCCCATTGAGCCAGTAGTTCCCATCCGAAGGGGAATCCAGGAGGCCCAGGATCGACAGCAAAGTGGACTTGCCGCATCCCGAGGGGCCGGCAATCGAGAGAAACTCCCCGCTGTTTATCTCCAAGTGAATTCCTGCAAGCGCGTGAGTTTCTACCTCATCGGTCATGAATACCTTTGTGACACCCTCCAGGCGGATGACGGGCTGCTCCGCTTGATTCATATTCTCCTCCCTGGTGATAGGTTCATTTCTTAGACGCGGCGCCTGTCAAAACAGTTGGTCCAAAATAAGAAACCGGGATAAGTAACGAGAAAATTCCGAAAATAGTTCCCGAGCTCTTCACCTCGCCGCCAAGACGCGAAGACGCAAAGAATCGCGAAGGGTCTTCCATCGAATCCGTAGGCGCGTCAATGATGGAACTTGCGCGTTGCTTCACCGAGGCGCCGTCACGAAGCTTACTTTTTCTTACGGATGTAGATGTCGCCGTTAAAATTCTTAAGGTGCATCTCGGGTCCCCCGCCGTTGATCGTCCCATACAAGGACTTTTCCAGGCGGATTCGGTACTTGCCCCCCTTCGACCTGGAGTCCTCCACGATCGGCGCGCGCGAGGCCGAATCCATCCGGATGTCGAAGTCGCTGTAGATGTCCCCCTCCTCCGATTTCATCACCACGTTCGCCTTCATCTCGGGCGGGAAAGTCACATCGATCTTGCCGTTAAAGGAGCTGAAGGACATGGACTTACCCGGAGTGGCTGCGTCAAAAGTGGCGACGACGTCTCCGTTGGTCGTACCCGCCACCGCGGACCCGGAAATGTTCGTCAGGGTGATTCCGCCGTTGACGTTGTTGACCTCGATCTCACCTTGAACCCTCTGGACCTTGATATCGCCGTCGTTCACGCTGCTCAGTTTGAGGGAGGTCTTGAACGGCACCTGTATGTTCAGGTCGATCTCCCGGTTCATCACGCCGACGTGGACCGTCATGACGTTGTTTTCCTCTTCGACCGTCAAGCCGCTGCTCAGGTTTTGCAGCCGCGTCATCCCTTCCATCCCTTCGCCCGACCGCTCGCGTCGGGAGAGGCGGCCCTGCCGGGCGCGAGCTTCGATGACGACGTCTTTCCCGTCGTAACCCGTTACGCTAATGCCTCCCGTGATCAGACCTGCTTTGAGCAACCCCGGCCGCGCTGGGTCGCTGAAAGCCACCGAAACCTTCTCAGAAGATGCTTCCTGGGAGTTTCCCGTCAATCCCATCACAAGGAGCAGGAATGAGATCAATGCAGGACGTAAGGTTCGAATGATCATTGTCGTCTCCAAGAATTGAGCATAAGGGCTTCTTCCAGACCAGCCCCGAACTCGAAATGACCAATGACAAATAAGCGATGACAAATGAAAAATAGAGTGGGGGGCTTGCCCCGGGATTTGTCATTGGTCATTGGTCATTGGTCATTTGAAGAAATTGCTCCCATGCTCCTCTGCCAGTCATTTTTGTCCTTTGAGCACGTGAATGTTTCCGTTGAACGCATCGAACCTCAGCTCCGGACCCCCGTTGCCTGCGCGCACTCCGAAGAAACCGTCGCTCTTGTACACATATTTCCCGTCCCGCCGCTCGCTTATCGGAGGACGGCTGGGAAGAGAGGTCACGGGAAAGTCGGTATAAACGTTTCCGTTGAAAGTCTTGAAGAGCAGGTCGGCAGAAAGGCCTTCCCGAAAGAGCGCCTCCACCTTGCCGTTGAGCGAGCCAAAGAACGACTCGGCTTTCGGGTTCTGGCTGAAAACCGCTCTGACTTTCCCATTGAGGGCATAGGCCCTTCCCGACCCGGCGATCTCGGTCATTTCTATCCCGCCATTTACATTCTCGATGTCGAATTCGCCCGCCGTGTTCTCCACCCGGATCTCGCCGTCGTTGACCGTTCTCAAGAAGAGCCTGGTTGAAGGAGGGACCTTCACCTCAAAGTCAAAGCGAACCCGATATCCGTGGAAGCGCCAGCCGCGATAATTGATGCCTCCGTCCCGGCATCTCCACGGGGCGTCTACGTAGGCCCGGACCACGTTCTCCTTTTGAGATAGATCGAGTTTGACTTCTTGCCTGGCGAAATCGATCTTCTCTCTGGATTCTGCGCGCAACGTTTTCTCGATGACGAACTCAATACCGGAACCGGCCTGCCCCGCCACATGGATCGCGCCGTCGATGTTGTCTATTCTGAGCTCTCCCGCTGCAGCCGCGAGGTTGAAGGTCTTCTGAATGGTTTCCTTCTCCTCGACATCCAGACCGGACGCTCCCAGGCATACCGCCAACGACAACGTCAGGCAGCATTTCAACAATAGGTTTTTCATCAGGCACCCCCGTCCAATTGACGAATAGGATCAGACAGGTCAGCTCGCGGCAATTCGTCAATCGTCATTCGTCAATCGTCACTCAACTCAGTTGCTTCAAGGCCCGCTCGGCGCGCTGCTTCACCGCATCGTTCAGGTTTTCGTCGGCAATCATGCGTTTGAATGTATCGACGGATCGCTTCTCCTGGATCTGTACGAGCAGATCGATCAGCGCGATCTGAACGAGAGGCGAGGATTGCCGGGTGAGCGCCTGAACCAGTCCCTGCCTCACCATGGACTGATCGGAGAATTGCTGCAGCGCATCCACAGCCGCCAGGCGCACATTCGCATTGGGATCGTAGTCAAGAACCTGCAGCAGAGCCGAAAGCACCTGCGGGTCGGGCTGTGACACGCGCTGGCTCCAGCTGAGCCCTCGGATGCGCTCGCTCGCAGACTGCTGCTGCAACAGGGACAGCGTCACCAGCTGATACATGTTGTGGACTTCCTGGCGGAGCTCGGCCAGCTCTCCGTTGGCAGATGGACGGGACTTCACTATGTGACCGATCGCCAGACCCAGAAGGAGAAAGAGGGAGCAAAGGCCGACCTGATACGCCGGCCGGCGCGGCCAGAAGCCGCCGATCCATCTGTCGAACCTTTGCCTCAAAGCATCCGTTCTGGCTTCACCCAGTCCTTGCGTGTACGCTTCGAGCATGGCGTCGAACCGTGCCCGTAACGCAACCCCTGGTTCTTCCGCGGAAAGCATCTCCAGTTTCCGCCAGATTTCCAGAAAGCGATCCGCCGTCTCCCGGCACCGGGGACATGCAGACAGATGAAGATGCGCCTGCGTCCTCTCGGACTCGTCCAGATCATCGACCAGATAATCGGGCAACCGTTCGTGCATTTGCTCGCAGTTCATGACACTCTCTCACCGGAAAGCCGAAAAAAGATTTCTCCCAACTCCCTTACTGCCCGGTACACCCGCACTTTTACGGTTCCTACGTCACAGCACAGAATCTTTGCGATCTGGTCGTATTTAAGATTCTGAAACCGGCTGAGGACGAGGATCTCACGCTTTTCTTCAGGCAGCCGCGCCAGGGCGCCGCGCAACAGGACGAGTTCCTGCTCGCGCTCGAGTTTCTCCCCCGGCCCCGGCCCCGGGCTCACCCGCTCGTTCTCTTCCTCGTTCAGCATGACCTCTCGCTTTCGTTTCCTGAAACAGTCAAAACGGACATTGCGCGCTATCTGATACATCCACGTCGTGAAATCGCTCCCATCCTGGTAGGTGTGCCGGTACTTGAGCATCCGGAAAAAGACGTCCTGTACCAGGTCCTCGCTGGTTTGCCTGTTTCCGGTAAGGCGCAGAAAAAAGTTAAACAGCGCCGCCTGATACCGCTCGAAAAGCAGGCCCAGCTTGGTCACGTCTCCATCGCGTACTTCGAGCATCACTGCATGATCTGCTGGCGAATTCACGGTACTCCCGTCTGTCGCTAACAGTGCGTTCATCCTATGTAAACTGAGGCATAGCCAAAAGGTTACACTTCCGTCGACTGTTTGCCACTGAGGCACAGAGCCACGGAGAAAAACTAAAACCTCTTCTCTGTGTCTCCGTGTCTTTGCGGCAAAGGATTTTCGGCGAAGTAGAGGTTGAGTGGCGTTTTGCCTTCGGTCATGATATGAGGGTCATGATGCATCCCAATATCCGCGTTATACTCCTGATGGCATCCTCGGTCGCCCTTGCCCTCCGACCCACCGGAAATCCTGCCCCGGCGGAGTCCTCAAGGGTCCGGGTGCTTCTCGACACGGATACCTTCAACGAAATGGACGACCAGTTCTTCGTAACCTACGCGCTGATGGAACCGCGTTTCGAGATCGAAGGCATCTCCGCCACCCAGTACCGCGTCACCGAAGCCTCTGTCGATGAATCTTATTATGAGGCCAGACGCATCCTGAACCTCATGGGCATGAGCGGCAGGATACCGCTTCGCATGGGCTCCGACACAGCAATGCCAGACCCGCAGACGCCCCGCTCCTCTCCGGCGAGCCGGTTCATCGTCGAGCGGGCGCTCGCGAAAGATCCCCGGCCGCTGCACATCCTGGCTGTTGGCGCCCTGACCAACGTCGCTTCCGCGTATCTCGAAAACAAGAAAATCCGCGATCGAATCCGTATTATCTGGCTCGGGGGAAGCCGGTGGCCGGAAGGGGCGCTTTCCGAGTTCAACGCCGTCAACGATCGAGCGGCTGTCAAGTGCATCATCGAAGCAGGCCTGGATCTGACGCAGATCCCGACAGAAACGTGCGCTCAACAGCTGACGACTACGTTCGCCGAAACGGAGCGGCGGCTCAGGCACCGCAACGCCGTGGCCGACTACCTCATCGATCTGTACCGCGATTACGGCCACGACCAAAAAGTTATCTGGGACATGACCGCAGTTGCTTGCCTGCTCCAGCAAACTGAGGGAAAGAGGTTCTTTACTATCACGGACGTTCCGGCGCCCCGGGTGGATGAGGCGACCCTGAAGTACATCCCGAATCCTGAGGGTGCGCGCATGAAGGTCTGCACCGGCCTCGACCGGGAAAAGATCTT
>Ga0137380_10005127_pt1 | contig 11619 bp, 9 predicted proteins | sample SagtaG_17_FD_104809 | JGI IMG/M metagenome (GOLD analysis project Ga0137380, IMG submission 104809) | Vadose zone soil microbial communities from Sagehorn Ranch, Mendocino, California, USA - Sage2_L_100_16 metaG | ecosystem: Environmental > Terrestrial > Soil > Vadose zone | place: USA... | reverse complement strand
TGGGCAGCGTCTTTCTCTCCATCGCTACATCCTCGGCGGCTTGATCCAGGACATCATCGAGCGCAGCCGCTTGCCCACTTCCTCGATCTGGTGCTCGGCGTCGCGCCGCCGCATGGCCAGGAAGCCCGCGCGGTTGGCCTGGTTCTCCAGCACCCACTCGCGCGCGAACTGCCCGGACTGGATCTCACCCAGGATCTTCTTCATCTCCCGCTTCGTCTCGTCGCTGACGACGCGCGGGCCCCGCGTGTAGTCGCCGTACTCCGCGGTGTCCGAGACCGAATAGCGCATGTACGCGAGACCGCCCTGGTAGAACAGGTCGACGATCAGCTTCATCTCGTGCATGCACTCGAAGTAGGCGACCTCCGGCTGATAGCCCGCCTCGACCAGCGTCTCGAAGGCGGCCTTGATCAGGTGCGAGACGCCGCCGCAGAGCGTCGTCTGCTCGCCGAAGAGGTCCGTCTCCGTCTCTTCCTTGAAGGTCGTCTCGATGACGCCGGCGCGCGTGCAGCCGACGCCGCGGCCGTACGCCAGCGCGAGGTCGCGCGCCTTGCCCGTCACGTCCTGCTGGACAGCCACGAGCGCGGGCACGCCGGGACCCTGTGTGAAGAGGTCGCGCATGACGTGCCCGGGCGCCTTGGGCGCGATCATCGTGACGTCGACGTCGGGCGGCGGCACCACCTGGTTGAAGTGGATGTTGAAGCCGTGGGCGAACATCAGCATCTTGCCCTTGCCGAGTCCCTTGCGGATCGACTCCTCGAAGACCGAGCGCTGCGTCTGGTCCGGCAGCAGGATCATCACGACGTCGCCGGCTTTGGCGGCGTCGGCGACGGGCGCGACCTTCAGCCCGTCCTTCTCCGCCTTCGCCCAGGACTTGCTGCCCTGGTACAGGCCGACGATCACGTCCTGGCCCGAGTCCTTGAGGTTGAGCGCGTGAGCGTGGCCCTGGCTGCCATATCCGATGATCGCGATCTTCTTGCCCTTGAGGAGGCCGAGGTCGGCGTCCTGGTCGTAATAGATCTTCGCCGGCATACGTGGTCCTTTCCCTCTGTCGTGGGTTAGTCCGCGAAGCCCACCACGCGCGGGTCGTCGGACACGCGCGGGCGCTTCGCCGGCTCGGCCTTTCGAACGCGCGTCTTGGGCCCGCGCGAGATCGCCACCTTGCCCGTGCGCACGATCTCCTGGATGCCCATCGGCCGCAGCAGCTCGATGAGTGCCTCCAGCTTGCCCTCGTCGCCGGTCGCCTCGAGCACGAACGACACCTGGGTGACGTCCACCACCTTGGCGCGGAAGATGTCCGCGGTGCGCAGGATCTCCTCGCGATGCTGGGGCTCGGCGTTCACGCGGATCAGCATCAGCTCGCGCTCGACGTGGCTCTCGTCGGTGAGGTCGTTGACCTTGATCACGTCGATGAGCTTGTGGAGCTGCTTCATCACTTGCTCGATGACGAACTCGTCGCCGCCGACCACGAGGGTCATCCGCGACACCGTCGGGTCGAGCGTCTCGCCCACCGACAGGCTCTCGATGTTGTAGCCGCGCGCCGAGAACAGCCCGGCCACGCGCGAGAGCACGCCGAACTTGTTCTCGACGAGCACGGAGATCGTGTGCGTGCGGGGCTCGGTGCCGTTCATGCTCATCTTTCTTCCTGGGGGCCCCGACATGGCCCCCCGACCCCCATCGCTCGGACGCGCCCCGGCGCAGCCGTGGCGCGCCTCGGTATCGCCACACCATGTCTCATGTCAGAACCCCGTCTGCGACTTCTCGGCCCGGTCGCGAACCTCGCGGGTCGGGGGGGCCAGGATCATGTCCGTGTTGGCGCCCCCCGCCGGGACCATCGGGAAGACGCACTCGTCCTTGTCCACGCACACGTCCAGGACGACCGGCGCCGGCGTGCTCAGCATCTTCTCGATGGCCGGCACCACCTCGCTCGGCTTCGTCACCCGCAGCCCGACGCAACCGTAGGCCTCGGCCAGCTTCACCCAGTCGGGGATGCCGGGCAGGTCGATCGCGCAGTAACGCTCCTTGTAGATGATGCGCTGCCACTGCCGGACCATGCCGTGGCCGTTGTTGTTGATGATGACCGTCTTCACCGGGAGCTTCTCGACGAAGCACGTGGCCAGCTCCTGGCTGTTCATCGCGAAGGAGCCGTCGCCGTCGATGTTGACCACGTGCCGGCCCGGGTGCGCGGCCTGCACGCCCATGGCCGTGGGCAGGCCGTAGCCCATGGTGCCGAGCCCGCCCGAGGTGAACCACGCGCGCGGGTGCGTGAACTTGTAGTACTGGGCCGCCCACATCTGGTGCTGGCCGACGCCGGTGACGATCATCGCCTCCCCGCGCGTGGCGTTGGAGATCTCCTGGATCACGTATTGCGGCTTGATGACGTCGTCGCTCCACTCGTAGCGGAGCGGCTCCTTCACCTTCCACTCGGCGATCTGCGCGTGCCAGGGCTTCTGGCCCTCCTGGCCGTCGCCGCCGGCCTTCGCCTCCTCGCGGACCGCCTCGACGAGCGCCCGTAGCACGCGGCGGCAGTCGCCGACGATCGGCACGTCGACCTTGATGTTCTTGGAGATCGACGACGGATCGATGTCGATGTGGATGATCTCCGCGTGCGGCGCGAAGGCGTCCACCCGCCCGGTCACCCGATCGTCGAAGCGGGCGCCCACCGCGACGAGCACGTCGGAATGGTGGACGGCCATGTTCGCGTAGTAGGTCCCGTGCATGCCGAGCATCTCGATGGACAGCGGATGCTCCGACGGAAACGCGCCCAGCCCCATGAGGGTCGTGGTCACCGGGATCTGGGTCAGCTCGGCCAGCTCGCGCAGCTCCGCGTGCGCGTTCGACGAGATGACGCCGCCGCCGACGTAGAGGACCGGCTTCTTCGCGCGCAGCATGGCTTTCGCGGCGCGCTTGATCTGGCCGGCGTGGCCCTCGTAGTTCGGATTGTAGGAGCGCATGGTGACCTTCTCCGGCCAGATGAGCTCCGCCTCCTTCACGAGGATGTCCTTGGGCAGGTCCACGTGCACGGGACCCGGCCGGCCCGTGGCCGCGATGTGGAACGCCTCGCGGATGATGGGGCCGAGATCCTTGCCGTCCTTCACGAGGAAGTTGTGCTTGGTGGCCGAGCGCGTGATGCCGACGTTATCGGCCTCCTGGAACGCGTCGTTTCCAATCAGATGCGTGGGCACTTGACCAGTGAATGCCACAATCGGAATCGAATCCATCATCGCGTCTTGAAGTGCGGTGACGAGGTTGGTGCACGCGGGTCCGGAGGTCACCAGACAGACGCCGACCTTCCCCGTCGCACGCGCGTACCCCTCGGCGGCGTGCCCGGCCGCCGCTTCCTGGCGGACCAGGATGTGACGCAGGCCTTCGAAGTCGTACAGCGCGTCGTAAATCGGCAGCACGGCGCCGCCGGGGAGGCCGAAGATGATGTCCACGCCCTCCCGCTTGATGCACTCCAGCACGATCTTCGCCCCTGGCAGTTTCACCGTCGCCTCCATGGGGGCCCCGACATGGCCCCCAAACCCCCCACGCTCGGGACGCCCCGGCGCAGCCGTGGCGCCCCGCGATCACGGCACCCGTCCTTACGCATTCGGCGCGCCCTCGGCGGAGGCCTCGCGCGCCCGGAGACGCGCCTGCGCCGCGCTCAGCCGCGCGATCGGAATCATGAACGGCGAACAGGACACGTACGTCATCCCTACCTTGTGACAGAACTCCACCGACGACGGCTCTCCGCCGTGCTCGCCGCAGATACCGATCTTGAGATCCGGGCGCGTGCGCCGCCCGCGTTCGATGCCGATTCGGATCAGCTCGCCCACGCCCTCCTGGTCGAGGACCGAGAACGGGTCGTGTTGAACGATCCCCTTCTGGAGATAGGCGGGCAGAAACTTGGCGACGTCGTCCCGGCTGTAGCCGAAGGTCAGCTGCGTAAGGTCGTTGGTGCCGAACGAGAAGAACTCGGCGTCGTGGGCGATCTTGTCGGCGATGAGCGCGGCGCGCGGCACCTCGATCATCGTGCCGATCGTGTACTTGACGGGGACGCCCATCCGCGCGACGACGCCGTCGGCGACCTTCTTCGTCTGGTCGTGCGTCACGTGCATCTCGCCGACGGTACCCGTCAGCGGAATCATGATCTCGGGCTCGACCTTCACGCCCTGCTCCGCGGCGATGCAGGCCGCCTCCATGATCGCCTCGACCTGCATGCCGTAGATTTCCGGGTTCGTGATCCCGAGCCGGCAGCCACGGTGGCCGAGCATGGGATTCGCCTCACGCAGCGAGTCGATCTTGGCCAGCTTCTCGTCGAGGGCCGCCTTGCGGGCCGGATTGATCGCAAGCGCGTCCAGCCGCGCGCTCTCCTCGAGCATCTCACGGTACTCCTTCGGGTTCGCGAGGAACTCGTGGAGCGGCGGATCGAGGAGCCGGATGGTGACGGGCAGGCCGTCCATGGCGCGGAAGATTCCGCTGAAGTCGTCGCGCTGCATGGGCTTCAGCTTGTCGAGCGCCGCCCGGAGCTCGGCGCGGCGATCGGGGTCGTCCGCGGCCATGATCATGTCGCGCACGATCGGGATGCGATCGGTCGCGAAGAACATGTGCTCCGTGCGCACGAGCCCGATGCCCTCGGCGCCGAACGAGCGGGCGCGCGCCGCGTCCTCCGGCGTGTCGGCATTGGCGCGCACGCCGAGCTTGCGGTACCGATCGGCCCAGCCGAGGAACTCCTGGGCGAACCCGCTGACCTCGGGCGTGGTGCGCTCGATCGCGTCGAGGATCACCTCGCCGGTCTCACCGTCGATGGCGATCACGTCGCCCTCGCGCACCATGCGCCCGCCCGCCTCGAACACGCGCCGCTCCTCGTGGACGACGATGTCGCTCGCGCCCACGATGCACGGCTTGCCCATGCCGACGGCGACCACCGCCGCGTGCGAGGTCCGCCCGCCCCGCGCGGTCACGATGCCCTCAGCCGCGTACATGCCGGCCACGTCCTCCGGTGAGGTCTCGGGCCGCACCAGGATCACCTGCTGGCCGTTCTTCGCCAGCTCCACGGCGCGATCGGCGTCGAACACCACCTGGCCGACGGCGCCGCCCGGCGCCGCGGGCAGGCCGCGCGCGAGAAGCCGGCCCCCGTCGAGCGCGCGCTGCCTGTCGCGCGGGTCGAGCAGGGGCACGAAGAGCTTGGCGAGGTCGCGCGGGTTCACGCGCAGGAGCGCGGTGTGCTGGTCGATGACGGCCTCGTGCACGAGGTCCACCGCCACCTTCACCGCCGCCGCCGCCGACCGCTTGCCGGCGCGCGTCTGCAGGAGGTAGAGCTTGCCCTCCTGAATGGTGAACTCGATGTCCTGCATGTCCTTGTAGTGGCGCTCCAGGCGGCCCGCGATGGCGAGCAGCTCGTCGTAGATCTCCGGCATCCGGCGCTTGAGGTCGTCGATGTGCTCGGGCGTGCGGATGCCGGCCACCACGTCCTCGCCCTGGGCGTTGGCGAGGAACTCGGCGTAGAAGCGCCGCTCGCCCGTGCGCGGGTCGCGTGTGAAGCCGACGCCGGTGCCCGAGGTGTCGCCGAGGTTGCCGAACACCATCGACATCACGGTCACGGCGGTACCCCAGTCGGCTGGGATGTTGTTGATCCGCCGGTACTCGACGGCCTTCTTGCCGTACCAGGAGTCGAACACCGCGCGCACCGCGAGCTCTAGCTGCTCGCGCGGATCCTGGGGGAACGGCGCGTTGGTCCGCGAGACGACGACGTCCTTGAACGTCTGCACGAGCTTGCGCAGCTCGCCCGCCGGCACCTCAGGATCGGTCTTCACGCCGAGCCGCGCCTTGGTCGCGACCAAGTGCTCGTCGAACACGTCGCGGCGGATGCCGAGCACCACGTCGCCGAACATCGTGACGAACCGGCGGTAGCAGTCCCACGCGAAGCGCTCGTTGCGCGTCCACGCCGCCAGGCCCTCGACCGTCTCGTCGTTGAGGCCGAGGTTGAGAACGGTCTCCATCATCCCCGGCATGGAGACGCGCGCGCCGGAGCGGACGGAGACGAGGAGCGGACGCTTGGGATCGCCGAACCCCAGCCCTGCGTCGTGCTCGAGCTTCTCGAGCGCGTCGCTCACCTGCGTCCACATGCCGTCGGGGAACGTGCGCCCCGTCCGGTTGTACGCCGCCCACGCCTGGGTGGTGATCGTGAAGCCCGGCGGCACGGGAATGCCGAGGTTGGTCATCTCGGCGAGCTCGCAGCCCTTGCCGCCGAGAAGGTTGCGCATGACGGACGAGCCTTCCGCCTTGCCTGAGCCAAACGAGTAGACGTATGTGATCGTCGCCATAGGGCGGCCTGTCTCCGTCGATCGACGAGGGAAAAAGTCTTTCAATTCTATTGGATACCGGACACCGAAGTCAACGTTTCACACCCTCCTCGGTCCCACCCTCGCGACGACAAAGAAAAAGGGCCACGGGTCGGCAACCCGTGGCCCCTGATGTTCTTTCAGCCACGGGCTTGCTCCTGCCCGTGGCGTCCCGCGCTCGATCAGGTCGCGGACGCTCCGGGCAGGCCCGGCAGGACCAGAATCAGTCCCAGCGACAGCATCCGCAGCGTCAGCGTCATAGCGCGCGCAGTATAGCCAGCGCGCTCCGACCGCGTCAAGGCGTCTTTCCTCGCCCTGGCGCGGACGTCGAACGGGGCGTCTCGTCGTCGCCCAGCACGAGCCCCTCGACGGCCTGGAGGTGGTCGACCATCGCCTGCCGCGCCGCCGCCTCGTTGCGCGCGCGGATGGCCGCGAGCAGACGCCGATGGTCTTCGTGGGAGCGCGTGGGGCGCCCGGGAGTATTGAGCGACTCCTCCCGGCTCTGCCGCAGCAGGTCCATGACGGCGTGCGCGATGCGCGTGATGGCGCGGTTGTGGGCGGCGGCGCCGATGGCGGAGTGGAACTCGGCGTCCTGTTCGAGCCCGGTGCGGCCGGCCGCAACCTCCTTGGCCTGCTCCTCGAGGATCCGCTCCATCTCGTGCAGTTCCTCGGGCGTCGCCCGGCGGGCGGCCAGCGCGGCCAGCGCGGGCTCGATCATGCGCCGCGCCTCGAACAGCTCGCCGATCGCCTCGCGCTGCGAGGCCATCACCAGCGCGAGCGGCTCGATCAGCGACTCCACCGAGACCTCGCGCACGAACGTGCCTTCGCCCGGCCGGATCTCCACGAGCCCGAGGCTCTCGAGCGCGCGCAGGGCCTCGCGGACCGACGTCCGGCTGACGACGAATTTCTCGGCGAGGTCGCGCTCCGGCGGCAGCTGGTCGCCGCTCTTGAGCCGGCCCTCGGCGATCATGGCTTTGACCTGTCGAACGATCTCCTGGTAGATCCGCGTGGACTTGATGGGGGCGATGCTCATCGCCTCGTCCCCGGTCGGGCCCCGGCGCCGCGCCTCATCCGCCATGTCAGACGTCCTCCGGTACCGCGGCGTGCGGACGCCGCGACAGCCACCAGCCCAGCGTTGCCACCACCGCGCCCATCGCCACCGCCACCGGCAGCTTCAGCCCCTCGCCCGCGCCGCCGCGCCAGCCGTGGACCGCCTTGTCCTCGAAGACCATCTCCACCGCGACGTAGGCGAGGAACCCACCGCCGAGCCAGACGATCCACGCCCAGCGGTTCATGAGCTTCGCGAGCAACCCCGCGCCCCAGACGACGATGGGCAGCGAGAGCGCGATGCCGATGACCACCAGGATCATCTCGCCCTTGGCGGCGGCGGCGATGGCGAGCACGTTGTCGAGGCTCATCGTGATGTCGGCCACGATGATGATCCAGACCGCCTCCCACACCGACGAGCCGTGGCGCCGGCCGCCGTCCTCCGCGTCTTCCGGGCGCACGAGCCTCACCGCGATCCACAGCAGGAGCAGGCCGCCGGCCAGCTGGAGCAACGGCACCCGCAGCAGCAGCGTGACGATCGCCACGAAGACCACGCGCAGGGCGACCGCGCCCAGCGCGCCCCAGATCTGCCCCAGCACCCGCTGCTTCGGCGGCAGCGCCCGCACCGCGAGCGCGATCACGAGCGCGTTGTCGCCTGAGAGCAGGAGGTTCAGCACGCCGATGCCGAAGAGGCGGGCCCAGAACTCCGGCTCGACCAGGAGCGCCATCGCCGGCTCAGGCTTCGGCGGGCGCGCTCGGCGTCGGCGGCAGGCCGCGCAGCCGACGCCACCAGGGCGTCAGGATCGGCATGAACAGGAAGAATAGCGCGGCGACGGTGATCACGCACGCGATCGGCCGGGTGAAGAACACGGTGAGCGAGCCCTGCGACATGATGAGGCTCTGGCGCAGCGCGTTCTCGGCGAGGTCACCCAGCACCAGCGCCAGCACGAGCGGCGCCAGCGGGTAGTCGAGCTTCTTGAAGACGTAGCCCACGACACCGAAGATCATCATGTACCAGACGTCGATCATGCTCGAGTGCACCGCGTAGGCGCCGACCGCGCAGACGACGACGATGAGCGGCGTCAGGATCGCGAACGGGACCCGGAGGATCGCCGCGAAGAACGGCACGCCGGCCAGCACCATCAGGACGCCGATGATGTTGCCCGTGTACATGCTGGCGATGAGGCCCCAGACGAAGTCCGGCTTCTCCGTGAAGAGCAGCGGCCCCGGCTGCAGGCCCCAGATGATCAGGCCGCCCAGCATCACGGCCGCCGTGGGCGAGCCGGGGATGCCGAGGGTGATCATCGGTAAGATGGCGGCGACGCCCGCGGCGTGCGCGGCCGTCTCCGGCGCCACCACGCCTTCGAGCTCTCCCTTGCCGAAGCGCTCCGGGTGCTTGCTGAACCGCTTGGCGAACGCGTACGACATGAACGATGCGGGCGTGGCGCCGCCCGGCTTGAAGCCCATCCAGAAGCCGATGAACGCGCCGCGCACGAACGTGCGCGCATAGCGCGGCAGGATCTTCCACGTCTGGAGCACGACCTTGAGGTTCATGCCCGTGGCGGCGCCGCGAAAGGTCAGCCCCTCCTCCACCGACAGGAGGATCTCGCCGATGCCGAAGAGGCCGATGACCGCGATGATGAAGTCGAAGCCCTTCATCAGATCCGTGATCCCGAAGGTCATCCGCAGCTGCCCGGTGACGATGTCCAGGCCCACGGCCGCCAGAATGAACCCGAGCAGGATCGACACGAGCGACTTGAGCGGGTTGCCGCCGCCGAGCCCCACGAAGCTCGAGAACGTCAGGAGCTGGATGGCGAAGAACTCGGGCGGCCCGAAGCGCAGGGCGATCTCGGCCAGCAAGGGGGCGAAGAGCGTGATGAGGACGATGGAGAAAAGCGCGCCGACGAACGAGGAGGTGAACGCCGCCGTCAGCGCCTGCCCGCCCTGCCCCTGACGCGCCAGCGGATATCCGTCGAAGGTCGTGGCCACCGACCACGGCTCGCCGGGAATGTTGAAGAGGATCGACGTGATGGCGCCCCCGAAGAGCGCGCCCCAGTACAGGGACGTCAGGAGGATGATCGCGGAGGTCGGCGGCATCGTGAACGTCAGCGGCAGCAGGATGGCGACGCCGTTGGCTCCCCCGAGCCCGGGCAGCACGCCGATGATGGTGCCGAGCGTGATGCCGACCACGGCGACGAACAGGTTGAAGGGCGTGACCGCGATCGAAAAGCCGAGGAGGAGGTTTTCGAGCCCCATCAGTAGCCGAGCCAGGTCTCGAGCGGACCTTTGGGCATCGGCACCAGGAACCACTGCTCGAAGACCAGAAACGTCACGACGGGAATGCCGATGGAGATGAGCACCACCGTGAGCCAGCGGTGGCGACCGACCCAGCGCATGTAGAACGCGAGATAGAGCGCGGAGGCCACGTAGAGCCCGATCACCGCCGTGAGCGCGACCATCGCCACCGCCGGCCACAGCACCTGCATGACAGGCCGCAACTGCTCGCGCGTGACGAACGGCTTGCCGGGACCGCGGCGCCAGGCCTGGACGGCAATGACGACGGTGACCACGAGCAGCAGCGTGCCGAGCCAGAACGGGAAGAAGCCGCTCTTGGGGCCGTCGCTGCCCCATCCCGCGCCGAGGCGCAGCGAGTCGACGACCGCGATCAGCCCGATGAGTAGCAGCAGCGCGGCGGTGGCGAGGTCCGCCGTCCGCGTCATTGCTTGAGCAGGCCGCCCTTCGCCATCAGGTCACGGTGGAGCTGCTCGTTCTCCTCCACCCACTTCACGTACTCGGCGCCGCTGGTGAAGGCAGGCTTCAGCGCGTTGTCCTCCATGTACTTCTTCCAGTCCGGCGTCTCGGTGACCTTCTTGAGGAAGCCGACGTACCAGTCCACGGCCTCCTTCGGCATATCCGGCGCGCCGAAGATCCCGCGCAGCATCAGGTAGTGGATGTCCGACCCGAGCGCCTCCTTGATGGTCGGGATGCCCTTCCACTCGCCGACGGGGATGCGCTCGGTGTCGAAGACGGCCAGCGGGCGAACGCGGTTGGCTTTCCAGTGGCTCACGCACTCGGCGGGGTTGTTCACGGTGGAGTCCACGTGCTTGCCGACCAGGTTCACGCAGACCTCGCCGCCGCCCTTGAACGGCACGTAGATGAACTTCACGCCCTGCGCCTGCTCGAGCATGATCGTGAGGATCTGGTCTTCCTGGGCGGAGCCTGTGCCGCCCATCTTCATCGTGCCGTTCTTCTCCTTGACCGCCGCGATGTACTCCTTCGCGGTCTTGTACGGCGTCTCGGCGTTGACCCAGAGGATGAACTGGTCGAGGGCCAGGCGCGTCACGGGGGTCAGGTCCTTCCAGGAGAACGGCACGCCGGTATGGAGCGGGGTCGTGAACAGGTTCGAGAGGGTGATGATGATGGTGTGCGCGTCACCCTTCTTGCCCTTCACGTGCAAGAAGCCCTCGGCGCCGGCGCCGCCCGACTTGTTGACGACGATGATCGGCCGCGGCGAGAGCTTGTGCTTCTCGGCGATGCCGTGGATGAGCCGGGCCATCTGGTCGGCGCCGCCGCCGGTGCCGGCGGGAACGACGAACTCGATAGGCTTGGTGGGCTCCCACGCGGCGGCGGAAGTCGCCAGGAGCGTTCCGGCCAGGAGCATCAGGAGCAAAACGCTCGTCGAGATCTGTCTCATCGCTGCCTCCCTCGAGGTGCCCGAGACGGTTCAGCGCGGCGCGACGGTTGCGGTGCGCCAGCCCGAATACACGACGGGGCCGGACGCTGAGCGCCCGGCCCCGCACCACTCGACGGACCGGCTGGTCACCGACTCCCGTCGTTATTTGACGTTCAAGGCGGCCTGCGCGGCGTCGAGCTTCCGGAACGGTACGACGCCCGGAATCTCCCACTGCTCCCACTGCTGGTCGACCTTCTCCTGGAAATAGGAGAGGTCTTCCTCGGTGAAGTGGGCGAAGCGCCCCTGCTTGAGCAGGTAGTCGCGAACCGGCTTGCGTGGCCGGCCCTCCACGATGGCCTTCGTCTTGCCGTAGTACTTCACGACGCCGTCCTCGACCTCGTAGAGCGGAAAGACGCCCGTCTCGATGGCGAGCTCGCCCAGCTCGTGGCTGAGCATCGGGTCGTAGTCCCAGCCCTTCGGGCACGGATCCAGCGAGTGGATGAAGGTCGGCCCGCCGATGGTCAGCGCGCGCCGGACCTTGTTCATCATCTCCACCGCGTACGAGGCGCAGACGGT
>Ga0137380_10005120_pt1 | contig 11624 bp, 8 predicted proteins | sample SagtaG_17_FD_104809 | JGI IMG/M metagenome (GOLD analysis project Ga0137380, IMG submission 104809) | Vadose zone soil microbial communities from Sagehorn Ranch, Mendocino, California, USA - Sage2_L_100_16 metaG | ecosystem: Environmental > Terrestrial > Soil > Vadose zone | place: USA... | reverse complement strand
TCCCGACTCTAGCCGGTTCCGCGTCCTTACCCTTCAGGCCCCGCATCGGCCAGGGCTGGTCCCTCTTCCTCCTCCTCGCCGACGGCCAGAGGCACCGCCGGCGGGTCGCCCGCGATGATGAACGCCATCGAGCCGAACTCCAGCCGGTCGCCGACGTGCACGGGGACGGGCTCGCGGACCAGCCAGCCGTTGAGCCTGGTGCCGTTGTGCGAGCCCAGGTCGCTGAGGACCCAGCCGTCCTCGCGGCGGACCAGCAGGGCGTGCATCCGGGAGACCGACAGGTCGGTCAGGCAGAGGTCGCATTCGCGGGTCCGCCCGATCGTGAACCGGACCCCGCTGCCCGGCGGGAAGAACAGCGGCGCCGGCGGCGCGGTTCCGGCGGGCGGCGGCGGGGCGCGGCCGGGCCAGGCCCGCGAAAGCCCGCGCGGCCCCGGTCCGGGTACCTCGTGAATCCGCTGGGTTCCCGGGATGCCGCCATCCGGCGAGTCGTGCCAGGCCGGCTGCTCGTGCCAGGCCGGCGAGTCGTGCCGGGGCGGCAGGTCGTGCTGGGCCGGCGGGCTCTCGCCCCGCAGGGCGGCCCTGATCCGGGCGAGCAGCCCGGGGCGGCGCGGCGGCAGGTCGGTGAACAGGCCCGCGAGCTGGCCGCGGTGCCGCGCGTCGAGGGCGCTCTGCATCCGGTACACGAAGGTCTCGTGCGACAGGCGGCCCTCGGCGAACTCGTTCCTCAGCTCGCTGACCGCGTGATCTCGCTCCGCGTCGGAGGCGCGGAGGGATTCGGGCGTTGTGGGCGTGTCCGCCGTCGACCCTCCCATGAATGGAGTATCGGCATCATCTCGCCCCAGGGCAAGAGGACGGCCCGGGAGCCTAGCGGGCGGACTCGCCGGTGCTGGTCATGGCGGGGGCCTCCGCGTCCGCACCGTCCGGGGTCTGCAACGGGAAATGACATGCAGCCACGTGATCCGGGCCGAAGGAGCGGAGCTTGGGCTCTTCGGCCGCGCAGCGCTCCTGCGCGAACCGGCACCTAGTGCGGAACCTGCACCCGGAGGGCGGGTTCACCGGGCTGGGCAGCTCGCCCTTGATGGCGACGCCCTCCTTGGCCCGCTCCAGAGTCGGGTCGGGCACCGGGATGGTGGCGATCAGGCCTGCCGTGTACGGATGCGCGGCTCGCTCGTAGATGTCCTGGGCAGAGCCCAGCTCGACCAGCTTGCCCAGATACATGACGCCGATCCGGTCGGCCATGTACTTGACCACCGCGAGATCGTGCGAGATCACCACGTAGGTCAGGCCGTGCGAGGCCTGCAGCCGCTTCATCAGGTTCAGCACCTGCGCCCTGATCGACACGTCAAGCGCGCTGACCGGCTCGTCCGCCACGATGAGCCTCGGGTTCACGGTGAGCGCCCGAGCCAGGCCGATGCGCTGCCGCTGGCCGCCGGAGAATTCATGCGGATAGCGCTCCACCGAGTTCCGCGGCAACCCGACCTCGCCGAGCAGCTCGAAGACACGATCCCGCTGCGCCCGCTTGCTGCCCAGGTGCTGCACGGCGAGCGGCTCTCCGATGATCGTGCCGACCCGCATCCGGGGGTCCAGCGACGAGTGCGGGTCCTGGAACATGAGCTGCAGGTCGCGGCGTTTGCGGCGCAGATCGCCGCCGCGCAGCTTGGACACGTCCTCGCCGTTGAGCGTGATCGCGCCGGAGTTCGGCTTCTCCAGTGCCACGATCATCTTGCCGATGGTGGTCTTGCCGCACCCCGACTCGCCGACCAGGCCGAACGTGGTGCCCGCCGGCACGGCGAAGGAAACATCTGACACGGCGTGGACGGCCGCCACCTTGCGCCGCAGGATCGCGCCAGAGGTGATGGGGAACTCCTTCACCAGATTGCGCAGCTCAAGCAGCGGAACAGTGCCATCCCCATTCGCCGCGGTCACCTCGACCTCGTGCGCGGTCACCTCAAGGCGGCCATCGGCCGTCTGGGCGAGGCCCGCCGCGATCACCACCGGCCGCCCGGACTCCAGCGGCTCGCTGACGGCCGTCTCGGGCGGCGCGGAGACCCCAGAGCGCTCTGAGCTCTCGGACGCGGCCGACCCGGATTCCGCGGCCTGGGACGCCTCAGTGCCGGCCAGCGGGGCGCCGGCCAGCGGGGCATCGGGGAGCGGGGCGTCGGCCACGAATCCTGGCTCGGCCACCTTCGCGGCCAGGCCCGTGCTCGCGGCGTCGGGCCCGCCTTCGCCGACCAGGGCGAGGGTGAGTGGCCCGTCTACCGGGTGCCAGCAGGAGAATTGGTGGTCGAATGTCTTCCCGGCCAGTGACGGCTCCTCGGTACGGCACTTGTCAGTGGCCCGGGAGCACCTGGATGCGAACCGGCAGCCCTGCGGCAGGTGCGCCAGGTCTGGCGGCAGGCCGGGAATCGCGTGCAGGGCCTTCCCGGCGTCCTGGTTGAGGTGGGGAATCGAGGCGAGCAGCGCCTGGGTGTAGGGATGGTGCATCTCGTCGAAGAGCGTGGCCGCCTCGGCGGTTTCCACCACCCGGCCGGCGTACATCACGTTGACCCGGTCGGCGTGCCCCGCGATCACGCCCATGTCGTGCGTGATCAGCAGCATCGCCATGCCCAGCCGGTCTTTCAAGTCCCTGAGCAGGGCGAGGATCTGCGCCTGGATGGTGACGTCGAGTGCCGTGGTCGGCTCGTCGGCGATGAGCAGCTTGGGCTCGCAGGCCAGCGCCATCGCGATCATCACGCGCTGCCGCAGGCCGCCGGACAGCTGGTGCGGGTAGTCTTTCAGCCGTTCCTTAGGCCGGGGCAGGCCCACCAGGCTCAGCACCTCCACCGCCCGGTCGAGGGCTTCCGCCTTCGACGCGTTCCTGTGCAGCCGCACCGGTTCGGCGACCTGGTAGCCGATGGTCTTGGTGGGGTCGAGCGAGGTGAGCGGATCCTGGAAGATCATCGCTACTTCGTTGCCCCGGACCGGCCGCAGTTCCTCGTCTTTCAGGCCGACGAGTTCGCGGCCGTCGAGCTTTATCGAGCCGCCGACGATGGACCCGCCCGGCGGCAGCAACCCTATGATCGACAAGCCGGTCATGGACTTGCCGCAGCCGGATTCCCCGACGATGCCGAGGGTCTCCCCGGCGTCGACACGCAGATCAATGTTGCCGACAGCCTGCACGACCGAGCTGGTGAGCTTGATGTGCGTCGACAGGTTCTGGATGTCAAGGACTGGGGCCATCAGGCCGCTACCTCTCGTTTTCGTGGCTTTGGTCGATCATGCTGCCCTCCCCGCGGACCGCGGCTGTGCGCTACCGGCGTCTCAGCCGCACATCCGTCGCGTCGCGGAGGGCGTCGCCGATGAAGTTGAGAGCCATCACGGTGAGGACGATGCAGGCACCGACTGGGAAGATCAGCCACCAGTAGCCGTCCTGCAGGTACTGGATACCGTCGGAGAGCTCATCACCCCAGTCCACATTGGGGAAGTGCAGGCCGAAGCCAAGGAATCCGACATACGAGACGGCCAGGATCGCGTCCGCGACCTGGAATGTCACGTTGACGATGACGACGCCGAGCGCGTTGGGGAGCAGGTGCCTGCTGATCAGCCGCCAGCGGCTCGCCCCCGCCGTTCGCGCGGCCAGGACGAAGTCGCGTTCCCGGATCGAAAGCACCTCGCCGCGGACCAGCCTGGCCGGCACCTGCCAGGAGAAGGCGCCGATGACCAGGGACAGCGACAGGACCGTGGCGCCGTACTTGACCGCCAGGATGAGCACGACGAATAGGAACGGCACGGAAAGGAATACGTCCACCACGCGCATCAGCGTCGAGTCGAAGATTCCGCCGACCAGCCCGGCGACTGCGCCGTACAGCGCGCCGATCGTGATGGCGACGAACGCGGCGAAGAAGCCGATCTCAAGCGCGGCCTGGCCGCCCTTCATGATCCGGCCAAGATTGTCGAAGCCGTTGCTGTCCGTGCCGAGCAGGTGGCTCCCCGACGGCGGCTGGTTCGCGTCGATGAGGTTGGTGCTCAGCTGGTTGGTGCGATAGATGAGCGGCCCGACGAAGCAGAAGAGCACGAAGAACACGACTATGCCGAAGCCGATCACGGCCAGCCTGTTGCTCATGAACTCGCGCAGCGCGAGGCGCCACCCGCTTTGTACCGCTCCGACTTCGCCGCCCTCGGCGATGGCGTTCCGGCCGCCCAGCGTCGGCAGAGGTTGCATCTCCGGTGCTCCTTCCTGTGGCCTGGCCGGTCAGGCCAGGCGGATGCGCGGATCCGCGACCGTCAGCGCCATGTCTGCGACCAGGTTTCCGACGACGACCAGCACGGCGCCGGCCAGGGTGTAGGCGAGCAGCACCGGATAGTCGGCCTTCCCTAGGCTGTCGAAGAAGAGCAGCCCCAGCCCCTGGTAGTTGAACAATTCCTCGGTGACCAGGTTGCCGGCCAGCAGCAGCGGCAGCGACAGGCCGATCAGCGTCACCATCGGCAGGCTGGCGTTGCGTACCAGGTGCCGCGCCAGCACCAGCCGCTCGGGCAGGCCCTTGGCCCGGGCCACCTTGATGTAGTCCTGCGCGAGCACGTCCATGGAGGAGGACCGCATGTAGCGGGAGTAGGCCGCGACCGATATCAGGGTCAGCGTGGCGATCGGCAGCGTCATCGCATTCCAGTCCCCCATGACGGTGATCAGGGAGGTGGACTGGCTCGCCTCGAAGCTGAAGATCGGGAAGGACAGCGCGAACACCTGGATCAGGATCAGCCCGAGGAAGAACACCGGCATCGAGTACAGGATGAAGGCCGCGCTGGTCGCGATGTTGTCCCCGATGCTGTTGCGCTTGACCGCCTGGAAGATGCCAAGCGGGACCGCGATCACCACCGCGAACAGCAGCGCTATCCCCGACAGGTAGACGCTCCTGGCCACCCGTTCCTGGAACAGCGCCAGCACCGACTGGTTCTCCGCATAGGAGTAGCCGAGGTTGCCGTGCAGCAACTGGTTCATGTAACGCAGGTACTGCACGACCACGGGGTCGTCGTACCCGTTCGCCTTGTTCCAGGAATCGATGGTCGACTGGGGCGCGCGCAGGCCGAGCACGGCCCGGGCAGGCGATGGGTAGATCGCGTGCAGCAGGAGGAAGATAAAGATCGAGACACCGATCACGACCACGATGGAGGTCCCGAGCCGACGTATCAGGTAGCCGATCATCGGTACTGCCCTTCCCTTTGGGGCGGCATGCATGCGTCCGCGCCGGGTCAGCGCTCGGCGTAGCGAGCCGCCAGAGCCGCTGCCCTGGCCTCCGGTGTATCACCGGAGGCCAGGGCAGTCCAGCGCCGCGTGACGGTTACTTGGTGAGGTACCAGAATTCCGGCGTGGCGTAGAACTGGGTCAGGTTCTCAAGCGCCTGCGGCTGCGTCGCCGAGACCTTGGTCTTCCACGCCCAGACAATGTCACGGTTGGGCTGGAACAGCACCGGCTGGTCCGTGGTCAGGAACGCGGCCTCGTTCTTGACCGCGGCCGGGTCGCCGCCGGAGATCGACTCGTTGATCAGCTTGTCGGCCTGCGGGTTGCTGTACTCCCCGATCTGGTTCGAACCGCCCGTGCTGAACAGGCTATACGTGGTCGCGTACGGGTTATTGGTCTCGCCGCCCCAGTCCACCATGGCCCACTTGTTGACGTTCGCCGGCGCGGCGGGGTCGATGTAGTTGGCGATGATGTAGTTGAAGTTGCTGCTCTGCAGCGTGATGTTGATGCCCGCCTTCTTGGCCTGCGAGGCCAGGTCGGTGACTATCCCGGGAACCGTCGATGACTCGGCTCTGTAGATGAGGTTGAACGACAGCTTGGTGCCCGCGGGAATGCCGGCCCCGCACTGGCCGGCGCCGGTGCCAGGCTTGGAGCAGACGTCGGTGCCGCCCTGGTTCACCGTCCAGCCGTTGTTCTGCAGGAGGCTGATCGCGTCCTGCACGCTGAACGGGTACGGGTTGGTCGCCGCATTGGACGGCAGATACGGGCTCCGCGGGTACGCCGGGATCGGCCCGTAGGCCGGCGCGCCGGCGCCGTGATCGACCGCGCTGATGATGCCTTGCTGGTCCGTCAGGTGCGCCATCGCCTGCCGGAAGTACAGCTGCTTGGCGATGCTGCCGAAGTCACCGGTCTTGTCCAGGAAGTTGTAGGCCGCGAAGGTCATGCCGAAGTCCGGGATCCCGAAGTAGGCGTAGCCGGACCGGGCGAGCTGCGGCAACTGCGGCACGTCGTTCTGCGGCACGAAGCCGACGTCGACGCTGCCCGCCTTGATGGCGTTGAATGCCGCCGCCTGCGAGGTGAACGGAATGCCCTGGAAGGAAGACTGCGGCGTCGCGTGCGGGCCGCCGTAGGACGGATTCGGCACCATCGTGAACCCGCCCGTGGTGGCGTTGTACGCCGACAGCTTGTACGGCCCGTCGACGACCTGCCACAGCGGGTTGGTCGCGTACGTGCTGACGCCCTTGGACTGCGCGGTGAGGAAGTTGAAGATCTTCAGCGCGACCGCCGGGTTGGTCCAGTTGGTCACGACCGGGCCAGACGCCGAGGTCTTGGCCCAGGCGTGGGCCGGCATCGGGACGATTGGCCCCTGGGCGAGGAAGTTCAGCGTGAACCAGGAGGGGTTGACCGCCTTCTTGAGGTTGAGCACCAGGGTGGACGGGTCCGGCTCCGAGGTGCTCACCAGGGTGTCAGGGAACTGGCCCGGGACGTAGCTCACCCAGTTCGACGGGGCCGCCTTGAGCCCCGCCTTGATCAGGTCGATGTTGAAGAGGATGTCGTCCGCGGTGATCGGCTTGCCGTCCGACCACTTCCAGCCCTTGAGGGTGACCGTCACCGTCTTGCCGCCGTTGGAGTAGACCGGCGCGTTGGCCAGGCTCATCGACGGGGTCAGCTCGGCCGAGGCGCCGTTCACGGTCCAGTACAGCGGCCGCCACATCATCCACTCGAAGGTGAAGACGTTGTAGACCGAGTTCGTGGCGGAAGTCGGGATGGGGAGGATCCAGTTAGGAACGGCACCGGGCTGCTCTGCCCACGTGATCGTGGCTGCCTTCCCCGAGGCCGTCCCCGCGGCAGGTATCGACCCGATCCCGCCGGGAACCGTGACCTTACCAGCGGTGTTGTTGCCACCGCTGCTGGTGCTGCCACTGCTGCAGGCGGCAAGCGCGGTGATGCTCGCCACCGCGAGGGCGAGGCCGGCGACTTTCCTGTTGCGGAGCTTTATCATCGGCCCTCCCTCCTTGCGCTGTCCGCGCCTGTGATCCGTTCTAGGGTCATCAGCTTGTCGCCCTTCTCTCGCTGGTTGCCGGTGATCCGCTCCGCACCGTCGCGGGGCACTGGGTCGCAGTACCCTCAACTCGATTACGGCCCGTCTCCCCGGCACATCCGGGCCGGCTCATACTGAGCCGACCGGTGAGCTACCGGTGTTATGAGTTAGCGGAAGCGTAAGTTCCATATTGCATCGATCTCTCGCCGATAATGTCACAACTTGCCATCAATCCCCTGACGGGGGCGTCTCATCGTGTCACGACTAGCATCCGGAGATTTCCGGATCCAGCCTCACATGTTAACTTCCGCCCCAACGATCCCACAGGCCCTGATGCCGTGAAGGCTTGCCGCCGGACAGCCATCTCGCCGCAGAATCTCCGCCCACGGCGGTCGACAGCACCAAGAACATGACCGGGCCAGCTCCTCGCACTACCCCGGTACCACCGGTGCTACGGCCCCAGGCCGACGACTACTAAGCGTAACTCTTTAGCGATGCGTAGACAAACCGCTACCCTGCGCGGTCACGACGGCCCGGAATTAGCGGCCGGCGCGGCCCTGCAGAGGTGTTGCCTGGTGAAATACCAGCTCTTCTAGGCCCGTCAAATCAATAGCCGTGAATAACAAATTAGCCATCAATGCATAACGCATCGAAAACGACGGCCCGGTTTAGGGGTTACCTGAAGATGACGGTGCGGCGGCCGTGGAGCAGGACGCGGTGCTCGGCGTGCCAGCGCACCGCGCGGGCGAGCGCGACGCGCTCGGCGTCGCGGCCGATGGCCGCGAGGTCCTCGGGACTGTCCGAGTGGTCGACCCGGGCGACTTCCTGCTCGATGATCGGCCCCTCGTCCAGGTCGGCCGTCACGTAGTGCGCGGTCGCGCCGATCAGCTTCACGCCGTGCGCGTGTGCCTGGTGATAGGGCCGCGATCCCTTGAAGCTAGGCAGGAAGGAATGGTGGATGTTGATGATGCGGCCGGCCATCTTGGCGCATAGTTCGGGCGACAGGATGCGCATGTAGCGGGCCAGCACCACGAAATCGATGCCGAGCTCGCTGACCAGGTCGAGCACGCGGCCCTCGGACCGCTGCGCGGCCAGCGGGTCGGCCGGGCCAGGGCCAGCCGGGCCCGTGCTAGCAGGGCCAGGGCCGGCCGGCACGTGCTCGAACGGCACGCCGTGCGCCGCGGCGAGCGGCGCCAGGTCGGGATGGTTGCCGACCACCAGCGGGACGTCGATGCGGAGCGACTCGGCCGCACGCCGGTACAGCAGGTCGTTCAGGCAGTGCCCGGCCTTGGACACCATGATCAGCACCCGCGGCTGGACGGCGGTGTCGTGCAGTTCCCACTCCATGCCGAACTCGGCCGCTACCGGGATGAAGCCGCCGTGCAGGGACTCATAAGCCACCGCCGCGCCGGGCACCGTCTCGACGTGGACCCGCATGAAGAACCGCCCGGCGATGCGGTCCCCGAACTGCTGGCTGTCGAGGACGTTGCAGCCGGCCTGGTGCAGGTAGGCCGCGACCGCGTGCACGATCCCGACCCGGTCCGGGCAGGAGAGGGTGAGCACGTACTCGGTGCTGGCCTCGCCGCCTGCGGCGGCGGGCATCACGCCCCCACGGCGTGCACGCCGCCGTCCACGTGCACGATCTCGCCGGTGGTGGCGGGGAACCAGTCGGAAAGCAGTGCCACGCAGGCCCGCGCGGTCGGCTCCGGGTTCGTGATGTCCCAGCCGAGTGGCGCCCGGGTCCCCCAGACGCCCTCGAACCGGTCGAAGCCGGGGATCGACTTCGCGGCCATGGTGCGCAGCGGCCCGGCCGCGACCAGATTCACCCGCACCCCCTTCTCCCCCAGGTCGCGGGCCAGGTACCTGGCGCAGGACTCGAGCGCGGCCTTGGCCACGCCCATCCAGTCGTAGCCGGGCCAGGCCACGCTCGCGTCGAAGTCGAGGCCCACCACCGACCCGCCGCCGCCCATCAGCGGCAGCGCCGCCATCGTGATCGCCTTCAGCGAGTACGCGGAGACCTGCACCGCGGTCGCCACGTCCGGCCACCTGGTATTCAGGAAATTCCCGCCGAGCGCCTCCTCCGGGTTCGCGTACGCGATCGCGTGCAGCACCCCGTCCAGGCCATCAACGTGCTCCGACACCCGGCTGGCCAGCGAGGCCAGGTGATCCTCGCTGGTCACGTCGAGCTCGAGCACCGGCGGTGGCGCGGGCAGCCGCCTGGCGATGCGCTGCACCAGGCTGAGCCGCCCGAAGCCGGTCAGCACCACGGTCGCACCCTCGGCTTGCGCGACCCGCGCCACATGAAACGCGATCGAGGCATCCGTGATGACCCCGGTGACCAGGATCCGCTTACCCGCCAGGATTCCCATCACAGCCTCACCTCCATGGTGAACAGCACGCTCTTCACTCTGCCCTGCCGGGCACCGTTAGTTACATGGCTCGCAGCGGGCAGGTTCCGCGCGTCAGCTTGTGGCCTCTCGACAAATAGGCTCAGTGGCCCATCCCGAGCCCGCCGTCGACCGGGATGACGGCACCGGTGATGTAGTCGGCATCCGGGCCGGCCAGGAACGTGACCGCCGCGGCCACCTCGGCCGCGACGGCGTACCGGCCGAGCGGCACGGCCGCCTTGATCGCGGCCTTCCTCTCCTCGGACAGGTTGGCCGTCATGTCGCTGTCCACGAACCCCGGCGCCACGACGTTGGAGGTGATGCCGCGCGAGCCGAGCTCGCGTGCCAGCGACCGCGCCAGGCCGACCAGCCCGGCCTTGGACGAGGCGTAGTTCGCCTGGCCGGCCGAGCCGTACATGCCGACGACGGAGGAGATGAAGATGAGGCGCCCGTGGCGCATTTTCATCATGCCGCGCACCGCCCGCCTGGCCACCCGGTACGCGCCGACCAGGTTGGTGTCGAGCACCTCGGCGAAGTCGTCCTCGCTCATCAGCGCGAGCAGCGTGTCGCGGGTCACGCCCGCGTTGGCGACCAGCACCTCCACCGGCCCCTGGTCCGCTTCCACCGACGTGAACGCGGCGTCGACGGACGCCGCGTCGCGCACGTCGCACCGGACGACCGCCAGCCCGTCCACCGGGTCACCCGAACGGGAGGTCACGGTGACACTGTCGCCGTCGGCCGCGAACCGCCGCGCGATGGCCAGCCCGATACCGCGGTTCCCGCCGGTCACAAGCACGGAACGCCCCACGCTGGCCTCTCTTTCCACAGGTCCGGCTACCCATCCTTCCACGCCTCCGGCGCCCGCGGATCCTTCCACGGGTCCTTCCACGGATCCGGCCTTTCCACGGACCCGACGCCCCGGCTTCCACGGGTCCGGCGCCTAGTGGCCTGGGGGGACTTGTCCCCCCCAGGGGGTATGGGGGGCGGGTAGCCCCCCATGAATCGGGGGGGTCTTGGGGGGTCGTCCCCCCGGGCTAGCACCGCTATACTCACGCCGCGTGAACGATCATCAGTCCAGGATCGACCCGGAATTCACCGCCCGGCCGCTGCGCGAACTGGCGGACGCGGCGCTCACGCAAGCCAGCAGCCTCGGCGCCCAGCACGCTGACTTCCGCGCCGAACGCATCAGGGGCCAGCAGATCGGCCTGTCCGACGGGCGCCCGCAGACGCTGTTCGACGCCGACGACACCGGTCTGGCCGTCCGGGTGATCGTGGACGGGACCTGGGGCTTCGCGGCGGCCGTCGACCTCACCGCGGACGCTGCGGCGCAGGCGGCGCGGCAGGCTGTCGAGGTTGCCCGGGTGGCCGCGGCGATGAACACCGAGCCGATCGAGCTGGCCCCCGAACCCGCCTACGGCGAGGTGACCTGGGTGTCGGCCTACGACGTCGACCCGTTCACGATCAGCGTGGCGGACAAGGTGGACCTGCTGGCCCGGTGGAGCCGCGACCTGCTCGCGCATCCTGCCGTCAGTCACGTCGACGCCGCACTGCAGCAGATCAGGGAGTGCAAGTTCTACTCCGACGGCGCCACTACGGCGACCCAGCAGCGAGTCCGGCTGCACCCGGCGCTCACCGCCGTCGCCGTGTCCGACGACGGCAGGTTCGACACCATGCGGACGCTGGCCCCGCCGGCCGGCCGGGGCTATGAGTTCCTCACCGGCACCGGCTGGGACTTTGCCGCCGAGCTGGCCGAGCTACCCGAGCTGCTCGCGGCCAAGCTGCGCGCCCCCTCGGTGGAGCCGGGCCACTACGACCTGGTCATCGACCCGTCCAACCTGTGGCTCACCATCCACGAATCGATCGGGCACGCCACCGAGCTGGACCGGGCACTGGGCTACGAGGCCGCCTACGCCGGCACCAGCTTCGCCACGCTCGACAAGCTGAACGCGCTGCAGTACGGCTCGACGGTCATGCACGTCAC
>Ga0137380_10005112_pt1 | contig 11633 bp, 14 predicted proteins | sample SagtaG_17_FD_104809 | JGI IMG/M metagenome (GOLD analysis project Ga0137380, IMG submission 104809) | Vadose zone soil microbial communities from Sagehorn Ranch, Mendocino, California, USA - Sage2_L_100_16 metaG | ecosystem: Environmental > Terrestrial > Soil > Vadose zone | place: USA... | reverse complement strand
CCTCTGCCATCATCGACTCCGGTTGGCCATCGACTACACACCTATGCATCAAGATGATCAAGGTCGGTTCTGTTCAAGATCGAAATTCGTACTGATTATCGAGGGAGCCGGTGGTGGCGGCCGTCGTCAGCATCGGACGCGGGCACGACGCGTCCTACCCCGTTTAAGACGATGGGCGCCGCCGACGGAGCGACGATCATCGGTGAGCGTGGTGCCGGGTATTACCTGTCGGCGGTGGAGAAGGGCGGCGAGCCCGCCGGCACCTGGGTCGGCGACGGTGCCGCCGAGCTTGGTTTCAATGACCATGGTGCGGCGCGAGGATTTCGAGCGGCTGTACGGCCAGTTCCTCGACCCGCGTGACCCGTCGCGCCAGACCTACCTCGGCAGTCCGCCGCGGGGCGAACGCCGAGCTGGCCGCCATCTACCAGGAGAAACTGACCGCCCACCCCGGAGCGACGGCGGATGAGCGGATGCGGCTGCTAGCCGAGGCCCGCGCCGACTACGAAGGCCCGGTCGGCGTCCAGTACTTCGACACCACGTTCTCGGTGGACAAGACGATCTCCCTGGCGCACGCGAGCGCCCTGGCGTCGGCCGTCGAGGCCCGCCAGGCCGGTGACATGAAGCTCGCCGAGCAATGGGAAGCCCGGGCAGTGGGGATCTGGGCCGAGATCGAGCAATCCGTCCGGCTGTATGTCGCGCACATGCAGCGGGAGGCCCGCTTCGTGCGCACCAGCCACCACGGCCGGCGGGTCGGCGGCCTGGAGGCCGGCCGGTTCGAGGATGCGCACGAGATCCCGGTAGCGATTTTCCCGCAGCACACCAGCCGCAACGGCGACCCGCAGCTGCATGTGCACGTGCTGTGGCTGAACAAGGTCAAGACGGTCCGCGACGGCCAGTGGCGCGCCATCGATTCCCGCGGCCTGTACCGGAAGAAGGGCGGCGGGTCCGCGCTGGCGGCGTTCTCGCTGGAGACCGGGCTGGCCCGCCGGTTCGGGTTCGCGTGGGCCTACCGGCCCGCGTCCAAGGGCCGGGTGATCGCCGGGGTGCCGGACAAGGCGATCGCGCAGTTCTCCTCCCGCCGCGCGCAGATCACCAAGACGACGCTCGCGCTGGCAGAGGAGTACGAGCGTCAGCACGGCCGCGTCCCGGACCAGCGGACGCTGGCGAGCATGCGCCAGTTCGCTAACTAACGCGCGGACCTGCCGTGCCAAGGAAGCAGGTGCGCTGGACTTCGCCGCGCTCCTGCGCGACTGGGAGCAGACCTCGCGCGTCGCGGAACTCGGCACGCTGCGCAACCTGGCGCGGGTCATCTGGCGCGCAGCGCCCATCGCGCACGAGCATCCAGACACACACCCGGACCCGGAGGCCACCCGTGGGTTCACGCGAAGGTGCCTGGGCGGAGATGGCGCGGATGGCCGCGCAGCCTGCCTCGCGCGGGGAACTCACGCATGCGCAGGAACGGGCGGCCATGGCCGCCGGGCTGGGGCAGGCGCAAGAAGCGCGCGCCGCCTGGACGCGCGGCGATCTCCTTCACTGCATCGGTCAGCACCTGCCCGACCACGCGGCCGGGCGGGACCAGGCGCACGCCTGGCAGCTGCTGGAAGACCTGGCAGACCGGGCGATCGCCGGGCAGGCTGGCGAGGAGGTGCTGCGGCTGGATGCACCCGAGTGGCCCCGCGTCCCCGATTCGCTGCGCCGCGCGGATGGGGAGAGCATCTACCGGCCACACGGCATCGAGCAGTACGCCACCCGCGCGCAGCTGTCGATGGAGGAGCAGCTGCTCGCCGACGCTCAAGCCGACGGCGCGCCGCACCTTGCGCACGAGCAAGCCGCCACACTGCTCGGCGCAGACCTCGCGCAACTGGAGACGCAACTGCGCGCGGACGCACCCGCGCCGGACGGCGTCACGCAAGGCGGGCTGCGCGTGGACCAGGCGACTGCTGCGTTTCTGGCGCTGACCAGTCCGCGCCGCGCCGAGTTCACCACTCGCCCGGCATTCCCCGGTTCCGACATCACCGTCCGCGACGTGGAACCGCTCGCAGGCACCCGCTCGGCGAGGGACATCGAACTCGGCTCCCGGCACGCCGCCCGCGAGTACATCCGCGCCGCCCGCGAAGCCGGCCACGGCTGGGACGAGATCGGCCAGGCCCTCGGCCTGATGCCCGGCGGCGACGCCGACCAGGAAGGCCTCACGGTCGCCGAAGCCGCCGACGCCTACGCCGCCGGCCGCCCCGACACCGAGGCGCCCTGGCGGCCGAGGTCCTTCATCTGGCGCTGCCGGTCCTGCGAGCAGGCGATCAGCGACCACGGGCTGATCGGAAACCCGGCCGATGACGAGGTGGGCCACGCCGACGACTGCCGGCGGCTCGCCGCGGCGGTCGCCGACTGGGACGCCAGCTGGGAGGCCGAACCGTGACCGCCCTGGCCGCACAGCGCCACCTGATGCTCACCGACGACGGCATCATCGACCCGATCGCGGTCGAGATCGCCGCCCGAGGGACGCGCCCGGTCGCGCTCACCCGGGGCGAGCGGCAGCTCGCCGCCGCCCAGATCCTGGCCCGGGGCGGCACGCCCAACCTCATCTCCAAGCGGCTGCACGTCAGCGGATCCACCGCCCTCACGCTCGCCGCACGATGCGGGGCATCGCGTCATGACCCGGCGCGTCATGACCGTGCCTAGCGCCTTAAGTCTCCCCGGACGGTGGGCCGAGCGGGCGCTGTGCGCCCAGGCCGGCCCGGACACCTGGTATCCGGACAATCACGCGCAGGCCGTAGTCGCCACACGGATCTGTGAGGCCTGCCCGGTATGCGCCCAGTGCCTGAAGTACGCACTGTCCGGCGCCGACACCTGGCACGGGATCACCACCGGCATCTGGGGCGGCACCACCCCACGCGAGCGCTCCCGGCTGCGCCAGGCACGGAAGGCGGCCGCGGCATGACCAGTTCGCACAACACCAGGAGACGACAGCGCGCGAGGGCCGCCCGGCAGGCCCTTCGCCTGTGCGAGGCTGAGGTCTTCACGCTCACCTGGGGCGATGTCAGCCTGCGCCAGCGCGCTGTGCACGTCCGCTCGCGGCAGCCCCGCATGAGCACGGCCAGAGCCCCGCATGAGCGTCTCCGGCTCGGCCGCACACTCGAATACCGGCTGATCTCATCCGGCGAGCTGGAGTCGGTCACCGTGGGGCGGCTGCGGCGAGTCCCTGCCGAGTGCCTCGCCGAGTACATGGCCGCGCTGCGCCGCGCTCGGCGCCAGGGAACCGCCGGTGGCAGCAGTGCCGCCTGAGCCCGGCACACCGCAGCGGCGCCGGAACCCCAACCTCCGGTCCACGATTTACCAGGGCAACGACGGGACCTGGCACGGCCGCGTCAGCATGGGTGCGCGCGACGACGGCCGCCCGGATCGCCGTCATGTGCGCGGCAAGTCCCGCAGCGAGGTCACCGCGAAGGTGCGGGCGCTGGAGCGGGAGCGCGATCAGGACACGGCCCGGAAGGCCGGGGAGAGGTGGACGGTAGGCGGGTGGCTGACCTACTGGGTGGAGAACATCGCCGCGCCGCCGCACGTCGCCGAGAACACCCAGCTGGGTTACCGGGTCGATGTGAACAGGCACCTGATCCCGGGCATCGGCGCTCACCGCCTGGAGAAGGTGAGGCCGGAGCATGTCGAGCGGCTGTACGCCAGGCTGCAGCGCGACGGCCTGTCGCCGGGCGGCGTCCACCACGTCCACCGGACGCTGCGGGCGGCGCTGAACGAGGCCGTCCGCCGCTACTACCTGGGCCGCAATCCGGTGCAGCTGGCCAAGGCGCCGAAGCTGGACGAGGACGAGGTCGAGCCGTACGACGTGCCGGAGATCCAGCGGTTGCTGGAGGCCGCGGCCACGCGGCGCAACCGCGCCCGGTGGGCGCTGGCGCTCACGCTGGGCCTGCGCCAGGGTGAGGCGCTCGGGCTCACCTGGGACGATGTGAACCTGGACAAGGGAACCATCCGCATCCGCCGCTCCCGGCTGCGTCCCAGGTACGCGCATGGCTGCGGCGGCACCTGCGGCAAGACTCCCGGCCGTTGCCCCCAGCGGAAGAGCATCAGGCAGCCAGCCGGGTCGGTCAAGTCGAAGGCCGGCCGACGGACGATCGGCCTGTCGGTCCAGCTCGTCGCGCTGCTGCGCACCCACCGGGCGGAGCAGGAGCAGGAACGCGCTACGGCGCGGCAGCTCTGGCATGACGAGGGTTGGGTGTTCGCCACGCCGACCGGCCAGCCGATCAACCCGCGCACCGACTACACCGAGTGGAAACGGCTGCTCAAGGAGGCCGGGCTGCGCGAGGGGCGGCTCCACGACGCCAGGCACACTGCCGCGACCGTGCTGCTGGTCCTCCGCCAGCCGACGGCCACCGTGATGTCGCTAATGGGCTGGTCGAGCGAGTCCATGGCGGCCCGCTATCAGCACGTGACCGACGCCATGCGCAGCCAGGTGGCCAGCCAGGTCGGGCAGCTGATCTGGGACTGACCGGCCAGCGACATGGAGCTGGCCGCGGTCATGGTCAGCCACGAATCGCTCGCCGCCGTGCTGGCCGCCCTTGAGCACTGCATCTCAAGCCATCACAGTGACACCGATCCGGCCGCCGACGTAGTGGCCGCCCTCGCCGATCTCCGCGCCGCGCTGCCAGCCACTGCGGCGCCGCCTGGCGCCTCAAATGAGACCGAAACTGAGACCAGGAGGCCATCGCAAGGATGAAGGACGACTACCTGCTCCGCAGCGTCCCAGGTCAGTGGCGGTGGAGGTGGGATTTGAACCCACGGAGGGGTTGCCCCCTCACACGCTTTCGAGGCGTGCGCCCTCGGCCACTAGGCGACTCCACCGCCGTTGAGCCTACCTGAGCCGTGGCCGGTGCCGCGCCCGGCCCGGGCCCAGTTTGAGCGCGAGCCGACCAGCTTTGACTGCAACAAGGCGTCCGGCGACCGTGGCATGCCGCTACTTGGCCCTGCGGCGCTCGAAGAAACCGGTCACCAGCGCGCCGCACTCGTCGGCCAGGACGCCGCCGAGCACCTCGACGGGCGGCCCGAGCCTGCGGTCGTGCACGACGTCCCAGAGCGAGCCGGCCGCTCCGGCCCGCGGATCTGCCGCCCCGTAGACCAGCCGCCTGATCCGCGCGCTCAGCACCGCGCCCGCGCACATCGTGCAGGGCTCGAGCGTCACGACCAGCATGCAGCCGTCCAGCCGCCATGACCCGGCGGCCGCCGCAGCCTGCCTGATCGCGACGACCTCGGCGTGCGCGGTCGGATCGGAGGTCGCCAGGCACTGGTTGCGGCCGCGCCCGGCGACCGACCCGTCCAGGCCGAGCACGACCGCGCCGACCGGCACGTCGGAGCCGGCCGCCGAGCCGGTATCGGTCGCGGCAGCCAGCTCGAGCGCCAGCCGCATGCTCGCCTCGAATGACGCCATATAGCCGGACCCTACGTCGGCGCCGGGCACGTCACTGCCCCGTCACCGACGCGAGCGCCCGGTCGAAGGCCGCGCCGAAGCCGACCCGGCGGGCCAGGCTGGCCAGCACCTCGTCGGGGAACAGGTCCAGGTCTCCGGACAGCGCGCACAGCTCCATCTCGTCTACCCCCAGGTCGGACAGGATGGACAGGTCGCCGGCGGGCAGCACCTGGTCCAGGTCCTCGTCGTAGGGCACGGGAATGTCCAGGTACTCAAGCGCCTGCCTGGCCAGCGGCCAGTCCACCGAGGCGGTCAGGTCGGACAGGAATACCGAGACGTGGTTTCTGGTGACCCTGGTGAGGACGAAGAAGTCGTCGCCGATCGCCGTCAGGCCAAAGACGCCGCCGATGCTCGGCTGCTGGCGCAGGGCGTGGATGATCGCCTCCAGGCTCTCCATCACCGCGACCGGGAGCACCTCGGCCTCCCACCCGTCGTCTTCGCGGTAGACGGCCATGCAGAAGTCACCGCTCGTCATCTCGGCCACTGTCACTTCACCGTCCAGCGTCACCGCGTCGATAGGTCAGGCCGCGAGGGCCGTCAGCTAGCCGACTCGCCGCAGCAAGAACAGTAACGGCTTTCTGCCGGGAATCGGCGTGGATGGCCCGGGCTGGGACCTCTTGAAGCTAAGGTTGCACAAGCAGTTGGCTGCCATTGGTCTGCATTGGGTACTGGGCTATGCTGAGGCCAGCGACGATTGGTGCTGTCGAGCGTGCTCTTGGGAGGTGATCGATGTTGAAGAAGGTTCTGACCTGGGCGGGCATCGCCTTCGTGATCTACTACCTCGCTACCTCACCCGATGGCGCGGCCCACGTAGTGACTGGCGCCCTGAACTGGCTGCAGTCGGCTGGCAACTCGATGGCCGAGTTCCTGAATCACATTAAGCTGTAGCCCATGATCCGGACGGCGACGACCAGAAATGACCCGGCCGAAGTCGACAAGTACCTGCTGCCGAAGGAGGACTGCGTCGCGACGGTCCGGCGGCATCCGGCCGTCCTGCTCGCCCCCACCGCCCAAGCCGTCGCCGGGCTGCTCGCCGCGTTCGCGCTCACGGCGACCTTGCTGCGCAACCACGGCGCGCTGATCTGGATCGTCTGGGGGCTCTGGGGGCTGCTCATGCTCCGGCTGATCTGGGAAGCCATCAACTGGGCGGTCGATTACTTTGTCATTACCTCCAAGCGCATCCTGCTGACCTCGGGGGTGTTCACGCGCAATGTCGCGATGATGCCGCTGACCAAAGTGACCGACATGAGTTTCCGCCGGTCATTTGCGGGCCGGATGCTCGGGTATGGCGATTTCGTGGTCGAGTCGGCCGGGCAGGATCAGGCTTTGCGCACGATCGACCATATTCCTTATCCTGAGGAGCTTTACCAGATCGTGTGTGGCAGAATCTTCCACGACGTCGCCGCGGACGAGGAGGAGGAGCTCGACCTGCAGACCGGCCAGGGCCTGAACGTCGATCTGCTGGTGGAGCCCGGCCCCGACGATCCGATGGTCGAGTCTGGCTCCGACGACACGTACGTGCTCGGCCCCGACGAGTCGGACGACTAGTTCTGAGTCCTGCCCGCGACGGCTGTCCCTTCCCCGAGGTTCGTGCGGCCGGACGCCCCTGAGCGAGACACCCGGCCGCACGATCCTGTCTGGGCCTGCGTGTCTCCTAATGCAGCAGCCACAGCGTGTTGACCGCGTCATCGACGTAGTACACGCCGTCGTCGTGCCGTGCCAGCGCCAGCCGAACAGGGCGCCCGCGCCTGGCGGGCTGCCAGACCGGCCGGCGCTTAGGAGGCCGCGACCCACCGCGACCCAGGAGGCGGCCGATGTCGCCTCTGACCCCCGCCTCGACCGAAAATCTGCGCCCTCCACCCCGGATTTGCCACATATCACTACTTGCGGCTGGCCAAAGCTCACAAGTCGGGCACCAGATTGACCAGGACTAATGAGAAGTCGGCCGCAACGCGTTGATGCGCGGATCACGGCGGTCCGGAAGCACGCTGTGCAGGTCTGTTGCTGTACTTCCGTGCTGTGCTCGATGACGGCGGCCGGCCAATCAGCGCAGCGAGTCGGGCCCTCCCCCGGGTGTCCGGGGAGAGGGCCTGTGATCTGCGGAGGCTCGGGGATTTGAACCCCGGATGGGCGTGAACCAAACCGCATTAGCAGTCCCGTCCCCGGCATTTAACCGGGTGTAAGGCGAGTCACTCTAGGCCAGTCCGCGCAGGTCAGGGCCGGTGCGGCACGGAAGGCGCCGGAAGGCGCCGAACGGCAGTCTCATCCGTTTCGAGTCAGCAATGAGTAACAGGATCGGGCCGCCGGTCATCACCCCGGCGGCCCGTTCTGCGTGTGCGTGCCCGGTCAGTTCCCCCACATGCCGCGCATGAGCCGGCGGGTGACCGACCGGCGGACAAGCCGCCGGCCGAGCCTGCCGCGCCGCAGCGCCTGGTAATCGCCGATCGTCCGCTGGCCGAGGTACAGGCCGCGCCGCACCGATTCGAGGTCGTGGCTGTGCCCGCAGTTCCCGCACGTGAAGCTGATGCTTCAGCCAATGGTGGCTGCCTTGAATGGTGGTCACGGCGAAGCCCGCTGCCCGAAGTGCCTTGACCAGCCGCGCGCCGGTCACCACGGGGAGCTGGCTAGGCAACCTCTAGATCCAGCGTGCGGGCGAGTTGCTCCGGCACGCCGTCCTCATCGAGCACCACTAGGACGGCCTCGCGCAGGTCGGCGATGGCATCATCAGGAGTCGGGCCGTTGCCGTTCGCACCGCCGCTTGACCCGAGCCAGGCGTGCGCGCACCAGATGCCGTCCTCGTCCTGCTCCAGCGTGTAGGGCACGTGCAGGGTCCTCGGCTGCCCGGTCATTATCGTGATCTTCTCCCTGGAGGCTGGCTAGCAACCTGCCGCTAACCAAGGTACAGGTAGCCCGTCCCCCGGAGCACCGAGCAGGCTGGCCCGGCCGTCAAATGCTCCTGCGTGTGGTCGTGTCGTGTCAGCACGAGCTGCCGACCTGGGATCAGGACCCGGCGATCCTCACCACGACCACGCTCCGCGAGCTTCCGTTCGTGACGATCATCGCCGACCTGCGGCGCGAGCGGAGGTCGGGAGATGCCGGCTTCGCGGACTGGCTGGCGGCCCAGCCCGAATACCAGGCGGAAGCCGATCAGGCTGCGCTCCGACGGTTGCGATCAAGGGGATCGGGCCGGCCCGCAGCCGCGCTTGCCGAGGTCGCACAGGTTACCGGCATGCGTGGGAGACCGGCCGGCCGCCCACCCGTGCGGTAGCCGAGCATTTCGTGATCTCCCAGAGTGCGGCTGCCTAGCGCGTCAGCCGGGCACGGCAGGCGGGCTACCTGCCGGTCACGACACGAGGCAAGCCAAGAGCGCGGCGCCAGGAAGGCGCTACGACCGAAGGAGAGGAATCCAGATGAATCCCTACCGAAGTTGCTCGTGCCGAGACCCGGTTACCAAGCGACGGCTCCCCACCAGGAAGCCCAAGAAGGGCGAGAAGGACAAGCGCTGCCCGCTCCTGGCGAAGCCGTCTCACGGTGCCTGGTTCGTGAGGTTCGAGGCGCCGGCCGGCGCGGAAGGCAAGCGCTGGCAGCTCCGGGTCGGCCCGTACAAGACCGAGGAGGAGGCCCAGGCCGCTGTCGTCGCCGCGCTCGGCAAGGTTGCCGACGGCAAGCACGTCGACGACCGGAAGATCACGCTCGCCGGGTACCTGGACGGGTGGATGGAGTGGAAGCGGGGCACGCTGAAGCCGTCCACGGCTGCCAGCTACGCCGAGGGCATCGACCTGTACTTCAAGCCCGGTCTCGGCATAAGCGGCTAGTCGACCTGCGGGCCGATGACATCCGGCAGCTCTACGCCGCGATGTGCAAGATCAGCCGCGCCGAGAAGGGTGACCGGTCCGAGCTGCTGCGCCGGCTGGTCGCGGCCCGTGCCCGCTGGCACGTCCCGGCGGGCAGCCCGGCGGATGATGAGGAACTCACCAAGGGAAGGGCAGCGCGTAGCGGTGCGGATCTCCACCAGGCCGCTGACCGACGCGCGGATCAGGCGGATGCACGCCGTCCTGCGCGCGGCGCTGAATGACGCCGAGACGCTGCCCGTCAACCCGGCCGCCGCGGTGAAGTTCGGCAAGATCCGGAAGATCAAGCCGCTGCTGTGGACCGACGCGCGGACCGAGCGGCGGGCCGAGACCGGCGAGGTGCCCGCCAAGGTCATGGTGTGGACGCCGGCGCAGTGCGGGCAGTTCCTCGACGCGATCGAGGCCCTGCGGCTCTACGCGCCGTACCACCTGGCCGCCTACTACGGGCTGCGCCGCGGTGAGCTGGCCGGCCTGGCATGGTCCGACGTCGACCTCAAGACGCGGCGGCAGCATGTCCGCGGCGACGACGGCCACGACGTCAAGTCCGAGGACTCCGACCGGGAGATCATCTTCGACGAGCAGACCGCCGCGGTGCTGAGGGCGTGGCGGCAGGTGCAGCGTGCCGAGCGGCTGGCGTGGGGGCCGGCGTGGACCGACACCGGCCTGTGCTTCACCCGCGAGGACGGCACGCCGGTACGGCCAGGCTGGGTCTCCGAGCGGTTCGGCACGCTCGCCGCCAAGGCCGGGCTGCCGCCGGTCCGGTTCCACGACCTGAGACACGGCGCGGCCAGCATGCGGCTCGCCGCCGGCACGCCGATGAAGGTCGTCTCCGAGCTGCTCGGCCACGCCACGTACGCGTTCACCGCCGACGTGTACACCTCCGTGTCCGAGGAGCTGGCCGAGTCGGCGGCCTCCGCGATCGCCGCGTTCGTGCCCCGCAAGGGCCGGGCGAGTCACCAGTGAGAGTCACCAGGCTGCCGGATGAGTCACCAATGATTAACCGGAGCGACAAAACAGGCACCGCAGACGCAGCCAGCCACCACACCGTTTCGGCGTAGTGGCTGGTCACGGGCGGAGGCTCGGGGATTTGAACCCCGGATGGGCGTGAACCCAAACCGCATTAGCAGTGCGGCGCCATAGACCGGACTAGGCGAAGCCTCCTCGGCCCTCTGCGGGAGGTCCCCAGAGTACCGTTTCGCGCGCGCCGGCACCTGCTTGCCGCCACACTGAGTCGCCAGACTGAGTCGCCAGGCAGGGCCGCGGCACCGACCGCTGGTTTAGGGTACGGCAGCGCCTCGACCGGCGCAAAGCCGCGCCGTCGCCGGCGCGAAGCAGCGCCGCGGCCGGCCCGAAGCAGCACCGCGGCCAGAAGCAGCGCGGCGGCCGCGACCGGCTCAGAGCGCCGGTGCGGGCCGGCCCGCACGCCCAGATGACCTGGCCCGGCGTGCCTAACGAGCCTCGATCACCTCGTATTCGCCCCGCGCCTACGCGTCTCTGATCTTGGTCTTGGCGAACTTGCCGACCAATGTCTAAACAAGACACATCCGCTGCACGTAACCTGGGCTGCGCCGCGCTAGCCTGCTTCCGCAGCGTAGCGGGCCGTCGGGCCGCGCGGAGCACGCCCCACAGGAGCGCGGCGCCTGGTAACCGATTCGGGGTAGAGCCGCTGATCGTCCAGCCACCAGTCCTCGCCGAACAGCAGCTCAGCGAACTCCTCCCCAGCCCTGCTGGCGCCGCGCCATCGGGCTCGCCGTCCGGGCGTCACGCCCGGGTATCGCTGGCCGAGGACGGCAGGCACCGCCGGGTGACTCGGAGATCCCGAACCCGGGTCTTGCCGCACGCCTCACGCCAGGTGTCCTCGGTAACACCGTAGTTCTCCAGCATCCGCTCCGAACGCAGCCAGCCCGGCGTCGCCGCGTCCACTACGCCAGGCCCGTAGCAGACCGGCCCGCCGGTCACGCCCGGCGGCGGCGGGGCGGTCGTGACCTGCCCGCACCCGCACTCCCGGCGCATCATCTGGTACTCGGTAACCGTCAGCGCGGCCGGCGGGATATCGAGCACGTGCACGCTGGACGCGACCCGGCCCGGAGCGCCGGCCAGGTCAGCGCCGCACCCGCCGCATGAGCCCGGCTCGATGACCCGGGTCTCATCCGGCCGGGCGGCCCACGCCAGGCTCGCGCCCGGATGGCCCTTCTGCCCACCCTGCGCCCGGCCCGAACGTGCCCGCCGCGCATCCCGCTGGCCGGCCTTCTTCTCCGCCCTCGCCGCAGGGCTGTCCTGGCTGGGGGGCTGCGATGAGTTCGACGAAT
>Ga0137380_10005106_pt1 | contig 11636 bp, 12 predicted proteins | sample SagtaG_17_FD_104809 | JGI IMG/M metagenome (GOLD analysis project Ga0137380, IMG submission 104809) | Vadose zone soil microbial communities from Sagehorn Ranch, Mendocino, California, USA - Sage2_L_100_16 metaG | ecosystem: Environmental > Terrestrial > Soil > Vadose zone | place: USA... | reverse complement strand
GCTCGCCACGGCGGTCTTCATGTGCGGCGCGCTGGCGCAGCTCGCGGTCGGCCGCCTGGTGGAATGGATCGCTCCGCAGATCCTGTTCGTGGCCGTGGTGGCGCTGGCGCTCGTCGGCATCCTGTGGTCGGCGAGCGCGACCGGGCCGTCGCTGCTCGGCGCGCTGGCGCTGACCATGGCGGCGATCTACGGCCAGGTCACCATCAACGACATGGTGCTCGCGCGCTACACCGCCGACGCGTGGCGCGGCCGGGTCTATGCGGTGCGCTACTTTTTGATCTTCGTCTCCTCGGGCGCGGCGGTCGCCGCGATCGCCGTCCTGCACGGCCGAGGCGGGTTCGATCTCGTGCTGATGGCGACGGCCGCGGTCACCGCGGTATTCTTCGTCGCCACCGCCGCCATCGCCGTGCTGGTGTCCGGGGCGGAGAACGGCCGCGTCCGCGCGGCGCAGCCGGCGGAGTGAGGGGCCATGATCGCCGTCGTCTTCGAAGTGTGGCCGGCCGAGGGGCGCAAGGACGACTATCTCGCCCTTGCGGCGGCCCTGCGCGACGACCTCGAACGGATCGACGGGTTCATCTCGGTCGAGCGGTTCCAGAGCTTGACCGACCCGGCAAAACTGCTGTCGCTGTCGTTCTGGCGCGACGAGGCGGCGGTGCGGGCGTGGCGCACCACCGGCCGCCATCGCGACGCCCAGCGCGCCGGCCGCGCCGGCATCTTCGCCGACTACCGCCTGCGCATCGCCGCGGTGATCCGCGATTACGGCATGCGCGAGCGCGCGCAGGCGCCGGACGATTCCCGCGCCGTGCACGAGGGACGGTCGGTGGTTTAGGGCGGACGTCGGGCCGCAGCACCCCAGGCGGTTCGTCACCGCTTGCCGGATTCCAGACGCGCATAGCTCAGGATAGTTCCGGAGCCTGCGCCGACCCGCGCGCGAATGGCCTCGCCCGGGTGCATGGTCGCAAGCACGTCGCGCGTCACTGCATAGCCTTTTCCGGCCACAAACAGCTCGTACCAGCCCAGCGAACGCGTCCCGGGATGGTAGGCGGCACGTTCGGCATAGCCTTCGACGGTAAGGGGCGGCAAAAGATAATCGCCGACCAGATACCAGCTCGCATACCCGCTCAACGGCACGGTGAAGCATAACGTGAGGGCAAGCTTGCCGGGACCCCATCGTCCCGTTGGCCTCATTCGGAGCATGCCGACGGCGTTGCGCATCGGTTCGCCGTCGCGGCGCCGACCGACTGCGCGATCCGCCCTGGCCGCGCCTTGCGCGCTTGGACCAGGACCCCTCCACAGCCGATAGAGGAGCAGCGCCGTCATCGCGTAGCCCCAGAATGCCAGCGTGAGACGCTGATAGGCCAGCAGCTCGACTGAATCGTTGGCGAGAAACAGGGACAGCAATTGCGGAACGAACAGGAGCAGTGCCGCCAAGACCTGCACGCTCGTACGCAATGCGCCGCGGCCGAGCATGCGCCACGCGAAGGCGGCCCCGATCGCCAGCACGACACAGGGCAGATACGCCCGGGCAACGAATTGAGCAAACACAATGCTGGACATGGGCCACCTCGCCACGCCGCCGCGCCTGCCGTCCTTATCGACGATGCCCGGCGCTTGAATATTGCCGGTTCACGTTGACGGACGCCAATTTACAAAGAGTAAACGCGAGCTCAAGCGCACCGGCAGCAAATCATAGATGCCGCTCACGCACAGGCCCGCCTTGACGAGTGCGCGGCAGGCCGAAGGCGGCGGGCCAAGCGGTAGTCATCACGCTGGCGCCGAGGTGGCGCTGGAGGAATGGCCAGGAAGAGCGGTCGTGCGGTAGACGCTACCGAGCTCTGGCGAAGTCGGCCGGTTTCAATCGAGTCGTTTGATTCCAACGACCATGGACTGATCGCTCGTCAGCGTCTCGACGCGCATGTCGCGGAAGCCGGTCTCACGCATCCAGCCGACGCAATCCGCACCGGTGAAATCGAAGCCGCCCGCGGTCATGATCAGCATGTTCAGACTCGCCAGCAGGGCCGCAGCGTTGGTACGCCGTTGGTCATCGATCAGCCGCTCATAAACGATGAGGGCGCCGCCGGCCGGGAGCACTTCATAAGCCTTCTTCAACAGCATCCTTTTGGTTACCAGGTCCCAATTGTGAAGAATGCGGCCGAAAACAACCACGTCCGCGCCCGGAAACCGGTCTTGCAGGAAATCCCCCGGAAAGAACCGCAGCCGGTGGGAGAGGCCATGCTCCCGGACATAGCTTTCGAAGTGCGGCTTCATCGGCGGCAGATCGAAGCCCCCGCCGGTGATGTGCCCATGCGCATGGGCGATCTGCACCGGCAGACAGCCTTGCGCCGTGCCGACGTCGATGACCGTCTGGTAGTCCTGCCACGGAAACTTCGCTGCAAGAATTTTGGCGACCGGCAAGCTTCCTCCGGTCATCCCTTTCGCGAGCGTCTTGAGCGCCGCATGGTCGGCGTACAGGGCGGAATAGTGGCCGGTCGCCCTTGCTCCGCTCTGCGCCTTTCCCGTTCGCAAGGCTGGCGTCAGTAGATTCCAGTGAGGATACACGTAGGCATTGAAGTGCTCCAGCTCTCCGCCGATATAGGTCGGCTTGCGGCGATCGAGATAGAGATCGGTCTCCGGGCTGTTGGCATAGGAGCCGTCGTCATCCCGCTCGAGCATGCCAAGCGCCACGAGCGCATCGAAGAAGTCGCGGGCGCCGCGTTCGTCGATACCGATCCGTTTCGCAAGCGCTTGCGGATCGAGCGGCCCTTCCGCGAGTGCGGTAAACACGCCAAGCTCGGTCGCGCTCAACAGCGCCTTGGCCTCTCTGAACGCAAGGCCAAGCCGGACAATTCGGTCGGGCATGACGACTGGCGCCTGCATGACGCATCTCCCGCTTGGCCGAGCCGATATTCATTGAGTCGGCTTCATGATCCGGGCAATCGCGGCGATTTGCATGCTCTGTTTCTCGATTACCGCAGCGAACTCAGCGGGTGTCCCGACGCGTAGCGCTGAACCGCTGCTCGCCAGCCGCGCGGCGATCGCCGGGTCGGCCGCAACCGCGCGAATATCGGCCGCAATGCGTTCCTTGAGATCGGTGGGCATGTCTCGCCATCCGTAGAACCCGGCCACGCTGTCGAATGTGAGCTCGGGATATCCCGCCTCGCTGGCGGTTGGCACCTCCGGTGCCTGGGGAGATCGCTGGCGGCTGTTCAACATCAAGAACCTGATCTTGCCCGCCTGCACCTGCGGCAGCAGAAGAAACAGGCCCGTGGCTACAGCTTGAATCCGTCCCTCGCCGACGTCCGGGAGCGCCGAGTTGAAGTCGCGGTAGGCAACCTGCACCATCTCGATGCCGGTGCTGTTCTGTAGCGCGGCAAATGCGTAGAGCGGAACGCCCGGACTGGCCGCCCAATTGAGTTTGCGCGGTTGCGAGCGAGCAAGCTTGACGAACTCATCAAGCGATTTGACCTTCAATGTCTGGGATACCGCGATGCCGACGAAATTATCGGCGATCGAGGCGATCGGCACGAGATCGCGGACCGGATCGTAAGGAAGCTTTTCATAGATCAGCGGGTTGATCGTGATTATTCCGGCGAATGAACACAGCAGCGTGTGATCGTCGCGGGCACTGACGAATCCGCTGACAGCCGGTATGCCGTCGGCGCCCTGGCGATTTTCGATGATCACCGGCTGATGCCAGCGCTGCGAAAGCTTTTCTGCAAATTGGCGCGCCGCCAAGTCTGTGTTGCTTCCGGGCGGCAGCGGCACGATCACACGCACGGCCCGCTGCGGCCAAGATTCGGTAGTCGATGGCGCTGCCGACGCGGCGAAGACGCCCAACATGCTGACGGCGAAAGCATATGCCGAACGTTGCATCATACGCATGGCATCCTCATTTGTTGGATTTGCTGCCGGGAGGCGCCTGCAGCGAGCCCCGCTTGCGGCGGCCGGCGCCGGGGCGGGCGTGGGCTCGATTGCCTTCGATGACGCGGATCAGCAGGTCGAGAAAAAGCTCGCGCTCGGCCGGCGCCAGCGGCGCAAGCACACGCTTGTTCGCAGCGACCGTCTTGGGGCGCACCCGGCGCCAGAGGTCCTTGCCTTTCGCCGTGAGATAAAGCTCGCGCGCGCGTCGGTCGGCGCCGTTGATGCGCCGCTCGATGATCCCCATGGAATGGAGCCGATCAATGATGAGGCTCGCATTGTTGCGGTCGATCCCCATGGCTTCCGCGAGGCGGCGCTGGTCGATTCCCGGCTCGACCCCGACAAAGACAAGCGTCCCGTACTCCAACTGCACGATCGCTTCGCCGGCGAGCGCTTCGGCGACCATGGCGGCGCAGACCTGCTGGAAGCGCCGCGCCAACGCACTCGGCACCCGCGCGAGGGGCGCGCCGCCTGCGGAGGGCACGATCGGGGGCAAGCCCACCGGGATTGCCTCTGTCGCGGAGGGTTGTCTCGGCATTGTCAAACCTTTGACATTCATTTATTTGCCGTTCAAACGTTTGATGATCAAATATATGATTATATCCTGGATGTCAAGCCGTGTGGGGGCAGCGAGACGGGTCGTTGGACAGCGCGAGATTCAGCCGAACTGAGCGGGTTCAAATTAATCCATATGGATCAGTCAGTTACGCTGGAAGCGGTCGGACTCAAACCTTGGCGGCAGGATCGGACCAAGGCGGCCCCGGCGCCAGGCCTTCGTGTTCACCCCCTGCGAGCGCTGCGATGTCAGCTTCCGCTATTTCTGCGACCTTCCGCGCCACCACCAGTTAGTCCGCTCACAGGGGTAGAGCGGTAGGGCCGCAGCGGTGACCGAGTTTTGCCCCCTAAGGCGACACTGCATCCCTTTTCAATCGGCCGGGCGCAGGCAATGCGGCCTGTGTCTCACAGGCATGGGTTCGTGTAGACTACAAAGAGCTGCCCGTGAACGGGATGTGCCGAGTTATCCGTTCGGACGCCTGAGCAGCCGCAGCGCCGTCGGCGGGCGCACTCTCAAAGACCGGCATCTTTTTCGGTCTCTCGTCACAACATTCGCAAGTCGCATGATCGCGCTGCTCCAACACGCGGTCTGATGCCAGATCCAGCCAACAGAGAGGAATGCGTCATGAACACAAACTACAAGATCGCGCTGGCTGTCGTTGCCGGCGCTGCGCTCGGCGCGGCGGCCGTGCAAGGGCTGCACGCTCAAGTCAAGCCGAAAGCCTACCTTGTCACCGAGAGCGAAGTGATCGACGCCGCGGCCCTTGCCGCGTACGTCCCGCAGGCCCAGGCTGCGGTCAGGGCTGCCGGTGGTCGCCCTGGTGTCGTCGCTACGGGAAAGATCGTGGCGTTGGTGGGCGAGCCGCCCAAGCGTCTTGGCGTGTCGGAGTGGGAGAGCCTGGAGAAAGCGCAGGCCTATTACAATTCAGCGGAACGCAAGGCGCTCACGCCACAGCGCGGTAAGGCCCTAAAGGTCATACGACAATTCCTTGTCGAGGGCCCAGCGAATTAGCACATGTTCCGGCGAAAGCCTGCCCCGGACCCCGGATCAAGTCCGGGGCAGGCTTTGATCCGGGGTGGATACCGGTTCGCCGATAGGAACATGCGCCACGCAAAGATTTCTCGAGCATGTCCCGACTCCGAAGGAACGGGACATGCTCCAGTGCCGCGGCGCTCAACGCCTCACGCAGGAAGAGCAACCCATTGCGGCCCCTGGCGACCGCGCGGCCGGTCAGCCGTGCATGGCGAGTCGCGCTCCGTAATAGCTCAGGCCTCCGGCGACCACGAGGCCGACCCAGCTCACCCACATCGGCACTGTCCAAGTGTCGATGACAACCGACCAGCCCATGACAAGCCGCAATAGATGCAGCAGTGCAACGAGCGCGAAAATAACAGCGGCGATAGTAGCAAACGTTTTCTCGGTCATGGCACAGCCTCCCAGCTTTTTTGACCCGAGTGTATGGTCCGACCGCGCGGTGCAAGACGTTTTCGTCGATCCGGCGGCATGCGGTCATTGCAGAAGAGTATCGGCATCCAGGAACCATGTGCTGCCGAGCAGGCGGCCGGGAGTCTTCATTTCCACATTGACCCGGTTTTTTCCCGGCTCATGGCTGAGGATTCTTACGGTGAGCCGGTTGGTGAACTGCCATGCCTCCCGGTGAGAAAGCACTTCGTCTTGATAAGATGTCAATGCCGTGGAGTTGCCGCTTTTCTTCAACTGTTGCCAATGCGTCAGCTTGGCAGTGTCCTCGAACCAGATTGAATTGGCCTTCACCTGCATTGTGGCTCCCTTTCGGATCTCGCCGGCAAAGGAACCGATGCCCGGGGCCATCGAAAGCGGCAGCGCCGCTGCCGCGCCCGCAATGAAGTTGCGCCGCCGCATCCCGCCATCCTCCAACGTCGTTCCGTGGCGAGCCTATCGCGGTCCGGGTTGGATTGGAATGCCGCGGCAAGACCTCGGGCTCGCCGCGCGGCGGAGAATTACTCCGCCATCGGCGGAAGCCCGCCGGCGCGCGCGTATGCCTCGTCGATCAGGCGCACGGCCCGCGCGCAGTCGTGCACGCTGATCGGCGGCGGCGCGCCGCGCCGCCAGTGGTCGAGCGCGTCGCGCACGGCGGTGAAATAGGGCGCGGTGACGCCGGCGCCCGGCAGGGTCTCGTCCCCCTCGGCGGTGGCGAGCTTCATCACCCCGTCCTTCATCGTGAGGATGGCGTCGCGGCCGGCGATCTTCCACTCGCCGTCGGTGCCGTCGCGGGGGAAGCCGTTGCCGACCTCGACGGTGCCGAGAATGCCGCTCGCCGAACGGAGCATGACCGAGGCGTAGTCCTCGACCGGGCGTTCATGCGCGCGCCGGCTCAGTTGGGCGCCGGTCACCTGCGCCCGCTCGCCGGTCAGGTGGAGGAACATGTCCAGCCCGTGCGGGCCCAGGTTGCGCAGGCAGCCGCCGCCGGCCTCGGCGGGATCGAGCATCCAGGCGCAATCCCAGGCCTGGTAGCGTGCCGGCCCCGGCCGGTTGATGCGAACGTAGATGTGCGACAGCGGGCCGAAACGCCCGGCGGCGATGAGCTCGCGGGCGCGCACGGCGAAGGGCGCGTATCGCTGGGCGAGCGGCACGGCGACGAACGCATCGAGCCGGGCCGCCTTGGCGGCCACCGCCTCCACCTCGGGCGCGTCGATTCCCATCGGCTTCTCCATCAGGAAGGGATAGCCCTGATCGAGCAGGTCGTGGGCAATCGCGGCCATCTGGCGATGGCGGCCGAGTGCCACCACGAAGTCGGGGCGGGTCGCCGCCAGCATCTTTCGGTGGTCCGTGAAGGTCGCCGGGCTCCCCACCTCGGCCGCGCGCTTCGCGACGAGGCCGGCATCGGCGTCCTGGACGGCGACCAGCTCCACGTCCGGCATGGCGACGAGGTGGCGGAGGTAGGCGGCGTCGTAGACCGCATGCCAGTGGCTGACCTCGACGGCGGCGATGCGAATGGTCATGGGCGTCCTCTGCGTGGTCGCGTGTCCTCTGCGGAAGCGCGCTGCATATTGACACCGATGGACGCGAGAAGAGAAGCGGGAGCGGCGGGACTCAAGATTCGACTACGACGCGGCTTACCGGCTAAGGCGAAGCCAGCTTGCGCCGGCCGGCCCTTCGACGTCGATGGCCTCAGCCCGCTATTCCTGAGAAAACTTGGCGACCGCAAACCCAGTTACTGCGCCTTGGCCCGATTGAGAGTCTCAGATGGCAACTCGCCAAATAGTCTGCGGTAATATTTTGCAAAGTGTCCGTGATTTTGGAAACCGCATGCGAAAGCGACGCTCGTGACCGACGTCTCGGCATTTGCAAGCTGCAACATTTGCCGGGCGTGTCGCAGCCGCACCTGTCGAACAAAGGCCATCGGGGAGTAGCCACGGGCTCGCTTGAAGCACTTGAATATACTTCGTGCGCTCGCACCGGCAACTGAAGCCAGGGCTTCGATCGTGATGGGTTTGTTCCAGCTGCCCTCGATGTACTCTTCGACTCGGCAAACCTGCCACGGCGCAGTCGCCATTGGCTGTCTATCAAGTAGATAGCTGAAATTGTGATGGTTGCCGCAAAGGAAATGCACCATCAATGCCTGCTCGTACTCGGCAAGCAGTGCTGGCGGCACCGGGAATTCCGACGAATCGAGTTCGCGGACCAGAAAGCAAACAAACCGGAGTAGCCGTTGGCCCTCTTTCCGAAGGTTTGTCGATCCCTCAAATGCCAGCGAACCATTCGGCTGTGCACCGACCCATGCGGAAAGTTTCCGGTTGAGTGCCGCGGGCTCGACCCTCAACATTATCTCGTTGTAACGGTCGCCAGAACTGGCAAAGCCCATCTGTTCTTCGGAATTCGCAACGAGCGTTTCAGCGGGCGTTACCTCGACCCGCCTGAGACCCGCTGAATGGTAGGCGCCTCCGGCCAGACAAAACGGTTGTCTGTACGGACGCGGCGTTCCAAACTTCAGCTGAACTGCCGCATCGACATGAGAGTACGCCAAGCTGGTGCTCTGCATCTCGAGCACGTGATGGCGCACGTCAAAGCGAACGTCGGCAGGGGGCAGATTGTAGGTGCCCGGGCCGAAAGTGACGTTTAGGGCGGCAAGCATTTCTCGGGAATTGTGTGCGCGAATTCCTGGAAACCGACTGAACGGATGTTGTTGAGCAGACATGACGCAACCCGCTGTATGGGACAGCCCCGACAAGTAACCAAACTTCTACGTCAGCGTGCTTAAGATTCGTTTAAGACGTTAGGCGCCGCCCAGTTCTCGCCCAACCCCAGAGGTCTTCCGCGACCAACCGGCACGACCCCCGGCCACGGGCACTCCATGACTATTGAGGGCAGTTCCAGGCTTGACCGGGATTTCATCCCTGCCGGGTACTCTGAGCATACGAGAGCGCTCGCTTGTCGAACGCAATCACCAGAGAACCGCGATGCCCAGCTTCGTCGATAAATTCGGCCGACCGCTACGACCCCTGTGGGAAAAGCTCGATGTTCCTTGGGGAATAATTCGCCGCCCAAGGGAGGTTGGCTTCGACGACGATCTCATTGGTCGGGAGCGGCAAGCGCCGAGACGCCTCGTGGCGGTCTCGACCAGACAGCCTGTCATTTCCGAAGCGAAAGAGACTATCGGCTCGCGTTCAAACGAAGTTTGCGTTCGCCGCTTGTCCGACCGGTGCGTAGACAGCGCCGGCGCTCGGTCGGATGAGGTTGGCGTATTGCAAGCCCAAGCCAAATAAAGCTTCGCGATGGTCGATCTGTCCGAGTGATCGAAGGGGTGCCATTCATGGATTATGTCAAGCCGGCGGGCGTAGTGACGGCCATGCTCGAGTGGGGCCACCGGAAATTGACGCTACGGCCGCTCGACCTTCTCATCCGCGGAGCCATGGCCGGCGCGATCCTGGGGATCGCGACAAGCCTTGCCGCGACGGTCGCCGTTTCGACCGGGCAACCGCTTGTCGGCGCGGTCGTCTTTCCGGTCGGCCTGATCATCATCGTGGTGCTCGGTCTTGAGATCCTGACTGGCAATTTCGGCCTGCTGCCGTTGCCCTGGCTTGATCGAGGTGCGGGCGGCGCGACGATTCTCGCCAATTGGGGATGGGTAATGATCGCCAATTTGATCGGCAGCGTCGCCTATGGCGCCCTGTTCGCCATCGCGGTGACCAACATGGGCGCGGTCGAGCCTGCCGGTGCCGCCGCACGCATCGTCGCGATGGCCGAGACGAAAACGATCGGTTATGCCGCTTTCGGCATGGCGGGGCTCGTCGCCGTTTTCGTCAAGGCCATCCTGTGCAATTGGATGGTCTGCCTTGCCATTGTGCTCGCCATGGCTACGACCTCGACGCTTGGCAAGGCCCTCATGGTATAGATGCCGATCTTCCTGTTCTTCGCGCAGGGATTCGAGCACTCTGTCGTGAACATGTTCGTCATCCCATCCGGTATGATGCTCGGCGCCAAGGTGACGCTCGCCGACTGGCTGCTGTGGAACCAGATTCCGGTGACGCTCGGCAATCTCGTCGGCGGCTTCCTCTTTACCGGCCTTGCGCTCTACACGACCTATAAGCCAGCCATGCACTCAAGCTCGACCCTCGGCGACGCGCTCGAGCCCATTGCGCTATCGGACTCCCCGTCGCTCACGCCGATGCAGATGACCGCCGAATAGAATCCGCGAACGGCCGCGGCGCGCCAACGGGGCGCGATTCGGCGGGGCAGTATTGAACCAAAGTGACATGCTCTCGAATCATCGAATGGCGCATGTTCTTATCGGCGAACCGGTACCCACCCCGGATCAAAGCCTGCCCCGGACTTGATCCGGGGTCCGCGGCAGGCTTTCGCCGGAACATGCGCTAGCTTCGGCCGCCTGGCCCCGCGGGATGGCGAGGGCCGCGGCGGATTGCTATATCGAGGCCCGTGTATCCGTCGTGAGGGCAGCATCATGCGTCGCGACCTTGTGAGCCGGGACTCCACGCCGCGCGTCTACGTCATCCACGAGAACGATGCGTGGGTCGAGCCGCTGCGCCGCGCGTTCGCGACGCGGGCGATCCCCTATGGCGAATGGTTCCTCGACGCGGGCGTGCTCGACCTGCGCGCAAGCCCGCCGCCGGGCGTGTTCTACAATCGCATGAGCGCGTCCTCGCACACGCGCGAGCACCGCTACGCCGCCGAATATACCGGTGCCGTGCTCGCCTGGCTCAAGCGCCACGGGCGCACCGTCGTCAACGGCGAGCGGGCGCTGGCGCTCGAAATCTCCAAGGTCGCCCAGTATCAGGCGCTCGCGGCATTCGACATCGCGACGCCGCCGACGCTCGCGGCGGTCGGCCGGGAGCATATTCCCGCGGCCGCCGAGCGGCTCGGCTTTCCGCTCATCCTCAAGCATAACCGCGGCGGCAAGGGCCTCGGCGTGCGCCTGTTCCTGTCGGCGGCGGCGCTCACGGAGCACGTGGGCGGGCCGGAGTTCGAGGAGCCGGTCGACGGGATCACCCTGGTCCAGCGCTACATCAAGGCGCCGGCGCCGGTCATCACGCGGGTCGAGTTCGTCGGCGGGCAGTTTCTCTACGCGGTCGAGGTCGACACCTCGCAGGGGTTCGAGCTGTGCCCGGCCGATGCCTGCCGCGTGGACGCCGCGGCGGCCGCCGGCGTGTGCCCGGCGCAGGCGCCGGGCGAGAAGTTCCGCATCGTCCCTGAGTTCAAGCACCCGCTGATCGCGCGCTGGCAGGCCTTTCTGGCGGCGAACGACATCGGCATCGCCGGCGTCGAGTTCATCGTCGACGAGGCGGGCCGCGCCTTCACCTACGACATCAACACGAACACCAACTACAACCCCGACGCGGAGGCCAAGGACGGCCGCCGCGGCATGGGCGCGATCGCCGCCTATCTCGGCGGATTGTTGGCGCGGGAGAGCCGGCAGGAGGGAAGGCAGGCGGCCGCCGGATAGGATGTGTCAGTAGCCCGGATGAGCGAAGCGATATCCGGGGTCCCCGCATGTCGCTCCGCTCATGCGGGCTACGGGTCTTCTGAAAACAAAAGGCCCGGGCGGATGCCCGGGCCTTTCGTCTCAATCGCGGATTGACGGGCTCAGAAGTCCATGTCGCCACCCGAAGTCGGGCTTGCCCGACTTCGGGCATTATAGATTTGGGCGAATGGACTTCCTCAGAAG
>Ga0137380_10005102_pt1 | contig 11638 bp, 20 predicted proteins | sample SagtaG_17_FD_104809 | JGI IMG/M metagenome (GOLD analysis project Ga0137380, IMG submission 104809) | Vadose zone soil microbial communities from Sagehorn Ranch, Mendocino, California, USA - Sage2_L_100_16 metaG | ecosystem: Environmental > Terrestrial > Soil > Vadose zone | place: USA... | reverse complement strand
TGGAGCCGCTGATCGGCCCCGCGCGGGTGATCGATATCCCCGACAGCGTCCAGGCGATCGACGCGACCGAGCTGAACCGGCACGCCTGGAAGGGCACGACGCGCGTGTTGTTCCGGACCCGGAGCACGCTGCGCGGCTGGATGGACTCCGCGTTCCATAAGGACTTCGCCTACATCGCTCCTGATGCGGCGCAACTCCTCGCGGACGCGGGAGTCGTGCTCGTCGGCGTGGACTACATCTCGGCGGAGCAATTCGGCGCGCCGGCGCCGCGGACGCACCAGATCCTGCTCGGAAACGGATTCCGATCGTGGAGGGGCTGGACCTGCGTCCCGTGCAAGCGGGTGACTACGACTTGATCGTGCTACCGCTCAAAGTGCGAGGGCACGAGGGCGCGCCGGCGCGGGCCATAATGCGCAAGCCGACGCGAGTTACTTGATCCCGAAAGTAAAAGGAACGTGGACGAGTCCCACTACGGCCTTGCGACCGTCGAGGACGACCGGCTCGAACCTTAGGTTGGGAAGTGCGTAGCACACCGCGCGCGCGAACTGCTGGTCGCTGAACGCTTCGATGATGCCGGACTCCGGCATGACGTGACCCGCGGTGTCGATGATGAATCGAGCTCTGACGATTCCGGTCCGAGATTCCAGCATCAGCTCGGCGGGATATTGGATTGCCGAGCCGCCCGCCACGATGTGCTGTCGCGCGGTGTCGGCAACGATCGGCAAGCTGTCGGTCCAGATCCCTGCGAGATCACCTGAACGGCATGGCTGCGGCACCTTCAGGTCGGCGACGGCCGGGGTTTCCTCCCAGCTCCGCCCCGCGCACGCTAAGGCGATTATGGCTAGCGTCATCGCGGTCCATTTCATGGATGGTCGCACCATATGAAGAGAATCGTCACTCTAGCTGCCCTCAAGTGGCGAGCTTCCGTCATGGATGAGCCGTCACCGGCCCACCGTTCCTCATCCACAGAATGACGGTCGCGCAGGGACTGCCGGTGAATTCCGGCGGCGTTACGCCCGGGTGCGGGTAGGCTTCGACGGCCAATACGTCGCTCATCTGGAACTCGTCGAGCGTGTGTTGCGGGCCGATCGCGTTCGTCAAGACGACCATGAGACATCGCTCTTGCTCGGCGCTTCTTGGGTTGGGATTCATGATTGACGTGCGACCGCGACTCTCCTGCTGCCCGCAGTCCCAGTCCCCACGCCGGGTTACATAGCAGATAAAGTGGAAGTTGGGCTTCTGCCGGATGAGCGTGAACAGGCTGCCGCCGACGCGCTGCAGGTCATCCGGCGTCAGGAACAGCCCCTGGCGAAACTTTGCCTTCTGGTCGTAGAACTGCGCCAGCTCCGGATACATGAGGATGTCGGCGTTCTGCGCTTCCACGCGGTCGGAATCCGTCTTCACCTTCAGCATGCTCGTCGTACCGAGGTCCATCTCACTTCCGGAATCCCCTGCGGCAACGACGACGACTGCCGGGACGTACCCCGGCCGGCGAACCATCATGAGAGTGCGATCGGTCGGCGCGGGCACGTGAAACGTCCCATCGTCGCCGGTGCGTTGCGCCGTGCTCCAGCGACCGAGGTAGATCACGGCCTGCGAAATTGGTTTGTGGTCGGCGGAATCCACGAGGGTCCCTTTGATTGTGCGGGATCCACCCTGCCCAAACGTCGCCTCCACGCCGCTCAGAACCGCGGTCACCGCGAACAGCAGTCCGACTGTCGAAGGTCTCACAATCCCTCCAAACGCTTGGGGGCGCGATTGCGCCACGCAGCCGTCAGGGCAGCGGCTTCCATTGCCACAGCCCGTCCGTGACCGCCCGCGGCAACCGGTGGCCGGTTTGGCGCGCGACCATGATGATCTGACCGCGGTGATGCCCTTCATGCGCCACGAAATACGTGAGCACGTGGCCGACGTCGAGGGCCAGGTTGCGCCAGATGTATCCCTTGGACGGCGGCACCCGACCCCCCGACGCAAGCCCGAGCTCGAGCAACGCTTCCATCCCCTTGCTGCTCCGGTTCAGCGCCGCCACGAGCTGTCGGCGTGCGACGCGGCGGTGATCGACGCGAGCGGGAGTGGCAATGCCGTGCTCGCGGCCGAGCGTCTTGATCCACATGCACCGCGCGTTGTGGAGGTGGGCTGCGACCGCGCGGATCGTGCGCTGCGATCCAGGCACGCTGACGTCCCAGAGGGCGGCCGGCAGGCCCTGGATGAGGTGGACCGTGATGCGGTTGTTGGTCCTCCAGGCGGCAATCAGCGTCGCTCGCAAATCGGGCGTAGTCACGAGCGAGCCACCGCGGCCCCGAAAATTTAACAGCGACATCCCCTCGCCCTTTGCTCTATCGAACCCCTTCGCGCCGAAGGTCATACGTCAGAAGACTACCTCAGATGATGGACGCCGCCTAGGCTGGCGGGGTCGAACTTGAAGAACTCCGCGAGTAACGAATAGAGTCGCGGTTGATCGCTGCGGACTTCATCAGGTGTCTCGAAAAAGGCTTCAATAGCGACTGCAAAAAACTCGGCCCGGTTCGTCGCTCCATAGGGATCGAGCACTGTCGACTCCGCGGCGTCCACACGCCGCACGTGTTCTGCGAATTGGGCCGACCACTCAGTGACCCACGTATGGTAGCTCGCACGGGAGTCGAGGACGGGAATCCCGTCCAACGCACCATCCTCGGCATCAAGCATGTGGGCAAACTCGTGGAACACGACGTTGTGTCCATCACTTGCTGAGAGCGCGCCGTCTTTGACCTCCTCCCAGCCGAGGACCACGACGCCGGACTGCCAGGCCTGGCCGGCGGCCGGCTCGTCAGGCACAACGAGTTGATCGGATCGGTACGAGTGCTGGGTTTTCGGCATGAACGCGGCCGGATAGACCAGGACTCGTCGAACCCGACTGTATCGCGGATAGGGCATGTTCAGGAGCAACAGACACGCCTGCGCCGCGATCGTCAGTTGAATCTCTTCACGCAAGGCGAGTCCACCGCACGCCTCAAACGGCACCTCTTTGAGGAAGAGCTGCATGATGTGATAGAGACGTTCTTGATCGGCGGACGGAAGGCGCGCGATGAGAGGAACCCGACGATCGACAAGCTCAGGCCAGGTCGAGGGGATGGGGTCGCCCGGCAGCCGGACGCGTGTCAGGAGGCCAACCAGTTTGCGAAGGAGTGACGTGAGCGGCTTCACAAATTCGAATCGCGTTGGCTTGAGGCGCGTGTTCGGCCGCCGAGAAAACGCGACGACGTGATCCACAGGTAGACAACAAGCGCGATGCGAAGCACCAGAACGGTCACATGTTCGCCGACATTCGATTCAGAACCGATGCGGACGACGCGACGCATGTTCGTTGAGGTCCCCCCATCACCGAGATCATTCACTGCGCGTCCTTGCAACCACCGAACCCCAAGTGAGGAACATCAAGCCACAGAGTCATGCGCGGTTCTGAACCCGGTAGCGCGGCTGAACCACACCATCCTCGAAGCGTTCGACGGAGTGCAGGTCCAAGGGCACGTGACGATGACGCCGCGCTATCAGGGGAATGCCATCCCCAATGAACACTGGCGCCACGGTGACGACGAACTCGTCGATCGCCTGCTCGTCAAGAAAGGAGGCGATGAGCCCGCCGCCACCCATCAACCAGATATCCTTGCCAGGCCGCTCTCGAAGACGGCTCACGAATGGGCGGATTGCACCGTTCACGAACTCGACGCCTGACGGGGGGAGCGCGTCGGCCGGTGGCGCATGACGGGAGAAGACGATGGTCCGAATCTTCGAGTCGAACTTCGCCCCCATGCGCAGGCTCATCTCGTAGGTCTTCCGGCCAAGCAGCTTCGTGTCGATCGACGTCATGAAGGCGCTCATGCCATAGAACCCTGCAGGCTTGGGGCGGGACGTCAGCCATTCGAGGTCGCCGTCCGGGCGCGCGATGTAGCCGTCGGCGCTGGTTCCGATATGGACGATGACGTTTCGGCGCTTCGTCATGCACGCGCTCCGGGCAGCTTCAGGCGCTGGTTAGGCGGCACGCTCACGCCTGCCCACGGCGAGCCAAGGCATGCCCCGGTAGGAATCCGCCACCACCCAGGCGGCGGCCGTCAACCCCCAGGAGACGACGAACTCGCTCCAATCCGAGGCGCTGGGTTCTGCTACTACGACGGGTACCCACACCAGCAGCGTGAACATGCCCAGCTGCAACACCGAGAGCATGGCTGCCAGTCGCGCATACACGCCGATGAGCACGGCTAAGCCCGCAGCGATGAAGGTACAGCCAAAGAAGTACGCCCAGGCCAAATGCCATGGCAGCCAACCAGGCACCATCGCTGTCGTTCTCTCGATGTAGGTGAAATGGGCTATGCCGAACGGGATCAAGGCCAGGCCGTAGAGCGCCCTTGCGATGCGGAGCCCCGTGTCGCCGGTTGCGAAACCGAGGCGTTGCCGGTCACGGTCGCCGGCGAACCAGACGTACAGAACCCAGGCGGCCGCCACCATCACCGTAGTCTTACAAGCAGCCCAAGTAAGCTGCATCCCGGGATCGAGGAACAAGTGGGGCACATCCAACAACAGCAGCCAAGCGAGGAGAAAGCCGAGCAGCACACGAGAAGCGACGGCGGCAGCGCGCTGCCAGAGTAGCCCGATGCCGGATACCAGAGGGACGATGGCGGAGAGATAGACCAGTGCCTCGCGCGCGGGCACACCTTTCGGCACGGGCAGCCATATCGGGGTGAAATCGCCTGTGATCAAGCCCAAGATTCCGAGGGTGATCAGCGTCGCAGCAAAGACCGCATGACCCCAGCTTGCGATGCGCATGGCGGGCTGTGACGCAGCCGACGGTGGCAGCGCCTGCTCAGTCACAGTGGAAATAGAAACGGTTGCCGTCTAGGTCCTCGACGGTGAACTGCCTCAAACCCCAGGGCTTTTGCTCCAGTGGCTCCACGATCTTCGAACCTAACGATCGGAACTCCTCGTAGGTGGCGTCGATGTCTTCAGCGAATACCCAATGAACCGCAGGTTCAAAGGGTTCCTGTCGTCTTCGGAAGAAGACGGCCACATTGCCCCGTGAGACCGAGCCGATCTCTTTCCCTGGATATAGCCATCCGATTTCAAAGCCGAGCATATCACGGTAGTACTGCTGTGCCTGTTCTACGTCTGCGACCGGCAGCTCCGGGACCGGCTGGCCAATCGTCGTCAACGACTCCTTTTGATTCATTACATACTCCGATCGGGCGTGTGCCTCTGTGAGCACATCGGCGAAACGGGATGATGAGGAGTGGCGCTCTCTCAGGTTACCGCTTTCTTCACGAGCGCGCCGATCCTTGCCTCGGCGGCGGCGGTCAACTCCGTCAGAGCGAAGGCGGTCGGCCACATGGCGCCTTCGTCGAGGTTCGCCTTGTCGCTGAAGCCGAACGTCGCGTACCTCGTCTTGAACTTCTGCGCGCTTTGGAAGAAGCAGACGACGTTGCCGTCCTTGGCATACGCCGGCATCCCGTACCAGAGTCTCGGCGAGAGAGCTGGCACGCTCGCTTTGATGATAACATGGAGCCGCTTGCCGATGGCGCGATCCGGTTCCGGCATCTCGGCGATCTTCGCGAGCACGGCGCTTTCCCCGTCCGCCTTGTCCGCCTTCAGCTCTCGGACGCGCTCCTTCATCGCGACTCGTTCCTCGTCCGTGAATCCCTTCAACTTCTTGGCGGACTTCCCCGTGTCCTTCTTTGGGCTCATAGAACATTACCTCCGGGCTCGCGGATCGTCCCCGGGATTCACATATGTGAGATCGAAAGGGCCCAACGCTTCGATTTGGTATTCGACTGGGCCCGGTGCCCAGTCACTGTGCACTACGTTCGCTGGCATCAACCGAAACGTGCCCGGACCGATGCAGAGCGTGTCCGGCGTAATGCTCGCAGGGCCCACGGCAGCAAAGCAGAGCGTACCCGACAATACCGTCAGACGCTCGTCAACTGAATGTCTGTGTGGAGCGATGCGGTAGCGTGCTGGAAGGCGGACCCGGAGAGTGAAGGGGCCTGGTTGACTCGGGTTGCCGGCGAGGACCGCCCCCTGCGCGCCTGGCTCCATGGTCGGGGGACCCGGCTGCCAGACAATCTCGCCGGGGCGAACGATGGTCGGCAAACCCACACCACCTTGCGCTAGAGCGATCGCGACCGGTGCAAGGGCCGAGGCCAGCGCGAGGGGTAAGCAGCGAGTTCCCATGTTAGCTCCTCAGGTAAGAACGGGCAGCCGGTGCACCAACTCAATTCCAGATGCCGCTCTCCCGCATCCAGAACCCGTAACCAAATGCGAACGGACCGGCGTTGCTCAAGAGCAGCCCACCCCAGAATGCGATCTGCGCCCAATCGCCAGTCATCGCGAGGCTTCCCCATGCAAGCACTCCGCCAGCGATGTATGTGGCGCCGCAGCGGAGGCCAAGCAGAAGACAGCGACGGCGCCACGCTCTATACCAACGCTCTTCATCGGCGTTGATCTGCTGCCAGCGCTCGATCTCGCGAGCGATTCGGTCCTCTGAAAGAACAAGCAGAGCGGACATGGGCTGCCTAACGGATCGCCCTTAAGCGGCGGCGCGCTGAAGAAAGACTCATTCCTTAATCTACGCTTGTTAGACCGCCCGCTTCGGAGCCAAGCCCAGCACGCACAGGATCACGGCCAAGGCTGCCGCCGCGCCCGCTTGCGCAACGTACCACAACCCTGCTTCCTGCATGATCGCCGGGCCGACCTGTGGGTCGAGGAGATCACCGATCTGAATCCAAATCACGATCGCGATGAGAGCCAGAGCTGGAAGGACCAACCAGCGCCGAAAGCGCACGGCCGCGAAGCCAATCAATCCAAGCGCAGCGGCCCCGGCCCAGAGCACTCGGAGGCTGGGTTCGTTGTGCATCACTTCAATTCTGCGGGGCCAGACTGGAGACGTGCGTATGCACGATCTTCCAGTCCCCGTCCCGTTTCTCCAGCACCAAGGTGATTGCAGCGGCAGACACTGCCGCCGCAGCCTTAACCAGGTCCGGTGGAGCGTTAGGAGGCAAGACACGATCTGCCGTCATGAGCTTCGCCTGCGCGGTCATGTCCATGGCGTCTTCCAGGGCGCCAAACTGGTCGATCAGCCGATTGATCGCGTCTACATCGGTCTGGCGCTGGGCCGCGCTGACAGCCGGCATCATCAGGCAGCCAGCCAGCAGGAGTGCGAAGCGGTTGACGGTGATCATGTACGGGCCCTCCGACTGAGATTGGAACCGCATGAGCAAGAGCGGGGTCGGCCTAACAGAGTGCGCCTAAGCTGATCTTGGCCTCAGCCTGCGACATATCCTGTGGGAAGGTAGGACGAGGCGGAACGAGCTTGCTGAAGAATGTTTTCATGGAGGTGTTGTTGTGTGTTAAATGCGCTGCCTAACGGATCGCGCTTAAGCGACGGCGCGCTGAAGAAAGATTCATTCCCTAATCTACGCGCGCCCTCAGCTTCAAGCGCTTGTTAGGCGCCATGGTCAATGCGTTTGCCATTCCACGTCGCTTGCATCCGGAATCTCCGCGACGACCGCGCGGAACTGCTTCCTAAGCTCACGAACCTCGGGCTCCGGTTCGACCCGTGTGAACAACTTCCAGATCGGGTTCACCTCGACGCCGATAAACATTTGCCAACGCGAGTGGCTCCCGTCCAAGCTCGCGCAGGCCACCCACAGCTTGAACGGCCAGCTGCTAAGCATGACGCATCGGCCGAAGTCTTCGGCCTTTATGCCTAAAACCGGGACCCCTCGGCTATCTAGCTTCTCCGCGACCCATTCTGCCAAGCCTCGGCCATAGATCCCTGGATTGGTCTCGGCGTCCTCACCGGGCTCAATTCCGAATCGAGTGGAAGTGAAGAGCACATGGTCACTGATCATGGCGCCTAACGGATGGCGCCCAAGCTGCGGCGCCGAGCTGGGAAAATCACAAATGCAATTCTACCACGGACGACGGGGCGCCGTCAGCTTCAGGCGGATGTTAGGAGGCCGGAGCTCCTCAGCTTTCAATCTTGTAGACCTCGCGCCGGCCCGATTCGACGAGGTCGTGATAGTCCTTCATGATGTTCTCCATTTCTTTCATTGCCTCGCTCTGCCCTCCGCCGCCCTGCATCATTCGGTCGAACTCATCCATACTTCCCACCTCCATCTCCGCCACGAGCATCCAAAAGCGCTCGCCGCAAAAGTCGGTCATGATCCGCATCTTCGGCATGCCGATCTTGGCGCTGAGCTTGTTCATCGCGACAAACTTCTCGACCATGGGGCGCACTTTGCCAGGCTTGCAGAACATGATTTCGCGAACGAGGAGCATGGACGTCTCCCGTCGTGATCTGCCTTGGTTGGGAAGGGGATCAGATTACCTATGAAAGTACGCATACATACGCGCTACCGCAGGTCTAGTTGATCGCACGATGCGATCACTGGACAACGTGTGCTGTTCGCCGGAAAACCGTGGCTCTAACCACAGTTCGAGATACTTCAGCTCTGGATCTAGTGCTCCGTTCTCCCACGACCATGCTAGCCCCGCATAGTCGTAATGGACTGACGTGATCCGAAACGGGCCACCGTTCAAACGCTCAAGCGCAGCTACGGTTGTTCCCAGCGTGATTCCGTCTGGCGTGTGCCAGCGACTGTGCCCTCCGTCAAACTCGATCCGCTCTGGTCGCGACCATGTCTCCTCGTCTCTCCAAACGATCGAGAGACGCCGTGCCGAGTCCTGCGGAAAGATGATCGTTGCCGGCCGGTACTCTCCTTCGAGCCAGAATACCGAGTCACGGATGATCTGATCGGCGCCGAAAGTGGTCTTGAGTTCGGCCTCGGTAGAATATGCCGTCACCGGTCCGACACGGATGCCCGGGACGATCAACCAATCGTTGAGACCCGAAGCCAGGGCCGAATCGAACGGGTAGGGGTGCTGCAACGAATCCAGAGCGGGAGCACTTGTACCCATTCTGTGCCAGACCGACTTTCCCCAGTTCGACAAGACGCCGGTGAGACTATCGCACGTGAAGGATCCCTCGAACTTAGGCGTCCATCCCCTCAGCTCAACGTCGAAGGCAAGCGTCCCGGACGTACGATCCAAGCGAATGCCTGCGAGAGGATAGTAGGTCGAATCGAGCGCGCCTTCGGCGTGCCGATGGGCGCCGGTTATCGCTCCGCTCGGCGTCCGGGTGAAGTAAAACTCGGTACCACCGACGTCGCCGGTTTCACTACCAACGGAGATATTCGAGAATACCAGAGTATCTCGGGTCGTATTGAGTGAGTCGAGACACAGCGATCTGAGGAGCGAGGTCGATGTATTCGCGGTGCTGACCGGCGTCGAGCGAGAGGTGCTATCCCGTGGCCCGCACGCCATCGCGAGCAACGCACTCAGACAGAAAACAATGCGGGACGGTCGCACAGGTCGCCGCCTAACGGATCGCGCCTAAGCTGCGGCGCCGAGCTGGAATGATCACAAATGGAATTCTACCACAGACGACGGGCGCCGTCGGCTTCAGGCGCGTGTTAGGCGGCGCGGTCTCAAGCACATGGACCGGGACGATGCGCAGGGTTACCGGATCTGCGATGCCCTACCGAGTCGGTACAGTCGATAGCCCGCCAAGAAGACCCAAACGGTGGTGAGCACCGAACCGATGACGATGGCGAGTCCGAGGACTCGTGCGAAGTGGGGTCCAACAACCGCGACGACCCCAAGGAGCCCCGACATCACCGCCAAGTACGCCGTCAGCTTGCTGAAATCTCCCTTCAGCATCACAAGGCCAACGATCAGATTCCCTAGAGAGGGGATCAGGATCGCGTACACACCAATCAGGCTCGAGTTCAAGACTGCAGCCGGGTACTGAGCTGCCGTGACAATAACGTGTGTTCGAAGCGCGTCGTTCGTGGCCGAGGTGTATTGGCCGCTGAGGCCGATGAGCGAGGCGTAGTTTGGCCACGTAACCGCCAGGTCCAGGAACGCGAACGCAATCAGGAGACCGGCGCCAGCAAGCATGGCGTTCCTGTTGACGTTCTTCAGCGCGAGGAACAGTGATATCGCGACTGGTACGAACAGTAAGTCCGTGACGACCGAGAGACCTAGGATCGTCCACCATGACGTCGTCCGCTCCGAAAGATACTTGAGCCACTGCTCGGCTTCATTCGGTGGAGCTCCAGCGAGAACGTACGCCACGATTATCACGACGTACGAGACGCCGAGGACCATGGCTGAAATGCCACCTGCTCGATACAGCCCTGAGTCAGCCGGATGAACCACGCTCGCGATCACGTTCGCAGTGCTCAGGTGGTCTGGAATGGATTGAGCAAGCGCCGCCTAACGGAGTGCGCTTAAGCTGCGGCGCCGGACTGGAATGTTCACAAACGGAATACTACCACGCCGTAAGTCATGGTGTCCTCCGGATTCATTGAGGACGGGCGCCGACAGCTTCAAGCGCGTGTTACGCGGCCAACTACCGAAGGTTATTGACTATCCCCACGATGATTATCGGAAACCAGATGAGCATGCCGATCCCACCAACGGTCAGACACCACCAGGCACGCTTCATCCCGACCAGCGTACCTCCCGAGGTAAGAATAAGACGCCGTGCTCGCAGACCCGTAAGGAAGGCGTAGAGCGACCCGAACCCGAGGATCCAAATGATCGAGAAGAGCACTCCACGCGCGAGCATACCGTCAAGCCGCTCCTGGTCTACCATCGTGTGTGTCGCTGTCATGTTCATTGGGTTGTTTGGCCGCCTAACGGATCGCGCCTAAAGCTGCGGCGCCGCGCGAAAACGTTCACAAACGCAATTCTACCACAGATGACGGGCGCCGGCAGCTTCAGGCGCACGTTAGGCCGTCGCGCCGCATCAACTCAAGGCTGACAGACCGAGTTCCGGTGCCGCCCCACAACAGGGAATTATCGAGCTATCGCACGGAATCAAGGCGGCTCTGCAACGAGGATGACAAATCCTCCTTGTCCCACGTAATTGATGAGCCCTTGCAAAAGCCCACGGCCTGAGCTCCAAGCCATTGTTCGTAGCCCGATGTCTTGATCGTGACGAATGGAGTCCACTCAGCCTTGGCCCTTTCCTGGGCGGGCAAAAACTGGCCACACAACCTGTATTCTGTTGTGCCAGCCGGACTCATGACGTGCCCAACGCGCACCTTACGAAAGCGAACCGGGTGGGGTAGGTGGCTGTGGAAATCAGTAGCGGCTGCGGTTAGTAGAAACTCAACAGGTCCGTTCATCTCTGCTCTTTGCGGCTGGGCCTGAGCGCGAGCCGCTGGAGCGGTAGCGCCACCCACGAGCATCAGCGCCGAGAGTACGGTCACAACGGATCGCAAGATTCCCCCTGGATATCAATCGGCCTAACGGATCGCGCTTAAGCTGCGGCGCGCTGAAGAAAGACTCATTCCCTAATCTACGCGCGCCGCCAGCTTCAAGCGCTGGTTAGACGGCAGCTTGTTCACCAAACGTCTGCCGCTGAGCCGACAGGCGCGCCAATCCGCTGCGGACCTAGTGAATGATGGGTGTGACTTGCGTTGCGAGGAGCCGCCAGCGGCCCCGCAGGCGGACGAAGACCCGCGTGTGACGGAACTCCCCCACATTGTTAGGATCGGTCAAGCTCGACCTCTTCACCCGGGCCGTGACCACCGCGGCTTCG
>Ga0137380_10005096_pt1 | contig 11643 bp, 7 predicted proteins | sample SagtaG_17_FD_104809 | JGI IMG/M metagenome (GOLD analysis project Ga0137380, IMG submission 104809) | Vadose zone soil microbial communities from Sagehorn Ranch, Mendocino, California, USA - Sage2_L_100_16 metaG | ecosystem: Environmental > Terrestrial > Soil > Vadose zone | place: USA... | reverse complement strand
GTACCAACCCAGACAGCGGAACAGCGGCGGTTTTCCAGGCGCCGGCGCACCATGAAGCGCAGTCTTCAAGCCAATATGTAACGGGCGAAGGCTGGTATGGATTGTTCCCATCAACTCTGATGAACTTCCACTCATTCTTCGCAACCGTGTCTGCGATTATGTCTCCGTCGTTCTTGTCCAGATACAGTACAGCTATATCGCCGAGCTGCCGGCCGCTACGGCGCTTCATGGCAGCCGGAATGACTGTTGAACAAATGAAATTCGCCTGGTCGTGAACACCCTGTGGGCGCTCGTGAAAGAAAATGAGTCCGGGCTCATCGCGCGTTGCCTCAAAGCCCCGCTCTTCTCCCAATGCTATTTCTGACGCGCGAATGATATCGGCCCCGCAACGATAGTTCAGACGGAGCTCCACCCGCTCAACCCCTGGAAGCTCAGCCAAGCTCTTTAATAACGTCGGCTCGGCTCCCGTGAAACCGTAAATCGACTGATCAGGATCGCCTACGGCTACAAGCCTCATGCCAGCCTGGAAGCACAAGCGCCGCACAATTTGATCCAGCGCATGTCCTAGATCTTGGTATTCGTCTACAACAAGAACAGGAAATTTCGCCGCTAGGGCGCGGCGCACCCATTCGTAATGCTCGACCAGATGTAGACCAATTAACACCATTCCATCGAAGTCGATTAAACCCCGTTCGTCCAACAGCGCTTCGTACCTTTCAATCGCCGCTGAGGTCTGCTCGTCGTCGGATCTCCACTCGGCTTTGTTACGGTCTAGATGATTGCGTCTGTATTTATCAAATCTCGGTCCCCAGCGTTCATTGCCTATTGTTTCGTCGAGTGCCTTCTGCTGAAGTCTCTCAAACTCATCGACCGAAGCAACCGTAATCGGAAGCTTTTTGGGTAGCGAAGTAAGGTGGATGTAGGGCAAAACAATATGTTGAAGACAAAAGGAGTGGAGAGTTCCAACCGATACGCGATCTCGTTCTCTAATCCCCAGATCCCACAACCGCCGTCTAAGCTCGCGCGCGCACTGATTGTTATACGTTATGCACGCGATTCGCTGCGGCTCCCGTACGTCTTCGGCAAGCATTCGCGCAAGTTTTATCGTTAGCGTCTTCGTCTTGCCGCTGCCCGGCCCCGCCAAGATCACACAGTTCCCGGCCGATTCATACGCTCGCCACTGACCTTCATTTTTCTTAAGCGCTTCCGCGGCCACCATGTACGGCGGCCTATAGTCGTCGAGTTTTTTCAACGACATATTTGAATGCATCTAAAGCATACTTGGGGCACGCGCTCGCTTTTGACTCCGCAAGCGCCGACGCTAATCGCTGTGCAAAACGTCCTTTACCGACGGCCTCGATGTCAGCGAGGAAAACACTCGAGTCCAGAGAATCGCGATCTTTAGCCCACTCTTTCATCCTTTCCTTCATTGCCGCGTTTACTCCTACAGCATCCATCGTCTCTGCAAATTCATCGGAGAGGCCCGACTTAAACAGGTCGACTTCGAAAGTGTGTCTATTTAGGAATACCCCATGCTTGGGCGCCATGGCCAGTATGGCATCTCTATCGTTGGCATCCCAAATCTTTGCGTCCAACATCGCTCGCATCATTTGGTTGACGACTCGCTCGGGTCCGAGCGGTTTCCTTGGTGTGCCATCCTCCTTTGGCCTGCGCGGATCGAAATCCGTGAGTGCCGCGACAGACAGCTCGAGCCCTTCAGGACCCAACAGCTTTAGGTACGGATAAAAGTTAGTTCCCAGAATACTTGAAACACACACGCCTAATTCGTCAAGGTCGTAACCCTGATTCTTAGCAAGTACAGGAAGTACCAGCCTTTCGGCGTCACCTTCAACAAGGAGTACGCCACGCGCGAAGAACATTTCGCCCCTGGTGACATCGATATATCTCTCCAGGTCAAGAACCTCGTTATCTGACAATGTGATGTCCGCAGTGGATGTGCCGACGGTTGCCGAACGTTTCTGATTCAATCGTAGAACAACGAAATCTCTCAGCGGAGTTACGCTAGCGATATGAGGCGAATGCGTGGTCATCAGTACCATTGCTGATGGCACTTGTTCCTCTTTTGTGGCATCCCCTCTTGTTCGCAGATAGCTGCGAAAAATCAATCGCTGTAGTGTCGGATGTAGATGTGCTTCTGGCTCCTCAATTGCTAAGAACGTGAAATCTCGCTCACCGTCCGCGGGCAGTTGATCATATTCGAGACTCTTGAGCGCAAAATACAGTAAATTAGCTGAACCAAGGCTTGCCTCCGAGACTGTCCGCCTCCCACCATCAATAAATACACGTAAGGCGCGAATCAATTTATCGGCGTCCGTTGGGGAAAAGCGCAAGATCGTTTCTAGAGATTGAGCAGAGCCGACCATTTCCTGCAATTTCTTGCCAATTGATTGCGCCAATGAGTTCACTTGCGCGAGTTTCGTCAACTTGTCCGTGGATTTGTCTATACCTTCCGCGACTCTCTCCAATTCATCGTGATCGATGTCTGCCGCTGCCTTATCTAACAGCGGGCGAAGGGGGGACCGCGTCCAACGTGCCAAGTCGCCTTCGCAGTCTCGCAACGCGGGGATAAGTTCCATCGGAAGTCGGCGCCGCATTTCGTAGGCAATCCGATTCTCCGGTCTCCCTCCTCCGTACACTAAGAACTCATAATCCGAGTCCTTTGTTGGGTCTCGGCTAAGCCCCGCCAATGGCTGCCACACATATGTGATTTGAGAGACCATTGGTTTCGGCGAAACCAAATGCTCCGAAAGCAATGCGAGTTGATATTTGTTCTTTTCAAAGTTAGCAATATCGACCGATATAACGATTCGGTCTGTCTTTTTTAGCGGACGGGCTAGCCCGTCCCAGAAATCTTCCTGGTGTAGGTTTCTCGCGGAGTCTGGTAGCGATGGATCCAAAACAAGGCGAAGGCCGTAAAGCAGATTGGACTTGCCAACCTTGTTTTCACCTACAAACACAGCGTTTTGTCCGAGATCTATGTCAAGTGCTGCAAAGTTGCGGAAATTCTTTATTTGAATTCTCGATATACGCACGGTCGCTCCGAACCACCTCAGTGACCTGCTAGATTCTATCTATGCCTAGCTCAATTCCTAGATCTCTTCGCCAATTGCTCGCAGTAATTGCGTTAGGAGAAATTCGTCTCTTTCTCCTTTTGTCCGGCTCGGCGCTTCGCCGATTGGACCCGCCGGGCGATTCAGCGTCGAATCGGCAGGGTAATAATCGCCATGGAGGACGAAACCGTGTCGAAGGTGGCCCGATAGTTTGCTTCTTCAAGGGAATGCAGATCGCGCTCGTCACGCTCTGTTGCGCCATGCCGTGCCGCGCGCAGGACGCGGGCCAGGAAGCGCTCGACGCGCATAAGCGCGCGCTCGACCAAGAGCGCCGCGCCAACCAGCTGAAGCGGAGCGCAACCGAGGAATCGCGCGGAGACCTCGACCGGCCGGTGGAACGCAAACGGGATGCCGCGCTTTGCGAGCGCAGCCGGCAATACGCCCAGATGGCGTGCGGTGCGCCCTACTCGGGCCGCTCGCGCAGTCCGCGCTGCACGGAGGCGAAGATTCTGCTGCAGCAGGACTGCTGAGCGGATCGCTACTGCTGCTGCTTCGCCAGCGCCTGGATCTCCGCTTCGCTGCGCAGCGTGATGACCGCGATCTTGCGCGCGCGGAAGTACGGCAGCACGACCTGCATCTGTCCGTCTTTTTCATGAACGGAAATATAGCGCGCCTCGGAGCCGCGCGTCGGGAGGTCGAAGGCGGTCCAGGTCTTGGTCGCCGGGTCGTAGCGCATCACGCGGTCGGCGCTCCAGAGATTGGTCCACGGCCGGTGCTGGCTGTCGACGTGCACGTGGTAGGGCTGCATGCGGCCCGGCAGCGGGACGTAGGTCACCTCGTGCGTGAGCGTGTCGATGCGCGCGAGGCTCGCGCCCCAGGAGTTGCCGACCCATAGCACGTCGGCGTTCTTGTCGGTGCCCATGCGGCGCGGGCCCTGCGACCAGGGAAGCGGGTTGTTGAAGTCGGGCTGGCTGTAGCTCGCGTAGACCTCGCGCGCTTCGGGCGTGACGCGCGCCATTTCAGACTTCACCGGGGCGAGGAGGATCTCGGAGGACTTGCCCTTCTCGCCAGCAGGCGTGCGGCCGTCGGCGACGCCGATGATGTCGTGGATCATCACCGCCCAGTAGCCGTTGCCCCTTCGGTCGCCTGCGGCGCCATAGGTAATGCCAGTGCCGTTCGGCGTCTTGTAGGTAGCGGTCTTGTAGTCGGTGAATTTCTGCGTGTCGGGATCGAAGCGCAGCACGCCGTCGGGCGCGGACACCCAGATCCTGCCCTTGCCGTCGTAGTCGACTGTGGTGGCGCCGCCGCTGGGGGACATGCCCTCGGGCGGGATGAAGACCTCGATCTTCTCCGTCTTCGGGTCGAGGCGCGCGAGGCCGCCGCGGCCTGGATTGATGTTGAACCAGATGATGCCGTCCGGCGTGCGCGTCATGCCGTGCGATTGCGCGGCGAGCCCGCTCTTGGCGGGAATGTAGAAGAGCTTCACCTCGCCGGTCTGCGTGTTGACCCTGCCGAGCGAGGTGCGCTTGTTCGGAATGTTGCAGGTGAACCAGACGTTGCCGGCGTCGTCGAGCCAGGAATCGTGCACGCCCCAGCCGGGGATCATCACCGAGGGCGTGCCGAGCGACCAGTCGGAGCCGTCGTTCTGCACGTAGTTCGCCGGCAGGCTGGCGTCGGGATCGAGCGGCAGGTCGTATTCGCGGACCACCACGCGCGCCGCTTCGCCCGCGGGGCGTGTGCCGAGCTTCATTTTCAGCGGAGGGCTGCCGGGACCGCGGGCGCGCGCGAGGTAGGCGGCGAGCTCCTTCTGGTGGAAGTCGAGGATGCCGGAAGGCTTGCGGTCCTTGGCGACGTAGCTGCCGTAGACGTTGGCGTTCTTCATCAGCTCGATGATCGCGTTCCAGCCCGCCTCGTCGAAACGGTACTGCAGCGGGTAGCTGGCGGTGTGGCAGCCGGTGCAGCCGTTGCGCACCAGCTGCTTCATGCGCTTGTCGTGCTCGTTGTCTTCCGGCAGCGCGTCGAGCGCGAGGTTGCCCGGCAGCTGCCTGAACAGCTGCTCCGGATCGCTGATATTCCTGAGCTTGAAGCTCTGCCATTTGTTCTCGGAAAGATCGACTTCGATTTTTTCAGTGCGAAAGCCGAGCGCCTGCGCCCAGATTCGGTACTTCCCTGCCGGCAGCGGCGTGAAATAGTAGCTGCCCGCCCTGTCGGTATAGACGGTGGTGGTGATGCTGCCGCCCTCGGGCTTCGCCGACACGGTCACGCCGGACAGCTTCTCGCCCATGAACGAGGTGACCGAGCCGCTGAGCAGGACGTCGGCTGCCTGGACGGAAATCGATACGAATGAGAGCAAAAGAAGCAGGATTCGCATGGCCCCTCCGTTGATCGGGGCAAGGCTAACGCCAAATCGCCGCGAACACTAGCGCCCATTTACGGCGCGCGCCCGAAGGTGCAACATTCGCCGGCAGGCCGGTTCACAGGGGAGGAACTCATGAAACCGATGGCATGGGCTGCAGCCGTTGTGCTCGCAGCCGGCGGCATCGCCAGCGCGCAGACGCTCGAGGAGCTCAGGAACGACGGCAGGAACACCGACAACATCCTGACCTACGGGATGGGCTACCACCAGCAGCGCTACAGCCCGCTCAACCAGGTCAACGCCCGCACCGTGAAGCGCTTGGTGCCGGTGTGGAACCTGAGCCTGGACAACAACTGGGGCGAGCAGGCGCAGCCGATCGTCTACAACGGCGTCATGTACGTGACCAACGCCCGGGCCACGGTGGCGATCGACGTCGCCACCGGCAAGCAGATCTGGAAGCACACGCTCGACTGGCCGGCCGAGACGCCGCGCGTGGTGTGCTGCGGCGTCTCCAACAAGGGCGCGGCGATCTACAACGGCAAGATTTACCGCACCACGCTCGACGCGCAGGTGCTCGCGCTCGATGCGGCGAGCGGCAAGGAGCTGTGGAGGTCCAAGGCCGCGGAATGGAAGGACGGCTATTCGCTCACGGTCGCGCCGCTGATCGCGAATGGCGTGCTGATCACGGGAGCCTCGGGCGCGGAGTTCGGCATCCGCGGCTTCATCGACGGCTGGGACCCCGAGACCGGCAAGCAGCTGTGGCGCCGCTACACGATTCCCGCGCGCGGCGAGAAGGGCAACGAGACCTGGCCGCAGAACACCAATGCCTGGGAGGTCGGCGGCGGGTCGAGCTGGATCACCGGCTCCTATGATCCCGAGCTCGATCTCGCCTATTGGGGAGTCGGCAATCCCGCGCCCTGGGCGTCGCAATCGCGGCCCGGCGACAATCTCTACACGTCTTCCGTGCTGGCGCTTAGGCCCAAGACTGGCGAGATCGTCTGGTACTACCAGTTCACGCCGGGCGACGCCTACGACTACGACGCGAGCTGGGAGCTGATCCTCTCTGACATCAACGTCGCCGGACAGCGGCGCAAAGTGTTGATGCAGCTCAACCGCAACGGTTTTCTTTACGTGATCGATCGAACCAATGGGAAGCTCATTTCCGCCAAGGCGTACGAAAAGGTCAACTGGGCAAGTCACGTCGACATGACGACTGGCCGGCCGGTGGAGACCGAGGTGGCGAAGAAGCTGCGCGCCAGCGAGCAGGTGGAGCTTTGGCCGAGCACGACCGGCGGCAAGAACTGGCCCCACGCCGCGTACAATCCCAATACCGGTCTGCTTTACGCCAATACGATCCACCAGGCGCGGATGTTCCGACATTTGGAGACCAAACCGCATGTGCCCGGCCAGCGCTACCAGTTCGTTGAGAACCTGCCGATTCCTAAGAAGCCCGGCGAGCCCCACGGCCACATCGACGCCATCGATCCGCTCACCGCTGAGAAGAAATGGCGCGTGCCGCTGATGGATTTCCAAATCTGGTCGGCGATGCTCGCCACCGGCGGCGGATTATTGTTCACGGGAAAAACCACCGGCGAGTTCATCGCGCTCGACGCCGACAACGGCAAGCAGTTGTGGCAATTCCAGACCGGTTCGGGCATCAACGCGATGCCGGTCACCTTCACGCATAATGGCCGGCAATACGTCACCGTGCTTTCCGGGCTCGGCGGCCTTTACTGGAACCAACAGCGCGAGCGGCTCAAGGACATCGTGCCGCAGGGCGGATCGGTGTGGACGTTCGCGTTGATGGAGGATTGAGTGGATGACAAAAGGTGGTTGCGTGATGAAACGGATAGCGATGATGCGTAAGCTTCGGATGGTCGCGGTGCTTGCCGCAGCGGTGGCGTTGCCGGTTTACGCGCAGACGCTGGAAGAACTCAAGAACGACGGCAAGAACACCGACAACGTTCTTACCTATGGGATGGGCTATCATCAGAACCGCTACAGCTTGCTCAAGCAGATCAATAAATCGAACGTCAAGCGCCTGGTGCCCGTGTGGAACTTGAGCCTCGACAATCAATGGGGCGAACAGGCACAGCCGCTCGTCTACAACGGCGTCATGTATGTGACCAATGCCAAGCACACAGTCGCCATCGACGTTGCCACCGGCAGACAGATCTGGAGACACACGCTCGACTGGCCGCCCGAGACGCCACGGGTGGTATGCTGCGGCGTATCCAATAAGGGTCCGGCGATTCTCAACGGCAAGGTTTTCCGCACCACCCTCGATGCCCACGTTATCGCGCTCGACATGAAGACCGGCCAGGAGGTCTGGAAGCAGAAAGTTGCGGAGTGGAAAGAGGGCTTCTCGATGACAATGGCGCCGCAGATCGCGGCCGGCGTGCTGATCACCGGCATCTCCGGCGCCGAGTTCGGCATCCGCGGTTTTCTCGACGGTTGGGATCCGGAAACTGGAAAGCAACTCTGGCGCCGCTACACCGTCCCCGCTCCGGGTGAGCAAGGCTATGAGACCTGGCCGCCGGGAGACGCCTACCTGCGCGGCGGCGGCTCGACCTGGATCACCGGCTCGTACGACCCCGATCTCGATCTTATCTATTGGGGCACGGGCAACGCCGGCCCGTGGAATCCGGCCACGCGACCGGGCGACAACCTGTACACCGCTTCGCTGCTTGCGATGAGGCCCAAGACCGGCGAACTCGTCTGGTATTACCAGTTCACGCCGAACGAGATGTACGACTGGGACGCCAACTGGGAAATGATCTTGGGCGACATCAATGTCGATGGCGTCAAGCGCAAGGTGGTGATGCAACTCAACCGCAACGGCTTTCTCTACGTGCTCGACCGCACCAACGGCAAGCTGCTGTCGGCGAAGCCGTTCGAGAAGGTGAACTGGGCGACGCACGTCGACATGGCGACCGGTCGGCCGGTCGAGTCGGATATCTCCAAGCGGGTGCGCGACGGAGAGCAGATCGAACTCTGGCCCAGCCAGTGGGGCGCAAAGAACTGGCCGCACGCCGCGTTCAATCCGGAGACGGGGTTGCTTTACGCCAACACCATGCACGTCATGCGGTATTACAGATTCGTACCTGTGGGGGAGTACAAGCCCGGCCAGCGCTACCAGGGGGTCGAAAATCTCCCCGCGCCCCTGCCGCCGGGCGAGCCGATCGCCTACGTCGATGCGATCGATCCGATGACCGCGAAACCAAAGTGGCGCGCGCCGATATTTGACATTCCGCACTATTCGGCGATCATCGCGACCGCCGGCGGCCTGTTATTCACCGGCAAGGAGACCGGCGAGTTCATCGCGCTCGACATCGATACCGGCAAGACGCTGTGGCAGTTCCAGACCGGCTCGGGCGTCAACGCCCAACCGATCACCTTCACGCACAAGGGAAGGCAGTACGTCGCGGTGCTGTCCGGCCTCGGCGGGGTGAACCAGAATCGGATGCGCGAGCAGCTCAAGAACGTGCCTTACGGCGGATCGGTATGGACGTTTGCGTTGATGCCGGAGTGACTTCATACCGCGCTTCCGCTTCGATGTCATGACGGTGGAGAAAATCATCAGTTTTGCGTTCGCGCTCGCCTGCGCGGCAGCCGCGGCTCAGAGCTCGGAGGGGCAGGAATTTCTTCCCGAGCAGATCAAAAAGGGCGCCGGCATTTTTGCGCAGAACTGCTCGCCCTGCCACGGCGCTCGCATGGGCGACCCGAATGCGGCATTCGACCTGCGCAAATTTCCGCACGATCAGAAAAGCCGCTTCGTCAATTCCGTGACGAAAGGCAAGAACACCATGCCACCCTGGGGCGATCTGCTGAAGCCCGAGGACATCGACGCGTTATGGGCTTATATCGTGGCCGGGGAAAAGCCATGACCCCGCCGGTTGCCGCAATCTCGGAGCGATCAATGAGCATGCTCGGCGCGCAAGGTTGGATCGTGCTTCTCCGGGTCGTCGTTGGCGCCTGGTTTCTGAAGGCGGTTTGGACGAAGCTCACCATCGCTTCGCTCTGGGGCATCCCGTACCCCGTCGTCTCGCCTCGCTTTGTGGCGTTTCAACCCGCGCGCGTGGCCGAGTTCGCAGCGGGAAATCCCGTCGGATGGTATAAGGATTTCCTCCAAAACACTGTCCTCCCGAACGCGGCTCTCTTCGCAAAGCTCCAGACGTACGGTGAGGTGGCGGTCGGCGTGGGGTTGATCCTTGGGCTCCTCACCGGCGTCGCCGCCGCCATCGGGCTCTTCCTCACGCTGAACTACGGCCTCGCCAGCCAGTGGATGAGCTTCGGCCAGCAGGGATTTCATCTTATGCTCGTCACGTCGATGATTATTCTCCTCGGCGCGCGCGCAGGCCGTCTTTGGGGTATCGACGGGTTGGTTCTTCGAAGCGTTCCGTTGCCGAATCGTCGATGGCTTAAGATCATCATGGTCCTCGCGGTATCTCTCGCCATATCGTTTTCCTCCAGAGCGGCCGCGGCCGAGATCCGTGTGTTTGTGACCAACGAGAAATCCGATAACGTGACGGTCATCCGGGCGGCCGATCAGAAAGTGCTCGCAACGCTACCCGTCGGCCAACGTCCTCGCGGCGTCGCCGTGAGTCACGATGGCCGCCGCGCGTTCGTCGCCAGCAGCAATAGCAACAACGTGAGCGTGATCGATACAAAAACTTTGCAAGTGATCGACACATTGCCAGCCGGCATCGATCCTGAAGGAATCACGATTGACCGGGACGGTCGGCTTTATATCGTTAATGAGAACGACTCGGCGCTCACGATCGTGGACGTGTCCAAGCGTGAGATTGTTAAGCGTCTCGAGGTCGGCACCGAGCCCGAGACCGCCGTCCTGTCGCCGGACGGTCGACGGGTTGTGGTGTCCAACGAAACATCGAACGAAGTACACTTCGTCGATACGGTCAGCGCCACGATCGTCGGCAAAGTCGCCGTGCCGCGCAATCCGCGCGGCATGCGCTTCACTGCCGACTCGCGCCGGCTCTACGTCGCCAGCGAGCAGGCACATGTCGTCTCGGTCATAGATGTCGAGCAGCGGACGCTCATCAAGTCCGTCCCTACGGGCGGCGAGCGCCCCGTGGATATCATTCTTAGTCCCGATGGCGCGCGCCTCTATGTTTCACACGGCGCGTCGGGCGATGTCCGCATTCTCGACGCCGCTACCTTGCAGCTCGTTACTACGATTCCCGTGGGACCGCGGGCATGGTGGATGGCGATCACGCCGGATAACCGATTCATCTACGTCACCGTCGGCCGCGCCAACGAGGTGGTCGTGATCGACACAGGCTCGAATACAGTCGCGGCGCGAATTCCGGCCGGCGCGTTGCCCTGGGGCGTTGCCCTCGCCGAAGTCGAATGAATACGGTTTCGCCTCGGGATTTCTGGAACGTGTAAACGATGCAAGTCGTTCAAGCAGGGCCGCGAGCTGACCTCCTTCGCCGATTCAATCCGACACCGATGACAAACAAACTCTGGATGAGAGTCGTGCTATTCCGAAATATCCAACAGCACTCCGTCGGGATCGGCCAAGACGTGCTTTCCGATGGGGCAAGCTTGCAGATCTTTCTCTAGCTCGCCGCCTTGCATTCCCACGGCGATTTTTTTCGGCGCGGATTCGGGAAAAGCCGTCGCGATCTCGTCCAGATCTTGCTTGGTTTTCTCCACGCTCTCCACTTTAAAGCCGATATGATCGAAGCCTTGTCGCAAGCTTCGATAAAAACCGTCGTGGCAGCGGCGGATCACGAGACGGACTTTGCCGTCGCTGAGTGTGATCGCTCGATCGGCTGCTGATTCTGGTATCTCTTCCAGCTCCAAGATGGTTGTGTAGAATTCCGCCACCTCATCAGGCTCTCGGGCGCGGAGCGCGATATGGTTGAGCCATCGCGGTTGTTCCCATCCATCCTTCAGATATCCCTCTCTGACATTGGACATCCCTTTCTGCGATAAATCAAATTGAGTGCCCGTGGGATCCTGGGCTCTTATGCCCGCGAACGGAACGTAGCTGAGCGCCTTGGTGAATAAAAGTCCGGGGTACTTTTGTTTTATTCTGTCTAACACCTCGTTCACGTCTTCGCATTCAAAGCCGAAATGGTCGAGGCCCTGCTGGCTTCCCGGCCGCTTGGCTAAAAGGGCCAGGCCGATGACGCCGTCGCTGATGTGTCCGCGCTTGGGATTGTGTTGGCCCGTCTCGTCTACCAAGCC
>Ga0137380_10005093_pt1 | contig 11644 bp, 10 predicted proteins | sample SagtaG_17_FD_104809 | JGI IMG/M metagenome (GOLD analysis project Ga0137380, IMG submission 104809) | Vadose zone soil microbial communities from Sagehorn Ranch, Mendocino, California, USA - Sage2_L_100_16 metaG | ecosystem: Environmental > Terrestrial > Soil > Vadose zone | place: USA... | reverse complement strand
TTCCAAAACGAGAAAGGTAATATCCATCCGCTGATGCAGCAGGAATTCCAGGCCCATCAGCAGTTGATGCAGCTCGTTACCAGCGGGAGCTTCGACCAGGCTAAAGCCACGGCGATTGCTTCACAGGAAGCGCAAACTCACATCCAAATGGAGGTCGAGCACGCGAAGATTGCCTCGCAGATTTACCAGTTGCTGTCGTCGGACCAAAAAGCCAAAGTGGCCGACTTAATGGCCAAGCACCAGCAGAGAATGCAGCAGCACATGCAGAATCAGGAATCGCAAGCGCCGCCTGATCAGCAGTAGGCGGCGTACACGAACCATCTAGGGGCGGACGCCCGCGTCCGCCCTGCGTTGCAAAGGAGCCTATGGCAAGCGCAACCACCAGAACCGACTTCGTGACACTGGTCGCCGAGGAAATCATTTCAGGAATCGATCACGCCGTAGAGTATTGGATGGGACGGATCGAGCAGGAGCTGGCGGGCAGTCGTCTGACGGCGATTGAACGTGTCCACGCCATTGAAGGAGTCTTGCGGGAATACAAAGACGTCAGTGGGAAGACGCAACTGACTTGCGCATCGGCCTAGATCAACAAATTTGTTCCCAGAGGAGTTTTAGATGAGTCTGGAAGCGCTCACTTCATTGCTGGTTCAGTTCAATTGGGTCTTCCTCGCAGGATGGATCCTGCTGCTCGGCGCCGCTTTCGCCGTCAGTTTTCCTGAAAGGCGCGTACCTGTCCGGAACCGCCAATCCGGCAGTGATCGGGCCCCACTGCGGTAGTCTGCACCCGTCGCTGGTAGAATCTCATCTACTAGCTCATGTTCCTCGAGAACCTGCGACCCCTCTTTCCTTACCTGAAGAAATACCGTCGCGCCTACGTCTGGGGGACGTTCTGCGTTTTCCTGCATAACGGCATTTGGATTCTTTTCCCATTGGTGATTCGGCGCGCGGTCAACGACCTGCAAAGCGGCCCCGTGACCGCGCACAAACTCGGAGTCAACGCTCTGCTGCTTCTGGCGGTAGCTGTGTCCAAGGGAGTTTTTCAGTTTCTCACCCGATGGATTGTGATCGGCGTCTCGCGCGAAATTGAATTCGATCTCCGCAACGATCTCTTCCGCCACCTGGAAGGCCTTTCCTACAGCTTTTATCAGCGCACGCGCACTGGCGACATTATGGCGCGGGCGACCAACGATTTGAACGCGGTGCGCATGCTGCTCGGTCCCGCGATTATGTATTCCGCTAATACCCTCGTGTTTACAGCCGGCGCGCTCGCTTTCATGTGGCATATCAGCCACCGTCTGACGATCTACGCGTTCTTGCCCCTGCCGGTTGTCAGCATTGTGATTCAGTATTTTGGGCGGCGAATTCACGAACGCTTCGAACGCATCCAGGCGATGTTCTCTGATATATCGGCGAGGGCGCAGGAAAATTTCTCCGGTGTTCGAGTGATTAGGGCCTATGCGCAGGAGCAAGCCGAGATCGCCGCCTTTGAGACCTCGAATCGCGAATATATTGCCCGCAGCTTGAAGCTGGTGCGTTTGATGGGCATGCTCTGGCCAACGCTCGAGACCATGCTCGGGTTGGCGATTGTGTTGGTGTTATGGCTCGGCGGAAGGGAAGTGCTGCACAACCGGATCACGGTTGGTGATTTTGTAGCCTTCAATACTTACATGGTGCAACTCACCTGGCCGATTATTGCTTTGGGATGGGTGATCAACATCTTCCAGCGCGGCACCGCTTCGCTGGGACGCATCCACCAACTAATGATGGAGAAACCCGAAATCACCGATGCGCCCGGAATACGCACCTCGTCCCTAGGTGAAGACTTACGCGGCGACATCGAGTTTCGCAACTTGAATTTTGCTTACAACGGCACACCCGTCCTCCACGACATCAATCTGCACATTCCCGCGGGAAGCAGCCTGGCGATCGTTGGCCCCACCGGATCTGGCAAGACGACGCTGGTCAGCCTGATTCCGCGAATCTATGACGCTGAGCCGGGCTCGGTGCTGATCGACGGAAGACCGCTCCTGGAATATTCATTGGCAAACCTGCGCCATAATATTGGGTTCGTGCCCCAGGAAACTTTTCTCTTCAGCGAGACGGTCCGCGAGAACATTGCGTTTGGCGTCCAAAATGCCAGCGATCAAGATGTGCGCTGGGCGGCCGACGCAGCCAATATTGCTACTGAAATTGAAAACTTTCCCGAGAAGTACAAAACGTTGGTCGGTGAGCGCGGAATTACACTTTCCGGCGGACAGAAACAGCGCACCGCGATTGCCCGCGCTTTGATTCGTAATCCGAGAATCCTCGTTCTCGATGATGCTCTTTCCAGCGTGGATACGCACACCGAGGACAAAATCCTGAACCATCTGCGGGAGGTCACGCAAGGGAGAACGACGATCTTCATTTCTCATCGCGTCTCCACGGTGAGAAACGCAGATCGCATCGCCGTCCTGCGCGGCGGGCGCATCGTCGAGTTTGGCACCCATGACGAGCTGTTAGCCCTGAATGGCTACTATACCGACCTGTATAGCAAGCAGCTGCTTGAAGAAGAGCTGGCGGAAGTGTAGGGCGAGTCACACCTGACCACGGGGAGAGAAGCTCGTCAACGCTGGATGACACTCCAAGTCCTCTCATCCGCTAAAATCCTGCCGATGCAAAGACGGCCTACTCCCGAATTGCTGGACACCGACTCCGGGACGCCAAAAGAGATTTCCGATTCACTTTCCGATCTGCGCTGGTTCAATCGCTGGTTTGGAGGCATTGCCACCAGCCGCAAATTGCTCAGCAGGGTCACGCGACAAACTGGGAAGACCGAGTTTTCGTGGCTGGAGGTGGCTGGCGGAGATGGGTTTGTTCCCAACACCCTGCGAAAGGAATTCGAGCGGTCGGGCATTCGTCTGCGAATTACCCTGTTGGATCGCGCCTTCTCTCATCTCCCCAAGAATGGGACTATGCCGAAAATCGCCGCAGACGCCTTAAGCTTGCCGTTTCGCGACTCTGCCTTCGATCTGGTGTCGTGCTCATTGTTCGTCCACCATCTCTCTCCTGAGCAGGCGACAGAGTTTTTTCGTGAAGCGTTGCGCGTCTGCCGAGTGGCCTTCCTGGTAAACGATCTCATACGACATCCGCTTCATCTCGCGCTGGCTTATGCCGGAGTGCCACTCTATCGCAGCCGCATAACACGAAACGACGCGCCCGCATCAGTGTGGCAAGCCTACACAATCCCAGAAATGCGTCGGATCTTGCATCTTGCGGGAGCTGCAAGCGTTGAAGCGCAACAGCATTATCTTTTCCGCATGGGCGTAATCGCTTGGAAGCAAGAGCCCAAAGCAGCATGATCTACGATCTGATTGTCGTTGGCGCTGGCCCGGCAGGTTGCGCAGCCGCTATCAGCGCTGTGCGCGGCGCCGCACGAGTGCTGCTGCTTGAGCGCGGCCGTTTTCCGCGGCATAAAGTCTGCGGAGAATTCGTGTCTGCCGAGTCGCTTGATCTGTTGCACAACCTACTGGCGCCCGACCAGCGGCACTTGGTTTCCGAGGCAATGCGAATAGATCGAGGTCGAATCTTTGCCGATGGCGCGAAACTCGAAGCCGAAATCAGCCCTCCAGCCGCAAGCATCACGCGTTTCGATATGGATTCTGCGCTTTGGGACTCGTGTATCCAAAGCGGGGTAGAGGCCGGTGCGGAGTGCACTGTGGAAGCAGTAGAGGGCACGGGTCCGTTCAAGGTAACGACGCGAGGCGAGTGCTTCCACGGCAAAGCCTTGATTAACGCGACTGGGCGTTGGTCGAACCTCACCAGTTCCGCGACGCGTGCTGGGGTTAGCCGTGCTGGTGTTAGTAAAGAACGGTGGGTCGGAGTCAAGGCCCATTTTCGCGAGGCGTCCGCGCCGGCGTCTGTGGATTTGTATTTCTTTGACGGCGGGTATTGCGGAGTACAACCGGTTCGCTTGGCTGGGCAGAACGGCTCTGGTGTGGTCATCAACGCGTGCGCCATGGTGCGTGCGGACATTGCCATCACGCTGCAGGAAGTCTTGCTTCGTCATCCTGAATTGCGAGAGCGAAGCCGGGGCTGGGAACCGATGATGGCTCCAGTCAGCACTTCGCCCCTGGTGTTTCATCAGCCGGAACCGGTGCAGGGTGGAATGATCCAGATAGGCGATTCCGCGACATTCGTCGATCCTTTTATTGGGGATGGAATTTCCCTTGCCTTGCGTAGTGGTGCTCTTGCTGCAGAACGTCTTGAGGATTTTTTCCGCGGAGATCACTCGCTAGAACAGGCTACAGTGGAGTATTGCAGGCTATACAAGCAGCGGTTAGCCCCGGTCTTCCGTGCTTCTTCCTGGCTACGCCGAATGCTTCGCTGGCCGGGCGTAGTCCGCAAGCCGGTGCTGTCCTTGTTGGAGAAGACTCCTTCGATTACCAGCCGACTGGTAAGGATGACGCGATAGGGTTTTCGCCTCCGCCTGTGCTACCGCAGTCTTCCGACTTTTTCCATGGGCCAGTATCCGAACACGGCTTTACCGTAAATATAGCTGGCGTCCACAGGTCCAAAGTCGCGGCTGTCATTCGACAAACTGCGATGGTCGCCCAGCACGAAATAGGAATCCGGCGGCACGACGATTTCAGAATAAGAACGCTCGTCTTCGTAGGCGCGCGGAACGTAATCTTCTGAGACCAGCTTGCCGTTGAGATAAACCTTGCCATCTTCGATACGCACGTGGTCTCCTGCAACTCCAATTACGCGCTTGATAAAACTCTTGGCAGGATCGCGGGGGTACCGGAAGACAACGATGTCACCGCGCTGGATGGGCTCCAGACGATAAACGAACTTGTTGATGAAGATGCGCTCCTGGTCTTCGAGCGAAGGCATCATGCTAGTGCCTTCGACTTTCACCGGCTGGTAGAGGAACACAATGATAAATGCCGAGATCCCGAGAGAAATCAGCAGATCGCGCACCCACGCGGACACAAAAGTCGCGGTGCGACGGGGCGGTTCCGGTTTAGAGATAGCAGTATTCGCGAGGTTGGTGTCAGGCGCTTCCAGCATTGCAGTCCAATTCTACTGGATTGGATGCAGACAGGGTAGATGGCGTGACCGCCAGCCGTTGGTCGTGATCCGTTAGCGATTAGCTTTTAGCAAAATCAAACCCGCTTCATCTAAAAGCTCAGAGCTGACGGCTAAAAGCTTCTTTCGCCTTTCCCTCATCCCTGCTAGAATTCAAAAAATCCACTCCCCGGAGAGCTAATGCAAGCCATCCTTGCGCTGGAAGACGGAAGGGTCTTCCGAGGCAAAGGCTACGGCGCCAAAGGCGAATGCTACGGCGAAGTCGTTTTTAATACTTCCATTACCGGCTACCAGGAAATTTTCACCGATCCCTCCTACGCCGGACAGATCGTCGTTTTAACCAACCCTCAAATCGGCAACTACGGCACCAACTCCGAAGACAACGAGGCCACGCGCCCGTACATTGAAGGACTGATCGTGCGCGAGTTCTCGCGGGTCAGCTCCAACTGGCGCTCGCAACAAGTCGCCGAAGAATATCTCGAGCAGTTCAAGATTCCCGTCCTCGCCGATATTGATACGCGTTGTCTGGTTCGCCATCTGCGCGATCACGGGGTCATGCGCGGCGTAGTCTCGACAATTGAAACTGACGCCGACAAGTTGATCGCAAAAGCCAACTCTATTCCGAAGATGGACGGCTTGGATCTCGCAAAAGTAGTCACGACCAATCGCCCATACGTCTGGGAAGTCGGCGAACGATCGCACGAACCGATAGAAGTCGTCGGTGTAAAAGATCAGCCGGCTCGCTTTCATGTAGTAGCTTATGATTTTGGGATTAAACAAAACATTCTACGTAAGTTACGTAGCGAAGCCTGCAAGGTCACAGTCATCCCTGCGCAGACTCCCGCCGAAGACGTTCTCGCGCTGAAACCCGACGGCGTTTTCCTCTCCAACGGCCCCGGCGATCCCGAACCTTGCACCTACGCGGTGGACAATATCCGCCGCCTCATGGGACGCCAGCCCATTTTCGGCATCTGCCTCGGACATCAGCTAACCGGCATTGCCCTAGGCGGCAAGACTTTCAAACTGAAATTCGGTCACCACGGCGGCAATCATCCTGTGAAGCAACTCAACACGGGCAAAATCGAGATCACCGCCCACAACCACAATTTCGCAGTTGATCCCGACTCGCTGCCGCAATCCGAAGTCGAACTGACACACATGGACCTGAACGACCAGACGTTAGAAGGCCTGCGCCACCGCAACCTACCGCTGTTCAGCGTCCAGTACCACCCAGAGGCCAGCCCCGGACCCCACGACTCGCATTATTTATTCAAAGACTTCGTGAAGATGATGGAGGAGTGGAAAAGCAGTGGCTAGTGATCAGTTGTCAGTTGCTGGTGAAATATGAAATCGACGATAGCAATCTTCGGATTGATGGGAGTCCTGGCCGTACCGTTGCTCCAGGGACAATCTGTGATCTCTTCACGAAGTCTTCAAGTCCAAGCGAATAACAGCAGCATAGAGAACCCGAACTACATCGCATCGGTGATCCTGATTGATGGTTTCACGAAAACGTACAAGTGCCATCGGTTGGTTTTCTTCGAATCGTTCGATGAAGTCGCGAAAGCGATCGATCGCGAAAAGCAGCTGAAGCGATGGAGTCGCGTGAAGAAAGACTGGCTGATATCACTGAAGGACCCTACTTGGGAAGACCTCGCGGGGGAGTGGTACACGCGGCATCAATTTACGTCGGAGAAACAGCAGGTCCCTCTACGCGCCAGTTGATTGGCAAAGCCAATCAACTGACTTGGTCGGGATGACAGAGTTAAGTAAATAAATTCAATGCCCAAACGAACTGACATCTCCAAAATCCTGATCCTCGGCTCCGGCCCCATCATCATCGGGCAGTCCGCCGAGTTCGATTACTCCGGCACGCAGGCCTGCAAGGCGCTCAAGGCCGAGGGATACGAAGTGGCGCTGGCCAACTCGAACCCGGCCACCATCATGACCGACCCCGAGTTTGCCGACCGCACTTACATCGAGCCGCTCACACGCGAGTATCTGGAAGAAATTATTCGTGTCGAGCGTGAGCTTTCTCCCGGCGCAGGATTTGCCGTTCTTCCAACTGTTGGTGGTCAGACCGCGCTGAATCTCGCTATCGAACTTTCTGAAAGCGGCGTGCTTGAGAAATACAACGTCAAGCTCATTGGAGCCAACATCGACGCCATCAACAAAGCCGAAGATCGCCTCGTTTTCAAAGACGCGATGCAGCGGATCGGCCTGGATGTACCGAAATCCGCGTTGGTAACCAATCTGAAAGACGGCCTCGAATTCGCCGGAAAGATCGGATTCCCAGTGATCGTCCGTCCGTCGTTTACTCTGGGAGGATCCGGCGGGGGCATGGCCTACAACCGCGAAGAACTGCTCGAAGTCCTCGCCCGCGGACTCGATTTCTCTCCCGTGCACCAGGCGCTGATCGAAGAATCTGTCCTGGGCTGGAAAGAATACGAGCTCGAAGTGATGCGTGACCTGAAAGACAACGTCATCATTATCTGCTCCATCGAGAATTTCGATCCCATGGGCGTGCACACCGGCGACTCCATCACCGTCGCTCCGGCGCAAACGCTCACCGACCGCGAATACCAGGCTATGCGCGATGCGGCTATCGCCGTCATCCGCGAAATCGGCGTGGAGACTGGCGGATCAAATATTCAGTTCGGCGTTCATCCCACCACCGGGCGAATGGTCGTTATAGAAATGAACCCGCGTGTCTCGCGGTCGTCAGCGTTGGCGTCGAAAGCGACGGGTTTCCCAATCGCGAAAATTGCCGCCAAGCTCGCTGTCGGCTACACCCTCGACGAAATTCCTAATGACATTACCCGCAAAACTCCGGCCTGCTTCGAGCCGACGCTCGATTACGTAGTAGTCAAAATTCCCAAGTGGCAGTTCGAAAAATTCCCCGGTGCCGACGAAAGCCTGGGCCCGCAGATGAAGTCCGTCGGCGAAGTCATGGCCATCGGCCGCACCTTCAAAGAAGCGCTGATGAAAGGCATTCGCGCGCTCGACACTGGCAAGCGAGTGGGGTCGGAGAAGATCGAGCCGAAGATTCTCACGCAGCGACTGGTGACGCCGCATCCTGAGCGCCTTTCCTACATTCGATACGCCATCCGCCAGGGACACACCGTCAAGCAAGTCGCCAAGATGACTGGGATTGACCCCTGGTTCCTCTACCAACTCAAAGAAATTAACGATATGCAGCTCGAAGTCGAGAAGCACCCGATCGAATCCGTCCCGACCGAGGTGTTGCGCGATGCCAAGCGCATGGGATTCTCTGACGGCCGCCTCGCCGGAACCTGGCGTCTGAGCGGCAAAGGCGATCAGGAAAAAATTCGGCACCTGCGCAAAAAACACAAAGTGCAGCCGGTGTACAAGCGCGTGGACACCTGCGCCGCCGAATTCGAAAGCTACACTCCGTATCTGTATTCCACTTACGAAGAAGAAGACGAGGCCGCGCCCACCGACAAGAAAAAAGTCGTCATCCTGGGTAGCGGCCCAAATCGAATAGGCCAGGGAATTGAATTCGATTACTGCTGCTGCCACGCCTCGTTCGCACTGCACGAAGACGGCTACGAAACCATCATGGTCAACTGCAATCCCGAGACGGTTTCGACCGACTACGACACCAGCGACCGCCTCTACTTCGAACCGCTGACCATCGAAGACGTTTTGGCCATCTGCGAACATGAATCGGCGACAGGTGCCGAGGTCGGAGTAATAGTCCAGTTCGGCGGACAAACTCCGCTGAACCTTGCGCTCCCTCTGAAATCCGCAGGCGTGAAGATCATCGGCACTGCTCCTGAATACATTGACCTCGCCGAAGATCGCAAGCGCTTCGGTAAGCTGCTCGATGAACTCGGTATCCCGCAAGCGCCCGGTGCCATGGCCGCGTCTTTGGAAGAAGCCGTAGCCGGTGCCGCCAAAATCGGCTATCCCGTCCTCGTCCGTCCTTCTTATGTGCTCGGCGGACGCGCCATGGTCATCGCCTACGACGAGGAAACCGTCGTCCGCTACATGAAAGAGGCAGTTGAATATTCGCAGGACCGCCCGGTGCTGATTGACCATTTCCTCGAAGACGCAATCGAAGTTGACGTGGACGCGCTCTCCGACGGCGAAGATGTGGTCATCGGCGGCATAATGCAGCACATCGAAGAAGCCGGCATCCACTCCGGCGATTCCTCCTGTGTACTCCCAGCAGTGGATATTCCGCAGCACCTGCTAGCCCGAATGCGCGAGTACACGTTCAAACTGGCGCGGGCGCTGAAAGTTGTGGGGCTGATGAACGTCCAGTTTGCGATCCCACGTTCTCGATACACCTCCGGCAATGGGCATGACGGCGGCAAAGTCTACGTGCTCGAAGTCAACCCTCGCGCCTCACGCACCGTCCCTTACGTTTCGAAAGCCACCGGAATTTCGATGGCCAAGATCGCTGCGCGGCTGATGACCGGCCGCAAACTCCGTGAATTCTTGTCCGAGTATATCGAGCAGAAAAAAGATCTCGATACCGGCTCGTTCTTTTACGTGAAATCCCCCGTCTTTCCCTGGAACAAATTCCCCGGCGTGGACACCGTCCTCGGCCCCGAGATGAAGTCCACAGGAGAAGTCATGGGCGTCGCCGACAATTTCGGCGAGGCCTTCGCCAAAGCCCAAATCGCCGCCGGACAAAAGCTGCCCACGCAAGGCTGCGTCTTTGTCAGCGTCACCGACCACGACAAGCCGCACGTCGCCGAGGTCGCCCGCAAATTCGTGGACATGGGATTCAAACTGGTTGCCACCGCCGGCACCGCCGACATTGTCGAAGAGGCTGGCATGACGGTGGAGCGGGTCTACAAAGTAAAAGAAGGCCGTCCCAACGTGGTTGATTTGATCAAAGGCGACCGCATCCAGCTAATCGTGAACACTCCGCAAGGGCCCGACCCGTTCTTCGACGAAAAGGCCATCCGTCGTGCGGCAGTCACAGCCCGTATCCCCACAATTACTACGCTAGCTGCCGCCCGCGCCGCCGCTGAAGGAATCGCCGCATTGCAGAGGGGGGAAGTGAATGTGAGAGCATTGCAACAGTTGCACGCGGAAAGGATACACACTTCCAGGCGGGCATCACCTTAAGGGAAATTAGGTTTCGTGCTTCGCCCATCGCTGGGAGAACAATTCAAATCCTGAGCCTTCTCCGCGCAACCCCCAGCATGCTTATCAATCCCGTAACCATTAATCCCAGGCTTCCCGGCTCAGGAGTGACGGTGGCAGTGCTGAAGACCACCGGATTTGCGAAGTACAGCCCAAGCGACGGATCCCAGGTGAACGTCATCGTCCCCGGCGCACCGCGGCTGATATCGAATGTATGCAATTGGCCGTTGGCATCGAAGTACAACAGTGATCCGAAAAAGGTGGCCTGGACCTGTATTGCGAAGTTCTTACCGTTATCCGGAAGCGTAAAATTCGTGATAAACAGAGTGCTGCCCTGACCCGTTTGCCCTAGGTCATAGGTGGTATCGCCGATCCGTATGGTGGTGGTGTCAGAAGAAAAAAACACTGTAGTGGTTCCACCCAAAGTCGAACCGGGTGCGTATCCCAGATCATTGAAGTAACCCACATCGACCCCGCCGTCAATACTGATGACAAGGCCCGGTCCGCTCAATCGGAACCCAAAGTTGTCGCCAGTGCCGTTGTTCGGAGAGAGGCCGATAATGATGCTATCGGCAAAGGTGCTGCCAGTGCACACAGCTAGCAACACCGGAAGTGCCCACAAGAACCTCCTCATAGCCCCTCCTTTAGTGGCACTTTCGTGCCACCGTTGCCGTATGGCTAAACTCGTACGTAAAATTGGTTGGCATCTTAGAGGTAGATAAAGACAGCTCGCATGCTTCTCCACGGCGTCTTCTCCTATCACGACGCCGTTCTATCCAGACGGACGGGTGTACCTCAAAAAGCTCGAGCACAACGTGGAGCGCTATTCGAAGACTCCGGTTGCCGGAATCGCAGTGCTCGGTTCGACCGGAGAGGCAGTCATGCTTTCGGGCCAAGAGCAACGCGAGGTGTTGAAGACTCCGTAATCAGCTAAAACGAATACAAATTCTATCGGCAGCTGGCTTGTGTGTTCTGGCCGAGGATGAAACAGACGGTTCAGACAACTGAACGGAGAAATCTCAAGTCCTAAGTTTCCTTCGCGCTAAGGCAAGAATGTTCAGCAACCCTGTCCCCATCAGTCCCAACGTTGCCGGCTCGGGAATAACCGCAACAGGAGTATTTCTAAACACCACTGGCTGGGCATAATAGAGTCCAGAGATCGGGTTAAAGAGAAAAGTCATCGTACCAATTCCGCTTCCGCTCACGCCAAAGCCTTGGCCGGTGGCAACTATTGTTGCGAAGGCTGAAAAGTCAGCCGTCACTAGCACTGTGAAGTCCTTGCCGTTGGTTGGAAGAGTGAAGGTACTCAAGAATAGGCTTCCGACTGAATACAGGACATTTTCATCGCCATAAGACGTGTCGCCGATCTGGGCGAAGTTGTTCCCATTGTTCAAGAACACGCCCAGATCTCCACCAAATGTCGAGCCTGGGGCGTATCCCTGATCATTAAAAG
>Ga0137380_10005092_pt1 | contig 11644 bp, 10 predicted proteins | sample SagtaG_17_FD_104809 | JGI IMG/M metagenome (GOLD analysis project Ga0137380, IMG submission 104809) | Vadose zone soil microbial communities from Sagehorn Ranch, Mendocino, California, USA - Sage2_L_100_16 metaG | ecosystem: Environmental > Terrestrial > Soil > Vadose zone | place: USA... | reverse complement strand
GCGAAGAACGTCAAGACGCCGACGTTGATCCTGCATTCGGACAATGATTATCGCGTACCGATAGAGCAAGGCGAGCAGTGGTTCCGCGCTTTGAAGCATTTCGGCGTAACGACCGAGATCGTCTTCTTCCCGCGCGAGAACCACAACCTGACTCGCACCGGCGAGCCGAAGCATCTAGTCGAGAGCTTGAACTGGCAGGTGTATTGGTTTGATCGGTTCATAAATGGCAGCGCGGCAGCAGTGGCTCCAGATGCGCGCTGAGTCGGCGGAAAAGGGAACATGTCTCATACCCTCGGCATCACGGACCCAGATGGAGAGTACCACTTTCTAGATGGCGCGCCGCGGATGTTGAGTCGCTCAACTTTGGCGGATGAATCCGGAAGGGATGAAGGAACCCGTCGATGTTCTCTGAACCGGCGTGGTATGATTGTGTTGATCCTCTGCCAGCTTTCTGGAGGTTGTTTTGAAGTCATTAGCTTTTGCCCTATTGCTTGCCGCGGCGATTTTGTCCGAGGCAAGTGGCTATGTTCAAGAGCAGGATGAGAACGATCCCGCGAAACCCGCATCCGTTATCCGCGAAGCTATTACTGTTCGAGGCGGCGACGCCTACTTGAAGATTCACAACGTCGAGAGTCGCGGCCAGTACACGCCGTTCGAGAAGGGCGTGTCCGGCGATCCAATGAGCTTTGTCGATTACATCGTGTATCCGAATCGGGAGCGCACGGAGTTCGGCAAAGGGGACAACAAATTCATTCAGTGCAACTCCGAAATCGCGAACTGGGTGTTCGAGGCTAAGGCGAAGATGATCCGCGACCAGAAGGACGATCAGATAAAACAGTTTCAACAAAGCGCGCGCTATGATCTGGACAATCTGTTGAGGACTGCCTCACAGCAATCGGGCGTTAAGCTGGTTTATCTCGGCCGCCGCGAGGCGTGGCGCAACACTTTTTCTGAAGCCGTTCGAGTCGATTTTGATGATGGAGGCGCGGCTACGCTGCATTTCGATCCGCGATCGAAGCTGCCGGTCATGATCGAATACAAAACGGTCGGCGAAGAAGGCGCAACGGTCAACAACGAGGCGCGTTACTTCAGGTGGGTGGATTTCAACGGGATAAAGTTCCCGACACTGCAGGATTTTTACCGCGACGGAAAACAGAGCGCGCGTGTGAGCTTCGACACGGTTAGCTTCAACCTTTCGCTGCCGGACAAACTCTTCGCTAAGCCAACTAACGTCAAGGAAGTGAAATGACGCGGTCCCGATAAGCTTTAGCTTGTCGCCCCGAGAAAGTGTGCGCGAAGAACGACAAGCTAAAGCCTATCGGACATCTAAGCTCAGTTGACCCGCTCGAGGGTCCCTTCAGCGAAGGAGAAAAACCGCTGTCGCATTCGTTCGATCTCGATGCCAACCTCGTCCAGGTCTTTGAGCATTCCTTCGAGTTCTTCGAGTTGCCATTCGGGTTCGGGGGGCATCGCAGAGAGCCTAACTTCCATCGCCGCCAGACGAGCTTCGACCGAAGCTAGCCGGCTCTTGACGTCCCGCCAGGTTTCGTCGATCGCGTTTAGATAAGCCTCGATACTGTCTTGAAACCCGGCGACTTTGTAGCGCAGATTGGAGAGTGACTCCTTCAGCGTCTCAATCGAGACCTTCTTCTTCTCGGGTTGCTCCTGCATTTGTTCGGTTTGTTCCTGCATCGGCTTAGCCCTTTCGTCAAGCGACAGTGATCTCTTTTTCGAGATACACATCTTGAATCGCATTGAGAATCTTGACGCCTTCAGGCATGGGCTTCTGGAAAGATTTGCGACCAGAGATCAAGCCGGTTCCGCCTGCGCGTTTGTTGATCACGGCGGTCTTCACTGCCTGCTGAATGTCGTTCTCACCTGACGCGCCGCCGGAGTTGATCAGCCCCGCGCGTCCCATGTAGCAATTCACAACCTGGTAACGTGTGAGGTCGATCGGATGATCGGTGGTCAGCTCCGAGTAGACCTTTTTGGAAGTCTTGCCAAAGTTCAGCGCGTTATAGCCGCCGTTGTTCTCGGGCAACTTCTGCTTGATGATGTCGGCTTCAAGCGTCACACCGAGATGATTAGCTTGCCCGGTCAAATCGGCCGCCACGTGGTAATCGGCTTCCTTGGTCTTGAACGCCGCGTTCCGCAAGTAGCACCACAACACGCAAAACATCCCAAGCTCGTGCGCGCGTGCAAACGCTTTGCTTACCTCTTGAATCTGCCGCTTGGACTCCTCGGAGCCGAAGTAGATCGTCGCGCCAACGCCCGCGCAACCTTGTTCGTAGGCCTGCTCGATCGAGCCGAAGATGATTTGATCGAAACTATTGGGATAAGAAAGAAACTCGTTGTGATTAAACTTGAGGATGAATGGAATCTTGTGAGCATACTTACGAGAAATCGAGCCGAGAACGCCAAGCGTCGTGGCAACAGCGTTGCAGCCGCCTTCGATGGCGAGTCTTACGATGTTCTCCGGGTCAAAGTACTCGGGGTTCGGCGCAAACGAAGCTCCAGCCGAGTGCTCGATCCCTTGATCGACAGGCAGAATCGAAAGATGTCCAGTGCCGGAGAGACGCCCGTGATTGAACATCGCGGCGAGATTTCGCAGCACCTGAGGCCGCCGGTCGGTTCCGACCAGCACGCGATCGATAAAGTCGGGACCAGGCAAATGAATCATCTCTTTTGGAACGGTTTTGCAGCGGTGGGTAAGAAGAGACTCGGCTTCATCGCCGAGGATTCGCTCGATGTCCTTGATCATTTCGTCTCCTTATCGCGACCACGCTCGGAACAATCTTAGCGATGACAATTCTATGCGCCCCAATTTCGGAGGTCAACGGCTGAACGCCACAAACACATCCCAGCGCTAAGGGGAGGTCGGCAGCCTAGTCTTGGAACTCGGCGGCCAGTTTCATTAACACCTCACTTCTGAAAGTGAGCTGTTAATCACTATCGAAGGGGCGGGCTGTGCGTTGATTGGCGCAATATTGCAGCGGCTTCTGGAGTTGTGCGCGTTCCTATATAATCCGGGAATTCAAACGCGGACACAAAGGAGAATGAGATGCCCGAGATGACCGGCGCGCAGGCGATGTTCGAGTTCATGGTTCGCGAAGGTGTACGTTACGTGTTCGGCAATCCGGGCACTACCGAGCTTCCGTTAATGGACCAGTTCGCTGCCCGCGACGAGATCAAGTACATTCTTGCATTGCACGAAGATTCGGCGCTCGGCATCGCTGCGGGTTACGCTGAAGCCACCGGAAAGCCTGCGGTGGTCAACCTTCACACGAATCCTGGTCTCGCTCACGCGCTTGGTAATCTCTATAACGTCTATCGGGCCGGCACGCCGCTAGTCGTCACCGCCGGACAGCAAGACACGCGAGCGATGATCGATGAGCCTCTGCTGTACGCCGATATGCTCGAGCTTGCGCGACAGCACACCAAGTGGTGTTGGGAGGTCCATCACGCGTGCGAGATCCCGGTCGCGATGGCGCGCGCTTTCAAGATCGCGCAGACTCCGCCGACGGGGCCGGTGTTTTTGTCGATTCCGGTGAACGTGATGGAGGAGCGAGCCGAGATCGAAATGCCGCCCGTCACGCTGATAGGGTCACGCGTTAGAGGCGACCGATCAAAGATCAAAGCCGCCGCCGCGTTGCTTGCGAGCGCAAGGAATCCCGCGATCATTGCCGGCGACGGCTGCGCGCGTTCGGGCGCATTGGGGGAACTGGCAAAGCTTGCTGAGATGATTGCCGCGCGAGTTCACGCCGAGCCGCTCAATTCGCTTTTGGTTTTTCCGACGGGCCACCCGCTCTACGCCGGTCCGCTTTTCCCAAATGCCAAGCAAACGCGCGCCTTGCTCGAAGGCGTGGATGTGATTGTCGCGATCGGTGTCAACAATCTCGCGCCGCTGGTTTACACCGGAACTCGAATGATACCCGAAGGCGTTCGAATGATTCAGATCGACGCAAATGATCGCGAGTTAGGCAAGACATACGCGGCGGAAGTTGCGATTCTCGCAGATCCACGATCGGCGATCGAAGAATTGATTGAGGAGATTACGCTCGTCGCGAACGGCGCTTCGGAATCACTGGCGAAGCGACGCACGCTTATCAAGGCGCACATCGCCGACGCGCGAGCAAAGTTCGCCGAGCACGCTAACCTCGCTTCACCCGACGGGCCGATGTCGCCTGCATTCGTCGCTCGTGAGATGCGACGCGCAGCCGCCCAGGACGCGGTGCTTGTCGATGAATCGGTTACCTCGACCGCCTTCGTAAGAACAATCTTTGAATTGAACGAGCCGGGCACTTTTTTCTACGCAAAGGGCGGATCGCTGGGTTTGGGTTTGCCCGCCGCGATCGGCGTTAAGCTTGCGATGCCCGACCGTCAGGTGATCTGTTCGGTTGGCGACGGCACGGCGCTGTACACGATTCAGGCGTTGTGGACCGCCGCTCGTTACGGCCTTGCGGTAAGGTTCATAGTGTTCAACAACGCCAGCTACATGATTCTGAAGGGCGGTCTGCTCGCGCTCAAGGGCGCCTCGGCCGAGCGCGGCGACTTTCCGGGAATGGACATTACCGAGCCTGAGGTTGATTTCGTGAAGCTGGCGGAATCGATGGGAGTCGCAGCTCGAACAGTATCAAATCCGGCCGATCTGAGAGCGGCGCTCGACTGGGCGTTCAGCGAAAGCGTTCCAACCTTGCTCGACGTTGCGATCTCCAGAAACGTGCGCAGCGTGTTGAGATGAAGGCTCACTTCCCTGCCCGCCCAAAGCCTGATATTCTTTGCGCTATTCGCTAGAGATTAAGTATCGAGTCAGAATAGATGGGTAAGTTCGATTATGCCGATCGCCGCGGACGTTAATCTAGGCGTTGGAGTCACGATCTTTCACCCCGAACTGGTGAACCTCTACGGCTGCGCGATCGGCAGCGAAACCAGGATCGGCGCCTTCGTCGAGATTCAAAAGAATGCGGTAATCGGCGCGCGCTGCAAAGTTTCGTCGCACACCTTTATCTGTGAAGGCGTCACGGTCGAAGACGAGGTGTTCATCGGACACGGCGTGATGTTCACCAACGACCTCTATCCACGAGCGACCAACGACGACGGAAGCGTGCAGACACAGGAAGACTGGGAAGTTGTACAAACTACAGTCAAACGCCGCGCTTCGATAGGCAGCAATGCAACCGTACTTGCCGGAGTAACGATCGGCGAAGGCGCGCTGGTTGGGGCGGGAGCTGTGGTGACGCGACACGTTCCGGATTTCGCAATCGTTGCCGGCGTGCCTGCGCGCGTTGTCGGCGACACCCGAGAGAGGATGGAGAATAGATGATAGAGAATCGAGGATATCGATCTTCTATCCTCGACCCTCTATCCTCGATCTTATGCTTGGCATTGGAGTGATTGGTTACGGGTACTGGGGACCGAATCTGGTGCGTAATTTCGCGAACGCGCCGGACGCGAAGCTCATTGCGATATGCGATCTCAGCGCTGACCGTCTTGCCGAAGCGGGTCGACGTTACCCCTCCGCCCTCGTGACCCAGTCTTATTCGGATTTGCTCGCTGATCCGAAAATCGACGCTGTGGCGATCGCCACCCCCGTGTCTTCTCATTTCGAGCTCGCAATGGAAGCGCTCAAGAGTGATAAGCACGTGCTGGTCGAGAAACCACTGGCGGCCAGCTCCGACCAGGCGAGCCGGCTGATCGAAGAAGCAGCCAGCCGCAATCTCGTCCTGATGGTGGATCACACATTCGTTTACACCGGCGCGGTCAGAAAGATAGCCCAACTTGTCGGCGAAGGCGTGCTCGGAGAGGTCTATTACTACGATTCGGTGCGAGTCAACCTGGGGTTATTTCAGCACGACGTGAACGTGATCTGGGACCTGGCGGTTCACGATCTGGCAATATTGGACTTTCTTTTGCCGAGCAAACCTGTTGCGGCATCTGCTACCGGCATCAGCCACATTCCTGGACAGCCGGAAAACGTAGCGTACATAACTCTGTTTTTCGACGACTTCAAGATCGCGCACTTGCACGTGAACTGGCTGGCGCCGGTCAAGGTGCGGCGCACGCTCATCGGCGGAAGTGAGAAAATGATCGTTTACGACGACATCGAACCGAGTGAAAAGGTCAAAGTCTACGACAAGGGCGTCACCGTCTCGACCGGCAGCGAAGAGGTCTATAGCCTTCTCGTGAGCTACCGCACCGGGGACATGTGGGCGCCGAAACTCGATCAGACTGAGGGACTTCAGACAGAGACCCGCCACTTCATCGATTGTATCGAAAACAAAACCCAGCCTCAGACCGACGGGCAGGCGGGACTGAGAGTAGTTCGACTGCTCGAGGCTGCCGAAAAATCAATGCGCGGGCGCGGTCAGCTTGTGGAGCTTTGATGTCCGACAAACTTCAGTTTGTCGCCAATTCGAATGATTTGCCCAGCGTCTCAGTTTGCTTCCCCGCCTTCAACGAAGAAGCCACGATCGAACAGGTTGTGACTGAAGCACACGAGCTTCTCTCGCCCTCGGGACTGGACTATGAAATCCTGGTTTGCAACGACGGCTCGCAAGACCACACCGGTCGCATCGCCGAGGGGTTGGCTGACCGTCTTCCGCGCGTTCGAGTGATGCATAATCCGCGCAATCTCGGAATCCATGCAACATTTGAACGGCTGTACAGAGAAGCCTCAAGGGAATTCGTTTTTCTGAATTCAACCGACCGGCAATGGGAGACTCGCGTCTTGTTAGAAATGCTGCCGCTCGCCTGCGAGTTCGATATCATCATTGCCAGCCGTAGCGATAAGCATTATGGACTCATACGTCGCTTCGTCTCGTGGGCTTTTAACCTGATCCCGCGGCTGCTCTTCCGCGTGAAGACCTACGATGCGGGAGCGGTGAAACTGGTTCGGCGTGAGATCATCGACCGTTTCAGACTTGTGTCTCGTTCTCCGTTCTCGGAGGCCGAGCGGCTGATCCGCGCAGCACGCGCGGGCTATCGTATAGCTGAGCATCCGGTCGATGTCTCCAAGCGAGAGACCGGTCGAGCGCGCGGCGTCAGTCTATCGGCTGTGATTCAGGCGAGTAAGGACGTTTTTCGTGTGTGGTGGGCCTTGCAACGAGAGCCAAAACCCGAGCGATAGGGAATCACTGTCTATCGCCGTGAGCGCGCCTGGCGTTTTCGGCAAGCACCCGTGCACGGTCCAGGGAATCTACGGCTTTTCGGAATTGCACGTCATCCGACAGATAAACCTGATCGCCGGCCTCGGGGCCGTAAGCGGCGGTGATGATCTCGCGTCGCATCTGCGCTCGAATGTAGCCCGAATTGGAAGCTAGGCGCTCTTCTGAGACGTTGAACTGCGGCTTGTTCGAAATGTACTGCCTGAACGCCGCCAATAACTCGTCGGTGATTGGATAGCGGTTGATCTCCTCTGGCGAGATCTTAGTCTTGTACTGGCATTCGGTAATTCGGTACTCGCGCAACCCCGACATCTGTCCCGCAACCAACTGGCGCACGAAGTCGAATATGCCGTAGAACAAACGGCCGGAGAGCGGCGGCGACTTAACGTCGACATCCGGCTTGATTCCTCCCCCGCCGTAAACCGTCCCCCCCAGGTCGGTATAGAAGGCGTTGCCTTGCGCGGCGCCGGACGGCTGCTCGCCCGAACGATTGAGATAATAATCATAGAAAGACACGTTTGAATAGCTGCGCTGAATTGAGCGGCCCGAAGGCGTGTAATACTTCGCCGTTGTCAACAACAGCCCCGTGCCTCCCCAAAGCCGAAACACTCCTTGCACAAGTCCTTTTCCAAAAGTGTTCTCGCCTACAATCAGCGCGCGAGAGTGGTCTTGCAGCGCACCTGCCACAATCTCAGAGGCCGACGCGGTCTGCCGGTCGACAAGGACCACCATCGGCACGGTCTCGGGCGCGTTGCTGGACGGAACTTCGTAGGTGTGAGCCGGAGACTCTTCATCGCGTCCTCGCACCTCGACGATCTTTTCGTCCGGCCCCAGAAATCTTGTCGAGACTTTGATCGCTTCGTCCAGAAGTCCGCCCGGGTTGTTGCGCAGATCCAGAATAAGTTGGCGCATGCCTTCGAGCCTGAGCTGAGTCAGCGCCTCGGATAGTTCTTCGTCGGTCTTGCTCGAAAACCCGCCGGTCAACGCAATGTAACCCGTGCCGCTCTGAGAGGTCATAAAGGCATTGCGGACCGAAGGCAGCTTCACCTCGTCGCGCCGCAAACGCACTGTGATCGGGTTCGAGATACCCGCGCGCTCAACAGTTATGTCGACCGGCTCGCCCTTTTCACCGCGCACCTTATGCATGACTTGTTGGCTCGTCCAGTCGTCGACGTTTTGTTTGTCAATCGCAACGATCGCGTCGCCGTAGCGAAGCCCTGAGCGATGACCAGGCGCGCCCGGCGTAGCCGACAGAATGTAAACGTGATCGTACCGTTTCGCGATAGTAACGCCAATTCCATAGATGCGGCTGCTCTGTTCGGTCTGGACGTCGTCGAACTCAGCTTTGGTGAAGAAGGCAGAGTGAGGATCGAGCTGGTGAAGCATTTCCTGTATCGAATTCTTGCCCAACGCCTCGAGATCGATTTTCCCCGCGTAATCCTCTTGGATCTCTGAGATGGCCTCCCTGAAATCGTCGACCACTTGATCGGTCAGAGCTGAGTCCGATTCGCTTACGTGAGCAGGACGCCTTGATCCGTAATATCCGCCGGCAAGCGTGCAGAACACGATCACCAAAATCGCGAGCAACGGCAGCGCCCGATTCTTCATACTTCCAGGACTCCTTGCTTCAGAATAATACAAGAAGCCAGTGGCGAGTGGCTAGTAGTCGGTGGTCCGTAGTCCGAAGTCGTGGTGGAGTTGCGAGAGCGCGCCCGCTTGTGAATACTCTTAGGCTACTGACTACCGACTACGGACTAATAACAAATGACAACAGCAGATGTGGTAATCATCGGCGGCGGCATCGTGGGATCCAGCGTGGCCTATCACCTCGCCGAGCGCGGCTGCACAAACGTCTTGATCGTCGAGCGAGAGGATCGCCAAGGAATGGGCTCGACCGCCAAGAGCATGGGCGGCGTGCGCGCTCAGTTCGCTACGCCGATCAATATAAGAATGTCGCTCTATTCAATTGACTTGTTCTCGAGGTTCGAGGAAGTCACTGGGCACACCGCCGGCTACAAGGCGCAAGGCTATCTCTTTGTCGCGACCAACCAGCGTCACCTAGATTATCTCGAAGCGAATTACCGGCAGCAGCGAGCTTGCGGCGTTAACAATGTCGAGATGGTCACTCGAGAGGACATCGTGAAGACCGTTCCGCAACTAGTCGCAGACGACATCGTGGGAGGGAGCTTCTGCCCAACGGACGGCTTTGTAGATCCTTACAGCGTCATGACGGGGTTCTCAAAGCGAGCCCGAGAGCGCGGCGTCAAGCTATGGCTCGAGACCGACGTGACCGGCATTGACGTCAAGCAAGGCCAAGTCGCGGGAGTCCAAACCTCTCGCGGATACGTTTCGACTCGCGCGGTGGTCAATGCTGCGGGACCTTGGGCCGCGAGCGTTGCCGAGCTCGCGGGGCTCGAGCTACCCGTGGAGCCGTTGCGCAGGCAGATCGTCAAGACCGAACCATTCTCCGAATTGTCCCCGCGCCTCCCGATGGTGATCGATATGTCAACCGGATTTCATTTTCGTCCTGAAGGATCAGCTTTTCTATTAGCTTGGCCGGATCCCGAGGAAACCCACGGCTTCAGAACGGACTTCGACTACGGCTTCATTGAGAAAATACTGACGCGGGCGGTGAGCCGAGTTCCTGAGTTCGCGGATGTCGAAGTGAATCCTCGCCGCTGTTGGGCCGGAATGTATGAAATGACGCCGGACCATCACGCGATCATCGGACGCGCGCCAGGCGTGGAAGGAATGTTCCTGGCGAATGGCTTCAGCGGTCACGGAGTGATGCACTCGCCGGCTACCGGTAAGATTGTTTCCGAGCTGATCGTCGACGGTGCTTCGAGTTTCGCGGATGCGCCGGCGCTCAGAGTGGAGAGGTTCAAGGAGGGAAACCTGCTCGAAGAAACAGCGGTGCTGTGAAGCTCGGCGCATCGTGACAGGGCGCGTCGTTCGAACAGCGGCGCTCGATCTTCTCTTTGTGCTAAGCTCTAAGGCGTCGACGCGGGCGCGTAAGAAACATGCCTGTTCTGAGATGCTTGTTGTGAGGTGAACTCAACCGCCTGGTTTTCTCTGATTAACGGAGTTCGTAAATGGATCGTTCAATCCAGAACTTCGGCAGCATAAACTTCAACGGAGGATAGATGATGAAGAAATTGATTTTGTCCAGTTTGATGATACTGGCGCTGGGAGCTGGCTCCTTGTTCGCTCAGAATGCAAACACCGGGAACAAGAAGGCCGGCACCAGGCCACGAACAATCAAGGCTAAGGGCAATGCAAATGCAGCGATGAGCGGTGGCAGCACGGGGACATCGGGCGGAACGGAAGCCGGTGGCGAGACCAAGAAGAGTTCCGGTAAGAAGCACACAAAACATCGCAAGCATGCCAAGAAGGCTTGACCTTCTCTTGGCAGCGGAATTCCTGGCGGGTCGGTGAATCTCAATCGGCTCGCCTCTCTCGCTCTTGAGCACGTTGCGTCTCGCGGAGAAGAGTCGCGAAGCTGGTTGGATTCTGAGTTTGAGTTTGAGATGACACGTCGGCTCGCAAAGCTGTTTCGGCTCGCGCTTCTAATCGCAGCGGTCGCGACGCCTCTGACTGTCTCCCAAATCGCGCTTACGCAAAGCTCGGGAGCGGCGAGCGGCAAATCCGTAGCCGAGAAGCCAGCATCGAAGTCCGATCTCATCCCTGAAGCGTGGCCGGCGAATACGCGAATCGAGAGGCTGTCGGACATCGGCCGGCACAAGGCTGTAGTCTTCAGTCCTGACTTCGCCGCGCCCGGCAATCGCGAGTTCTACGCGAAGCTCGGCTTCCTTTACATCGAGGACGCAAGCTGGCAGCGAGCACTCAATCAGATCGTCGCTCGCAATTACTGGCACCGTGACGATCGAATCGAGACGATCTTTTTGGAGACTCACGGAACAAACGGCAACGGCTTGAAGCTCCAGACCGGGCCTTTGCCGAGAGCATCCAGGTCTTACATATCGATTGGAGCGCTGCAGGAAAAGTTGGAGGGCGTGGGCGTGCGTTTGTGCGTGATCGGCGCGTGCAATGCGGGGAGACTGTTCCGCCCGGAGATCTACAAGACCATCGACCCTCGAGTTCGCGATCCGCTGTTCTTGCCGGCGACGCTTGGCATCATCAACGCAAGCAAGGGCTACGACCCGTCACGCAGCACGATCGTCGTGGCGCGACGCGCGGAAAGCGAGATCGAAACGACGAGCGACGGCGATACAGCGGAGCTTTCGCCTTCCGCTCGCAGCGCGTTGGGGCTCGACCGGCCAGCAGTCGGGCACAGACCACGCATTTTGCATTTCACGGTATCGAACATTCTCGTTCAGATGCTGCTACGCGACCCGCGATTGAAGCTGACTTCGAGGGGTTATGCGAACGAGAAATCAAGGAACGATTTGAGCGCTGCGGAAAGCGACGTGCTGTTTGAGAGACTCATTGTTTACCTTAATGCTGTAGCATCTCGTGAAGTG
>Ga0137380_10005091_pt1 | contig 11645 bp, 7 predicted proteins | sample SagtaG_17_FD_104809 | JGI IMG/M metagenome (GOLD analysis project Ga0137380, IMG submission 104809) | Vadose zone soil microbial communities from Sagehorn Ranch, Mendocino, California, USA - Sage2_L_100_16 metaG | ecosystem: Environmental > Terrestrial > Soil > Vadose zone | place: USA... | reverse complement strand
TGATGGCTGGTGAGGATGCTGTAACTGATGAGCTTCGGCCGAAGGTCCTTCACGTCCTTCGAGGCACAGGCGAGCCTTTCGAGCGGGCCTTCCCTGGCTCAACCGACCGCTTCATCGCCGCAATCGTCCCGGCCTTTGAGAACCTCGTGGCCACACTACACCGTTTCCAGGAAGAGCCGTTGCGCAGTCAGCGCTCAGGGAACCAGCCCGATCACTACATCCTGGCGTGGCAGCTCCTCTTGGAGGCGTGCAACGCGCTCCTCGCTGCGTTTACGCTCTTTCAGCGGGGATACGCTACAGAATGCCTGGCGGTGACCCGCGGGGTCGTTGAGCGGGTGGCGTGTGCGTTTTTCCTCTTCGACAACCCCGGTTTGCTGCCGCGTTTCAAGACGGGCGCTCTCGGGGATCTGGCTGCGAGGGCTATTGGCCCGGCCAGCAGAGTGATTCGTGCCTTTGGCTCCAGATACGGTCTCCTAAGCGAACTGGGGGCTCACATCGGCAAGGACAATGTCGGGACGGGCTTCGTAGCTATCGAGCACGGCGAAACGATGCACCATTTGCACCTCGCGATTGGCGGGAATATCCCAGCGAGCGGGCCGGATGTCGAGGGCTGGAAGGACATGGTCGCGGAGTTCTGCGACATCGCGGAGGGCCTTCTGGCGCCCGCTCCCAAGCAGATGTTCTTCAATGCTAGGCGGCCAACCGCCACACTCAAGAAAGCGGACGGACCGCCAGAAGTCATGTAGTCCTAGTGGAGCCGCCGCCGCGTCTTCGTCGCCCCGATTCGGCCCGGGTCGCGGCATGATCGCGGCGCGCTCCGCGTGGGTTGTAGCCCGTACGAGGTCGGTCTGGTTCCGGACGCACTCGAAAGCAAGGCAGACGCCGAACTCCTCCCAGCAGTCGAGGCACAGCTTGCCCTCGCAGCGCCAGCAATACTCAGGGTTGGCGACCGGCTTCGCGCAGCGGGAGCACAGCTCCATCGCGGTGAAGTCTACACCACAGGTCCGAACACTCCTGAAGCTGTCACAAGTGCGCGGGGATTGGCGCACGCTCCGCGCTAGACTACCCATCGGGGAGGATCTGAAACGGTGAGCCGCATAGTTTTTCTCTTCGGAGCGGGAGCCAGTTACGGGGCTACCCATGTCGTCCCCGAGGCTCCTCCCCTCGGTGCCGGAGTCTACGACGTGCTCGCCAACAGATTTCCGGCGGTGTGGGGCCCCCAGAGTCGCCTCGCCCGCTACGCAGCAGGTCTCCGCCAAGACTTCGAGAAAACCATGTTCGAGGACGTTTGCCGGTGGGAGCCATCATTGAACATTCTCGAATGGCACCGCCCGATGGCGATGTTCTTCGCCGGCTTCAGACCCGACGGGACCGGACAAGACCTATACAGTCGTCTCTTGGCCTTTCTCCTAGAGCAGCGCTTGTTGCGCGCCTCGGTTTTTGGCTCCCTGAACTACGACTGCATCTTTGAGCGAGCCGCCCTCCGACTAGGGCTTCGGCCCATCTTCGGCCTTGATGGATCGGACGGGAATGCTGTTCGCGTTCTGAAGATTCATGGTTCGTCCACATTCGTCACCGAGGACATTGAGCGTGGGAGGGCTTACCTGACTAACGCAGGCTCTCATCTGGAGTGCAAGCTGGAGGCCATCAGTCCTAGTGACGATCTGGTTGGAACACTGGAGCGCCTCTTTGGCAGCCCAGGTCCCTACCATTACCCAGTGATCAGTCTGTATGCCCCTGGCAAGGATTCCCTCGTCTGCGGCGTCAAGATCCAAGAAATCCGAAACGCATGGGCCGACACCGTTCGTGTTGCCTCAGCCGTCGCGGTCGTCGGGGCTAGGGCGAATCCTAACGACACACATGTCTGGGAGCCAATTCGTCAGACTGCCGCGACGAAACTGTTGTATCTCGGGGGCGCAGCGGACTTCCCTTTGTGGAAGAGTGCGAATGACCGGTTCGAGTTGGTGGGAACCCGCTTCGACGAGGCATTTGACAGCCTGTGTGGCGGCCTAGAGAGTTCAGCGGGCCGCGGCACCGGAACGCCCCCGCCCTTACCGCCGCGCAGACGGAGCATCTTCGGGCGCTCTCCCATTCGCGCGTTGCACGGAGTGGAGGACATGGTACAAAAGACTCTTCGAGGCGCTGCTATTCTCTCGAACGCCTTTCTTCTTGTCGTGGTCTCAGCGGATCTACTTTTCCCCCGGCAGTACGTGCTGGAGTGGTCTGGGGTCTTTCGCATTCTGTTGTTCTCGGTTCCAGTGTTGAGTCTTTCCGCCTTCTTCCTGCCGCCTCCTCCTAGCGAAGTCAGCGAACTGAAGGAAGCAATCCGTCTGGCCGAACTCCGGAAACGCCTGAAAGACCTACAAGGAGGATCTTGAGCAGTCGACGAGTGCAGGGCAGGCGGCGGCAACACCGCCTTCGCCGCGGGCGGGATCTTCAACTCCGTCCTGAGCACGCTCTCCCTCGAGCGCTGCACGGTGAGCGGCAACAAGGCGAGCCTGGTCTCGGGCGGCGGCGTCTGGAACCGCGGGACCCTCGCCCTGACGAACGTCACCATCAGCGGCAACCTGGCCGCGCTCGGCGGGGGCGGCGTCTACAACGAGAACGTGGTGCTGAGCCACTTCAGCACCATCTCGGACAACAGCGCCAACCTCGACCTGTCGAAGAACTTCGACGCCGCCGCCGTCGGCGGCGGCATCGCCAACCTCCTTGGTGGTCGCGTGACGATGGCCGACACGATCCTCGCCGGCAACCGGGACGGCCGGGACAGCGGGCTGCCGGCGCCCGCCGAGCTGGTCTCGCCGGACTGCTTCAGCCGCGCTTCGCCGGCGACCCGCAAGTTCGTGTCGGAGCGCGACAACGTGGTGGGGATCCTCAACGCGAACTGCGTCGTGCAGGACATGGACACGGCGGTCACCGGGCTGCCATTCGACCAGGTGGGAAGCGCGGGCGCGCCCCTCGACCCCGGGCTCGCGCCGCTCGCCGACAACGGCGGCCTCACCCGCACTCATGCCCTCGAGCCGGGCAGCCCCGCCATCGACGCCGACCGCTCTCCGGGTCCGGTCGACTGCCCCGGAACGGACCAGCGCAGCTTCCGCCGGCCGGGCGACAACCCCGGCGACACCCGGTGCGACGCGGGCGCCTACGAGGCGGGCGGCATGACCGAGGTGCCGGTGGATCCGGCCACGGGGGCCAGCCCGGTCACCGTGACGTTCTCCAGCATCACCCGGCCGGGCGTCACGCGCGTGAGCGTCCGTTCCTCCGGCCCGCCGCCGCCGTCGGGGTTCACGCTCGGCAATCCTCCCGTCTACTTCGAGCTGACCACCACGACGACCTTCACGGGCCCGGTGACCGTGTGCTTCGACTACAGCCGCATCACCTTCACGGATCCGACGATGCTGAAGCTGCTCCACTACGAAGACACGAACAACGACGGGGTTGCGGATACCTGGGTCGACCACACGATCCTGCCGGTGGATACGGCCAACAAGATCATCTGCGCCACCGTGAACTCCTTCTCACTGTTCGCGCCCTTCCAAGCCGTGAACCGGCCCCCGGTGGCGAACGCCGGCCCCGACCAGCGGCTCGAGTGTGCGGGCGGCGGCGCCCGCGCGACGCTCGACGGCTCCGCCTCGTTGGATCCGGACGGCGACTCGCTGCGCTTCGAATGGACGGACGCCAACGGCGTCGCGGTTGGCCACGCCGCCACGGTGACGGTCGACCTGCCGCTCGGCACCCACTCCTTTGCCCTCACCGTGGACGACGGGCGCGGGCTGAAGTCGACCGACGGGGTGGTGATCACCGTGAGCGACACGTCTCCGCCCGTCCTTGCCCGCGTCGCGGCGACCCCCGACGCGCTGTGGCCTCCGAACCACCGGATGGTGCCCGTCGCCGTGGAAGCCTCCGTCGCCGACCGCTGTGACACGGCGGCGGCGTGCCGGATCGTCTCGGTCTCCAGCAGCGAGCCGGCCGCGGGGCCCGGCGCCGGCCCGGACTGGGAGATCACCGGTGACCTGACGGTGAGCCTGCGGGCCGAGCGCTCGGGCCGCGGGCCCGGCCGCGCCTACACGATCACCGTGGAGTGCCGGGACGGCTCCGGGAGCCGGACGACCGGGACGGCGGCGGTCGCGGTACGCCACGACCGACGCTGAGGGAAGGCGCCTGCTCGCCGAGGGCCACCACGCATTCGTCTACGTCTTCGAGGGACGCGCGGAGGTCGGGAGCGACCGCCAGCATCGCGGAGTGGACACGGAGCGCAGGGCGTGGGTCACGCCCATTATCTTGCGGCGCCGGATCGTTCGAGCCGGGTTGGGTTCGAGACGCACCGGGAGCGCTCCTACGGTTGAGGGAAGGGAGAGGGTCCGCCGGCGTGGGGGAGGGGGACCTGACTCGTCTGGGCCGCGGCCGGCAACGGGTGAAGCACGGCCGAAACCAATTCTCCACGGAGGCTCATGAGCTGGACGCGGGCAGCCAGCAGCTCGCCCGCCGCGCGGACGACCTCGTCCCGTGCGTCGGCGAGAGCAAGGTCTCGGGCGTCCACGTCGGCGAGTCCGACCTTGCCCTCCTCGGCGAGCGCGCGGGCGACGCGGAGCTCTTCCTCCGCAACTCCCTCGGCGCGCCGCAAGAGGCTCAGGCGCGCGACCGCGCGCCCGAGGCTGGCCTCGGTTCGCCTCATCAGCAGCTCGAGCTGCGCTTCCCGCGAGCGACGCTGCGCGACGAGGCGTTCGCGAGAGGCACGCCACCGGGCCAGGGCGTCTGCGGTGCGGCCGCCGGTCCAGAGCGGCACGACGACCGACAGCCCAACGCTCCAGTTGTCGGCCTTGAAGGCTCTGTAGAACTCGTCATACCCCCGGTAGCGTACGAGCCTGGAGTACTGAGCATCGACGTCCACGACGGGGGCCCACGACCGGCTGCGCAGCGCTTCGGCCCCCTCGTAAGCCTCGACGGCCTCGTCCAGTCCGCGTGTGTTCGGGTCGGATGCACGGGCCAGAGAGAGGCCGTCCCCGGGCCCGACGTCCGGCAGGCTAGCGAGTGGGTCATCCGTCAACACCAAAGGCACGCTCGGCGCCCAGCCGATCAGGCGCCGCAGCTCGAGCTGGTCGAGGTCGCGGTCCGAGAGTCGATCGAGCCGCGCCTGGCGCGCCTGCGCTTCGTGCAGGGCGGCTTTCTCCACCTCGAGTTGGGTCGCCCGTCCCTCGCCTCGAAGCGCATCCGTTCGCTCGCGCATCACGACCGACCTCTCCAGGCGTCGCTCGGCACCGGCAAGAAGGCTCTCGTCCGCCCAACAACGAGCATAGGCCAGGACGACCGCCTGCGCGGTCGCGCTCTTCGCCGTCTCGACGCCCGCTCGCGAAAGCGATCGCCGTGCCCGCGCCTCCAACGCGTCCGCGCGGCGCGCGGGATCGTAGAGGTTTTGGCGCACCTCAACACCCGCGACCGCCGGCAAACGCCCGGCGACCGCTCCGGGAAGACCCTGCGAGTAACCTGGTGTCGTGATCAGCCACGCCTCGGGATGGGAGGCGTCCGCCGCTAGACGAGCAGAAGCCGAGGCCTCGGCGTCGGTCGCGAAAGCCACGGCCAGGTCGGGAGCGTGGGCGAGCCCGAGCTCCACGGCGCGCGCCACCGAGAGCGGCTCGGGGGCGTCGGTGCGAGCCGGTGGCTCGAGCCCCGTAGCGAGAAGCCCCAGCGCCAGGAGCCCGGAGCGGCGGAACGACGGGTGGCGGTCAGTCATGACGGAGAGCCTCCACGGGGTCGAAGGTCGCGGCGCGCCGGGCGGGAACGACGGCGAACCCGACGGTGACGGCGCACGAAAACACGCAAGCCAAGAAGGCCGAGAACACGGATACGGAGATGGGGACGCCCGGCAGGAAGACTCGTGCGAGGAGCGGGATGCCCAGCCCGATCACGGCGCCCACCGCCGAGCCGAAGCCACCGAGCATCAACGCCTCGAGGAGGAACTGGCCGAGGATATCGCGGCGGCGGGCGCCCACGGACTTCCTGAGGCCGATCTCCCGCGTCCGCTGCTCCACAGACACGAGGAGTACGTTCGTGATGCCCATGCCGCCCACCACCACGGAGACCGCGGCCACGAGCACGAAGACGACCATGAGGCCCCCGGAGATCGCGTTGGCCACACGGATCACGGTGGTCATGCTGGTGACCTCGTACCGCGAGCCGTTTCGGTGCCGCTCGCGGAGGATCTCGAGGGTCGCCTCCGTGGCGCGCGGGATGTCGTTGAAGTCGCGGACCTCCGCGAAGAGGGTGGTGATCCAGCGGCTGGGCGTGAACAGCCAGGCGGTCGTGATCGGAATGAAGATGGTCTCGGGCGTGACGTCGCCCTGGCCGAGGGTGTCGACGGGCTCCTCGAACTCGCCGATGACGACGAAGGTCATGCCCAGGGTGCGGACGGTCTTCTCCGAGGATTCGTCGTCCGGGAACAGCTCTTCGTATAGGTGCCGATTGACCACGCACACCTTCGCCCTGGTCCGCGCGTCGTCCTCGTCGAGAAAGCGCCCGCGGAGCACACGTAGATTCTTCCGCACCTGCGGGTAGTTCGCGGCAGTGCCCAGGACGGTGAGGTCCACGGAGCGGGAGAGCGCCGAGGTCTGCCCGCGAAGGACCAGCAGGGGCGTGACGCCGGAGAACAGGTCGCGCCGCTCCTGGAGAGCCGCGACATCGCCGTCGTTGATGCGGTCCTCGAGATCGCGGGCGATCCCCGAGCTCACGCTCCCGTTGTAGATCGCCCAGATGAGGCGCGAGCCCACGCCCTCGATCTGCGACATCACGAAGCGGCGCCCCGTCAGGCCCAACGAGATCGTGAGGATGATCGAGGCGGTGCCGACGATGAGACCGGCCAGGGTCAGTGCGGTCTGGAACGGATGGGTACGGAAGCGCTGCAGCGCGGTCTCGAGGGGCTCCGGACGGTTCATGGAGACCTACGGCGCGGGGTCGATTCGGAGGCCTTCAGAGAGGGGAACGTCGCCCGGGAGCATCACCGCCTCGCTCTCTGCGAGCCCCGCCGTCACCTCGACCTCGGTGAGGCCGATGAGTCCCACCGAGACCTCGCGCCGCTGTGCGCGCCGGTCGCGCTCCACGTACACGAACCGCCGCTCGCCATCCCGATGCAGCGCGGTCCTCGGGACGACGAGCGCGGAAGGCCTCTCGCCCACCACGATCCTCGCGTTGACCGAAGCGCCGAACGGCAGCGCCTGGCCCGAGCCGGAGATAACGCCCAACACCTCGCCGACTTCGCGGCCCGAAGCCTCGCGCAGCCCCGGGCCGACCGCCTCGATCTGCCCGTCCCACTGGCGGTCCGGCAGGCCGTCGAACGTGACGATGAAGCTCTGGCCCACGGTGACGCGCGGCAGATCCGGGGGATCGACGCGCAGCCTCACGTGAGGCCGTTCCGGATCGGTGACATTCGCCACCACCTGCCCGGGCGTCACCGCCTCGCCCACGCGGTGGGGGAGCCCGTAAGCGACGCCATCGGCGGGCGCCCGCACCGTCAGCCCTTCGATGCGTCCGCCGAGGTCGCGGGCTCGCGCAGCGGCGAGGCCGAGGCGCGAAGTCGACCCGCGGGAGCCGCCGCCGATCGACTCGAGGTGAGCCTCGGCCCCCCGCAGCCGTGCCTCCGCCTGTCGAGCAGCCAGCTCGTCCGCCTCGTACGCCGATCGCGAGATCGCCGCCTTCTCGAGCAGCCTCGTGTCCGCTTCCACCACCTGACGGCGGTAGGCGGCCTCGCCCTTCTCCGCCTCGACCTGGGCTTCGGCGACCAACCGCGCCTCCCGGAGCTGCTGCAGCTCTTCGCGCGCGGTCATCGCTCTCGCGACGAGCTCGGGGGCATCGATTGTCAGCAGAGGGAATCCCTTACGGACCCGCTCGCCCTCCTTGGCCAGGATGGCGGCGACGAAGCCTCCCTCGGCGGCGCGCAGCTCCCCCCCCGGCGGCGGCTGCAGCGTGCCCGGGCAGAGCACGGGCACGACCAGACGCGACCGGGTCGCGCGGGCGAGCCGCACGGGGACCCGCTGCCCGCGCGCCGAGGCCAGCACCGCGACACCAAGGGCCACCGAGAGCACGACGATGGCCATCGAGCGCCAGCGCCGCTGGGCGCTGGCTCGTGTCGCGGCGCCCCGGCCACTCCGGATAGACGAATCGTTCACGGCCTCAGCATCATAATGCAACGAGGTCGCCCCTGGAGTACGCTGCGTCCATGCCCTTGGCGCGACAGGTCGTGGTGGTGCTCCTGCTGAGCCTTCCCGCATCTGCGATGGCGGGAGCCGGTGAGGACGCTGCCGCAGAAGCGAGGCGAAGTTTCTCCGCAGGGGAATACGCGGGAGCGGTGGCCCTGCTCGACGCGGCGATCGCCCGAGACGCCCGCGATGCCTCTCTTCATTACTGGCTCGCTCGCAGCCAATACGAGCTGAGCCACTACGACGAGGCGGAAAAGAGCGCCCGCCGGGCGGTCGCGCTCGATCCCGACAACTCGGAGTACCACCAGTGGCTGGGTCGAGCGCTGGGCCGGCGCGCGGAGCGGGCGGGTTGGATCTCCGGCTTCTCCCTCGCCCGGAAGGTGTGCGCGGAGTTCGAAACGGCCGTGCGCCTGGACCCTCGCAACATCAGGGCACAACGCGACCTGATCGAGTTCTACCGCCAGGCTCCGGGAATCGTGGGCGGAGGAGACGAGAAGGCGTGGCGACAGGTGGAAGCGCTGGCGGCGATCGATGCCGCCGAGGGCTACCTGGCGCGGGCCGGGATGTGGGCCTACCAGAAGAAGCCCGATCCCGCCGACGCGGACTACCGCGCCGTCATCGCGGCGCGGCCGGAGCGAGCCGGTCCCTATCTCGAGGTGGCCGACTACTACGAACGACGGCGCGACGCGGTGGGCATGGAGGAAGCCGTCGAGGCCGCGGCCGCCATCGACCCGCCGAATCCCCAGCTCTTCTACTCCCGAGGAGTGGCGGCGATCCTGACGGGAGGCCGCGACGCCGACGCCGAGCGGCTGCTGCGACAGTACCTCGACACGGTGCCGCCCCGCAGCGACCTGCCTTCGAAGGCCGCCGCTCGAGAGTGGCTGGGACAGCTCTACGAGCGCCAGGGTCGCATCGAGGCGGCGGCCGACGAGTATCGCTCGGCGCTCCAGCTCGACCGCGACCGTCGAGCCGCTCGCGACGCCCTCCATCGACTCAGGAAGTCCTGACGCAGGATCAGGGCGCGATGCGTCTGCCACCGGCCGCCGCCCTCGAGGCTCGGCTTGCGCGCCTCGTGCCCGGGATGGCGTTGGTCACGCTGCTGCTCTGGAGCCCCCTCGTCCTGCACGCCGACCATTCCTGGGACGACGCGGATCCCGAGGTCCTGAACCATGCCTTTCGCCTCGCGCAAGGCGCGGCGCTCTACCACCCGATCAATGGGCCGCCGTGGGTGGTGAATCCGTACACGCCCCTCTACTTCGCCCTCGTCGCCGCCGGGCTGAAGATCACCGGCCTCAGCTATTACCCGGCGCGCTTCGTCTCCGTCGTCGCGACCGGAGCGTTGGCGGCGGCTTTCGTGGTCCTCTCTCGGCGATGGCGCGGCCAAGCCCGCGATGGCGTGTGGGCGGTCTGCCTCCTCGTCCTCGTTCCGGCCTTCCTCTACAACCTCGCGCGGCCGCATCCGCAGATGCTCGCGGTGGCGCTCTCGGTTTGGTCGTTCGTTCTGTTCGAGAGCCCTCGGCCCGCGGTGGCGAACCTCCTGAGCCCTTTCCTCGCGGTCCTCGCGGTCTACACCAAACAGACGCAGATCATCCTGCCCCTCGCGCTGGTGGTGTGGCTGGTGTGGCGCGATCGTTCCCGGATTCCGCTTTACGCCGGCGCCCTCGCCTTCTTCGGCCTCGTCCCCGCCGTGTGTCTCGAGGTTGCCACGCGCGGCGCCTTCCTCAGGTGCATCTTCGGCATGAACCTGCTGCCGTACAGGGCCTGGGAGATCGCGCCCGTCTTGATCCATGAGGCGGGGCCGCTCTGGGCATTCCTTTGGCTGGCCGCGGTCCGGTTCCGATCGCGGCTGCGTGCCCTCGAGCCCATGGATTTCTACTGCGTGGCCGTCGCGCTGACGACCATTCCGTCCCTCGGTCGAGTCGGCGCCCACGGTCAGTACGTGCTCGAGATGCTCGTCACCACCGTGATCTACTTGCTTCGGACCGGCGGTCTCGGCTTTCCTGCGGGGCGCAACGCGCTCGGGGTCGCTCAGCTAGCAGGCCTCCTCCTCTACGCACCGTCCTTCGTCCTTCTCGAGGTAGGCCCCTTCGCCCGGCAGAGCATCAGCGCCGCTCCATCCGTCCGCGCGCTCCTGCAGACCGAGCAGGGGCCTGTCATCTCGCAGCAGGGAAGCTTCTCCTTGTTCACGCGGGGTGAGATATACGTGCAGCTCTTCCACTCTGCGTCCCTGGCGCGCATGGGACGGTGGGACGAGCAGCCGCTGATCCGTGCCGTGGAGGAGCGCAAGCCCGCCTGGGTCGTGACTGAATCGCCTCTCGAGCAGCCCGTCGAGAGCGACGACGACTGGGAGCGCTTCACCCCGGAGCTGCGCGACGCGCTCGCACGGAGCTACGTGCGGCGCGCCAGGATCGGCGTCTATTACGTGTATCGGCCTCGGTGAAACCGCGGCTCTTGCTCCTGACGCCGGCCTTGTGGGCGGCGGCGCTCTACCTGACCTGCGCCGCCGGACGGGCGATCCTGGACGTGGACGAGGCGCTCTACGTGCAGGTCCCGCAGCAGATGCTCGCGCGGCACGACTGGGTGACTCCCTACGTCAATGGCGTCCGCTTCCTCGACAAGCCGCCGCTGCTGTATTGGTTCCTCGCGGGACTCTACCGGATCCTCGGGACCACGGAGCTCGCGGCGCACTTGCCTCCCGCCCTGGCCGTCGTCGCCACGACCTGGCTCTTGACAGGACTCGCCCGGGGGGCCGCGGGTTCGCGGGCGGGTCTGGCGGCCGGGCTCTCGTTCGCGCTCTGCGCGGGCACTTATCTCTTCACAAGGGAGACGCTCCACGACGGCCTGATGGTCTTCTTCATGGTGCTGGCCATGGATGCCTTCTTCCGGTGGTCCGCGGATCCGCGCCGTCCCACCGCCCGGGTCCTCGTCTTCTCCGCCGCCGTGGCCGGGGGACTCCTCTCGAAAGGTCTGATCGGGATCGCCTTTCCGTGCCTGGTCGCCGCCGTGGTGCTGGTGCTCTCCCGCGAGCGTCCGGGTCTCCGGCCGGGGCAGGCGCTGCTCGGCGTGTCGGTGTTCCTGCTGCTGGCGATGCCGTGGCACGTCCTGGCCTCGCTCCGGAACCCCGGCTTCTTCCGGCACTACGTGCTGAACGAGCAGCTCCTTCGGTTCGTCGATCGGCGGGAGCCCCAGGACTTCGAATCGATCCCGCTTCCTCTCTTCCTCGCGCTGCTCTTCGTGTGGCTCTTCCCGTGGACCGCTTTCCTTCCCGCCGTCGCGTCGCTGCATCGAACGTTCGCCGGGGACGGCAGCGAGCGCTCCCGGCTCGTCCGCCTCTGTCTGGTGTGGACGGCCGTGGTCCTGGTCTTTTTCTCGGTGTCGGCCCGACTCGAGCACTACGCTTTCCCGGTCCTTCCGCCTCTCGCGCTCTTGACGGGACTTGCGCTGTCCGCGGAGACC